>ERZ1740070.1685-NODE-1685-length-13523-cov-8.511583_pt1 | contig 13523 bp, 7 predicted proteins | sample MGYA00581734_ERZ1740070 | MGnify/ENA primary metagenome ERZ1740070 (study PRJEB43018, sample SAMN04849744) | marine metagenome | isolation source: floating plastic debris | place: Pacific Ocean | collected 2008-09-01 | study: EMG produced TPA metagenomics...
GTATGTTATACTTCTCTGGCAATGTTGCTGTTGATTAAGCTCACAAAAAGAAAGCGTGTAGGAGTGACCAGTCCAAATTGAAGAGGACATTAACAACTCATAATGAGAGATAGGTGGCTCAAAAAGTGTCCATCCACATCAAGGAAGTCATAAGAATATATGCAATTGCGTCAATTTTTTCGTCACCATCATGCTACAATACGTGGACAAACAGCACCAAATTTCACATGGTGATAACATTCATGAAACTTACTTGCCAACTTCAATTGATAGTATGGTTTTGGGATGGGGGCACATGCTTAGATCATCACATGTTCCTAAATCCCTTTTGTACTTCTACAAGAACAAAGCCTCTCTCCAAAGAGTTTTTGAGACCACTTTTGTTACATACATATGTATCAAATTTAAACAGCTTCTAAACAAAACTTGTATTTGTGGTTATCTGTGACCCCACACTCCCTGTTGTGAATTGTGATGCAGTTTACAAATCTCCGGATCCTGGTTTAAAGTGGGAGTTTCCTCCCCAACGTAAATATGAAAACTTGTGGAATTGTGTAACACTGTCATCACAAAACATAACTCCCAATTTCAATTTTGATAAATCAGGGTAATCCTTGATCAGGGATATAATAAATTTAGTTGGTTTTACGAATTACATTATACATTTATTGTTTGTCAAATAGATAAAATGGTACGGAAGTTAGACTTATGAATTCTTCCTTTATTTGATGTACAAACTGCATTGTGGCAAAATCTCCATAAATGCATACATTGGACCAATGCATTGGCCTCTTCAAAACAAAACATGAGGCCATTATATTAGTCTATGCATATTATCTTCCAACTGATTATTAAAATATGACCTCAATCATCAACTAGTAAGCTTAAGATTGAAGATGTGTTCATTAGTGTTGAAGAGCCAATGTTATCCTGTTCTATTTTTTGTGTTTTCAGGTCATTCTAGTATTTATTGTATCAGCATCATGTAAGACCTTTGATTGGAGTAAATGTGGAAAGAAGTAGTTCATCTCTGCAGCTGTCTAAGTGAATTTGATACCGCAGCGTAATGCAATACTGATACTTTGCAATATCGATTTACATGGTATTGCACTGGTTTGTACACTAAAAAGTTGTGAAATAGACATTGAAATACTGTCATGTTGTGTATTAGTATTATAAGATTTTTGTGAAATCTATATTGAATACTCTCTTTATCTATAATGACACACTGTATATGAAAGTTTGCCATTGTTCTATTTGGCTGCTGATGCTCACTAAAGTCTCATCATATTTATGTTAGTGCATGTCTACCAAGCTATCCGCTGAAATTATTGAAGAAAAAAACATTGTATCGTAGGGATTGTCCCAAGTATTTTTACAAAAGATGTCAGTGAGCCAATTTTTGTTGATATTAATCTATCATAATTTTAGCACAAAATGTTCCCATGTGTGTGCATTGCACTTTCTTTTTGTGCGAATAATACAAGTTGTATATAATTTTTTTGCTGTGTTGTGGTGGATGTGAGCACAAACACTACACGAACCTATTAAACCATAATGTGTATCATACTATTATTGTTGCCCTATAAAATTACAATTGTATAAATATTTATAATGACGTTGTGTATATGCGGTCTCTACTGGTTCTTATGGTTCTCTACTAGATTGCACCAGATAGCTTTCTACAGTCCCAGGGCGATACTATCTACTACTTATAGAATGTTCTATTGATTTCTAACCTAAGGTGTGCCTAGGAAAACGCTGGTGATTAGGCGAGTCTTTCAGTTGTAGTTCTTAGGATGTACCCAATGTGTCACCTGGCAAATTTTCCATCCATTGTATTCGTGACTGCCATATGCCTGGTGACATCAATATTTCTCCCCTAGGTGATATCTTAAATATAATGCACTAACATCAGAAACAGATATAAGGCAATGCCATGCCGATTGAGGAAGGCAGGCACATTTCGAATGGGATCGTATGAACAACGTGTGACCATTTTACCCAATGTGCAAGATTTGAGTTTGTTTACAGTCATCAATTTATGTGTAAAGTATCTTGCCCAAGGTGTAAGCAAGGAGTTTGTGTAAGTGATGATAATGAAGACAAGTTGTAAGTGAAAACCGATCCGCCACACATGCCAGAAAATCCAATTATTTTAATTAGGAGTTGTTTCTCGATGACTTTAAACTGAACAACTCTTAACTGCCCGACACCGGGATAGCATTGATCTAGGTTTCAGGTTTTCACATAAAAATGCATTCATTTTTAGAACGGTCCAGACCCTAGAGTAATGTTAGTGTGAGGTTTGAGTTTTCACGGAAATCTGATTATTCTGTGCAGATGCTGGAATGCGAGCGGATAGTAAAGCTTTGCACATGTACACGTATGTTTGTATGTCAAAAGTAACAAAATCGCGAGCCATGAACTATGTTGGGGTTCCACTCTTGCCGCGGAAAGATGTCGCCTGATCATAAAAGATAGACAAATCAAATCCTTGTCTTACTGACTGCCTTGCTAGACATGCTTGTATGACAATGCATTACCACCTCCAAGAAAATGATGAGCTAATTTATTATGTTATTGAACCTTCTTGAGTGTGCAACGCTATTGCGACTACAAGGTAGCTCTATAAATACACCAGTGTCAATATGTGGTCGTGATCCCTGTTCACTCTTGCAACAGTACTTGCGAATGACGTAAAATCCATTTTCGAATAAAACTTAATGAAAAGATTAAAAGTCAGCAGACACTAGCCACAGTTGGACATGGAAATACAAGCAAAGCTTTGTCACAACTCTTCACTGTGCGGAGAAGTAGGCTGGGAGGCCGTAGCCATCACTATTAACATATTTGGTGTGATTATCAACATTCTACATCTCATAGCTCTAAGTAGAATTGCCAACATTAGCGGGACAGCCTACTTGAAAGTACTGCAGGTTATGAGTGTGGCAGACATATTTTCAAGCTGCTCGAACATGTCGCGCAAGTTTTGTCCTTTTAGACATCTGTTTTATCAGAACTCACAAGTAATAAATGCTGCCAGCTCTGTTTTATTCGACGCTCCCTCTGTGTGGAGGTATTATGTTCTGGTTGTAGCGACGATAGATAGATATACTGCCATCTGTAGACCATACAAGTATAACATTAGCTTCATCACACGCTACATGACCACCTGCATGCTCGTTCCTCTGATGTTTGTGATCCTCAGCTTATCTGTAAGAGACATTGTGTTTTTTGACTATGTATGTTTGCATACCATAGCAGGACCCTCTAGCTTCCTGAGTGGTAAGGGACCTTCTATGTTTACCTCAGGCCTGCTTTCTATCCCTTTCCTGGTAACTATGGTCCTGTCTGCTCTTATCATGGCCGAGCTGTACAGAATGAGGAGACGATCACTAAACGATCAGCAGCGCAGCATCACTAATGCAGCTAAATACATCCTACTTCTGAATGTTCTCTTCATCATATGCCTCTCTCCAGCCATCATGTGGACTCTATACTCAGCATACGGCCATGGCCGTGCTGCCAACAGCCTAGGCTGGGTGGCAGTAGAAACATTCGCTCTATATAGCATTGTGAACTGTATACTGTATGGGTGGATGAGCAAAAACTATCAACAAACTGTCGCTAAGATGTTCAGGATTAGCACTCGAGATGTGCATCCTTCTGTTCCGGTGGAGATTACCACTGTGTCTAATGGTGGATCTCAACAGACCATCCTACGCAAATAGAGGTCACCAGTCATGAGGTCAGGGGGAGATGTTTAAGTGCATCTGCAATTTATCAGAGTTAGTGGAGTGAGCCAGGAGTAAGCAGAGTCATTCCGTACATGTTGAAATCCACTTTAGGCACTGAAAAACGTTAGAAGATACCACCCTGGAGCCATCACCTTTTCAAATATCTGACGGGACCATGAACAGCCTTTTTATTTATTTGTTATTTATTATGTAGCTATGTTGTACCATCTACAAGACATGAAATGATTTTTATATGTAGTTGTATCCAAGGATTTAGGATTCTAACTCCTTGTTGCAACTTCTGCCTTTCGTAGAGTTAGTTGTGAGGCAGCCACAGGGTAAAAGGGTCCAGACCAAGCTGACTGAGGTGTACTTTTTTATATCGGCGCACCACCGCCTGACAGAACCCTACTATGACAAATTCCTTACTGACATTCCCTCATAAACGATGCCCATTCTATGTGCAGACAAGACGCATAACTTCTTACGTATTGTCCGGGAAAGCTCAGTTTGAACTCATATAATCAAACAAAAAGGTTTTAGCTGTGTATAGCTCTTTCACAAAGGAGAGGTAATTTCTCTGTCTATACTTCTCACTGGTTGCAAATCTGTTAACTCTGCTTACCATTAGCAACAAGGGAGGTGGGCTCCTGGGGTTTACAAGCATACGTCTGTTTAGCCATAAGATTAAAAAGGGTCAGAAGTATTTCTGATGTATGATTCACTATAAGTACAGCAATATCTGGATTAATATTGTAAAACTTTCAAGCCAGCTGTGTTATTTTGGTTTGCTGATGACGGTAGTACATTTTCTCACATGAGAGTATTACCATTATGTATTAAATCCATATTTATGTCGACCCCAGATTGGACTGTGTGAAGTCACAAAAGGACACTTCTAATCATCAACCCCAGATATATCTGGAGGTCTGGGGTGTTCAATATGCCTATGATGATGGATCACAGATTGCGAGGTTTATACAGTGGCAAACCTAAAGTTGCATTCATATTGCTGTTTGAAAATCCAATATCCAATATCTTATTCAATTTTGGCAGAGGCTGAGATACTTACGACTTATATTTATTTACCGCACAGGCACTCATGCATCATATGGATATCAACAAATTTTTTTTCATTTCCTTCCATTTACATGGCTGTTGTTCAAATAAAAGTAAATAAAAGCAAAGAAGGTCATTTCTGGTAATACCCTATCATCTCCTTTTTTAAACAAACATACAAGTCTTTCATCAGCAATTCAATCCAAAGTAATTCTCAATAATTCAGACAAAAGTAGGTAAGCTGTTCATCAAAGAAAAAAATAGCACAGACGGTGACTTTGTGTGTAATTGGAAGTCATGTTAAATGAACACTCCGAAATAAAAAGCACTAACAGAACAACATAAGTGGTAACACCTAACAGCACTGTTGAACAATGTCAATGGATGAAAGATTCATTTATCCCAAGCAAAAATGAGATCAAGCAAATACACCTGTTCTTATTACCCAAATCATTCTTGTTTTTTTTTGTTGTATTATATCTAGTATTTCAATGCTACTATTTCTATATATCCGTTTTAATTATTCAGTGGTGTCTTGGGTGCTCCTGGTACCCGCACTCCATGGCAATACAAATACATGTGTATTCGACAAAAAATCTATATGGCAGAGAGGTAGACAACAAAAATACTGTTATCACAGTCAAATAATATCACAACCATGTCAGGTATATTGAGCCAATATGACCAATGTTTGAATAATTTTGACTAAAATGTTTACGTCATGCCGGATCAAGCCAAATTTTGCATCAGCAAAACTAGGTAATGTTAAACTGCTACATTTTGGAATCAGAAAACTCTTCTATATTTGACAATGAAGAAGGTTGCAGTATTATGAAGCTGTGTATTATACTTGTATATTGTAATCACTGGCTACAATCATCAGTGATGTATGGAATGCCTAAAGACCTGAGATAAGCTTTCATATAAGGCTTATTTACAGTCCACACAACCATGTCCAGTCCTCGAGCGTTCCAGTATTTAATACTTGATATACTTACAGTCTCCTGTTCCACAAACACGGCATTAGCACCACAGAAATACCTACAACACAGAACGAGACTTGAGAGACAACTGAACATAGTTTGAGCCCTCCCAAAAACCATTCCAATACAATACCTAGGAGGCCTAAATATTGCAATTAGTGAAAATAAGTAAATTTTACAAAATGATGATAATGGAGCACCTAAACTTGGAAAAAATCAAAACCCATAACCCTAGCGCTGACTAAGGTCAATATTTTACAAGATTGCGATGGGGGTAACCTGATACCTTATACATAATTGCTAACCTTGCCATTTCAAATACCCTACAGGCTGAAAATATATATGGGATTTAATTTAGCCACATAGCCCAGAGTGGTCAAATTCATGGAATTAACTATAAGCGAATTTTGATTTTTGAATTTTAGTTACAAAAGCCATCATTGAAAGATTCTTAAAGATTTTATAATTAGCGGAATAAAAATATAGCGAATTTGCCATAAGCGAAATAGCGGAATTTAAATTCCAATGAAAACTTTCTTCCTGGGAGGTCTTTCAATTAGAAAATTGCGAGGAATTTTAGGCCTTTTCTCGCAATCACTTTGCAATAATTCCTCGCAAAAATGGTGTTCCAATTAGGCCATTTCTTTCCCAAATCGTTCGCTCATTTTCTATATCACATCATCATGGGAGTTGCGAAGTGGGAACGAGACCTATGGTGGCTCTCACCTTTTTGTAAAAATGTGAAGTGAGAACGATTTTGACCATGTCTTATTGAAAGACCCCCTGTAAGGTAACCAAACTTATCATATTTTGGAACCCTCATTAAACACCACATTGCAGGTCCATAACAATTTTGTACTCAGAAAAACGACGAAATAATGGCTACCAGCGCTTACATTCTCTTTTTTCATGCCAGTTTTGTGCAGCTTACAACTTGGTGATGATGATGGCACTGATAATTTGATAATAATATTCAAGATGAAGCCTACACAATTATTATTGATAAATTGAAGAGTTATTTTCAATTTGTTATTGCGCACACAGTCAAATATTGCAATATATTATTATCTACACTACAGGAAGAAAACTTTTATTGGAATTCAAATTTCCCTATTTCGCCAATGGCATATTCGCTAAATTTAAGGTATGCTTATTATTTTGAGAAATCTTTCAATGATAGTTTATACATTTAAAATTAAAAATCAAAATTCGCTAATACATGTATTTAATTCCGTGAATTTGACCAATCTGAGCCAGCTGCTAAATTAAATTTTGTGTATAATTCATCCTGTAGGGTATATATTATATATTGGCCAAGTTGTGCAAACTACGTAAAATATTGATATTTTCTGCCAAACTCAGAAAATTTACGGCACGACATGGTCAGCTTTTATCAGAAGAATTTATTGAAAATGAACACATTATTATACCAGGTGGAGAAATAATGTGAGAAGTTTAAATAAAGAGGGCAGCGGCTGAATTTAAGTTGGCCTCAGATAAAAGGTGTGTGGGTCATCCTCTCAAGTCAACGTGCCAAAACGATATCGGCACCCAGAGCAAAAATGATTATGAAATACTGCATGATGTAGACTGGTTTTGAAAGCTTGCCATAAAACAGAAATTAGGACCCCCCAATGCAGGTTTTCAACGCTGCCAACATTTGAAGTATATATTGGCAGCGTTGTTGTCGGTTCAATTTTGCTCCGGGCACAATGAAAAATATTACTAATAATAAAACAGAATTTTTTATTTTTTTTAGAGAGTACATCATTTCCATGTTGGCATTCATTAAGTTAAAAGCAAAGGTTTCAAATATAGTGATTGATTGACACTAAGAGGTGTCCAGGTATGAGTGGCATGCGCTGCATCACTGCATGCAGTTTCAGCTTGATCTGACATGAGTCAGAGTGACGATGAAGCAAAACCTAAATATAACTACTTTCTACACGAGCATCACTTGGTTGATGACAGAAATAGATAAATGATGACATCAGCTCACTCACCATAAGAAGTGATTGACTGAAAGCTCAAGTAGAACATCAGCTACAGGATAGATGGCTTTCTTCCACATTTCATGCTCTCTCAACTCGCCATCTGCATTCTTAGTCGACAAAACCCAGGGCCTGCAGCAATACACAGATTTAACTGAGTGACTACATATTAACACTGAAGTCAAAGTGACAATAAAAACTTAATTTTGTGGGAAAAAAATACTCACTCATGCAAACTTTCCTTTTGCTAGGAATGAATCACACCTACATCCATGGACCATGGTTAGATATACAATGTTGCTGTATGATGGATAGTGTAGCCCGGATTCAGCCGGGTTTGATGAGGCGAAATACTCAATAACACCAATTACATCACATGACTAGTGTTTTTATGGGACTAGTCGTGAAATGCTTGTACATGTATGTATTGACAAGACAGGAAAAATCCGAATCTATGATTTGAGAGACCTTTTTTGTCTGACCCACAAAAAATGCGGTAATACCTCACCTAGATGGCATGGACATTTTAGGGACAAAACGAGGTTATGAGGATGACTTTTTTAAAACAGTTTGTGCTGGTTTTACTGGTATGATGTTGTATCTTTCCAAAGCATGATGTCTTAATTGGGTGAGGATTCGAGTCTATTTGGCCATTTTCTCTGCAATACACAAGCACTGTGAAAACAAACAGGTCACATCATAAGATGTATTGCAAAGGCAGCAAGATGCCGCGAATTTGACTATGCGCAAAAACTTATGTGAATCAAAGCGTATATTACTGGGGGCTTACAGGAAGAGAAAGGTGGGTATCTGCACGTGGTCCAACTTCTGATGACCTAATTAATTTTTGAAGGTCAGTCAATTTGCTGCTATTGAACACATAAGCACAATATTTGGCTACTAGTGTACTGGAAGCTTGCTGCACCATGTGAAAAAGTTTGAGCCAACTTGGGAAACCTTTCCCAAAACCTCGTTTGACATTTAAGTGAGGGTGCCTCATCAGTGAAGCGCACCGGTGAACATTTATCTCATAATCAAATCAGTGTCAAAATGAGGTGATTGGACAAAAAGAAGGGGAAGATATAGCGCAGCGATTGGGAAGCGTGGTGCCCTGTAAGCAAGGAGAATTAGTAATAGTCTCTTATTACTCCTTGCTACCAGTGAGACATTTTCATATTTGAAAAGAGGGATCCACCTTATAGGCCTGTGCCTTAGAGGTGAGATATTACATTAAGAACAATTGAGTCAGATTTTAACACCCTTCTAGTCTCTTACGTGTGGATAAATAGACTACCTGTGTGTGAGGATGGTGACAAACTGAGGCACGTGCCACTTGACAGCATATAGAAGATAAGGATAGAACGAACACACAACGGCCCACTCGTGTAAATCTGGAAACGCATCAGTCATTGCCTTCAGAGCTTTGGCCATAGTGACTGGTCTACTACCTTTCATGTCCAAAAATACTGTTAGTCCTAAAAAAATACAACAGCGGGACCAATTATAGGCATTCAACATCAAATTAACAGTTCATTATCACTCTCAATACATTATACATCAGGAATGAAGATGTGTGCAACATTTCAACGTCACTTCATATGTAAAATCATCTGATAGGGTTCAGGGGAAGGGACAAAAATATGTTGATGACTTGAGTTCATATAATTGGAGATACAGTTGAAAAAGAATGCAATTTGGGTCAACATTTGGAGTCCAAACAGATGTTGACCCATCTTGTATTCTAAATTAGTACCTACATCTATTACACTACTCGTTCTCCTCAGTGCTCAAATCATACAAATTTCAGGCCAAATGTAGTTGTCTGGACGGGTTACTTTAGTGGTAAGGGCTCCATGGCAGCAACAGTCTATTAATTCCCCCAATCATTTACTTCGGAAAGCGCAAGTATGTACCACAATAGGCAAATAGGAATCACCGCTCTGTCATTTCCATATTCAAGGAAAGCTTCCACTCCTCCATCTGGGTATAAAAATACCATGAATCGGAGCTAAGCTCATATACCCGAGAGATGTTCTGATAAATTTACACAGGATTCAAAAGCTGTATCACTGCGGGTTTTGTATCTAAATCTCAAATGATGGTTGTATACCATATTTTTTGCATTCAGCAAGCATCTCTCGGAGATGAGGGACCTTCTCCTTAGGAAAGCTACCCGATCCGACAAACTTAGCAGAGGCATCCAGCTGCTGTAGCTCAGACAATGACATGTCAGCAACTCTGCCTACAATGAATCCATAAATGGTTTGGAGTTGAGATTTCTGAGTAGCGCTAATCCGCTTATGATAGGAATAACAACTTTCAAATCATAACAAACCAGACTGAAAGTGTCATTATCTCATGATTATCTGCCTCGGAATATTGAGAAAGTGAAATTTCAGCACTAATCAATCGAGAGCCATCTAAAGACTACCCATATACCACACAGCTGAGCTGCTTATTATGATGTTTTGGCTTAGATTGGTGCAGATAAATTCTGAAATCTACATGTATCTTAATATGAAATTTTAATAGCATTATGAGTTGCCTCCCCAAGAGGATGTAACATCATTGTTTTGATTATACCACAATATGACATCATCACAGAATTCTGATAGGTTGCAAAAGTACATGTAGGTAATTTTCTACTTTTATAAATTTAATGCTCATCACTTCAATTCCGCTCATACACCCGAAGATGATGTCATCACTAGCTGGCCGAAGCATACAACATTCCCTACCTTTTCCAGAGGGTTTAAAACGTTTTTAGCAGTTCGAACATGCTTTATACTCCAACAACATGTTTAAAGCATGTTTAACTGATTGGTTTTTGGGTAGTCTTTAACTATCCTGGAGGCAAAAACTTAAGCTAGTAAAAAGTATCATACTTTTGGCTTTTCCAGGTTAATTAGCTAGTTTTATATTAGTTACTTGGTTTTGCCTCCATCATAGCACATAGAATAGTTGGATGAAATTAGCTATGTATAAAATTAGCTGCCTCAAGTAATGAATATGGCCAAAATGCAGATTAAACCCATGCAACTGGTATAGATGGTATAGATTTATTTGATTATATGACAATTGTTGTTCAAAGACCTACATGTTCATTACTCAGTGTCAGTAATATTTATTGCTACCATACACACAGAAATTTCAGCTAGTAAACAGCTTCACAACTTTGGTTTCTCAGGTGATCTGGCAATTTTCTTTCTATAATAACGTATCATTAAATGGGGTGAATTTAGCTATTTTTAAAATGACGAAAACCCATGCTGATACATACTTATAGTGTGTAGGGTATTGATGTGCACACAAAGAACTAAAAGTTGTCTCCACCTGTTCAAAGAGGGAGCAACTTTCACACCATTCCCATACAAGTCCAGCATTCTATTCGGCGCCATTTTTTTCATCAGTAGGATTGATTAATGTAGAGAAGGAACCATGTCATCTAAGCACACCACATAGATACATAATAGGCATAGAATTAGAAAACAGCAATCAGAAAGTCTTTTCATGTAAGATAACACAATGTCTTTACCTGTACCATCAGTAGTACGGTCCACAGTGTTATCATGCATTATGACTGGCTCACCATCTGACGTTATTGATATATCTATTTCTACAGCTTTAACTCCGAGTCTTACTGCTTCCCTCACACCTTAACACAAACAAGTACAAAATGCATCATGTATCTATTATTGTACAAAATGATCATTTTTTGATAAAAATAGCCAAGCATCTAGGCAATAACAAGTATTCATACAACATACACTATGTTAGTAATTGTGTTAGGTAGTGAGTAAGTTCAAAATTTTGGCTCAAGTTATCAGATGGCTGGTTTTGGGATAAATGATTAAAATGGAAAATGGCAACTAATATATCCAACGGTTGCCAATTCAACTTTCTGAGTACTTTTTTGTACAAAAAATCACAGCCTGCCATCTTAGGTAATTAAATTTGTTGATAATCAACAGGGACAGTTAGCAAAATACCCATGTACCTGCTAAAGTGTTTTCTGGGGCATTGATGGCACAGGCTCTGTGTCCTATTACATCTATGTCCTGACGTAGACGCTTCCAAACAAAGTCGTCAGACTTTCGTGCTTTCATAATCTCAACTGCTCCAAATAGTATTGAAGCAACAAGGATAGAAGTGTAGACGTTGAAGAAACAACGCAGCAGTAGAGTGACCGTCACCCAAAATGGAATTACGTAGAAAGTCATCTTTCTTCGCTCTGTAGGTCACTGCAAGATTCAGAAAACATAAACATTTGAACCATTTGAATAGCAATGAAGTTAACCCGGCAACACCCTCCAGACTCACCATTCATTCAATGGCCTGAGGTGAAAGAGTATCTCACATTGTGGCCTATTGAGTACAACCACTGCGGTGGACTAAATGTAGGAGCAGTAATTTTCTTGCTTTCATTAGTTGCAATGGTCAAACATGTAGTATTGATATACCATATGTTTGCATCAAGATTGGTTAGCCATTATACAATAACCAATCATCAGTGCTTCATAGTGAGTAAACGGGAAAACATTTTCAATGTGCTTGACATAACGCCAAGTTTGATGTTCTCATACTTATCAATGCAATTTGGTCAGCGTCCCACAGTCATCATTTCAAAGACCTAATCTAGCATACACAACTGGCTTGCACATTTGAAACACTGATGTCTGATTAGGTAAAGTCGTCTCGTATGGCCTATAGTATAAACTTGTGAGAGATCCTAAAAACACCACTTTAAGCCGCCCTCTCATATTTAGTAAATATGAATGAGTACAACCAAGGACGATTACTCCTTGGTACAACTCATGAGTTAGGACTCTTTGGTTCAACTGACCAGCATTCTAGTCAGACACAGCACATATAAGTGCATGAGAATGCTATGCCTGTGAAATACATTCTCACCAATGAACTCCTTGCTTTCTTCATTTAGAACTTTGTGTATGAATAATATACAGGAAGTTTCAGGTACATCTTGTTGGCAGCATGGACATGGTCAACTGCAGATTGTATAAAACATGTCCATTTTAAACTACATTGTACTGTTCCTGGCTGAGCTGATGATGTACATAATGCACATGTATGCCTTGCCCACATTAAAGAATAGGTAGACTACGTTGTGCTGTAGCATGTTGGGTTGGACCAGAATTCGAGTGTCACGGGACATTTTTTCAGGCAGTCCCCAGACACATATGTGTCTTCTAAAACAAAAGGTCTATTGTTTGATGAACAATGGCCCATGCATGACTGCAGTGTCCATAAGAGCGTGAAACCAAGGAATTAGAATCTAACTCTCTGGTAAAACTATGAAGCAAGGGCAAACCATTTTATTTCATTTTGAGTTTCATAATGGTTCATTAAACTTCAATATTTTCTTTTCTGATTATGATACACTACAGTACATGTAATGGGAATGCTTGCTTGCCTCAAGGAGTTAGAATTGCTCGCTTGCAGTGCAGACCTGCCTACTACACCCAATTGTTGGTTTGTTACTGGTGATTGATTAGGTTTGTAGGATTTGAGTAGCTTCTGTATCTATGAATTCTCATAGATTGAAACACTGGTGCACTGTAATTTTGCATAGCTCTCTTTGCACAATAATGGTAAGAGGAGTGCTGCTGAATTTTTTTGGCTCCACAGAATGTGTCACAGATCACCAAAGTTAGCTTAAAGTGACAGTCTGTGACCACTATATGACATGACTAATCATGGGCCTGCATGTATAGCCTTCCATTGCTCCCATC
>ERZ1740070.1686-NODE-1686-length-13514-cov-5.060183_pt1 | contig 13514 bp, 15 predicted proteins | sample MGYA00581734_ERZ1740070 | MGnify/ENA primary metagenome ERZ1740070 (study PRJEB43018, sample SAMN04849744) | marine metagenome | isolation source: floating plastic debris | place: Pacific Ocean | collected 2008-09-01 | study: EMG produced TPA metagenomics...
AGCTGCAATTGGACGTGCTCGTCTCGCGGCTGTCGGCGGAATACAAGGTCGAGGCGGCGCTCGAAGCCGCGCCCTTTGCGACCGCGCGCTGGATCAAGGGCGAGGCCAAGGCGATGGCCGAATTTGAAAGCTTCAACCGCGCGAACCTTGCCAAAGACCGCGATGGCGACCTCGTTTTCATGGCCAAGAGCCCGTGGGACGTAAACTATCAGGTTGAAAAGAACCCCGAGCTGACCTTCTCCGCCACCAAGGAACGCTGAGCGTTGGAAAGGTAAGGTTGCGGGGGTCGCGCAATCGCGGCATGGGATCGGCCATGACTTTCGGCCCCAACTCGCAAACCTTTATTTCGCAGCGCTTGCGCCTCAATTACTTCGATTGGGGCAATCACGAAAAGCCGCCGCTGATCCTGGTGCATGGCGGGCGCGATCACGCGCGCAGCTGGGACTGGACGGCGGAAAAGCTGGCGCAGGACTGGCACGTGGTGGCGATGGATCACCGCGGTCACGGGGACAGCGACTGGTTGGCGGACGGGATCTACAATTCCTTCGATAGGGTCTATGTGCTGGCGCAGCCGGTGCACCAGCTGTGGCGCGGGCCGGTGACGATTGTGGCGCACTCGATGGGCGGCAATGTGGCGCTGCGCTACGCAGGGATGTTCCCTGATATGGTGACGCGGCTGGTGGCGATTGAGGGCCTGGGCCCCTCGCCCGAATGGAAGGAAAAGCAGCGCGCGACGCCCTATCCTGAGCGGATGCGCGAATGGATCGAGAAGAAGCGCAAGGCCGCGGGGCGAACGCCGCGCAAATACGAAAGCATCGAGGCGGCCTTTGCGCGGATGATCGAGGAGAACTCCTATTTGACTGAGGAGCAGGCCCGGCACCTCACGATCCACGGGGTGAACCGCAATGAGGACGGGACCTACAGCTGGAAGTTCGACCCGCATCTGAATGTGTGGCAGGTGGAAGATGTTGCGGATGAATTTCTCGAGGCGACCTGGGCGGCGATTTCGTGCCCGACGCTGTTACTATATGGTAGCGACAGCTGGGCTTCGAACCCGGAAAATGATGGAAGGCTCGCGCATTTCAGTAACGCGCAAGTTATCGAATTCGAAAAGGCGGGCCACTGGCTCCACCACGACCAATTTGACCACTTCATGCAGGTGCTGCGCGACTTTCTCTGAACCCAATCAAGGATACGACTATGGCGGACTTCACAGACTCCTTGACCGATAAACATGTCGAGATGATCGAAAAGCAGCCCGTCTTTTTCGTCGCCACCGCCGCCGAAAATGGGCGGATCAACCTTAGCCCCAAAGGTTATAATGCGTTCCGAGTGCTCGCGCCAGATCGTGTTGCCTATCTGGACCTTGGCGGATCGGGGAACGAAACGCACGCCCACCTCGCTGCGGATGGCCGTATCACCATCATGTTCTGCAACTTTGAACAACCCGCGCTGATCTTGCGGATTTATGGTCGCGGAAAGGCGGTTTTGCCTCAGGATGAGGGGTGGGATGCCTTGGTCGAGCGTTTCACGGTCCTGCCGGGGACGCGTCAGATTTTTGATATCGACGTCGAGAGCGTCCAAACCTCGTGCGGATGGGGAGTGCCGTTTATGAGCCTCGAAGGTGAACGCGAAACGCTCAAGAAAGCGCATCGGCAATCCGACCCGGCCGAGTGGGAGGCCAAAATGGCAAAGCGTGTTACCAGCATTGATGGACTGCCAACTCGGCCAACCGATCGATACTTCGCGGGCGACTAAGCTGCTATATGCGCCGCGAAGGCGTGCTTAAAGTGTAAGCAGAAGGTTAAGAATCGGGCACTGGTTTGCGCTGCCCGTCCGCATCCAGCCGCAATTTCCCCTGCGTCATCCTGACTTAAGCCAGTGTGGCATGTCCTTTGCTCCGCGCCGGACGGTAACAGACCAAAATCAAACAGGGGAACAGGCTGTGAAATTCATCATCGCCGTCATCAAGCCGTTCAAGATGGACGAAGTGCGCGAAGCGCTTAGCGGCATCGGAATAGCGGGTATGACCGTGTCGGAAGTCAAAGGCTTCGGGCGCCAAAAGGGGCAGACTGAGATCTACCGGGGCGCGGAATACTCCACCAATATGCTGCCAAAGGTGAAGCTTGAGATTGCGGCGAGCGATGAAGTAGCTCCGCTGGTTGTCGAGACCATCCAGCAGACGGCTAACACCGAGAGCATCGGGGACGGCAAGATCTTCGTGCTCGACTTGGCCTCAGCCACTCGCATCCGCACCGGCGAATCCGGTGAGACCGCGCTCTAAGGGGACGATTACTCGATGAAAAAGCTCAGCCTTGCCCTCGCGGCTCTCGTTGCTTCGCAGCCGGCCCTTGCCGCTGCGCCTCTACCCAACCCCGGCAACAACGCGTGGATGATGACCTCGACCGTCTTGGTGATGCTCATGATCCTTCCGGGACTTGCCTTATTCTATGGTGGTCTCACCCGCTCCAAGAACATGCTCTCCATGCTCACTCAGATTGGCGCGACTGCCAGTCTGGCAATGATTATCTGGGTGATGTGGGGCTACAGCCTTGCTTTTGGCGACACCGCTTATGCCGCCCCATTGGGCAGCTACGTTAGTGGTGGAAGCTACTTCTTAGCGGGCACAGATGGCTATAGCACGGCCCCGACTTTTACCGATGAAGTCATCAGCAAATACGTCTTTATAAGTTTCCAAATGACGTTTTCGGCCATCACGGCAGCGCTGATCCTCGGCGCAACAGCCGAGAGAATGAAGTTTAGCGCGGTGATGCTTTTTGTGCCGATCTGGCTGACCATCGTCTACTTTCCAATCGCGCATATGGTTTGGTTTGATGGAGGAGATGCAGGGGCCAGCGGCCTGCTGTTCGAAGACGGCGCGCTCGATTTCGCTGGCGGCACTGTGGTGCACATTAACGCTGGCGTATCCGGCCTTGTGCTCGCCTATTTGGTCGGCAAGCGTCGTGGTTGGCCGCAAGAGCCGATGCCGCCGCATAGCCTTGTGATGACCATGATCGGCACCGGGCTGTTGTGGGTTGGCTGGTTCGGCTTCAATGCAGGTTCAGCGCTCGAAGCCAACGGTTCGGCGGGACTGGCCATGATCAACACCTTCGTTGCAACCGCAGCGGGCGGACTTGCCTGGATGGTGATCGAACGCATTCTGGGGCACAAAGGGTCGGCGCTTGGCTTTTGCTCCGGCGTGATTGCGGGTCTTGTTGCGGTTACGCCAGCGGCGGGCAACAGCGGGCCGTTCGGAGCGATCCTGCTCGGCATCCTTTCGTCAGCCGTTTGCTACTATTTCGTAGCCACCGTGAAGGCTAAGCTTGGCTATGACGACGCGCTTGATGCCTTCGGCATTCACGGTGTGGGCGGGATCGTCGGCGCAATCGGCACAGCCGTTGTGTACCAGCCGTTCCTGGGCGGACCGGGCGATGGCTCGGTTGCACTTGGTGCGCAGCTCTGGGTGCAAGTCAAAAGTGTCTTGATCACAATTGGCTGGGCGGGTCTCGGCACTCTGATCGCCGGGTTCCTAGTCAAGACCGCTATCGGGCTGCGCATTAACGAAGAGGACGAATCCAACGGCCTCGACATCGCCGAACACGGCGAACGCGCTTACAACTGATGGGATAAGGGGGAGGCTTCTGGTCTCTCCCCTATTTCTGTTTAAGCGGCTTCCATCTGCCGCTCAGCTGCTTTCACGAAGTCAGCGCACCGCTCGCCAATCATAATACTGGGAGCGTTGGTGTTGCCGCTGACGATCTTTGGCATGACGCTCGCATCCGCGACCCAAAGGCCCTTAAGGCCGTGCACTTTCAATTGCGAGTCCACCACGCTGTCCGCTTCGGCGCCCATCCGACACGTGCCAACGGGGTGGTAGACCGTGTCGGCGCGATTGCGAATGAGATTGTCGAGCTCTGCGTCGCTGTTGAGGTTGATCGGGTGACGATCTGTGGGTCCAAAGGCTTGCAGAGCGGGGGCTTCGGCGATGCGGTGAGACAGCCGAACACCGGCTCGCATTGTCGCAATGTCGCGATCATCATCCAGGAAGTTCGGATCAATCACGGGAGGCGCGCCGGCGTCCTTCGATCCGAGCCTGACGGTGCCGCGGCTCTCAGGCCGCAAAACGCAAGCGTGGAGCGAAAAGCCGTGAGCGTTGACCTTTTCGCGCCCATGATCTTCGAGGACGGCAGGAACAAAGTGCCATTGAATGTCAGGGCACGGCGCGTCGGGCATAACCGACCAGAATCCTCCGCTTTCAGCATAGGGCGTGGCCATCGCGCCGGTGCGTTGTCGACGGTGTTCGATGATAGCGCCAGCCATTTTCATCGTACCGCCCAGCGACCGCCCAATTGGCACCGTGCTTTCGGTTTCCCATGAGGAAACGTAATCGATGTGATCTTGAAGGTGTGAGCCGACAGCCGGATTGTCGAGCACAACATCAATCCCGTGCTGTTTGAGATGATCGGCCGGGCCTATGCCCGACAGCATCAGGATCTGCGGCGAATTGAATGCGCCAGCGCACAGTATAACGCCGCGGCGCGCGTAAAGCATATCGGAACCGCTGCCCGGTTTCTTACCCCGCCGAACACGCACACCGGTCACTCGTCCTTGTTCGACGACCAATTGCTCGACCAGCGTGTTGGTGCGGATTGAGACGTTGCCTTGCTCGCGAATCGGTTCGACATAGGCGCGCGCGGCTGACCAGCGTTCTCCGTTTCGCTGTGTGACCTGATAAAGGCCAAAGCCTTCCTGGCGTTCTCCATTGAAGTCTTCGTTGGTGCGAAGCTGGAGCTCGCGCGCCGCCTCTACGAAGGCATGGCTTACGGGGTTAGGGGCGCGCTGGTCGGAAACGAAGAGCGGTCCGTTTTCGCCGTGATAGGCATCAGCGCCGCGCTCGTTAGCCTCGGCTTTGCGGAAATAGGGGAGGACATCGTCATACGACCAGCCTTCGCAGCCCATTTCGGCCCAATTGTCGTAATCCCATTTATGACCGCGGATATAGACCATGGCGTTGATCGCCGAGGATCCACCAAGACCCTTTCCGCGCGGTTGATAGCCCAGTCGGCCATTGAGGCCGCGCTGGGGCACCGTTTCGTAGCGGTAGTTCGACGCTTTGGGGATAAAGGGCATAAAGCCCGGAGTTTTGATGAAGATGTTATCGTTGCGACCGCCGGCTTCTAGGACGCAAACGCGCCGTGTGCCGTCAACCGCCAGCCGGCCCGCGACCGCGCTCCCACCGCTGCCACCGCCGATGACGATGTAGTCGAAACTCTCCATGTCTCTCTCCTTTGCGGGCGAGACTATGCGGCTTCCTGTGGCGGTGCAATCGGGTTTTGATTGGCAACTGGCTGATGGCCGTGAATGTCGGCCTGATCGAGGCGTCGGCGCCAGCGCGCGCGGATCGTATCGGAAGTGTCGCGGCTCCCATCATGGGTCCAGCCGGGTTCACGCAGCAGGTAGGACAGCTTATGTTTCCAAGGCGCGCGCCAGATGTCGCCGAGCATCCCTATCCATTCGTGAAACACCGCCCACAACAGGTTGAAACTGCCAAGCTGCTTGACGATGCCGTAGCGGATGGTTTCATCGTGACGCTCGGGCTGGAAGGTGCCAAACATCTTGTCCCAGACAATGAAAACACCGGCGTAATTGCGGTCAAGGTAACGGGGGTTGGTCGCGTGGTGGACGCGATGGTGGCTGGGCGTGTTCATGATCGCTTCGAACCAGCGCGGCATCTTGTCGATCGCCTCGGTGTGGATCCAGAACTGGTAGATAAGGTTGAATCCACCGACTATGCCGATCATCGCAGGATGAAATCCCAGAAGCACCAGCGGGAGAGCAAACAACAAGCCGAATGTGAAACTGCCGGTCCATGTCTGCCTTAGCGCGGTCGACAAATTGTAGTGCTGGCTTGAGTGATGGTTCACATGGGCTGCCCACATCCAGCGAATGCGATGGCCTGCGCGGTGCACCCAATAGTATTTGAGATCATCAAGGACGAAGGCCAAAGGCCAAGCCCACCAGACAAGCCACCACTGATCTCCGAAGTCGAATATCCGATACTGATAGGCAGCCGTGACAACGGCAATTGAAAGGCCGCCAAACAAGGCGCCAGAGACCGTTGAACCAAGGCCAAAGGCGAGGCTCACAAGCGTGTCCCCTGGCTCATAGGCTTCCGGTGCACGCACGCGGGACCAGACCATTTCGATCAAGATCGCCACGACAAACAAGGGAACGGCGTATTGGGTTGGTGAGAAATCGGGCATTGCAGTGTCGGCTATAACCGATTGATCGCATCGGCCCAATACGAAGCGTCGGAAAGGCTGAGGCGAACAGTTCCAAAGCGCGCTTCACCGATATCGAGAATGAGAGCGTCCACTTCCTCTTTCGCGCTAGATTCGCCGGAAAGGATACGGCCGGCGAACTTGCTACCATGCTGCTTAACGATCATGATCCGGCCGCTAGCGTCGCGGGCAAGTGCAGCGTTTCCTGCGCGGGCAATCGATGTGCGCTTGGGCACGAAGCCATCTTCCACTTCGCCAGCAGCCCTTGCGACGTCACCTTCGGTTTGCAGAATCGGCTGGCCACCCAGCTTCAATAGAACCGCTAATCCGGCAAGCGCCAGAATGGCGAGAAGGGATCCACCGAATTGCAAAAGCATAGCGTTGGGAGACTAGTTCGTTGATGAAAGGCTTAGCGCGCGGCCAGCATATCGAGCATCGGGCGGATCGGGCTGATATCGTATCCAGCCGCCATTGCGGCCCGCGTAATCTCTTCCGGGTCTTTTCCGGCCCTGGCTTCGGCAAGGCTCCATAAGAAAGTAGACCGTGTGCCTGATCGGCAATAGGCAAGCGTAGTTCCCTCCGCTTGCTCGAGGGCGGCCATCATCTGGTCGATTTGTGGCTCGCTATAGCCGGAATGTCCGATTGGGATAGCGATGTAGGCGAGCCCCGCTGCTTCGGCTGCGGCGGCGATTTCAGCGCTTTGCGGTGCCATCGGGTCCTCGCCGTCGGGTCTGTTGTTTACAATTAGACCAACGCCTGCGGATTTCGCGGCTTCAACATCATCGAGCTCGATTTGCGGACTGGCCCAAACCTTGTCCGATAGCTTTCGAAAATCGCTCATGCTGGAGAACCCTGTCGTTTCCTTTTCGAGTTACGCTTGAGCATATTGAGCAACTCTACGCCAATCGAAAAGCCCATGGCTGCGTATATATAGCCCTTCGGTACGTGATATCCGAAGCCGTCCGCGATCAAAACCAGCCCAATCATCACCAGAAACGCCAGAGCGAGCATAACCAGGGTTGGGTTCTTTTCGATGAAATTTGCCAAAGGATCGGCCGCAACAAGCATGATGCCTACGGTAATGATGACCGCAGTGACCATAATCGGGATCTGATCCGTCATTCCGACCGCAGTGAGGATCGAATCCACCGAAAAAACCATATCGAGCACAATAATCTGGGCGATCACCGCACCGAACGTTGTCTCAACAGCGCCTGGCTGGTTCTTGTTTAGCAGTTCTTCGGATTGATCGGGCTCCATCGCGTGGTGGATCTCTTTCGTTGCTTTCCAAAGCAAGAAGAGGCCGCCTGCCAGAAGGATCAAGTCTCGTCCTGAGAATGCGGTCTCAAAGCTTGGTTTGGAGTATCCTTCAATCGGAGGCCCCTCTATGCCCAGATCGAAAAGTGGTGTTTGCAAAGTGACGATCCATCCGATCAGCATCAACAACCCGATCCGCATACCCAAGGCCAGCAGCAGGCCTATGCGTCTAGCTCTTTGCTGCTGATTGGCGGGAAGCTTGTTCGAGAGGATCGCGATAAAGATGAGATTATCGACGCCCAAGACCACTTCAAGCACAACCAGAGTGACAAGTGCAGCCCACGCGGCTGGATCGGTCAGTAGTGCTAATGCGTCCATCGCTTCGTTCTGACCAATCGAAACGCACTGCGCAAGCACGGAAAGCTGCGTCGCACACGCCTCAATCTTATCTGATCGAATAGCTCGAAAGTGTCATAAAAAGGCGCGAGAGATGGCACACTAGTTAAATCGTTCGCCAGACAAGTGTTTGTGCGCTATGTATAGTGAGATCCGACGCGGTTGAAGATTCTCGATCGCTTGTCAGCGCTTGGTTCGGCATACTGCCCCGTCGCCAGTGCTTTGGAGGGTGGGCAGTGTGACAAGGTACGTAGTAAGATATGGGTTACGATAGAGGACGTCGGCGCGGACGGGACAAGCGCGACGGATTCGGCGAAGATGGTTTTGACCCCTTCGGCGGTGGCAACGAAGGCTTCCCTCCACCAAGTTACGGCAATGATCGCGGCGGTTTCGGCGGTGGTGATCGCTACAGTGGCGGAGACCGTGGAGGTTTCGGCGGTGGTGATCGTGGCGGCGGTGATCGCGGCGGCTTTCGCGGCGGAGGCGGTGGCAGCAACCGCATGCCCGCGCAAGTTGTTGGTACGGGCAAAGGCACCGTAAAATTCTTTAATGGCCAAAAAGGCTTTGGGTTCATCCAACAAGAGACAGGCGGTGAAGACGTCTTTGTTCATATCAGCGCTGTCGAGCGCGCTGGCCTTGAAGGGCTGGCGGAGGGCCAAGAACTCGAATTTAATCTTGTAGACCGCGGTGGCAAAGTCTCCGCGCAAGATTTGCAGGTAGTCGGCGAAGTTATTGCGGTTCAACAGGCCGGCCCGCCGAAGCGTGAACTTACCGGCGAGAAGGCAACGGGGACGGTCAAGTTCTTCAACGCTACCAAAGGCTTTGGTTTTTTGGTTCGTGACGATGGTCAGCCGGACGCATTCGTGCACATCAGCGCTGTTGAACGCTCGGGCCTTAGTGGCATCAACGAAGGCGAACGCTTCGAGTTCGACCTGGAGGTTGATCGACGAGGAAAGCATTCTGCGGTCAATTTGGTGCCGGTTCAGGATTAGCCTCTTGAGACATAGGACGCCGTTTGACCCTGATTGGGAGCGGCTATAGTGTAATAGATGGCGGCCCCAGCAGGGTCGCCATTTGTTTTTCACCGAGGCCATATGCCTCACCATCCGGAACTGGTTTTATGTCAATCACGCCGCTTATGCCCACGTATCCGCGCTGCGGAGTTCGGCCTGTCAAAGGCGAGCACTGTCATCTTGTTGATGAAAATGGGACACGTTATCTCGATTTTGCGAGCGGTATTGCTGTCAATTTGCTTGGTCATTCACACAGGGGTCTGATCGAAGCCATCCAGCGCCAAGCGGAGACGCTTATGCATGTCTCGAACTTGTATGGCAGTCCGCAGGGTGAAGAATTGGCCAAACGCCTGGTCGAAAACACCTTTGCCGACACGGTGTTTTTCACCAATTCAGGGGCGGAGGCCGTCGAAACTTCGATTAAGTGCGCGCGCGCTTATCACCAGAATGCGGGTGACTTAGGAAATCCCAATCGATTTGAGATGATCACGTTCGCAAACGCGTTTCATGGTCGCACGATGGCAACGATCAGCGCGTCGAACCAGACGAAGATGCATCACGGTTTCTCGCCGCTGCTTGATGGGTTCAAGTACGCGGAATTTGATGACCTTGAAGGCGCTAAAGAGCTGATAGGTGAGAACACTGCCGGTTTTCTGGTGGAACCAATTCAGGGCGAAGGCGGAATACGCCCCGCTTCGCTCGAGTTCATGCAGGGGCTGCGTCAACTCGCGGATGAGCACGATCTGATGCTTGTTCTGGATGAGGTGCAATGCGGGATGGCGCGAACCGGCAAGCTCTACGCATACGAACACTACGGTATTGAACCAGATATTCTGGCGTCGGCTAAGGGGCTGGGTGGCGGCTTTCCGCTAGGCGCTTGCTTGGCGACTGAAAAGGCGGCGCGTGGGATGACCTTCGGAACGCATGGTTCGACCTATGGCGGGAATCCGCTTGCAATGGCGGCCGGCAGCGCGGTCATGGACGCGGTCGCTAATGACGACTTTCTTGCCGAGGTGACCGAAAAAGGCGCCCGCCTGCGCTCGCGACTCGAGCAATTTATCGGCAATTACCCCGAACTTTTTGAATTAGTACGGGGTAAGGGATTGATGCTCGGGATAAAGATGAAAGTCGAAAGCCGCGCTTTCTTCGTTCATCTTCGTGACAATCATCAATTGCTTACTGTTGCAGCAGGCGACCAGACTTTGCGCGTCATTCCACCTCTGGTTATCGGCGACGCAGAGATTGATGAGTTCTTCGATAAGCTCTCAGCTGGGGCGGCAAGCTTCAGAGTTCCCGAGCCAGCGTGATCGAGGCGCCGCGCAAGATGTCGAGTTTTCTCGATCTTAGCGACGCTGGTGCTGATGCGATCGCTCGTATGATCGCGGATGCCATGGATCGAAAGAAGGCCCGTGTGAAATGGCCAAAGGGGCGAGCTGACGCCGACAAGCCCCTCGATGGCCGCGTAGTGGCGCTTGTCTTTGAGAAGAACTCTACCCGCACGCGCGTAAGCTTTGACATCGCAATGCGACAACTCGGTGGATCCGTTCTTTTTGTGGACTCCAGCTCAAGTCAGCTGGGTCGCGGGGAGAGTATTGCTGACACTGCCCGCGTGCTCAGCCGCATGGTCGACGCGATCATGTTGCGAACTGACGATCACGCAAAGATCGAGGAGATGGCGCGGTATGCGAGCGTGCCAGTTATTAATGGTCTCACGGACCGGTCGCACCCGTGCCAGATTGTAGCGGACTTACTAACCGTCGTGGAGCAGGGTAAGTCGCTTCCAGGCTTGGAGGTGGGTTGGTTTGGGGATGGAAACAATGTCCTGCATTCCATTCTTGAAGCCGCTCGGTTGTTCAAATTCAACGTGCGCGTGGCCACGCCTCTAGGCTATGAACCTGACGTTTCTTTTATTGAAATGGCGCGGGCTGGCGGATCAACAGTCAAGCTAACCCAAGATCCTTCCGAGGCAGCAAAAGATGCCGATGTCCTCGTGACAGATACTTGGATTTCTATGGGACAATCGGACGCTGACGAGAAACGTGTGGCTATGGGACCGTTTCAGGTTAGCGCTGAACGAATGGGCGAAGCCAAATCGGATGCTCTGTTTCTACATTGTCTTCCCGCGCATGTCGGAGAAGAAGTTAGCACGGAGGTTTTCGAGGGCTCGCAGTCTTGCGTTTTTGATGAAGCGGAAAACAGAATCCACGCCCAAAAATCGGTGTTGCTTTGGGCTTTTGGCATGCTCAGCTAGAGACTGGGAAAAGGCCAGACCTTTCAGTGTAAATCCCGGCCTCTTATATAAGCGAGCATGAACAACCAAACTGAAACATACGCGGACACAGTTCTGGGCTTTACCTTGCCTGATCGCAACGCTCGGGGGCGCTTGGTTCGCCTCGATCAAGTCTTAGATTCAATCATCAAAGCGCATAACTATCCTGCCCCGATAACCCATCTTCTTGCTGAGGCGCTTGTCCTCGGTGCACTTATGGGGAGCCTACTCAAAGGGCAAAACGCTCAGATGACTATGCAGGCGCAGGCAAAAGGCACGGTAGTTAGCCTGCTGGTTTGCGATTATCGCGCCGGCGGGATGAGAGGGTATGCCGAATTCGACGATGTGGCTTTATCCCAGTTGGGTGCCAATCCTTCCTTGCCGGCGCTGCTGGGAATTGGGTTTCTTGCAATCACCTTCGAGGCGGATAATGGAACGGGCGCTGTCGAACGCTATCAGGGAATTGTGCCGCTTGAAGGCGACACCCTAGCGGAGGCTTGCGAGAGTTACTTCGTTCAGTCCGAGCAAGTGCCCACATTGCTTCGGGTTGCAAGTGCGACAAGGGGCGAAACCAGTTCGGCCGCTGGCTTACTCATCCAACACTTGGCTGACGGAGAAGAGGGTCGGGAGCGTCTACACGTTCGATTAGATCATCCCGATTGGGAGCATGTCCAAACACTGGCGTCCACGATTAGCCATAGCGAATTACTTGATAAAGAGCTCTCAATGGAAGCTATTGCCTGGCGCCTATTTCATGAAGAGCAAGAGATCCGGAGCCACCCTATTGCTTGTTTGTCGCAAGCCTGCCGCTGCAGCCACGAGCATTACGAGCGCATTATCCTTCGCTTTCCCAAGGACGAGCGGGATCAGATGCGTGACGAAGAGGGGATCATCAAGGTGAACTGTGAGTTTTGCTCGGTCGCATTTAGTCTGAACGTTTGACCTGTCCGAGTCTCCCGGATGACACTATGAGATTCTGTGCGTCCTCATGGTGTAAAGTGCGGAAAGGCCAATTCATGTTCGCGAAAATGACTATCTTGGCCCGGATGTGCCGTATAAACGGCGGCTTCATCTTAGTCGGGTTCGCAATCGCAGCTATAGCGCAGTCTGATAGCCTCGAGCTTTTCCGTGGGCTTACAAAGGGCGAGTGGACCATCAAACACCGTGATGGATCGCCGGACCTGAAAATCTGCCTCAAGACGGGCGAAGAGCTTGTGCAAATAAAGCACCGGCGAACGGATTGCAGTCGATTCGTAGTCGAAGACGGGCAATCAAAGGTCACAGTGCAGTACACGTGCCCTGGCGATGGCTATGGCCGCACGGATATCCGACGAGAGAACTCTTCATTAGTCCAAATTGAAAGCCAGGGTATAGCGGGAGGCTTACCCTTTCAGGTTGCGGCGGAAGCGCGACGCACTGGGTCGTGTTAAACTGAAAGCGCCAATTGCCTGGCTAGGTTCATGCAGCTAGCGTCCGATAATGGCTGATAATCAGAACTCCCTTGATAGGCCTGGAGCAATTGTTCTTCTTTCAGGTGGCTTGGATTCCATGGTGACCGCGGCAATAGCCCAAAAGAGCGGCTTCGCGGTAAGGGCTTTAACTGTCGACTATGGGCAACGGCATCGAATCGAGTTGGATTCAGCTCGACATATAGTCGCAGAACTGGGCCTAGCCGGGCATACCGAGATCGCTTTGGATCTTAGAGCCTTCGGCAACTCAGCTCTAACTGATGCGATCGATATTCCGAAAGGGGGAGTGGCGGAGGGTATTCCGGTTACCTACGTCCCCGCGCGCAACCTTATATTCCTCTCGCTGATGACGGCTTTTGCAGAAGCAGCAGGTGCACATGATGTTTTTATCGGGGTGAACGCACTCGACTATTCAGGATACCCCGACTGCAGACCCGAATTCATCGCAAGTTTTGCTGAGACCGCTCGCTTAGGCACTAAGGTTGGGGTAGAGGGAGAAAAGCTATCAATCCACGCACCTCTGCAGCATCTCACGAAGGCTGAGATTGCAACGCAATGCGCTCGATTAGGGCTTGACCCTTCGTGGAGTTGGTCATGCTACGATCCGATTGAAGGACGTATTGCCTGTGGGGTCTGTGATTCTTGTCGATTGCGTAAAAAGGGTTTTGCGGAAGCGGGAATTCCCGATAGCACCGAATACGCAATCTGAGTGCCGCTCGCACGGCAGACATAATCAGCGCAGGGTAGGGGATATTCATTGACTGAAGCCGCCGCGGCCAAAGAGCCGGGAGAGAAAACCGCTGTTCCAGGCTATAGTTGGTACGCGCTC
>ERZ1740070.1687-NODE-1687-length-13509-cov-9.470418_pt1 | contig 13509 bp, 5 predicted proteins | sample MGYA00581734_ERZ1740070 | MGnify/ENA primary metagenome ERZ1740070 (study PRJEB43018, sample SAMN04849744) | marine metagenome | isolation source: floating plastic debris | place: Pacific Ocean | collected 2008-09-01 | study: EMG produced TPA metagenomics...
TGGACTGATTTGATATCAGGAGTTATGTTCCTCCGACAGTCCTTAAGCGTCTAATCGCGCCTACAAGGGCCGTTCAATATTTCAGATATCGGGATTACATAATGAGGTATGCATAATCCCTCAAATGGGCAGCTGAAGTTCATATGTGGAATAGCTCAGAAATTTATGCAATAAAAGGTTTTAAAAAATTGAAACTATGATCTGAATCGCAGAATTTTTGGCAACATATCTAATCTGATGCCAATTTGACAATAAACATTATTCGGGGTTTTAAAAAATTAGCATTTTCATCTGAATCTCAATGAGGAATTTTTAGCATTCAGTTAAAATTTTGAGTTTCACTATGTTACAATTTTGAACGCAGATAAAATCAGATTTTCAGAATATAAAACTGCTTGCCAAGTAGTTTATTCTCACAGACTTTGCGTACATTCAATTCTGTACCATTGGTGCAATCAAACGCACACCTGTCTATAGTAAAAATGTGTCCACATGGCTCTGACAGGAGATAATCAAGTCATGCTAAGCATATAGTGACTTGCGAGCATAATTTCTTGTAACGCCAATCGCGCAAGTAACCAATTTGGGGAGAGATTTGCATTTTCTATCTGGAATTAGGAACCAGGTGTCAGATCGATGTCGGATGTGTCGCTATAAAAGATATTCAATATTAAAATGCTTTACTATAATACAGCGTGCAGATAATGAGAGTTTAATTTGTTGACGGCCAAAGTGGCACAGGGAAATAATAATAATTATGATTTTTTTAACTGGTGGTGAGACATGGCAGGCGGCCTGCACCGATAATAAACCTAGAATTCTTTTACTCCCAACTACCACCTGACCATTCTGAGTTCAAACGATTTTTTCAATGAATGAACAGGGTGATGAATTGCGAGAAATCCGCTTTCGTGACCTTCATTGAAATTCAAATTTCGGAGAGAGACTTGTGAAAATCCTGATTGATATTGGCAGTTTCAGTGACAAATTAAGTAGTTTATGACTTTAAGTTTCTGACGGATCCTTGCTTTTGACATCACCAAACAGTTCATTCTGTGCAAGAGCTAAGAAAAATTCACCTTTCTTTTGTGGATTAAAAATACTTAATACAAAGATTTTTAATGGGTGATGTGCGGTGAATTTTGCCAATAATAGTTTTAGAAAAAATCAAAATAAATTTAGCTGTGTCACTTAATTTATTTCCTTTTTCCTCATTATGCCTTTCCGACACTTGTCACCAATTTCTCCACTTGTCACTCATTGCGTAGGAACATCTCTAAGTTCGTGGCAGCTAAGACCAATCAGAAACTAATAAGTGTACTTTTCAATGCCAACAAATTTACTGTAGTAGGATGGTGCTGACCCCAGCACCCTTCAATTTGTCATATTTAGCTCCTTTTCCTGTCAATTTAACATGACAATTCATATTGATATCCATAAATTAATGAAGCCCTTCTGCAATTTATCAAAAAAAGGATATTTATGGTTTGGTGCTCTGTGTCATTATTAATTATGAAATTTGTAGTAAAGAATACACTATAAATAATAGTAATTGGTAGAACCAATTAATACACAAACCGAAGGTTGTCCAGGAATAATCACGAAGAGAAATGAAAAAATTCCAGGTACCAGACCCTGACATCAGTTCTGCCGCCACCGCCGGCTAGCTCATCTCATACAATAATGGTCGTCATCACCGCTATTGAGGAATGGAGATTAATCCTCACAAGAATTGCCATAAAAAGGCCATCATCTCCGCTTCTTAACCACACCGTTATATAATTTAAAACAAGTACTACAGTCTTAGAGATAGATAAAATTCAAAGATAATCCTCTTGCGTAACATATCCAAATGGATTGTGAGCAGACTAATGTGGTTAAAACCGCAAACCCACAACACATCCAGGCTTAAATTACACTGACAACCGATCATCGTAATGGGATTTATCTCTGACCACAATTTTAAAGTGAACAACTGAGGCATAATTTTGGTAATATTCTTAGTTTGAGAATTTTTCGGCATCCTGAATAATTATCTCAAGCCTTGAGAATACTTGAGTTTTATGTTTTGGAGTGATGTCCAAAAATAGCGCATCTCAATATCTTATTAAAATATCGTAGTTTTCCCAGGAATGGAGTTGCAGCAAATATCGGTTCTCTCACAACCTTGAATTCCATGCTAACTTTTTGTTTATAGCATGTTAGTTAGTTTAGCAATTATGAACGTAATTGGATATGGTTTTTGTAGCACAATGTTACCTGCAAAAATCAAAAACTTTGTTATCAAATCATAAAAAGAAGCTCATAAAGTTTGCATAGCAAATGAGGATTTTATGATGTCTTTAACTTAATTTGATGATGAGAGAAGGTACGGTAAAAATTAGTTTTCTTGGATACGCTAATCAGTAACTAGCTCAGCATGCGAGACAACCACTGCTTCCTCTGAAAGATGTTATACTCTACCTGAAATGATTTCAGTGAGAAATATCAAACGTTACATTGTGAAAAGTTTTAAAACTACTTCAAAAAATCTTTATGTATCCGCGCTTCCGTCTCTTCTCAAAACTTCACAAATGCATAATTTGCCTTGGCCCTGCAATGGCATGCAATTTATTTTTGAAATCGCAATAAATCACTCCTTTTGTTTTCTGACTTGATGAATAGGCAGTTTTCAGACAGGTTACGTATGCTCATAACAATCTCATCAGAATCGCCATGGCAACTTTTTATTCAAAGATTATTCATCGTCTACTGAGCTACTCAGCTTACAGCCCACTTGCAGATCCCCTCGTCAACCAACACATTTTGAAATTCTGAGAAAATGGCCCATTTTTTGAGCAATTTGTTAATGGTGAGTTTTGAACAGCTATTGAGGCTGGCTGAATGCGATGATTTTCTCCAGTCTAAAGGCCAATAAACACCTTGTGAACTTAGTAATGATACGTTTGCAAAGGTCATTAATGGTGCAAAAAGCAAAGTTATTTTGGTGGAAAACACCATCACAGGCTTGCTGGCCCGCTGTTAGTTTTATACCCATCTCATAAAACTAAAACCATAATAATTCCGTCGCCATAGTTACCAACCATTTGCTAAAACACAAAGTATAATTCTACCATTATCAAAAGCACTGGAATATGCAAATTATTAAGTGCCATTCCTATGAGGTATTTCACGCACCAGTGAAACGTTAGGCTTAAAAATTTGTTTTTGCTGAAATTGTTTTTTACAAGAGCCAATTTAAAGAAAAGTTATACTATAATGTTATGGGAAATTATTCTTTTAAACTTTCTTAACCTGAGAAAATAAGCTGATTTGAACGATAGCAGCCGTTTCACAAAAACCTGTCATTACACCTAGACTTATAGCTAACACAACATACTAGTTTTGAGCTGTCTGAAAAAAATCATAGAGTAATAATGTGGATGGCTACAGTTTTACAACATGACACCAGTGATTACGAAAGACCAAGTTTGTCTACCTCATCATGGGGTTTTATTCAAATCCCTAACAGGAAGTGAGCAGGGAATATATCAAAATAATGAATTATAAATTCAGGCGCTCATTTATTACGGATTATCTTCAATCCAAAAATAATGTTTTAGAATAATGTTCATGATGCATGGGGTTTATTTAGAGGTGTACATAATAATGAAACACTTGATCGAAGTCATTGCAATTCAAAGGAATAATGAATTATTTGATTAATCCCTACATCAAGTGTCAGAATGGATATGCATGTAGTTACACCATGCAGTTATGACAGCTAGAAACATACTATAATCCTATTGCTTATCTGTCTAATTTAACAAGCCCAGTATGTCATATCTGACAGGATTCCAGGAGCCGTCCAATCTAAACCAACAAAACCAGGGGTCTAGATCCTGCCTCCCTTCTCAGCCACCGCAAATTAATCAGCTACATTCAACACGGCTGCTCTATTACACAATAAAAATATGAATAATGACCTATGGCGGTTTTGATTTCTTAAATTCTTTATGTCATGAATTTGTTTAGCAACTCGCCCCTCAATCAATCCTACTGGCTAGTAGGGTGTGTGTACAAGTTTGACATGTGTAGTTAGTTTCCTGACAAGTTAAACAGGGCCGCTCGCTATATTTGATAGGCCGTCACATTGTCGGAACTACTGATGAGCACTTGTCTTTGGTCAGTGAAGAATGATGACAAGGGTGTTAACAAGATGGATATCCTAGAGTGAGCCAACAACCTTCAAACCTTTCCTCCGTTCATTCACAAACTGACCAACAAAGCTGTATGGCATCGCTGGAATGAGCAATTAATTTATGACTCTACTTTGAGTGATGGTTTGATTGAAAGTGCTCAGTATGAGTTGCTCATAGTATCATCGGAGAGAAGTGTGCTCAATCTGACGCCAGGTTGTTAAGCCTTCAAAACTGTCAAGAATGTCATGTTATCCTGCTGTCAAAAATGACAGCACCTCTGATTTTGAGAGAAGCTCTGATGATGATGATGATGATGATGAGGCTTGAAAGGCTTTTGACTGTTGTTATGATAGATCTTCTGTAGATCTAAGGTACATAAATTACTCTACTGTCATAATTTGAGTAGGTAATGGGCAAGGTTTCTATTTATCGAGACAGGTCTGACAAAGTGTGATGATCCGTTTGTCCAAAGTTTGATTTTTGATTGGTTGGGGGTGTGAATATGACGTGTGAAGTTAATCTGCTTTTGTTGACAAGGTGTTCCCCACAATTTTGATCGACTGTCAGGGCAAATAAAAGATTTAAATCAGCTGTCTTTGTGATTGGGGTTTCCCTGCTCATGTAAACTAATCATCATTTTGTTGCGTAAAAAATAGACCTTTTAACTTTACAAATAGATTCCAGTCAATAAATTACTGAAGTAAACCAATGTAATACGTGTTAGCACCTTAGCTTACCATTTTTTTTAAACGCCAAACCCTATGAATTTTTGCTTGCCGTCGCTAAAATTACATGTGGTCAAATTATGTTAGTAAAAAAGATTAAAAATTGAAATTCAGTTTTGATAAAACATCGACGAGCATGGTTGTTCTCTGAGCAATAGTATCACTGACCCAAAATTGAAACAGAATTTTTAATTAATCAGTATGGTTAGGCTTAATCTAGTTAGTATTCATATGACGACACCCAACTATGCATAAACCAAATCAACTCTAAATTCCATTGACTGATATGGCGATTAATATGGGTGGTATCAAAAGTTGAGCAATACCCGACCATGGTACTGTGGGATGCCTCTCGGAGCAATAGTGACAATTTTTCGTACTGAATAATGCTCAGAAAAATCTGGTTTCCATAAAAAGAGATGTGGGTTTCTGAATATAGACCACGCAGGGCCAGTTCCCAGGCCATTTGGCTTGCAGAAAACCACAGATGTGATAAGAGGCTGCATTTATTCATGCAACCAGCTTAAAAGACAGCTGGTCGTTCAAGTCAATTCCTGATAGTCAACTTTTGGACATGATTTGTTATGCAATGCTCACATCTCATCACTGGTAGCGTCACACTGAATAAAATTCTTTACAGCAATGGAGAAAGTGCACACCTCACCACCATTTTGTACCAGCTGTGGGTTGCAAAATACACGTATCTGTCTTCATATGGCAGACTAGGGGTCAAGTTTTATTTGATTCCTTTTTTGATGAGTCCTACATTTCTAATAGAATAAGCAGATCACTATTGTGATAGACATACAAAAATATATACATAACAAATGGTGGTCTTTATCTCGCCAAATTGAGATAGCGTGAAAAATTTGTAAAGCAGCCTTCTAGCCTTAAAAATAGATAACTATGAGGTCTGAGTTTGATAAGCAAGGATGTTCCATATTGATGGAGATTCAAGATATAAAGAGATTTTTGATTTCATGAGCAATATAACAGCTAAATGCAAATGCAGGCCTAATATCGGTAGGTTAGGTTCTGTATTATGGCTGTTACTGAGTTGTCACTGAAAACTGGGAGCTGTGGGGGGTCAAAAGAGACCGTAAATTCTTGGGAGGTCTGAAACTAATTTCACTGTACACTACTAGAAGACTGCCTGACATATACAACCCAGCAATGATGAAAATCAACCACAGCTGACATACATGTATAGACGGTTATAAAAAAACTATAACATATAACAATGAAAGGAAACTACCCGAGCATCTGTGTAGACTGTTCGTTTCGCTGACCTTGACCCCGTAGGGTCATAGCGAAGGTCATTGTAAGTGGACCGGAGGGTGCAATAGCGTGGAATGCCTTATGAATTTTTGAGCAGAATTGTTTGCCATCTTCCCTTGATCCAAGGTTTTATGAAATATTTTGGTAGGGATAGTTATGTATCGGCCATATTTGTTGCGTGGTTTAGAATTGTCTTCTCCCTTTTCATGTCATTTCATATTTTACCATATTGTTACTGGCATGTTGCGGTGGGTAATTTCCAATCATGTTATTAGTATATATCTGCTGCTGGTTGGAGTGGAGGACGCCCACTCCCATCATTACTGGGTCGTAACTACTACTATTGCTACTGGTTCTAAGGCTAGTGCTAAAACACCCACCGGTCTCACTCCCGTTTTCACTAATTCCCTCTCCGCCTCCAGAGCGTGACACCGGCGTGCCGCCATTATTGTTGTTGTTGCTGACTTGTCTGCTCATGTCTGTGCCCGTGTGGTGTTGTTGCTGTAGAGAGGTGGGTGTGGTTTGCTGGCCATGGTGTCGAAGGTCGTCCGCCGTCCCATTGGGTGACATCATTGTCTGTGGAGGTTGTGCCCCCAAGTGTGACATGATATTAGTGGGGGAGCTGGCTGTGTGTGAAGGTGGCTGATACTGCGATAGGCTTGTGTGTAAAGACGAAGGGGGCCTCACCTAAAATCAAGCAAAGCAACACAGAGTCAAACATTTTACATCAATAGCGACATATAGCACAGAAATAACTACCGTATTAACAGAATGAGCTCACTATATAAACAGCCCGCACAAAGCAGCATGGGCACTCATATTAATTCTAGCACCAATGTTGCTCAGGTGAGGTAGAAATAGAGAAATAAAAAAGTTTCTGGTTCGTTCATCAAAAACCCATATCAAAAAACCCATGATCAGTTTTCTGGTCAGTGGTAGCCCAGATCTGTCATTGATTATTACCAGCCATGCAGTTTTGCACCACGGACATGAAACACTGCAACAACCACAACGAAGTAGAAGCACAATCTTTAGTCTCTGGCAGTCACTGGCACTGGTTAGCAGATTTAAGTTGGAAAATCACCAGTAACCTGGCAACAGAGAGACCTGGTATGCCATGAAGCAAGGAGAGCCATTTTATTGCTATTCTACAGTTTCACAATAAAAATTGACTTTATAATGTAAAAGTTAGTTTATAAAGCCATCAAAGGACATTATCTTATCATTTTTCCTCAAAGAAACTTTCTTGATAGCAGAGGGTAGTTTTTTTCTGTCATAATATCCTCTAGCCCCATGGGTAGGCCTAAGTGCTACCATCTTGGTGCAGGCTCATCTTCGGCAAAATGACTAGGTTTTTCCTACATGAGTACTATCAGCCATTAACGCCCCAAAGTTGAAATCAACTACCTGCATAATTTATTTTTTGGTTTGGGTCACAGTATAAATGGAAACAATTGAAGTTGATTGTGAACAAATATTTTGATTATGTAATCACTTGAATGATGTCTTATCCCTTTTTGTATAGGGGTTAAGTACCATCTTTGAAGTGGAGTAAGGATTTATTATGACAGAAATTGCATAAATTTATTCAATGATACTATGGAGAGTTGCTAATCGAGCAATTTATCATAAAACACTGCAGTTTCAGGTCATTAATGCTATTGGCCAGACTAATTTATATCCGACCGATTCAGCCCAGGGAAAATCTAATTTCAGTTCAGTTTTTTGATGTGGTGCAAAATCCTTGAGTCTAATTGTGCTATCTAATAAATATGCAAATTTCTTAGGGTGACCAAAATTTCAGCGATCGGATTCTTGCTCACCATCCATTTTTTCTCAGCAACCAACCATTTTTCTCACCATTCTTTGCAGAATGAGCAAACAAACAAGCTATTGAGTCATACAGTATTTGCCGCTATAACCATTTTGATTTTCGTTTAAAAGTTTGAAGTTCCGCACATTCAGGTGTTAAAATTTATTGTTAGTAAGACACAATAGAAGTTTATGCCAAAAATTTACCATCTCTGGATAGGCAGCTGCCTCACGTTGCATGTCACAGATTCTCATGTTAGCAATCTTCAAAGTTTTGGTTTACAATTTATGCATCAAATAATAAGTCTATCCGTCAAAGCCAGTTATGCTTGCAATATTCGACATTATTCATGTTCAATCACACGACATTATTACAACTTTGGATCATTTTGGATTATTTTGCGGATTGGCACAAAGCAGGTTTATTCCACAATTTGCAGAAGATCAAAAACTTGTAAGGATTCCGACTAGAGATTTGCATGGGATTGGTGGGGTAACCATAATCAAAGAACATGCTAAATCTTACACAGTTGTATGATTTCTATGTGATAAGCTCAATAATTGCATTAAATATTTATATATTTTGTTCAATGATCCAGATTCTAAAGCCGCCAGGCATTTTTGGGTTATCAAAAGCTAGACTGGATAGAGAGATTTTTGTATTGTCAGACTAAAGTCAAGAACTCGAGCTTAGCAGATTGACCGTAAATAGGTTTTCAGACTGTAATTTTGATATCAAAATGTTTCAAAGCATAATTTTCTGTTACAAGATTGATAGCTAAATTTTGATATTAACTTATATTTTTGCAGTAATATCATATTACTCAACACAAATTGTTATGAAGTATTATGTTACGGCTAACACCTGTTCGGGTAAAGGGAAGCCCTACGACATAGATCTGTATAGTAAAGGTCCCTTCTAATTAACATTGATTCAAATGCATTCCAGACTCTTTTTCTTGCTAACAGGCGGGCAAACCCTGCGTTCACCTTACTAGGTCACAACAATTTTCTGCGGCCTACAAGGCGGCTGAGCAGAGATGTCTCAGCTGGTGATTAGATTTTTGAATCACTAAATTTTACTCTTTAAGTCCACAAATTTCAAACATAAATGAGGATTTAGTTTTGATTCATTAGCTTTATTGTTTTTCTTGGGTACAATGTTTTCTGAAAAGCGTATCATCAAGAACAATGGACCTAGACCAGTACTAGCCGGGAATAGATTCTTTGCATCCAACTGCAAGTGCCTATGGTTCATCCATTGTTCACGGAATGTCTGAAACATGGTGTACGATCAATCCTGGCCTATGTTTTGACACTTTGTTTTGACTTTAGGGGCTAAAACAATATTCCAGATAGATAAGATTTCAGACACCTTGAATATGTAAAATTTTGGTAAATCTTTCATCAGCTCTCACGACACTCCAATCAACCTTAGCTCGCTGGACTACAATCCAGATGTATCTGACTTTAGCTGATTTTCTTGAGAAATAAAGGCTATTTTCCCACATCGCTATTGGTATCATAAAAATAAAAACCAAAATGGTTGATTCTCTGCTCACATAGAAGATTTTATGACAATTTTTATATTTTAGGCCTATCGCTCTCATTTTAGCCCTATTTATGGACAATGCGGCGGTTGCACGTAATACAGATGTCAGCGAAACATGTAAAGCACACTTATGTCCATTTACCACGACACATCATGCTCGATTTGCTCAATGTAACGTCAAAGCTTACTACACAGCTAACAATACACTGTAACATTACACTGAAACACAAGCCGTACCGTACCGCTAACATTATTTGTCCCAATATCTGTGGCCATCTGTAACAGTTCAAAGTAACATTCAGGACAAGAGTACTTACAGGGTCTATGTGTGGACTCCTTGGCTCCAACAAAGAATCTACTGATGCTGTACTGGGGCGTCTACCGTCCCCAACCTCAGAATCCTGATCTTCCATCATAAGGTCCATAGGCATCTTTCCTTTGAGACACCCAATGTATTTGGCACAGAAATTATCACATAATTCATGGACCTACAATAAAAAAACGAGATAAGTTTTATTTATGTCAGCAGTTCCAACTCTTTTGGCAACCATTTCCGTAGCTATTCGTCAAGATTATCTATTCAAGGATCTATTTGACCAAAGTAGTAATCTCATGAATGGGTAAAAGGGTAAACTGGATATGGTACAAACTGAAAGCGAATTTTAATTCAGATTTGTAAAACTCAATGATTGATTGATTGATGGAAGAAGACCTGTAACACAATAAAATAAATTAGTTTAATTGATTTACAAAAGTGTGATTTCTTCACACACTTTGTGGCGCATTAAAATAATAGTAAGTAAACATTTATTATAATCACATGGTAGCATACATTTTTCATTGTCCACAAAAGACACTACAATTTTCATTTTATTATTATCTTTTATAATAGCCTTGGCATGGCATTGTGAGGTTTGCGGGCAGCGGGATAAAACCCAGCGTTCTGATTTAATTTAGCATCAGAGATTACTGGCTAAGCACCTCCCCATGCAGACCATAGGCAGCTTGTCAATTAAAAATAATTGATACAAATAGCAGTTATGTGGCAGACTTGTCTAAGCTGACATATTTGATATGTAGACATTTAACCCCCTCCTAGCGTATCAAAACCTAAGCTCATTAGTAAGCCATACATCCCAGTTGTTCTTGTATCATAAACCATAACATCGATTATGTACCAATTAACAATTCCATTTAATAATTTTGTAATAACAGTGGGTGCATTACATCAATGATAGTATAACATTGTTTAAAGTCAAATCATGCCAATATTAATTTTTGGCACCTTTTCTCCTTCTATTTTGTCAATTTGCTGTTGAAATAAATGATGCAGCTTTCAATAATGAAACAGGATGAGGTTTGACCCAAAGCGAAGAGCCAGGAAAAAATAAACACTATTATACAACCATTTATAACAATGATGAGTTATATTCGCCAATAACTCTGTCAGGGCGGCCTGTTAAGTCATATAGTTCGGTTGACAATATGATTAGGTGTCAATGGCAGAGAGCTATGTGTCAAAATGTCAAATATGGAATAATTTATGCATTTCTCATGCCCTCTCTCTGGTTTTATAATTTTTTATCCAGCCACTATTTCGGTATGGTTGTGGTAAATCCAACAATGATACCCAAAATATCTTCTCTTCATTACAATGATACCGGTACTATTGCATCTATCTTCCAACTCTCGGGTTAATGTCCCCAGACTGAGGTAGGAAAACATTTAGGCCTACGCAGCAAAAGATGATGACCATTTATGTGGATGCAGATTCTTCTCAGAACTGGGAAGGAAATAAACTTTTGAGCACAATACCAATATTGGGTATGTAGCCTACATGCAGGTCCTACTTGCAATATTAACGGTGGTTTCCCAGTTTTATCAACTCATTTTTATCAAAGTAAAGGTAAAAGATAAAAACACGAAATCCATTTTCTCAAATCAGTTCATGCTAGGAGTAAGCTTTTTCACAAGATTTCCATCATCCATCGTCAAATATTCTGGTTCATATTGAGCTTTTGTTTTATTTGAAATATCGCCCATTAAACTTGTCAGAAGCATACTTGCAAGAAACACTCTCCAAAATCAGTTTTAAACAGACAGTTTTCATCATTATCATTCCTTTTTCAAATTGTGACACAGCTGGTAAAATTCAGAGTGGTGTTTATCGAGACTGGAAAGGAGACAATACAAGGAGGTGAGAAAAGTTCCAAGATGTCACTGGATATCGGTGGATAATATCTAAGAACTTCCAAATCCAGATCAAAGTCTGATCGGAAGTAAGCGCTTGCATAAATAAATGTAACACAATTATTCCAACGAGCAATTTTTATAACAATAATAGACTTTCAAATAAGCAATAAAGTGAGGGAATAGGTAGAAAATTAATTGCACAGCAAAATGATATATGTGCAATAAGTGTCAACCCTAGCCATATAAATCCGAATCCTTTTCTAAACCGACTTCATCAAAAACGGCTGAAAGCAAAACCGCAAAAGAGAACCACAGCATTCTCTGGGTTTCCTTAATGGTGAGGATTTGTGAACATCAGAGGTTGGCAAAGTATTGCATCACTGGATAATATTATCTCATCATCGAGGGTCCTGCCGTTTGCTGGTGTCGACTGACTTTCTGCCACCAGATTCTTTCCATACATTTTAATAACACAAGTCACTCATGCAATAAACCATAACGGAATCATCCTAGTTTTAACAAATTACCATATCATAACAGAAATATGGTTAGGCAATTACGACAAACTTTCGACAAATCATGCAATCCATTTCCAATCTTGGCGTTATTCTACACTATTTATTGTATAGCGATTTTACCAGGTAATCCTACAATTACCTGAAGGTTAACCAGAGGTCGTACAAATTTTCAAGCTCTTCTTGGCGTCAAAATTCAATCAACATGGGCTATTTCCTATGATTTTGTTGTTTATGTTTATGCATTGTAATACATAATTTCAGAATTTACCAGTACCGTTATTTGTTGGCTATTATCATGAAGGAGTGTGCAGAATATTAGAATTAGAATAGCAATTTTACAAAACTATTCCTGATTTATTTCGATTGAATTTTGTGGCCATGCCGGGAACCTTATATCACAAGATGAACCCATGAACCAATGATCATCCAGCCATGATAAAAATGAAAATCTGCCCGCTGATGAAAATGAATTTATTTTGACAGGGAATAAAAAAGTTTTCCTACCTTCCCTCATATAGAGCTGATAACGCTATGTAAGGAGGACTAGATGTACCATCCCTTGCATCATGTCACGCTTGTGACATGTTGGTTGGAATGCCATAACTTAAAGTGACAGTAATTTTTTCTAATTATTTATTTCTGACTTATTCTCCATACTTGACAATTTATCACGGATTAACCTGTATAAAAGTCATTTACTATAATAGCCCAACAGCGATCAGTATCTAATAAATAATCTGTTATATATTTATAAAAATGATTTGTGATAAATCATTTAAAGAAAATACATTCTTTAAATACTGGCCGACTTTCAACAATTTTAGTAAAAATGATCCTTGAGCAAGATTTATAATCCCGGAGAGATTTTATCTGACTTAGTGGTCAACTATGAAAATAGATTTAAATCACTGTCAGGATTGTTGACTATAAATTCAAAAACGAACACATTTTCACTGTCGTTGTGCATCATGTAAGTTATTGCTTCAAGTATTATTAGGCCTACTAGGACTCCACAGTAAGAAAATACAAGCCAAAATTAAATAAACTTGCAAAATGAACATTATGCTATTTTTTAGTTGAAATAATAATGGTAATGAATTTTGATCAACTCCCATGCAAAATTATGATGAGATACATGTAACTAGCCTACATGACCGTGTAGTGGTACATCTAACAATCAAACATTACCTATAATTACCGATTGTTGCATAATTGAATTTTTTCAAAAGGAAATAGAGATTAACCACTTT
>ERZ1740070.1688-NODE-1688-length-13508-cov-6.115736_pt1 | contig 13508 bp, 9 predicted proteins | sample MGYA00581734_ERZ1740070 | MGnify/ENA primary metagenome ERZ1740070 (study PRJEB43018, sample SAMN04849744) | marine metagenome | isolation source: floating plastic debris | place: Pacific Ocean | collected 2008-09-01 | study: EMG produced TPA metagenomics...
GCTAATCTCAGCAGTACATCAGTTGGTGTATTCGGATTTGTGGTAACAGCTTCACGGGTAGCCTTATCTTCACTCGATGCCAACTCCCTTAGTAATTCCGGTTCTGCACTAGGATTTGTTGCCACCAATCTTCCGAGTTCTACACTTTCATAAGCAAGAACCCTCAGCTTTTCGGGTGGAGTAGTTTCGTCAGCTGCAAGTTGTTCTGGGGTTGGGTACATGAGCGCTAACCTACTTATGAGCGTAGATGTATTATTTTATTCTGTTATTCATAGTGATTTCTAGTTAAAAAGCTACATTTTCCTAGTTGGTAGTAAATTACTTTTTCAAGTAATAATGAAGGGTTATTGAATTTACTTTATTAAAAACTAAAATTATAGAAATACTTAGGGAAATAGACTGATTTAAACATAAAAAAGCTAATTATCATAATTATGTTTTTTGTATATACAAATTTATAGCTATATATCAGCAAGATTTATTTAACAATATATATTAGGATACAAGGTGTTTATAAATACTTCTTTTAGCTAGCAGGATTACGATAGATATTTTTAGCTATTTGAATCAGAAATCTTTAAATAAATAAGTCAATCTTGCTTGATAAAATCTACTAATGTTTGACAATATTTGTAAATTTTTAGCTGAAAACTTTTCTGCTGATTTCGCCGAGTGGCTTTTAGGAGAACCTATAACCCTGACCGAACTCAGTCCGAAAGAGCTTTCCCTCGAACCGATTCGAGCCGATGCTTTGATACTCTTACAGTCAGACGAACAAATCCTGCATATTGAGTTTCAAACTGAGCCAGACCCTAAAATACCTTTCCGAATGACAGATTACCGACTCCGAGGCTATCGTCGTTTCCCGGAAAAGAAAATGTATCAAGTGGTAATTTATCTCAATCGGACAAATTCTGAATTAGTTTACCAGAACACTTTTACGTTAAGTCGCACCCGTCACGAATTTGAAGTGATTCGATTGTGGGAGCAACCTGCTGAGATATTTCTGGAAAACCCCGGTTTGCTAGCTTTCGCTGTATTGAGCAGTACTCCAAACCCTGAAAACCTACTTAATCAAGTTGCTGCTCAGATAAACGAAATTTCCGACAACCGGACTCAAAGCAACGTAGCCGTATCCACAGCAATTTTGGCTGGTTTAGTATTGAATAAGGACTTGATTAAAAGAATTTTGAGGTCAGATATTATGCGCGAATCACCCATTTATCAAGAAATTCTGCAAGAAGGAGAACAAAAAGGTAGAGCAGAAGGTAAAGCTGAAGGTAGAATTGAAACTTTACAACAAGTCGCTACCAATCTACGTAACACCGGTATGGCTTTAGAAGATATATCGAGAATAACTGGTTTATCTCTCGAACAGTTACAAGCTCTGCAAAATAACAACTCAGAGCAATAATCAGTAGTAGGTAAAATTCCTGTCTGTCCTCAAAGCGAAGCTGTAGATTTAATATTTAATAAAAACTTGTTAAAAAAGCTTTGAGGTCAGAATTAATTTCTCTTCGGAAACCTCACCACACCCAAGCAGTTTATTTTTCTTATTTACCAAACGCAATAAAAACCGGAAAAATAAAATAAACTACTAAAAAACAACTATGACATTCCGCGAAGAGTTTAAATTACTGTTACGCGCTCGTTATTCTTTAATTTATATTCCGACTCGGGAAGAAGAGCGTTTAGAATCTGTAATCAAGGAAGAAGCTAATAAACAAGGTAATCGTCAGGTATACACTTGGGATTTTGTAGATGGTTATCAAGGTAATCCTAACGATACAGGTTTCGGAAGACGCAACCCTTTACAAGCTTTGGAATTTGTTGAAAAACTACACGCATCCGCACCCACTATACTTATTCTTCGGGATTTTCATCGATTTCTAGATGATATTGCAATTTCTCGTAAACTCCGCAATTTAGCCCGTTTACTAAAATCGCAACCCAAAAATATTGTCATACTTTCTCCTAATGTCGCAATTCCTGATGATTTAGCAGAAGTACTGACTGTATTAGAATTTCCTTTACCTAGCGCTATAGAAATACAAAGCGAAATCGAAAAATTATTAGCTGCTACAAATAATTCTCTCCCCAATCAAGTTTTAAATGAATTGGTTCGTTCCGCTCAAGGGTTGAGTATGGAAAGGATTCGTCGGGTTTTGTCAAGAGCAATTGCGGCTCGTGGGGAATTACAATCGGAAGATGTGGAATTGGTTTTACAGGAAAAGCGTCAAACCATTCGTCAAACTCAAATTCTTGATTTTATTCCCGCTACAGAACAAATTTCTGATATTGGTGGATTGGACAATCTCAAAGATTGGTTGTTAAGAAGAGGTGGTGGCTTCAGCGAAAAAGCCAGACAATATGGTTTACCCCATCCTCGCGGTTTGCTGTTGGTGGGAATTCAAGGTACTGGTAAATCATTAACCGCAAAAGCGATAGCTCATAACTGGCATTTACCTTTACTGCGCTTGGATGTGGGAAGATTATTTGGTGGTTTGGTGGGTGAATCGGAATCGCGCACTCGTCAAATGATACAGGTATCGGAAGCGCTGGCTCCTTGTATCCTGTGGATAGATGAGATAGATAAAGCCTTTTCGGGACTTGGTAGTAAAGGTGATGGTGGAACCACTAGCAGGGTTTTTGGCACATTTATTACCTGGATGGCAGAAAAAACGTCACCCGTGTTTGTAGTTGCTACCGCAAACGAAATTCAAGAATTACCCCCGGAATTATTACGTAAAGGTAGATTTGATGAAATATTCTTTGTGGGTTTACCAATTCAAGAAGAAAGAAAAGCAATTTTTAACGTGCATTTATCGCGATTGCGTCCTCACAATATCAAAGATTACGATATCGAGAGATTAGCTTACGAAACACCCGATTTTTCCGGTGCAGAAATCGAGCAAACACTAATTGAAGCAATGCATATCGGCTTTAGTCAGAACCGCGATTTTACTACGGACGATATTTTAGAAGCTGCTAGTCAAATCATACCTTTAGCCAGAACTGCTCAAGAAAAAATTGAGCAATTACGTCAATGGGCTAGTTCCGGAAGAGCGCGTCTTGCATCTAAGCATAATCCTTTGAGTGACAGGATTCAACAACAGTTACAGTAAGAAACTAATATTAAAGAGTTAGGAATTGAGAGGACGAAAGTTTAATTTGTCCTTTCATTTTCCTTTCTCTTAGGTTCGTATACTAATAGCTTTTTATAATTTTTATTTCAGTAAAATGACAACTGAGAACAAGTAATTATCATCACATATTAATCACCATGCTTTATGATAATATTACGTAAGTTTTGCGGTCTAGTTTTTGTTATCTACAGATTTTTTTGTAGTAATATATTTTATTTTTGGAAGTGGAAATCTGGGTCATAAGTTAGAATCCCTTTCATTAATAATATTTACATTAGCGTTACTCTAACGAGTCGTGCCGGGCTGTTGCTTGCGTCGCTCGGAGAGCGATACGCGCAGTGAGTGGTCAGATTAAGCATCTCTGTTCAGCGCGGAACGACCCGTTGGGGTAAGAAGATATTAGGAATTATACTTACGTCTCGGGTTATCAAAAATCCGGTTTCTTTATCAAAGTTTAATTTGTTCAACTTATAATCTTTATAAAAACTGATTTTATTGATAGTAAGTATTGTGCGATACTCACTCTAGAGATAAATAGTAATGCATAGTCAATTATATGTATCGCGATTTAATTAGTATAAAGTTTTTAATAACTAATTTACATTTAACTATTTTCTAAATTCGTAATAATATCTTCATCAATTTAATTAACTATTTTATTCATGATTAAATACATCAGGGATGATTACTTAACGCTCGGTTCGCTATTTCTCCGCGCCTCGTAAATAACTAATCAACCCATCAAACTTTATTCAATTATGGAAAATATTGCTTATACTCATGCTGCTTTAAGTTATGAAGCAGAAGAAAATATTGAAATTGTTCCTTTTCTATTCGATGTTAATTTTTTTAGTGAAATCAGTAGAAAAAACAATTCTAGTTTTACTGCAATAAATCTATTATCTGTATCGCTAATTTTATTCTTTTTGAGCAGTGTTGGACAAGCTTTAGCTGTAGAGAGAATAGGTCATCAAAGTGCATCTGTAACAACTATTCAAAGATGCTTAAAACAATTAGGCTATTTGAATAGTTCAACGACTGGTTATTACGGTTCGATAACTAAAAATGCTGTAATTCAGTTTCAGAAAGATAACGGACTAGCAACTGACGGTATTGTAGGTAGCAACACACAAAATTTTCTGCAATCAAAATGTTCTAACCAACTTGCGACTAATCAAACAGATGTACTTCAACTTGGTAGTCGCAACCAAGCAGTCAAAAAACTTCAGCAAGATTTAAGACAGTTAAATTACTTCTCTGGTAATCCTACAGGTTATTTTGGCCCAATCACGAAAGATGCTGTCACTAGTTTTCAGAAAGATAGAAGTTTAACTGTCGATGGAAGCGCAGGTTCAAAAACTTTATCTGTACTTCAAAGCAGTTTGAGCAAAAGTCTTCAAGATAATGTTGGTGGTGAAAACTTTTCGCTTCGTTTGGGTTCCCGAGGTGCGGAAGTTGCATCGTTACAAAAACGTTTGCAGCGATTGAATTACTTTAAAGGTAAGATTACCGGTTATTTCGGTCCTTACACCGAAGATGTTGTGACTAGATTCCAAAAAGATAAGAAATTAACTGTTGATGGAATTGTCGGTGTGGGAACTCAAAAAGCCATTGATAAAGCAATTCAAAAATTAAAGTCTGTAAAAACTAAATCTAATAGTAGAATCTTACCTTTGACAATTGGTTCTTGCACTAAGGGTAACTGTCCCACTATTCGATTTGGTGATAAAAACCGTTATGTAAAATACCTACAGACTAGGTTAAGTCACTGGGGTGCTTTTAAATCCAGTCCTAACGGTAATTATGATTCTAAGACTGTGGAAGCAGTCAAAAGATTTCAAAGAGCAACCGGACTTTCTCCTGATGGTGCTGTGGGACCGCAAACTTGGCAAAAAATCGAAAACCTTAAAACCGGAAAGCGAGAACCCAATAAATCTGCTAAATGCAATAAACCCGTGCTTCAAAGAGGTGATAGAGGTGAATGCGTTACTAAACTACAAACAAGATTACAAAAGTTGGGTTACTTCAAAGGTAATTTAACTAGTTACTTTGGAAATAGCACTTGGGAAGCAGTAAAACAGTTCCAGCTTAATAATGAATTAGCTCCCAATGGAATTGTAGATTCACAAACCTGGAAAGTATTAGAGAAAGATAATAGTAACTACGTCGTACTTGTACCTGTAACCAGTCCATATACTTTAGATGAAGTTCGTCGTTTTGTACCCGATGCATTTATTAAAAATACAAAATTAGGTAGATTCGTACAAGCCGGAGAATTTCAACAAAGTGAAGGTGCAGAACAATATTCTCGATACTTTTTACGCGAACGCGGTTTCAATGCGCGAGTAGTTGCTAAAGATAAACTGTAAGATAAGGGAGTATTAGCCGATAGCGAGAATTATTAGGGAAATGACTACTGGTCTGTTCCTTTGAATATAATGGGTTCGTTTTTTTAGTAGTTATTTGGAGACGTAGCAGTGCTACGTCTCTAAATAATGTAAGCGTTCTCTGTAATTATTGAGAATTTTTAAGTTAAAAGCTATAATTCTTCACTCATAAGTTTAAGTTTCAGGTAAATACTATGTTGTCTAACATACTAAAGGTAATACTTGGTGTTTTATTAGCGATGGCTATTTTAGTGGGTGGTAGTGCAGCACTCGCGATTTATTTTATGAATCGAACTTCTATTAATCCTCCAAAACCCGTTTTTACCAATGATAATGCTGCGGTAAAAGCAGAAGCAGCAAAAGCTAATCCGACTCCTACTCCAACAACTGCTGCGAATACCCAGCCAAAACCAACTCCAAAATCGGTACCGGAACAAGAAAAGCCATTACCACCAGGTGCTTATCCCGCAACAGTAACATGGCCTCAAGGTTTAATTTTAAGATCGGAACCAGGAGTTAATGCAGAACGTCTAGGTGGTGTCGGCTTTAATGCAAAAGTTGTAGTTTTAGAATCGAGCAGTGATAAAAATTGGCAAAAAATTCGTATTGAAAGCAGCGGGAAAGAAGCTTGGGTGAAAGCAGGTAATACTAAAAAAGTAGAATAATAATTTTTTTGCCGTCGATAGGCTATTCAGTTCGCAACTTCAATTTATGCAAACTAATCTGAACATAAACAAAACTTGTGCTTTTCGATTTAGGCTCTACTGTTTGGATTAACTATTAAAGTTTAAAATAAGGTGAAAATTATAGTATTATTATTTCATATTTTTTTAGTCGTACTTAAACTTAAGTTAATATGCCTATATCAAAACATTAAAACAATATAATTGACTTCAACATTGAAAAATCAATTCATGTATAATTAGTATATGTTTGAAAGCTAATTATGCGTGTACTTACTTGATTATTATCAGAATTAAGTTTAATATCTGATATGCTTTTTTGTGCATTAAATGCCAGAAATATCGATGTTAAGTTGCATCAGTATTGAGGATTCTAAAATAGAATAACTGCGAATAGTAAAACGTAGTTGCGATTGATAGTAGAACTAGCGTCTTAGAAAGAGATTGCTAGTAATGGTAAATATGATTCGATTGCATAATAAGTCAGGTCAATCTAATTAGATAACAGCATCTTGTAAATAATTGTTCTTCTATAGTAGTTTGTCGAAAACTACTCATAAAAATGTAAATAAATTTTCCTGTGAGGTAAATACCACAACAGGGAATTGATTTAACTTAAAAACGATGAAAAAAATCGGTTCAGATTACCAAGACTTAGCTGAGGAAACATCCTTAAATGTGATGGTGGTTTCAGTAAAAACTGATTTGAAGTTAATTACCGATATTTGTGAAAAAAATGTCTAACAATAGCAGACTTGCTCTACCTTGGATATCTGTTGCAACAACTCTAGCAATATTAGGAAGCTCGAACGAAGTTTTAGCTTTGCAAAGGGGAGATAATAACGCTGAAGTCAGAAATGTCCAAAGTTGTCTAAGAAGATTGGGACATTTTAACGGCCCAGTAAATGGTAACTTTGGTTCAATGACTGAAGCTGCTGTGAGAAAATTTCAGCGAGCGAATGGAATATCTGATATCGGGAAGGTTGGGCCTAGAACTCAAGCAGCATTACAACGCAACTGTGCAAGCAGACGTTGAACTGTATCTGCAAATGACTGTCAGCGGGGGCTTAGAAGCGGTTGTGATGGTGCTGCTGTCAGAGAGTTGCAACGTAATTTAAGGAGGTTAGGTGTTTACAATGGCCCGGTAACTGGTCGATTTCGCGAACTAACAAGAAATGCAGTTATTAGTTTTCAAAGACGGAATGGTATAGATCCAATTGGTGTTGTCGGACCTCAGACTAGACGAGCAATAAATTTAGCCCTGAATCCACCAAGACGAGTAGCTAATCCACCAGGAAATCTAAATCCTCCCGGTCGTGAATGCGATTACAGAATAGAAGTAATTGGTTTGGGTTGCAGAGGTGAGTGGGTAAGACAACTACAGCAGAGATTAAAAACATTAAATTACTTTAGGGGAAATGCGACTGGCTATTTTGGTTCAATCACCAGAGACGCTGTTGTTGGATTTCAGCGAGACAATCGTCTTCCTGTTACTGGAAATGTAGATAGACGCACTTGGACTGCTATGAATCAAGTTTTTCCTGGTTCTACTCCACCTGTAGCTCCTATGTCTATGACATTAACAGTTGGTAGCAGGGGTTCTCAGGTTAGAACATTGCAGCAAAATTTGAAGCAGCTAAATTATTTTTACGGCAATCTTACAGGCTTTTACGATAGATCAACTCAAGAAGCTGTATTACGATTTCAGCAAAGTTATGGTCTACCCATGACTGGAAATTTAGACCCAAGGACTTCTCAAGCTATAACTCAAGTATTGAGAAGTCAAGGGAGAGGAATGGGAGGAGGTTCGGACTTTGAACCAATTTATCCCGGTGATAAAAATCAAAGAGTTGAAAAGCTGCAAAAACGTTTGCTGGAACTAGGATTACTAAAAGCAAATCCAACCGGTTATTTCGGCCCTTTTACAAGGGAAGGTTTGCTTGCATTTCAAAGGTATCGTGGATTATCGGAAACTGGTTTTGTAAATGAACAAACTTGGGAAAAACTAGGATTTAGTACTTCTCGCGAAAAACGCTATGTGATAGTAGTACCTTTGCAAAATCCAGACACTTACAATCAAGTACGTCGGTACATACCTTCAGCTAAAGTTGGTAAATCTAGATTAGGAGACTTTGTTAACGCAGGAGAGTACAACCAGCGTAACGAAGCACAAAGACAATCTCAATTTTTGCGTCAGCAAGGTTTTGATGCAAGAGTCGAGTATTTTTAGAAGATAGGATGAGGGGATAGGGTAAAAGGTAAGAGATTATTAATTATGCTATGGGAACCAATCTTTACCTTGAGCATAACAATCTATTACTTTTTTAACCCTATCAGTCCAAACAACTGGAGTTTCTGCGGGGTAATTAATCTTTAATAATCGGTGAATATTTAGAAATTTTTAGAATACTTGCAATCTTTATTTTGTGAATCGTACCTAACTATAAAAGATTTTCGTTGATAAAATTCAGCTAGAAATGCAAAAAATATAATATCCCAATTTTTTTTAAACTGGTTCCTTCAAATAGGTTAATTCTGGTTCTAGAACAAGATTATTTTTATTAAAAACTTATGTCTCGATTATGATTAATCCTCGAAGGGTGTGGTTCTAAAAATAAAGGCTGACAACCTCAATTAAGAGGTTTTTTAGTTGAGGTTGTCGGGCTTTGTAATATTAGCTCCAGAACTATATTGGGATGCTCGTAACTTACAAGCTCAACTCAAGCTAACAGCTGCTCGCACAATTTATCGAATTCCCGACTTTGGTCTGTGATAATCGTATTTGCTGCTTTTTCTAATAATTCCATATTTTCTTCAGTAGTATCGTCCAAATCATCGTTTGCTTCAGTCAATTCTTTTTGGAAACGATAGTACTGTTTATGAATATTTTGAGCATCTGGTAACAACTGCCTTAATTGATAATTTGCTACTTCACTTGCACCATCAAGAAAAATATTAATTAATGGCAGTATCCATTGCAATTTACCCCAGTTCACTGCTTCATTATAGGGGAATTTTCTTGTCAAAGAACCCGTACCGATGGAAGTCACTAAAATATCTTCTAAACGGATTTCTTTTCCATTATTTTGCGAATAGATAACAGCTTCGACAATAGCTAAAGCTGTAGGATTATTCGCAAACATTGCGCCATCAACTAAAGCATAGTCACCACAATCATCGCAACCACGTATTGCTAATTTGTAAGGTTCAAAAAAGGTTGGAGCAGCGGAGGTTGCCATTGCTGCTTCTATCATCTTATATTCACTGCAAAGCTTGCGAAAACTAGTTCCTGAATGTCTTTCAAATGTGGGATTATTGATAAAAAATACCGGTACCCTCAATTCTATATCGTAACTAGTGATAAAAATATTAGTTAATGCATCTGCAAGAGCAACATCTTTAAAGTATTTTTCAGCAACCCTTTGTCTTCCTTTAGAAGGATACTTTGGTCTTAATAAATCATCAGCATCTGTTAAACTTTCTAAAAAAGGTTCATGAAAAATATTTTTTCCATCTTCTCGGTACATATTGATGATTTCTTCCATACTGTACCGAGCGGTATTAGGATTATCGGGATGTGGCATAGTGAGAATCATCGCTAAAAACCCTCCAGTTGAGGTTCCAGCAATTAAATCAAATAATTCCCAAATTCGCTTTTGAGTACGTTTTTCAATTTCCTGCAAAATTATCGCCGGAATAATACCGCGAATACCACCACCATCAAGTGATAAAACTTTGTATTTAAAAGACATTTTCCCCTCTCTTTTACCTTAATTTATAAGCATGATAAAAATCCTACAACAATCAAGGTAATAATCCCGGCGAGTAATTATTTATTTTTAAGATTCAGTATTAGGGGATTGGGTAATTGGTAATGGGTAATTGGTAATTGGTAATTGGGTGAAGATAGGAGAGAGGGGGAAGAGGGGGAAGAGGGGGAAGAAAATATTATTCTTTACTCCCTATTTGCTACTTCCTACTCCCTATTCTTTACTTACTACTTACTACTTACTACTTGCTACTTGCTACTTACTACTGCTAACTCCTAACTATTTTTACATTGTTAAAGATTGAGAATTGGTTTCAATCAATTTCGCTAAGTCTTTGAGGAATGCTGCTGCATGAGCGCCGTAAATAACTCTATGGTCGCAAGTAATATTTACTTTCATTACAGTTCGTATTCCCATCATACCGTCGGGAGTCGCTACTACCTCCGGACGAGATGCGGCGATCGCCAAAATGGAACCTTGATTGGGTGGCAAAATTGCATCGAATGTATCTACGCCAAACATACCTAAATTAGATATGGTGAAAGTACCGCTACTATATTCTTCTGGCTGTAATTGTTTTGCCCGAGCGCGTTCCACCAAGGATTTCCAGTTACGCGATAAGCTGTAAATATCTTGCTGGTCTGCATTCTGCAATACGGGTGTAATCAATCCTCCGTCATCCATTGCCACGGCTACAGCTACATTAATATTGGCAGGATGTACCATTCCTTGCTCGGAATAATTGCTATTTAATAATGGATGTTTCTGTAATGTCATCGCTACAGCTTTAGCAAGCAGCGCTGTCATTGTTACACCTTTAGATTTTATTTGCTTGTAAAGTTTATTTAATTCGTCGGTGTTAATTGAATAACCTACGTGGAAGGTAGGCACGGACAAGCTGTGATTCATTGTCCGAACTACAGCATTTTGGAGAGTGGTCAAAGGTACCGTCTGGCCCGGAGTTACCGCAACTGGCATAGGTGCGGGAGTTGCTGCGGGAGTGGCTTTAGGAGCGCTAGGAGCCGGTGCAACCACTGGTTGAGCTTGGGGTGTAGATGTTGTAAATTTACCAGCAGCTGTTTCCACATCTTCAGCGATGATACGACCGTGAGGACCGCTACCTGTAATACCGCTTAAATCAACTTTAAATTCTTTCGCTAATTTACGAGCGCGGGGGGAAGCAATTTTTCTACCGCTACCTCGTACTGAACCATTTTGAGAGGTGCCATTTGTTGAAGCACCGACAGCAGAAGGCTGTGCTGCTGTTTTACCGGGAGCAGTTGCTGCTGCAACGTCAGCTTTCGCGGCTGCTGTACCGCTCGATTTAACTTGAGCTACTACAGCTTCAATTTCGGCTTCTGTTTCTGCTAGAAAGGCAATAGCAGAGCCAACGGTCGCGCTACTTCCAGCTTCTACAACGATATGTGCCATGTATCCTTCATAGAAAGATTCCACATCCATATCGGCTTTATCCGATTCAACAACCACCACGGTTTCGCCTTTTTCAACTTTGTCTCCAGGGGATTTCTCCCAAGAAACAATTTTACCTTCAGTCATTGTAGAACTGAGCGCGGGCATAAATATTTCGTGAATACTCATAAGAAAAGAAGGCGAATTAATAATTTATGGACTTTAATAGTTTTTTCCAGATTGCATTGTATCGCGAGCGCGGACGCGACGAACCATTTTAGAACTACACTGCTATAAGAATCTGTATTTATGCGTACTAATAAAGGTATTAGAGATTAAAAGTTTAAATAAATATAAAGTAGTGCGATTATCTACCACAGATGTGGTTAAATTTACTGCCAAATACCCACTTAAGGAAACGAGAGTGGCTAGCTGAGGCAAAGCAGAGTAGCAAAAACTTTACACTTGGACGATACATTCTTACCTATTATTTTATTAGAATAACACGGAACTTACAGAGCAAAAAAGACCAAAAATCTTTTATCTGCTTTTACTCAGTTTCTTCAACTTAATCCTTTTTTGAAAAAATTTTTCGGAAATTCTACTTAAAGCATGAAGAAAGGAGTCATGTCTCGATTTAGAATTCAGTATGAATCAATAAAAACAAACCCTTTTAAATTCTCTATTAATCTTATGTCGGCAAAGTTGAAATTTTTTCTAGTATTTACACTGAGTGCCTTTGCGACTGCTGTTGTCGCTGGAGTCTACAGAATTAAGCAATGGCATTCTGGCAAGCTCCGTGCAGTCGTAAATCAACAGCAATATCAAGGTTATGAAATCTCAAATCCAGAAATTCTTGTAGAATCATACAAACGCAAGTATAAGCCAATACCATTAACCAGATTTAGAACAATACTTAAAGGTAGCGACCCCGCAGCTCTTGCCGTTAACGCTTTGGATACAACTTTAGAGGATGTTGGAAATCGTAAAGTAGAAGTGGTTTATCCTCAACCCAATCAAGCAATGGTCACCATAACACAAACCAACCTTGCTTCATCCAAACCAAAACCGGTTAAATACCGAGTTAAACTTACAAGTTTTGGACGCTCTTTATTTGTAACTTCACCTCCTTTATGGCAAATTGTATGGGCTGGTTCTTACGAACAATGTTTGACAAGCACAACAGCTACGATTTCAAGTGCAACTTGTCGGTAAATTTAGAAAGTAGGAAATAGAAAGTAGCGAGTAGCTAGTACAACACGATGTAAATAAACCAAGTATTAAGCAGCTAAGATTTAGTCGCTATATGTCCACTTAAAAGGTTTAGCCACTGTTTTATTAAGTAAAGTAGCAATAATTCAAGAATTCGGTTTTTGAGGTCATGGAGGCTTTTAAAGCTAGCATGCTTGATTGAGCAGCTTACGAATCAAAATAGCTGAACCAAATTTCAATTTGGTTTAACCAAGAGGAATGTTTGGGTGGATAGTGGAAAACTATTTTAGGTGTTTTTTATCTATGTCCCGTTATTTAGGTATTCTATCCGCTACACTCAGATATTTGTTTTGTGACAAAATGTTTATTCTCAAGAGCAACAAGTTCAATTTCTCCCTTTGAATTACGTACAAAGTCAGTAGCTTCTACAATAGCTGGTTTACTCGAAATAGTTCTAAATTTCGCATTATTATTATTCAGTTTTTGATATGCTGACAAATCGCGAATATTGAACCATGTAAAATAATAATTCGATAATTGACTGGGGTTATGTGGTATTCCACCACGTCCAGTTGCGATAAAAGTACTGTTACGATTACTAGAACATCCAGACACAATTTGTTCAGATAAATCTGCTAATACTACGGGTAATTCCACTAAACCAGAACTGGGGTCAATACTAAGATTATTAATTTGTACCGTACCGCTAACAACGAATTCAGAACTTGCACTAATGTCACTTTTTTCTGTAAGTTCTTCGCGGAATTCTAAGCCGAATATACCGCTCGTTATAATGTCAATATTACCACCCATACCTTCTACTGCATTGGCGATGATATCGCTGTTTTCAAAACCGGTAATTACGGGGGAATTGATGGTGATATTACCACCGTTGCCTGT
>ERZ1740070.1689-NODE-1689-length-13507-cov-8.046461_pt1 | contig 13507 bp, 9 predicted proteins | sample MGYA00581734_ERZ1740070 | MGnify/ENA primary metagenome ERZ1740070 (study PRJEB43018, sample SAMN04849744) | marine metagenome | isolation source: floating plastic debris | place: Pacific Ocean | collected 2008-09-01 | study: EMG produced TPA metagenomics...
CAACAGGGGTTTCAAAAATTTTCCCAACTCTCCTTGATTTGAGATAAATGTGCTACGCTGGTGGCCTTGGTTTATAAGGTATGCATATGAATTACCCTGCTTTACTCTGGAGACCTTAAATGCAAACCCCTATTACGGAATAGAAATATCAAATCGTGCAGCATTTTTATGCCAAGTGCTTTTCTTTCATCTCACAAGATTTAGTATAAGAAAATCAAAGCGGCTAGCCCACAGAATGCTGCTGATAAAGTCTCGATAGAATATCCAAAAATACTCCAATCTGCATTTGACAGTTTGTGACGTGAGTTAGTCTCATCCAGCATATCACTAGCAGAGTGGGGTGTGAGATTGACAGTCATAACTTCTCCGGTACTTGTCGATCATTGCTTCTCGTCTCCTCGTCGCACTTCATTTCGACAACCTACCATGGCTAGAAGCAGTCAACCTTCCTCGTCATATTTGTGTTATAATTTGGATATTGAGCGTAGGCGCTGCAACTCTGTCGGCGCGTATGGAAGACGGAGGCCGCACACAGAGATTTCTTGTATTGCTGGTTGTGTTGTAAGCTGCTGCTCTCTGTGTTTTGGGAGTACTTCTCCAAGAAAATCTAGAAGGAGAAAAAGCTGGCAGTCCTTAGAGGTTTGTCACATTGTGTGCCTGCCTTATCTGGTTATCTTCTCAGGGTCATCGCCTGTACCGTACAATTTGTACCTGCAAGTTTTCTTAAAAACTGATGTTGTTAAGAAAGAGTTGTCACACCGGATTTTGAAATAAGCCTGCTGCAGTGTAAGTAGCAGTGCCTTCATATTGACATCATATTGGGGAGTTTACCCATTTTATATACAGTTTATTGTTGTATTGATAATAATTTATTTCGAAACAAAATAAACAATAAATTTTGACTTCCTTTTTGGTAGTCCGCTATCCATTAACGCAAACAGCAACTTCATAGCAGGTTCACTCACACTATTCAGACCCACAAAATCTATTATAGATTTTTTGGGTTTGAATAAGCCGCGTGTGATACGACTTTTGCATGCACTCTCATATCAATGCAGTTTCTCATATTGGGTTTGATTGGCCTGTATATCAAATGTATAATTGCTTCAAATAATATTATTATTGTTTACATGCATATATATTGAAAGGCTAGGTGGGATATTCATGCAATCAGTTGGCTAGAGTTGCCTTTTTGGCTTGCTTCACTACATTACAACTACTTGTGATTATAATTTACTCACGCTGACGTAAAACAGTGCTGCCCTGTCAAATAGCTATTAACTGTTTGAGTAGCCTACTACGTACCCTGGCATCGAATTATTTCTAAAATGGAAAATGTACGGAGATAGAATATTGCATTACTGCCTATAATCCTATAAAATACTTAGATTGCAACTTCAGTGCAAACTGTTTTTTAAGATCTGTCGTTGATGTGGAGTCATAGACTCAAATACAAACTGAATGACGTGTTTGTTCTTGTTTGTTGTACTGTTGGAATTTTTGCAGGAACATCTTAATATTCTTTACATCTGAAATATTTTTGGTACATCCTATTCCTCTGGATAGCAGCTGCGGAAAGTTAATACTGTCATTGTCAAAAACACATCTACTTTTCATAAAAATCACTTGCCAGCACAATTAAATAACAATGTGTTGAAAATAAATTTGATAAACACAGTGTACCCTTTGTTGTTGCAGGAATTGGTTGGGTCAGAGGAGGAGGAGAAAAACTGGAAGGGTATAGTGATCGCTCTGGTGGTGATAGGAGTTATCCTTGGACTCATTGCTACTGCTATAGTACTTGTCACTCCTGGTAAGACATTCACTGATGCACCGATGACACTTCTCTCTATTTGAATTGGTTCCCACTAAATTTGAAATCTAATTTTTGATATAACTTGCTGTAGATTCAATTGGTAAATGCAAGATTAAAATATGTGGTATGGCATGAGAAAGCTGGAATAAAATCCCTATCATTATGTCATGGAAAGCTGGAAAGTACACATTTTACGTAAAAAAACATCATATGCTAAAAACAGCGTCCTTGAAGAGCGGTGACAAACATGTTGACAAGCCTCTGTATTCGTGAACCCGCTGTCTTGAAATGATGCCTAAAAATCACCTACATTGGTCTCGAATGATCCCCACCCGCAAACTCTTTATCATTTCTGATTTTTATACACATGGTAGCAGGTCTTTTTTCCTATTTTTGTACGGTCTAGAGTGATTCCCAACACTTGTTTTCAATCCACCTCTATTTGTTATCATTTGATATTGGTACAAACTGAGTTGATTCAAGCAATTAACATTTTCACAAACAGAAATTTATCTACATTGTATTCAATGAACTTTTTTGCTCTTTTCCATATTGTTCTACATAGAATTATGTTTGTGTTGAAATTTTCAGGCATTTTGGGTACGGTAACTACTTAGCTAACTTTATAATTGTATAATTGAAGTACGACTAACTTCTATATTTATCGGTCCAGGTTAAAAAAGTCTCAATATGTCTTGCCATCTCATCTGGCTGTCTTAGAGTAAAGTCTATCACCTTGTTTCTACGTTAATTTTATTGAGATGCTCTCCTGATTTTTGCATCCTTCGATTTTGATGTTGCAGGTATTCTAGGAGGTATAAAATCTAAGTTGGATATTATATCCTAACCTAAATTAATGGATTGCTCTCTAGCTTAGCCTTTATAATTCTATCTAAATAATGTTGTTGCAACATTTGGTGCCTCCACAATTCGTGTACAAGTGTATGTGCTATCATTTAATGTCCCTAAACCTAGTACTATAGTGTCAACATAATTGAACCAGCTAGGGCTGCACAGATATAAAAAATGTGTCACCCCCTTTTACTTGTTACCCCTGTCAATATCCTAATGCAATTTCACGTAACATAATGTTTAGAGTATTTTCAATTTTCCGTAATTCAGAATTTTCCTTGGATTGGCCAAGGTTCTGGTTTTCCTTAATCAATAATTTGCAGTCACAACAAAGTGAATATATCATATCCCCCATTTATCTCTTTTGCTGAAGTTTGTCAAAAATTATTACATTTTCTATGGAATAATACTGTTTATAAATTGTTCACGTAAACCTCAGATAGAATATTGTGCAGCTCTTCACTACGCACTTCCTTATATACATGAAACCAGCATCCCAATATCATACTACGCTGCAAGATGTTAGAATATCAAATTGGTTTTTCACTCCGCCATTGATGACAAATTAAACTAGGCATATTTACATTCGGACCAAATTATTGAATCTTGGTAGAACTGGATAGTCATGATTTTATACTACTGTTTACTCTTGATTACCATTATTGACATATTATTATGAATTTTAAAGATTGCATGGATGATTGTCTACCCACAATGCATTGCAGTGTATAAATTGTTAGCAGAAGGCAACTCCTGTATCTACTGTAAACCCTCAAATATAATGCTGATCCAGGGTAACTAAATTTCCTTTCCCACACAGAACCAGAAGCATCGTAGTCTAAATTGAAAAAATAGGATCTTTTCATGAACAAACTTTAACAAAAACAGCTGGTGCTTCCGATCTCTATTTCGTTATTGATAAAATGCACACAATCATTTCTCTTGTAATCTGCTCACCACTCTGTATTTCATTTTGTGTCTATCTCTATCTACCCCATAACCTGGTAAAAGCTTTCCGTTATCAGACTATAAGCATGTTTTATCTTCCCTCACACATGGGGTAAATAAAGAACTCCCCTCTTAGTGCTGTTGTATTGCGTATTTCTTATGATTAAAGGTCACTCGCCGTCATCTTATTAGGCAAATTTTTTTATGGCAAGTTCTCAAACTCACTCAAATTTGTACGGCTAGATCAAGCAATGTTGGGAAAACGATCAAACACTTATTGAGTGCAAAAGCTCCCAGTCTATGTGCTGAGACTCTCAAATTGGGGGAATTAGTAGCGCCCCCACTAACTGCCCCGATTTGGCGTCTGAGCACTGAGACAACAAATGGTGCATTTACTGTCTCGAGTTTTTAAGTTATGAGAAGTTTTAACTCTTGGCTATTGATTGGTATCGTCTTTGGAAGTTGACTTCTGGGAAAGACTTTCCATTGCTTTGGGATCTTGGGTTTCGATTCAGCCAATAATCCTTTAGTGTGACTGCAAATATCATTGTGGTTTTTAGCTCCTGAGAAATATGACCCAGGCGAACCGTTTCCATTCTCAGCGTTAACAGATGAAGACCACCAGTTGAGGGAGCCTGTCTTCAACTGGGTCAAAGGTAATGGAAAGGGGTTGCATGCAATTAGATAAAGTTCTGTTTTCCAATGAGCATTGATCACATGCGTCATAGATTTTATGACCAATAATCAATGGCCAGTGTGCCAGCAAAACAAACAACATTTTTGTGGTTATCTCCCCTTAGAGTTAGTAATTAATTTGACTGTAACGCTTAACCCATCTCAGATGAACATTACTTACAGACATTGGAATGGTTTTATAATTCTTACGAAGAAGTATAGATTAATTGGTATGATTGTCTTAATCATCATAAACAGTTCTGTTATTTGTACTTCGGCAAGGTGCCCTCAAATGTATCCTTAGTGGGGGAACTCAGATTTTCTTGTCAGGACCATCCATCAATAGAGAATTGCAAATTGCAGTACACCCAGCTACTTAGATACTATATTAGCCTCAGTCCGATCCTTAATCCCATGGCTCGACTGACTGGCCATGAGGCGCAATATGGGTTCTGAGTTCTGGTCAAACGTCGTCCTTGCGCTCAATAGTGTTGACCTCAAAGAGGTTACGGAGTTCATTTTTGCTTTTAAAATGTTCATTGTTCCTTAAATAAAATTGCGAATAAGCTAAGAGTAAACGTGATTTTCCAAAGACCCATAATGCATTTTAAATGGCCAGTATGAGTAATTGCCAGATTGGCATGTTTGTTCTCGGAGTTCTAGATCAAGAGCTGTTTTTCCCTAATAGGGCCCAAGGCCCAATATGAGTAAAAGATGAAATATGCATCTGCAGTGTCGCATCAATGGTTTGTGAATTAAAATATATTATTGTGATCTACCCCTTTCAATCAAACTAACATATCATTGACTCCTTCTTCCTTCCTTTTTCTAGGTAGTGATAAATATGTAATATATGTAGAAAATGAGCTCAACTCCACTGATAACTTTGTGGAGAAATATGTGTTACTTGTCGACCCTAGCTCCACTTCCAGCCAAATTGATTCCAACTCCAGCAAAGCTCTCCAAGGTGACAAACTAGTACCTCAGCAGATAATATCCTCCGTAAGTAGAGAACTATGACCTTGTTGTCGTATTTTAACAGATACCTACCCTTAGGAATTCCACCCATATCGTCATTTCAAGACCCTTACCTGATTGGCAAATATAAAACACACCCACCATCGCAAAGAATGGACTATCACCACATGACTATGCTTGGTTGGAATTGGAATATAACAGTTAGTAGGCCTACTTGGTTTTTATGTTTTTTAAATGTAAATATCTATTTTTTATTTAACAGAAATTGAGAGGTCTTGAGACAGTGGCAGCATCACCTAACTCTAACTATGCATTAGTGAAACTAGATACGGAAAGTGATAGTATATCAACCAAATCTACTTATAAAATATACGACAAGCCTAACTCCGCGTAAGTAACTGTCATATTTTGATGCCCGTATATGGTTTAATGCTGCTTATCGTGTGTGTAAGATGCCTTGGCACGGTCAATCAATATGTAATAATCAAGGAAATTGATTTGAATTGCATATTAGAGGTGTCATCCTATAAATGACCGTATATAGTCAGCAGTTATTCCAATTTTTGACCGACAGTTACTCTCATGTGTGTAAATTAAGACACAATCAAACCCGAACTCTCGTATCAGGAGATTCGCTTCGATCTGTGGATAAAATGACTAACAGAAAAGTTGCATGCTCTCGCGGGATCTTCACAAAGATAAATGACCAGTACAAAAGTCAAGACCGCTCTTTGATATGTGTGCTGGACCGATCAATCCCTGCCTAAAAATACTACCATCCATTGCAAATGCATGAAAAATGATATCATACTGAAGCCTACAATGCAAAATAATAACAGGATATTAAAGAGACCCAAAAGCAGACAACTCCTTGATTAACATTATTATTCCCTAATGAGATAAAATAAATGACTTCAAACATTCATTATTCTTTTGTTCTGTTACTTTTATTATATTGAAATCTATTTTTGTCTCACGACATACTTTTGATTTCCGGCACTTGATAGGTTGCTGGATGTGGTTGATGGTGACACTAAACTTCAGTATGCTTCGTGGATCGGACCCGATAGCGCACTGGTAAGATAACAATGTCTAGGAAATATTGATTCCAGGCGATTTTTCATGCCTCAAAAAATGTTTTTCAGGGGGAAATTGTGAATGACAATGACAGGAATCAATTTTGTTTTAGTAATCTCCGCTTGAAGTCTGGTTTTGTTTGTCCCCCAAGCTGGAGTCATCATCGTTTGGTCGAATAAAGCGTAATTACTGCTGCTTGGTTTTCAACATGTTTCTTTAGTCAAATCGTGGATTCAGTAAAATTTTTGGAGTAGTGGTTGGGTCTGTATTTCCATCTGTCTCACTCTCAGCTTAGCCTATCACATTCCTAACTGTCATCTGTACTAACATTAAGGCTCAAGTAAAGCCATGACATTGATGATGAAAATACTGCCCAAGTTTACTCTGTCTAAACAAGTTTAATCACAGTGTGTTCAAAAATTAGACTGATTCCAACCTCCAGTATTCTAACAAAGTGTTAGATACCCTGGTGTTGGGGAAAAACTGTTCGAACTTTTGACATAGGGTATGAATACTGAAAGTGGTTACCTATTGTTCGGTTTTGTCACCAGAAAAGTTTTTATGAGAGGCAAGTTGCCCTCTGGGTAGCTTGCTGAATAGTTTGCAAGTCATAGGCTTGTTATGTCTTAGATATGATGACATATTGTAAATGAATAACCCCCATTTCCCATTGGGGCGGGGCACGATGACCTTCAGAATACAGCCCCGCTGTTGTATTTGATCAGCAAAAGGATGCCGAGATGCTATAGTACTCTTGTTTTATTGGTAGCAAATTTAGCGCTTGTTTGTTAGGGTGTAGGTGGACTCTAGGGCCAGGTTATTTGTGTTTCCAATTATCAGAGCTAATGTATGAATAATAATAGAACTTCATTATTGAATGCTTATATCCACATATTGATGATTATATCAGTTGCTGCAACCTTGGATTAGAAGCTAACTGAAACATTCAAACAGAGCCACGCAAACTCTGATATCCTGCATATAAATGGTTTTGAACATGCTGCATATACTGGTGTACGATTTAGTAATTATTAGTATGGCTGTTTCATGGTCAGTAATACGCCAAACTCTTTGTTGTGCTGCTAGTGTAGAGTCGATTAAGGTGCGACAGACAGACATGAGATGACGCAAAGAGCGTAACAATCCTGAAATAGATTCATATTCACAAGTTTTCAAAAGCTTTTGATGAACAGTTTCCTTACTTTCTCCCTTTACAGATCTATTTAGAGGGCAATAATATATACTACAAGTCTGACCCTAGCTCCGCCTCTCAGCAGGTTACAACAGATGGTTCTGCTACGATGCTCAATGGACTTCCAGATAGACTATATAAAGGTATGTAGATGTATGAAACCCAATCAATTATCCACATACCTCACACATAATTGAACAAACAGTCTTCTCTCTGAAAAATAATTATGACTGAGACTGAGAGTATTTCTCTGAAACAGACTGATTTGCCAGCCCAACTCACACACTGAAATGACCATGAATCTGAATTTCATAATCAGAGAGATAACTAAGATAAACCTTATTGTATAAGTAGAGGTAAGTGTTTGATTAATATCACAAAGAAATACATGTAGAATTAAATGTGAGAGTTATCTCCACTTGCCATTTGGGAATATTGTCAGGCTTCAGTGTCAATGCTAACAGGGGTGGGTGATTGTGTTGGGAAATAGCACCCCTACAAAGCAGACCCATAGCAAGTTGACCACTCCTCAAGCTTGGACATTACTTTGGTTTTGAAATGAGCGGAAGTGCATAAAATAAAACCTTTAGTAAGATCATTTACATCTTTCTTTTGTAAATCGTAGTGTTTATAATGCCAAAGACAGAGACTCTGATATGGCCGTCACCCTCTGATGAGAGTTTTATTTATGCAAAGATTGACACAGATATAGACCAGACGGACTATAGTACATCAGGAGGTGATACACCTACTGTTCAACCGGTAAGCTATTGTAAAACCCTAGAAGAGTAAATATTAGTGTAGTTTAATGGAGTTTATGTTAGCGAGGGTTTATTTTAGCTACCTGAGAGTTTCTCAATGATAACGTATGTAACAGATGAAAAGTTAGCTAGCCATAGTTGCAGGGGTGGAAATGCTAACTTTCCCACCTGCTTTTACTTTACTCCTCCAGGGTATTTGTTTCAAAATACACGGGTGTGTGCAAATAACAGGCTTTAACCATTCACATTCAGATAGAGCATATAGGTCAATTTTTATGCTTTTCATAAATATGCATACTTAGTGATTTGCCTTGTTAAATTTGGACTGATTTGAACTTCTTTCTGCTTTGTTGTAGTCATTTAAGCCAAGTAAACTGACATTACATCACCACAAAACATCAGCGAGCAGTGCTATGAACCTTCCATCAGATGCAGGGTATGTTTCGATGATGGGCTCAGGTAATTTGTGTACCTTTACAACGGCACTGTAATGATGGAATGGGTTTTTTAACTCGGATCCAGCTCTAAGATGTTGCATTCATCATTGAAAGCAGAGCCTTTCAAGATTAAAAGTGCACATCATGTCTGGTATTTTTGATGTGGTGTGGTTGTAAATTTATTAGTGTCGCCCTTAGGCATCGATAGATTTTCTGGGTGTCATCCCTGGCTAATCCCTTATGATAGTGCAAGCAATCCTATGGCACCATGTGCTTTTAAATCCAGCAGTATAATCACAATTGTGTCATGGAGTGATGTAACAAAGACATAGGGATAGTATCGAAGATTCCCTGCATGTGGAATTTGGTTAATGACAAGATTGAATATCATGTTTAAAGGGTTCATTTTAAGGCCGAGGCTGTATCTAGAGCAGATAGTAATTGTCGCTATTATATGTATTTCTGTGTTCCATAACCTGTCTTTTATTGCCACAGCTACCTGACTTCAGTGAGTTGGATGGATTCAGCACGAATCATGGTGGTTTGGTTGAGTCAAGACCAGCAAAAAGAAAGTTATTTCATCTGTCATGTGAACAACCAATCATGTGTGACTGTGAGTTAGATTCAAGTCTCAGTCAGCTATAGCTATTAAAGTAACAATCAAACTGCATAGATAAATCAGAGTGGTCAGAATAAGACAATCGATGAGATAAATATGATGCTATTTAAATGTATATCATTGGATAGTGACGGCTTGGAGTCGGAGTTGTGCTTACTTATTTGTGAGGGCACAACTTCAATCTCTTACTTTGAGCCTGTCCTGTGAGATTAAATAACTATTTATTATCGCTTTCATCCTGAGTACACTCCAGACTCTGTTTATTATACATGTTCATTTGTAACTTTGTGATGATGCATAATGACCTTATGTATTTATAACGTGTGCACATTTTCATTTATAGGATTATGAATATGTAGCCAGTGAGCACGGCTTGAACTGGGTGGGCATGTATTCAACACCAGTATACAACCCTGTTAAAAATGAGTACTACACTATACTTCCAGATCCAGCCAACGAAAACAAATTGTTTAGACATATTGCGTCTATTAAGGTAAGGCAACCATTGTTTCTTAAAACATATGTCGAAGTTGTCACAAATTGTTGGTCGAGGGTGTAAAGCTATGAGCACAATGTACCGTCAATGATCAAAGCTTGAGAATTTATAATGCCTATTGCAGTCATGTACAGCTCATAGGCCTATCACATACAGGTAGGTGTAAGTAGAGCAACGGGCTCTTTGATAATTTAATGCAGAAGATGTGTGCGGTAAGCCGTATTTTACTGTCTGTCTAAAAGAAAGAAGTAGGTTTGCACCTTACTCATTTCTTGTGACGGAATTTGTGGGCAGGCAAACAGTGTGCAGCTTTTCATATTGACTATTACGACTTACCTTATGTAGCTGTGTGACCTCTTAATCACGTAGGTTGGTGCGAACAACCCTGGAAAGCTAAGAGCCAGGTTCCTAACGTCCCACGCATGGTCGGATAAGGAGCTGAAAGGGCTGAAGGATAACATGCTGTACTATCTCAGCACTGGGCTTAACTTCACCCATCAACACCTGTACAGGTACACCCTTTATTTCATTTCATTCATTTTTTATTGTAATGTCAGCGTACTTGTACTGTATGAATATTATAGAATCGGAAAGCAAAGCAACTTGTTGCATTGTCTTGGTAGATCTATACAAAGTCTACCTAAAGGGCTTTTTATGTTGCGGTTTAGTCAGATGTTAGTTCTTTAAACGCTTAAAAGGCGAAACTTTAATTTGTCATTAAGCGTTTAATAAATAAACTTATTATTACTCAAACAGCACCATCTACCTTCACGCAGTCATCGGAGGCTATCAAACTCCACTAAGAATTTTGCAACCATATCTTGTTACAGTTATGATCTGAACAAGAAAATAACTAGATGTTTGACATGTTCGGAGCACACTCAGTTAGGTAACATGTCTTATGTTAATGCTGAGTTCAGTAAGAGTTTAGACTGGATGCTACTCTCAGTACTAGGACCAGATCTACCTAGCTACCACATCCTGCAACCCTCTACTCTCACTACTGGTGAGTAGATCAAGTTTGATCCATTTTGCCTGCAATGAAGTTGCTCTCCCTCAACTGGTGACGGCGCCCTATCAAGTGGCATAAATAGACGTCTCTGCTGCGTCAGATTATATTGTGGTCAGGCGTAATCAACTGTTGACAATAGTGTACAATAGTGTACATTATCATCTTTCATCATGAAATTTCAGTTTTTGACTCGTTTTTATTACATGGTTCATACTACAGGAATAAAGAGGCTTGTTTTTGTTATGACTTATTCTGTATGAATCAGATTGTCCAAGTCGATCATTACCATGCGAAAATTCACAAATGTTTTTAGTTTCTTTTCTTCGACCTTGACAGGTGCGGGATCGATTCAGCAGTTGAATGCAGAGCAATATAAAAAGATAAATGAGAGTTTATCCGACGTGAAACTTCCTATAGTAGAATACCTCACAGTACCACTGGACGATGGCATGGGTAAGTAAGATTCATTTTTTAATTTGGTAAGAGAGTCTCACTTTTATTAATAGTTTTGGTCTACATGGACTTGCCGTGTTGGTTTATGATGCGCAAGGTCTTATTTACTGATTTTGGTATTGATAATTTCATTCATATTAATAACAAGCAAAGAGGGGGCAAAGGGTGCATCTTGATCCCCGATTTTGGCACTTCCTATAGATTTTATGAACCGAGTGAGAAAACAAAAAACTAATTTTAGAGGAAAATTCACAAAAGTAAATGTATATCTGGCCAAATACGCATGGCCTGATAGCTAAGTCTTTTTTTGTGATTGAAGGTACGGTTTCAATGCTGTTCACAATTGCCCCAAGCCAAATCGCCTATAGACTGTGAAAATATTTAGAGTTATCTCATCTTTGCCCAACGAGAGACGAATCTCATCAAAACTTTGGCCTGTTCATGGTCTGGTTTGGTTGGAAAAAATGCTAACTAAAAAAAGCGCACTTTTCATTCATGTTGTTTTAGAGGCTGCAGTGAAGTTGATATTACCTGCGATATTCAACAGAGACAAAGTATGCTTGTATGAGACCATCATTCTATTGTGAGTATCACATACAATAATACAATGTTTATGACAATGTAGAAAGGCAGCAACGATCATGTGATAATCTTTGCAAAATGCCACATATGAACGGTGGATATGTACAAATGGAAAGTCCCAGCATCAAGCTGGGACATTTTTACTACAAACTACATTCAGAGAGGAAGCAAAGGTTGACCATAAGTGGTCAAATCCATGGTAATTAAAGAATTGGAGAGGGTTCGTAGCAGTGAGATGCAAAACAATGCCCGTTCATGAAATATTGTCATTCAAATACAAATGCTTGACTTATGAGAGTAGTTGGTATCACATCATCGGCAAATATTGATCAAAAAGTCAGTAAGACTGTCGTCGGAAAAATCATGGTGTTTCTTTACAGCTCATCGTGATGATTTAATATGAAGTAGAACTCATTTCTAGACACCCAATCGTTTTTATCTTCATCTCTATCTGTGAAGTAATAAGCTTTCAGCTTCTCCAACTCATCAGCATTCTCCGCTATTCTCTCTTCATACTGAAATTAAACAGATATACGTGTAGTTAGCTTGGAATTGGACCTCTATCCTAACTCTCCCGCCCAAAACATGAAACTTGAGAGAATTTTGTATAAATTGTAAAGGTGATACCAAGTAAAGCTCAATGCATACTTCTGTCACTCAGGAGAATTCTCAGGTTCCAGATGAAAATATTCCAATATATATTCCGTAATATTCACAAATTTGCACTGTGTATCACTAGTGTATCCTTAATGGTCATTATAAAAATTGGGGTGAGATTCCAGAAGTTAGTTGTGCCAATGAGATTGTGAGCGGTTTTGCTTGAACGGATGTTCGAAAATCACCACCACCGCCACCAATCCAGCCCGAGATCCTCACAATTTCGTTACAATTACAACTGATGCTGACTGTCAGCTGATGAATTCTACAATACATGTACATATCTTACTGTACCTCAGGGTTTGTCTTGATCCATTCTTCTACTTCTTTTATACTGATATATCTGTCTTGATTTGTGTCTATAGCTTTGAACAAGTCTTCTTTGTGTATATCTATGATTTCTATGTCTAGTGTGAGTCGTATTCCTTGAGGTACTCCAGCTGGAAATATTTAATGTCAATATTTCACAATATGTGCATGTATATCATTTTTCTCACCTTGTCCGCCGTGGTTCGGGATTGGCGGCGGTATATACATGTACATAATGGTATAATATATGAGTGTGGATGATACAGAATATTGATGACTGTAGAATCTTCAGACAACTTGATAAAAGTTGCCAAAAAGAACTCTGGATAAGCAATAATTGATGCTGAGAAGTCTCATTATTCATATACCATATGGGTATGTTATTGTTATTCCTTGCACATTCATAAGCTCTGTGTAAATAATACGACCGGAAGTACACATTTATAATAGGCCTACTACATCCAAATTGATCCATATTGCTTGAGTTGGGGCTGCACCCCCAAAACTGGTCAACTGAATAACCTTTAACCTCACCTCCATTGACATCTCCGTATGCGAGTTCTGGTGGTATTCGGAGTCGTCTTCTCTCACCGTTACACATTCCTGATACACCATGTGTAAGTCCATGTAATATATCCTCATC
>ERZ1740070.1691-NODE-1691-length-13498-cov-6.289370_pt1 | contig 13498 bp, 12 predicted proteins | sample MGYA00581734_ERZ1740070 | MGnify/ENA primary metagenome ERZ1740070 (study PRJEB43018, sample SAMN04849744) | marine metagenome | isolation source: floating plastic debris | place: Pacific Ocean | collected 2008-09-01 | study: EMG produced TPA metagenomics...
GCGCGCCGGGGGTGACCCCGAGACTGGCCAGCACCTCTTCGATGGGGCGCCGTCCGGTTTCGAAATTGCCGTTGATTTCCTCGAAATAGACCTGCTGGGGCGGGGGCAGGGCCGCATCGAACTGGCTGGCCAGCCAGCGGCGCAGGGTGGCGCAGGCGGCCATGTGATCGCAGGCCTGATCGATGTCCACGGGCGCCAGCGTGCGGTGGCCTTCGGCGATTTCACTGTAGATACCGGTGGCCTCGTCGGCGCCCCAGGCCCCGGTGACCTTGGCCAGCTCGAGCGAGATGATGCGGTCCACCTCCGCCTCGCGGTCCAGCACGATATGACGGTAGCCGCGCGCCGAGGCGGCCTTGATCAGCGCCAGGTTCACGGTCTCGGGCACCAGCTCGTAGCAATGCTTGATCAGGGGCCGGTCGGCGAGGGCCCGGTCGAGGCCCGCCATCAGGCCGGCGGTGTCCTTGTGGGTGGTCCAGTCGCGGGTGATCTGGCCGAATTTGCGGTCCGGGTTGAAGGGCTCGTGCTGGGTGCCGGGGTGGTCCGAAAGCGTGGTCAGCAGGCTGGTGAACGTGGTCCCGCCCGTGCGCCGCATGGTCCAGATGACGAAAGGATCGCTCACCCCGGGTCTCCGCTGTCTTCGTTCGCTTCGAGTCTTGCGCTCTAGCATCCCTGCAAGCGTGCAACAAGCGGGCGGGGCGCGTATAGGAGGCGCAGAGCACGGCAAGACGGCGAGGTTCCGCATGCAGACCCCAATCGGCGACCCGGCGGTCGGGCCGCACCTGGAGGCGGAGATCGCCTTTCGGCTGCAGCGCCATGCGGTGGCGGGCGGGGCGGTCACGGTGCCGCCGCCCGGCTTTGCCTATCCCGGGCAGGTCGATGGCGGCACGGTGTTCGGGCTGGACACGCGGGGCGGCGCGCCTGCGGTGCTGCCCTTCAACGGCGCGGCGCGGCAGATCGGGGTGGAGGCGGGCCGCTTTGTCGCCCGGGCGGCCGCACAGCGCGTGGCGCGCACGGCCGATCAGGGCAATTTCCTGCTGGATCAGGGCCTGGAGGGCGTGTGGCTGTTCAACATGGTCGATGCGCAGGACCGGGACTATCCCGATTGTGCGGCCCTGTTCGGTGATCTGCCGGTGCTGCACTATTGCCGTCCGCTGGCGCGGCGGGACGCGGTCGCTCTGGTGCCGCTGCGGGGGTATTATTCGGATATCGGCGGGCCCAACGTGCCGCTGCCCGGTTTTGACGAGATCGGGCCGGAGGACAAGATCCCGCAGGCGGTCTGGCGCGGGGCGCCGTCGGGCACCTGCCACGAGGCGGGGCATATCTACTGGCTGTCGGGTCTGCTCAAGCAGTTGCCGCGCCTGTCCGGCCCGGAGCGGGCGGCGACGGAGGCGCGCATCCGCGCCTATGGCCGGGTGCAACTGGTGGCCTCGGCGCAGGGTGTGGCGGGGGTGAATGCGGGCTTTTCGGCCAAGGACGGGTTCAGGCCCGACTGGGTCGAGGCGCATCTGCCGCAGGCGATGCAGGGCTGGTTCGTGCCGCCGATGCACCGCACGCGGCAGCTGCGCTACCGCTATATCCTGGCGCTGGAGGGCAATGACGTGGCCAGCGGGCTCTACTGGATTCTGGCGTCCCATTCGGTGGCCCTGTGCGGGCCGCGGTCCTGGGAGATCATTCTGGACCGGGGGCTGGAGCCCTGGGTGCATTACGTGCCGGTCGCGCCCGATGCATCCAGCGTGCAGGCGCGCGTGGCCCAGCTGGAGGCCGACCCCGCGCTGCGCCGCCGGATCGTCGCCAATGCGCAGGATTTCATGCACCGCGCCACCGATACCGCATTGCGCGCGGCAGTGGACCGGCAGAGCCTGGCGTGTATCGCGGCGCGGCAATAGGTGCGTTATGTGATGCATGTCGGTTTTAAGCCCAAAGTAGGTAATGCTGTGCAGAGCACTAACGTCCGTTATTAGGCGCGGCACGACGTCGCCAACTGACTGTTCCATCAATTAAATGTTGTAATCGCGTCGAAAGGTCATTTGGTGACACAACGATACTCGGTCGCGTCAGTAGTTTAGGGCTCTACGAAAATAACATGTACTATTGGAGAGCAAAAGCGCAGTTTGCGAGCCCCAATGGGGATGTGGGTACGTCTGATTGGGCAATCGAAGCCTACGCATCAGATGAGGTCCGCGACATGATCGCTGGCAAGTTGGCGCAAGATAACCTGACCTTGACGCGTATAGACATCGTGGAGGTTTCCGACTTTTTCGAAGATAATCCAATGCTGCCATCGCTCGGTGCTTTCGAACTCATGCGAGAAGGACCCCGAACGTGGCTTGGCACCGCTCATGTGCAAAGTGTTCGCGCCACTGCGGTCGATTTGGAGACGTGTAGCAAAAGCGGCCCCGACTGGATATCTGCCGATCTTTGGGACGCCGTTTATGCGCACCGACCCGACATGCATGTTTTCGCGGTTTTTGATGGGAGCGTTTGGAATGCCAATTCTGCGGCTGGCATAGGGGACATGGCAAAGGAGTCTGACATAGACGCCTTGCCTCTTTTCATTTCCGAAGGTGACCCGGAGATTGATGCCACGTCGCCGTGGGTGGTTGACCTAAGCCTCACATCTATACCAGACCGTCCGCCGAGCAATCTGCATCGGCATGTTTTTCAAAACATCTGGAAAACCAATGCTGGCGTCTTCTTGCGGTTTGCCGGATCGCTTGAGCAGCTCCGCGCCGAGCTGCGGAAGCTCACAAAATTCCGCGATGCCGATGACAGTTGGTATTTCAATCGATTTTGGGAACCCGAGTTCTTTTTGTATTTCACTCTGTTTTTAAGCGGGCGGCGTATGCTGGCCCCCTTGGCGGATGTGCGCAGTTTTGCAGTTCAAGTCGATGGCGGTATCATTTCGGCCGAGACGGATTTCACAGCGAGCCGAGAGGCAACCGCGGATCCGGAGGGTGATCTGGATCTTCTCTTCGAAGCTGGAACCGCCATGGTCTCTTTGCGGACAGCACGCAGGATGGAAGCAGAACACGTGCGCGGGGTTGACCCGGACGAAGTTTTCGCAACGGCTCAGAAACTCTTCGGCTTGGACGGTCACGACTATCGTTTCGTGCAGAAGTTCACCCGGATTTGCTATGCTTTGTTGGTGTTTTATGGTGACGCCGCTGCATCCAGCCTGCCGGCATCAGAAATCCAGGCATGTTTTGATGATGATGGCAGTATTTCCTCACAAATCGAATTTTTGTATGGTCGGTGTATGTTTGGTTTGAAGCAGAATGTACCGCCTACAGATTTGCGTGTTACAGGAGTGTATTGATGGTAGCATCCGCAGCCCCAGCCCTTGGCAGTGCCACACGCGCCGCACAGGCTGCCAACAAAGCTTCTACCGCTTCAAGAGGGGGCTCGTCCGTCTCCGGAAGCAGCCAGGGCGGTTCGTCGGGCGCGGGCTCGGCTGCGTCCGGTTCAAGGGGGTCAAGCAGCCGGGCGGGCGGCGGTAGCTCTGCGTCCTCAGGCAAAGCATATAAAGCCGCCAAGCGACGCCGAACATGCAAAACATGTCCAGATTGGCGTTATGAAATGGGCATTCGTCGCTTGGGTGGGGTGCCGTATGTTTATCAATGGCACCATCTTTTTGTCACTGCCTGGAACCGGGGCGGAACCGGCATAATGCCAACCTTCAGCGCCTTTCCTTCGAACGAGAACGGTGCGGCTGGTCTTTTGGGGCCGCTTTTGGGCATTTCTCAAAGCGATTCTTCCAAGACGGTTGAAGAAAACTACGCGCCCAATGAGAATGCAGATGGGGATTTTGGCTTCATAAAATTCACGCCTTTCCCGGATTACTATTCTCCCGTGGGCGAATATGATCCGGGCAACCGTTTTGTAACCTTACTCGATACAAAAGAAAATCTGACGGCTAAGCTCACCTTGGCCAGTACAGCTATTTCCGCGCGCAAAATCAAATACGTGCCCACTGGGCCTAACAGCAATTCTTTTGCAATGTCTGTTGCAGAACGCGCCGGCCTGCCCCGAAAAAAGCCAGCCGGAGACGCTCCGGGTTCCGGGATCAAGCTGTGAAGCAATCTCGCCGCAATATGCTGGGTGCGGTCTACTCTGCCGGGCTCGTCTGGGCGTGCGGGATGGTTTGGGGGGAGACGACTGTGCCTATGAAAACGCTCAAGGCCGGGATGTCTGTCGACCAGGTAACGGCAGTGCTGGAACACACATTTCTGGGCCGCAAGATCTCGGAACTGCCTGCGGCGATCGAAGGCCTTGATGGCAAGGTCGTGGCAATCATTGACCTTGCGCAGTCCGAGGTCGAAACCGGTACGCCTCTGTCTGAGGGTGTGCGCGCGGGTGATCCTGTGCTTTCGGTGATGATCGGGCTGTCGCGTGGTTTTTTCCGGGCGGATGAGGTCGTTGGAGCCTATGCATGGTATGAAGACGACAAGATTACGGGATTGAGCGCGGTGGGCATTCGACGCAAATGAGCGTTCGAAAACCTTTGCCAAGGCCACAAGTGCCGCCCGCAAACGCCCTGGAAATCCGCCTCGACATGGACGAATATGCGCTCATTGATCACGCAGAGCGCGCACTCCTTGGCGTACATGCCAAGGAATTGCCCCGCCATGTCGCGCATCCTTGGGATGATGTAAGTATCATCTGGCAGCCAGACGGCACTGCAAACGTCTGTGTAAAGATGTGGCAAGCAATGGTCCCGCCTTTTCCCCATGCTGTGGCTGTCTACAAGCTCGCGTTCTCTGACGGACTGGTTACAGCCATTGAAGGGGTCGAACGCCAAAGCTTCGGCGCCTAGGCCTGCTTGGTTGGCTTTGCCAAACTCTTTGCGGAACATGACCAGATCGCACTCCCAATGGCTGAACTGGTGGCGATCAGCGATCATGTCAGGACGATGCGCTATAGCCAATTCATCAAGGAAATGACGCCCATGATGCCGGCGTGTTCCACGTGGCCTGCGACGGAGGCGATGCTGGGGCAGAACGTGTTCGACTACATTGAGATGTTCTACAACCCGACACGCAAGCACACCAAAAACGGCATGTTCGCCGCGTGTCCACGCTCAGCCGACCATCATCAACCTGTGCTAACACTTCTACGCGGTTCAACTCGCGCTCGCTCATCAAAACCCATTTCATATCTGCTCGCCCTCATTGCTTTTTGAGGGCAGAGCAACATTCCTGAATTGCTCACGGGTGACATTTTAGCTTTGCGGTTGATGGCTCAAGGGTCGTTGCGACGGTTTCCGCTATCTCAGTTTCATCATCTCTTCCCGGAAGGCTTCCGTTGGGGTTCGCCATCCGAGGCACTTTCTGGGTGTTCCGTTCAGGCGGTCACAAATCGCCTTCATATTGCGATTTGAGAGCACCGCGAGCTGGGTGTCACGTGGCAAGTACCGCCGTGCCCGTTTGTTCAGGTTCTCAACCGACCCTTTCTGCCAGGGCGCTTGTGGATCGCAAAACCAGCTGTCCGTGCCGATGCCGGACTTCAACTTTCGCCACGCGCGGAACTCAAAGCCGCGGTCAAAGGTAATGGACTTTCGCGCCGGTTGGGGCAGGGGCTCCATCACGTCCATCAGCTTGTTGACGAAGTGGGTCGAACTGCGGTCGTTGTTGCGGAAGAGAACTGCAAACCGGGTTTTGCGTTCGACAAGCGAGGCGACGTTCATGGTGCCCTGAGAGCGCTCAAAGATCATCAGATCGCCTTCCCATTCACCAAAAGTCTCGCGCGTTTTGACATAGTCAGGGCGTTCGTGAATGGACCGATCTGGTGGAAATACTTGGCCTCTGGGGCGTCTGGCATAGCGAGGTTGCCGCTTCTTGCGTCGACTGGGCAAGTGACGCGACAGTTGTTCTGACTGACCCTCGGCGCTGTAGACATAAGCATAGATCGTCTCGTGACTGACACGAACTGGCTGCCCGTCATAACCAAGTCGTCCCGCAATTTGCTCGGGCGTCCAGCCGACCTTCAACTGAGCAATGACATGGGAACGCAGCTCTTCAAGGCGGATTAGCTTGCGCCGACGCGCACGCCGGTCCGACGCATACTTTTGGGCATTCATCCCGTAGTAGCCGTTCAAATACGGCAGCTCGTAATCCGTGAAATAGTTCCGCTTGATCTCGCGATAGACAGTCGAGCGGTGTCTGCCGATCTCGGCGGCGATCTTGCTCACCGGCACTTTTGCATTCAGCATGTCTTCAATTGCGCGTCTCTCACGCAAATCCAGCTCTGTGTGGGCCATGTCCGTTCTCCTTGCTTTTCAGCAAGATAGGGGATTTGTCGCAACCCAGTTTGGAATGTGCCGGCTACACAAACCAAATATCAATAAGCATGATTATGTTGAATTACACCAACGCTACAATGCTTTCCCAATGCATCCAGAGCGCGAGGCTCGTAATGGCGACGGATAATGCGCAGAACATCAGGTCGCCCCACAAGTCCCAGGTCTTGTACTGCCTGAGATACACCGCAGCGACGGGATATGTGAGTACCGGTCCCGCTGCGATGGCAATCGCTGCGGCAATGATCCCGAGCTGTGGGGCAAGGAACACAAGCAGCGCAAGCTGGATCACAGCAGTGCTGAGGTTCACCATCATCATTGCATATGAGTTGCCTTTGGCCACTGTCGTATTCATGACGCCGACCATGATCATGCGTGGCATGAAGGCGGTCGCAAGCAGCACCGAGATACCGCCCGCCGCCTGATAGCGGTCATCATAGAGCACGTCGATCAGCCATGGACCGAGGAGCGCGATGGTCCCGAGCAAGGCAAGTCCGCCCGCAACCAATATGCGCCGGACCCTGAACAGGTTGCGCTGGTTTGCGGCGCTGTCGAGCGGGTGGCGCATGCGGTAGAGCGGAAAGACAACCGACCCGGCAAGACGTTGGGTGAGCGTCATGGGCATCATGGTCAAGGCCAGGGCAAGCCCATAGATCCCCAGAAGATCGATCGAGATGATCGTCCCCAGCACGGCACGGTCGCTTTGGGTCATGACATAGGTGGCGATACTGCTGACCGTCAGAAACTTTCCTAGGTTGAAGATATCGCGCAAGCTGTCGCGCTCGAGAGCCAGCCGATCGGAGTGTCCCTCGAGGTATCTTGCATAAAAGACCACTGCGATTGCGGGTTGGACCAGCATCCCGATCACAAGCGCCCAGACGGACTGCAGCATATAGGCCAGCGCTGACATCATCACGAGCCCGATGGCTTGTGCGATCAGGGTCAGCCAGGCATGGCGCCCCAGTTGCAAATGGCGTTGCGCCGTCAGCACCTTGGTGCTGTACAGGCCCTGGATGATCAGCGTCAGACCGGCCACCGGCAGGATGTAGGTCAATTCGGGTTGGTCGAAGACACCCGCAAAAACACCCCCCAGCAGGCTGACAATCCCCCACAGCACGACACCGCGCAGGATCTGAACCGTCCAGATCGTGTTCAGGAACATCGGATCGTCCCCTCTGGCGTTCTGGACGACTGCGCCCCGCAATCCGACATCCGACAACATCAGCATGCCGCCGATGCCCACCTGCACCAGCGCCATCAGGCCAAAAGCCTCGGGAAACAGGAGCCGCGTCAGCACCAGGTTGGACGCAAAGCGCAGCATTTGCTCGCCGCCGGCCAGCCAGATCGAGGCCAGCGTGCCGCGCAACGTGCGCCCTTTCAGGCCATCGGACTTAAAAAGCGAGTGGAAGCGACGGATCATGGCCCTCGGGACGTGCATATGCCGGAAGGTGGAACCGACTTTCTTTGATCGAACCGGCACGGTAGAGATGCACGTGGCCCTGATCGTCGTCCGGTATACGGCGTGGCCCAATCGCGTCAAGCGCTCTGTCGGAGACGGACCATGCCTCTTTTGGCCATCCTCAGCTGGCCGCTGATTGCACTGATTTTCTTTGCGCAGATGCCCTTTGCCCGCGCCCTGGTGGTCAGCACGCTGGTGGGTTATCTGCTTTTGCCGGAACGCTTCGATGTCGATCTGCCGTTGCTCCCGCCGATCAACAAGCTCTTTGTGCTGACGGCGGGCATGGCGTTGGGTGCACTGTTCTTCAGACCCGCGGCACAGCAGCGCCCACAGGTCGGCCTGGAAAACCGGGACGTCTGGATTGGGCGCATTGTCCTATGCGCCATTGTCGTGCTGCTGTGCGCGCCGGTTCTGACGATGCTCAGCAACCGCTTTCCGGTGTTCCAGGGGCCGACGGTTCTACCGGCCATGCGGCCGTGGGATCTGTTGGGGATGACCCTCGGCACGCTCTACTTCGTGGTGCCGTTTTTGCTGGCGCGCAAATACCTGGCCACACCGGACCGGCACCGCATGCTCTTGCGGCTGCTGCTGATATCCGGACTGCTCTACAGCCTTCTGGTCCTCGTCGAGATGCGTCTGAGCCCGCAATTGCACAATTGGGTCTACGGGTATCATCAGCATTCCTTTGCCCAGCATATTCGCGGGGACGGGTTCCGCCCCAAGGTCTTTCTGCAGCACGGGCTTTGGGTGGGTTTTTTCCTCTTTACCGTCGTGATCGCAGCGCTGGCCCTGTTCCGATCCTCAGAGCAGAACACGCGTGCGCCCTACCTGCTGGCCGGCCTCTGGCTCTTCGGGGTTCTGTTCCTCAGCCGAAATTTTGGGGCCACGATGATCGCGGTGCTGATCATCGGTCTGCTCTTTGTGCCACGCGCGTGGCAGATACGGGCTGTTCTGGTTGTCGTGATCCCCTTCCTGCTCTATCCTGCGGTGCGGCAGGCGGGCCTTGTTCCCATCGATCGGATCACCCAGTTCGCGGCCAGCATTTCCGAAGACCGCGCGCAGTCTTTCCAGTTCCGGCTCGACAACGAAGACCAGCTGCTGGCCCGCGCCCTGGAAAAACCGGTCTTCGGCTGGGGGACCTGGGGGCGCAGCCTGATCTATGATGACCGCGGCGAACGGACATCGACGTCTGACGGCACGTGGGTCATTGTGCTCGGGGAATTGGGCTGGGTCGGATACCTGTCCTTCTTTGCCCTCCTGACGGCCCCGCTGCTGGCGCTCAGACGTGCGGGCCGGCGCAAGGACATCCCGGTCGAGACGGTGGCACTGGCCCTCATCATGATCGGCAACGTGATCTACCTGATCCCGAACTCGGCACTTAGTCCGCTCGGCTGGCTGATGGCCGGGGCACTGGCAGGGTTCGTGCAGTTTGACCGCACAGCCGATCACAGCTCGGACGTTGCGCCGGGCTCAGAGGCAAAAAAGCGCACACGCTACACTCGATTTGCAGCACGACAGCCTCAGGATGTGCCAACCGGGATGCCCCAGCGGCGCTCTACGTCAAACCCATAGCGGGATTGCAACCGCGCCAGATCATCTGCCAGCAACGCCAATAACAGCGCCTCTTCCGCCGCATTCAGTGCAAAGCGTCCCTCTGTCACGACCTCATGCTGAAAGCTGTTTTTGATCCTGCTGCGTACACTTTTTGGCAAAACAGTTTTCGCCAGAACCAACAGGGCTTTGTTGGATGTAAGAGTGGCCCAGGATTTGCTCAGGGCTACTCTGCCCTGCCCTGCATTTTTACGCGCGATCTTCGATTGATCCGGCAATGCGGGCAGATCCAGAAACGCGAACAGATCCGAGAGTGTTTCGGCAGGGTATTCCTTGAGTGTCTCGAGGCTGGTCAGGAATAGGTCACCAGCATCAAAGAGATCAGCATAAACATCAAGCTGTGCTGCGTAGCGGGCCATGGCGAGCGACTCAAGAGACACTCCGGTATCCAGCCCGTGATCTGCCCTGGGGGAGACGTTTTGCCCGATCTCTTTGCGGGCGCGCTGTACGTGGCGTGCATGTGATTCAATGCGGCGCAGTGGATGACGCATGATGTAGATCAGCTTGAACCGGGCATCGGGAACAGCAGCCATGCGGTCCCTGACGCTGGTGACAAAAGGGGCCTTGGTATAATCGGTGCTGCCATCCAGCCGATAGACATGTTGGTCAGGGTCGAAATCGAAAAGCCCGTCATACCAGTCCAACCCCTGCGCATTGATGTCATCAAAGGCAAAGTACCCGGGTTCCTTCGGTGTGGCCGGGGCAATCTGCGGATGCCGGGCCAGGGTGGCAAACAGGGATGTGGTCCCGGACTTCATGGCACCGATGATCAGGATGTATGTTCTCATGCCTGTATCACTTATACTCGATCAACGTCCTGCGCCCGCCACGCAGAACGTACGACAAGATCCCCCAGGCCTCCGCGACCTTGCCTACCGTCAGCAGAGCGCTGCGCTCCCAGGCCTCGGCCGTGCCGCCATAGCGGCGGGCCAGCCGGGCCACCTGCACAAGGTAGACCAGCGACAACAGCAGCGCCCAGGGTCCAAAAGCCACTGCCATCAAAACGATCAACACCGGCAGCCCCGCCCCCCAGAGCAGCGCCCGGCGCATCTGGACAACCCCGTGCCGCTCCGGCGGGCGGCCATGCATCGCGGCACCCTCGGCAAAGGCGTGGCCGCTGCGCTGTGCGCGCTTCCAGAACTGTCCGAACCGGGTGATGGCAGCGTCGTGCAGGGTCATCTCGGCCTCCAGCCGCCAGACCTGCCAGCCCGCCGCGCGCAGGCGCACGCACAGCTCCGGCTCCTCGCCCGCGATCAGCGAGGGGTTGAGCCCGCCCACCGCCTCGAACGCGGACAGGCGCATCATCGCGTCGCCGCCACAGGCCCTGGCCTGCCCCACCGGCGTGTCCCATTCGAAATCACAGAGCCGGTTATAGGCTGAGCGTTCGGGGAACCGCTCGCGCCGCCGCCCGCAGGCAACGGCGACCTCCGGCTGCGCGTTCAGAAAGCCCTGCGCTGTCGGAACCCAGCCGGGATCCAGCACGCAATCACCGTCGATGAACTGCACGTAGTCATGGCCGCCATCCAGCGCCGCCACCCCTGCATTGCGCGCCCGCGCCGCAGTAAAGGGCGTGCCCGTGTCCAGCAGAACCACCCGCGCCCCCGCCGCCTCAGCCGCCGCCACCGACCCATCGGTCGACCCGCTGTCCACATAGACCACATCGCCCAGCCCCTGTGGCACCGAGGCCAGGCACGCCACCAGCCGTTCGCCTTCGTTGCGGCCGATGATGACACAGGCGACGCGGGTCATGACGTGGCCGAACCGGACTTGAGAATACGCGCAGGCACACCACCGACCACTGCCCCCGGCGGGACATCCCGGATCACAACTGCGTTGGCTCCCACAATGGCGCCAGCCCCGACGCAGACGCGCCCGAGCACGGCAACACCGACGCCAAGCTGGACATCGTCCTCGATGATCGGGCGGCCTGTGACGTCCTTCAAACCGGAGATGCCAAAGGTCGTATTCTGGCGGATGATAACGTCGTTCCCGATCGTATGCGCCACAAGGACCATGCCGCCGAAATGCTCCAGCGTGACCCGTCTGCCGACTTTGACAGTGTATGGCAGCGAAATCCCGCACAGGATCTCTGACAGCTTGAACATCATCTTGTAGACAAGGCTCAAAGGCGCACGCAACAGTCGCGATCTGATATTCATGCGCCAGTTCCCGAAGCGATGCCAGAACAACGCCCAGAACCCTTGTGCAAAGAACGCGGACCCGTGCGTTCGAAAATCTTCGGCGATCAACGCCCAGAACCCGATCATTTCCGGATTGAGATTTTGCGTGCCGTCATTCTCGGCGAACTTGTCTGCAGGTGTGGCGGCTCTGCTCATCTGTGGGGGACCCCAGACAGCAACGGACGCACCGCATATCGCCAGAAGTCGCGAAAAAAGAAAGAAGGCACGCCCGAGGGGCGGCGGCGTATCGCACAGATCAGCCTGTTGCCGGCAGATCCGGTCAAGGCGGCGGCTGCGGCCAGCAGCGCCATCGGTCTGCCATGTGTTTTGCGGAAATAGAATTGCCATGAGGCATATCGATAGTCAGGAAGACGTGCCGCAACGGCGCGCCCGCTCTTGACCCCTGTGGCCTCGCCTTCGACATGTGCGATACGGGCCTCCGGTACATAAAGGCACTGCCACCCGCGCGCCGCGGCGCGGCGCATGCGGTCGGGCACGTCGGAATAGAGGGAAAAGCCGGGATCGAAGAAGTCGATCTCTGACAATGTCTTCATCCGAGCCAACACAGCAGCGCCCGAGACCCAATCGACAGCCCCATGTGCTCTGTCCGGCTTCAGCGGTACCTCCCATTTGGACAGCAACCGCGCGACTGGCCCAAAACTGAGCGCTGATGAAAACTCACTAATGACGGACGGGAACCGAAATGCCGCGGTCACCGGGGTGCCATCCGGTTTGGTGATCCCCGCACCGGCAAAGCCAACATGTGTATGGTTCTCCAACGCCTTGGCCAGACAGTCGATGGCCTCATTCTTCAGAAACGCATCAGGGTTCAGGAAAAACACGGCATCCGGCGGGTTTGCGTTCTGGGCGAGTTGGCGCAGAACGACATTGTTGCCGCGCCCGAACCCATGGTTTTCCGCCTCCGGGTACAGGGTGACACGACCGTCCCATCCTTTGTCGCGATGCGCTTGCTGCAGAAGATGCACGCTGTCGTCGGGCGAGGCGTTGTCGACCACGTGAACATGCACCTCCCGCCCTCCATGCGTGTGATCCAGCACCGTTTGCACGGCCTTCACGGTCAACGCCGCGGTTTTGTAATTGACGATCAGGACAGCAATGGAAGCGATGCGCATGTCAGCGTATCCTTTGGCGCAGGGAACAGCGCTGATTGGGTCTTTAGAGCCCGATCTTGTGCAAATGGCCGGCAATCCGGCGGTAGATGATAGGGGGAAGAGCATCCTGTATCTTGGCCCGCCGCGACACCAGGCGGTCCACCTCGTCTGCCGTGCCGGGGCGTGGCTTGAACAGGGTCGTGTGCGCCTTGCGCGAGGCATCCCACGTGGCCGTGTAGTAATAGAGCGCAATCGACATGCGGTGTTCACCATCGGGATGGTTCACCGTCTCGGGATTGCCGTGGAACGTATCCGACCCGGTCGAGAAACAGCACATCCGGTTGAAGTGCGGCACGAACCCGGCCACCTTGCCGGTCATTTCCTTGTCCCAGACTTCGAACGACCCGCCATATTCCTCTTTCCAGTCCTTGTTCAGGTAGATCAGGACGTTGAGGCGCCGTTCGACATTCATCTGCTTGTGCAGGTTGAAATCGGCATGGATGTCGAGATGCCCGCCATTGGCGACCCTGTGAATGCCCGCCCCGATGAAATAGGGGTCGGGGATCAACCCCTTGATCCCGGTCATCTCTTCTAGAAACAGGATGAAGGGGCGGGAATTGAGCGCATGGAACAGCGCGCGCGTGTAGCTGGGTAACCGCTCGGGGTTGTAGGATGTCTTGAGCTTTTCCTGGGCCCGGTCAAAGGCGGCTTCGGCATCCGGGAGCGTGGCCAGATCGTCCCGCACCTTGTCCAGAATGTCCGGCGTCAGAAAATCGTCCACACAGATGTGATGGTACGGCTCTGCCGCGCGGTATGTCTGGTTGAGCGCCTGACCCGCCGC
>ERZ1740070.1693-NODE-1693-length-13493-cov-30.038250_pt1 | contig 13493 bp, 11 predicted proteins | sample MGYA00581734_ERZ1740070 | MGnify/ENA primary metagenome ERZ1740070 (study PRJEB43018, sample SAMN04849744) | marine metagenome | isolation source: floating plastic debris | place: Pacific Ocean | collected 2008-09-01 | study: EMG produced TPA metagenomics...
CAAGATCAACGATCACAACCCGCTCATTCTGCTGCGCCAAGAAACTTGCAAAATTAAAGGCGACCGTCGTCTTACCCTCTCCCTGGGTTGTGGACGTGAAGCCGATGATGTTGCCTTTGGCAACGCTGGCGGATTTTTCCCGCTGCAGCTTGAGTTGTACATGCATGGCGCGCATGGTTTCTGCGCTCACTGATGATGGCTCGCGCATGGCAAACCCAAGCCGCTGACCTGCACGAGAGAGAGGCTTCGATGTGTGGCTGGCCGCAGACCCAAACCTGAGGCTCCATGGGCGTATCAAACCATCAGCCTGGAACTCTGAGGCAAAGTTCGGCACCAGACCCAGATAGTTCAGTCCCAAGTCATGGCTGACATCATCTTGGGTGCGGAAGCTGCCATCGAACGCTTCTCGGACAATCACAACGCCCATCGCCAGCACCATCGCTCCGAAAACGGCCAGCACCACGATCTGGCGAGATTGCGGCGCGGATTTCTTATCTGGCGGGACGGCCCAAGCAATGACGCGCGCCGATGTCCCTTCAAATGTCAGCAGCTGGGAAGAGCTGTTAAATTCCTCGAGCAATTGCTCGTAAAGCTGGCGTTTGGCGTTGGCTTCACGCTCCAGATTGAGCAGCTCAACACTCCGTTGAATGTTGTCACTGTAATCGCCGCGCATGTCCTCAATCACCGTCTCGATGGCACTGAGCTGGCGCGCCAAGGCATCCCGGCGCGCGGCCAGCCGGTCGCGCACTTGCCGGTATTCATCCAAAATCAAAGAGCGTATCTGCTCCTGCTGTTGCCGAAGCCCGACAACGACGGATGAGTCTTCTGACCAATTCAGCAAAAGCTCGGTCTCTTCGCGCAGCAACTCAGCAAAGCGCGTTTGGAATTCATTCAACGCGTTGGATCGCTCTTCTAGCGGCACTTGCACCGCCTCAATCTCGCCCTGTGCGATCTGTTCGGTGAGTTGCTGGACCTGCACATCGACGACCAGAACATCACCGCGCAGGCGGATCAGCTCCTCGACGGCAGCGTTGAGCGCCACCTCGCTTGGCAGCAATTTGTCGGGAAGCGCCACAAGCTCATGTTCGCTGCGAAACGTCGCCACGGCTGTTTCGGCGTCTCGCACGCTGATTTGCAGCGCCTCGATACGTTCCGACAACCAGTCGCGCATCCGCTCCACATCCTGGCGTTGCCGCTGTCCGGACGCACGCAGATATTCCTGCATCAGCGTGTTGACGGCTTCTGCGGAAAAGGCCAGATCGGGGGAGGTGTAGGTGATGTCGATAACATAGCTGTCACCCGCCCTTTCGGCCGACAGACCTTTCACAAAACGCCGGCGCTCTGCTTCGAGGCGTCTGACAACCTTGAGATCATCGGGCAAAGCCATTGCCTGCGACGTCGCCGCATCGATCCCAAACATGCGTTGTAGGCGTTGGCGCAATGAGGGCGCGGCACGCTCTCCACCGCCCTGTCCAAAACGATTGGCGACATCGAGCGCGAGCATGGTTTGCGATGTCACCTCGCGTGAGGTCAGAACACGCAACTCACTGTCGACCGTCAGTTCATCCAGCGACCCAATGGCCGATATGGACTGCGGACGATTATCGAGCGCCTCACCCTCTCTTGGGTCAATCAAGAGAGACCCGTTGGCGGTGTATTGCGCCTGCGCTGTCAGGACATAGTAAACAGAGCCAACGAGAGACAGCACAAAAAAGAGCGCGAACAGTCGCCGATTGCGCAACAGTTTGAGCCATGCCTCACGCAGGGTCTCTCCCATTTCAAGCGGCGGCAGAAAGGTGTCTCTGTCTGATGCTTCGGGCGTTACGAGGGAAAACCGAGGCGCGTTCATGCGTTGTTACCCAGCTTGCCGACCGGGCGCCCTCAAGGGCGGTGCGGGCGGCAAAGACAGGGCGTCACGACAGATGGCAAGTATGCCAGGAGTGCCGCGACGCCGTGTCGACACAGAGCTGAGAGGCTGTGCAGATTTACCAGCCAGATCCGCACCTTTTAAGAGAGCCGCGCCCAAAGCTGCATCCGTGTTCACGTGAACAAGACTTAGATCGAGGTTTTGAGCGTCTGGCAGGCGTCCCGCCGGTCGACCGTTCAAATCTCCTTTTCGACGCAAATATTCGGCAATGGCGCGCCACTGTCCTTGGAGTGTGCCCCCAAACCAAATGGTGTTTCGGGCAAGCCCTCTAATCGTCCACAGCATTATTTTCGCGCCATAGTTGTATTTATAGTTCGCGCCTTGCGCGGCTCACGGTAATTCAAACCCCTATGCCAAACCGCGAAACGAACTCGTCAAACTGGTGCATTGGATTTTCATTTGGGATCACAGAATGAGGTACCGGCAAAATCAGCGCCTCACGGGTGAACAAGATTTGGGTTGGCACAGTTTCTGAACATCTTTTGATCATGACATTCAGGAAATTAAAAATTTATTAATTCCAATTGTTAACGTGAGATTTATTGACCCAGTGGCCTGACATGCCGATGAATATGGACAAGGATGTCGACCATCTCACAGACTGTGACGAGGGAAGCAGCTCAGATAAGATTGCACTCGCAAAACTTGCGATTGGGCGTGATGAAGGATCGAAGGCCTGCCGTGATATCGGTCACGCCATTCTCGAAGATACAATTTCTTAGGTTGTATTATGACTTGCGGAGATGGGCGATGTCTTGGAATTACTCTTTCCCGCAAAGGTTGCTGGGCAGCAATTGATTTTCTGCGTATAAGTGTCTCTGTCGTTCATCTTGTATGGCACGACACCCGCACTGACGCGGTGCAAACGCGCCTTAGGCTTGGTTTACCCAAGGCGTGCCTGACCAAAAGGACCATGTGACGGAGGGACAGGCACATGCTGAAGTACTTAGGCCCGATCGCGCTTTTCGTTGCGATGACTTTGCCCGCATTGGCAGAGCCCTACCGTTTGACCATCGGTGATCGCGTGACCGTGACGTCAGGATTTCTAGAGGTACCCAAGACCATTGGCGTCGATCTCGACGGGAACCTCAGACTGCCCGAGATCGGCAGCCTGTTCGCCGCGGGCAAAACCCTCGATCAATTGGAAGAAGACGTCGTTGATCAGATGAAGATGGGGGGCTTCAGTGGACCGTCTTCGGTCCTCGTAGAAATCGAGGCCTACGCGCCTGTGGTGGTGTCAGGTTTTGTTGAGCGCAGCGGAAAATTTGATTTCTTGCCCGGCATGGATGTGGGCGCCGCACTCGCTCTGGCCGGCGGTTTGGGTGCGGGCGACATATACGGGCCCAATGCCGATGTCCTGGCTGTAAACGCGCGGCGGCGCGCAGCGGCGGCGGCCGAGCAAATCGCTGCGGCAATCTCTGACTTAGCAAAGTATGAGGCCGCGCTGGCCGGGCCTCAGGTTGCGATTGCGCTGTCCGAGACGCTCCGCGCTGTCGTTCCGATTGAAGTGCGCACCACCATGGATGCCCGCATCAAAGCGGAACGCATACAGTTGGACCAGATCCGCGATACAACAAAACTGCTGGTTACGTCGTGGAACAGCGACATTGCTGATTTTCAGGATCAGACGGTCCTATTGGACGAGCGCATCGTCATTAAAAAAGAGATCATCGCGACCTTGTCAGCCGATTTGGCGGATCTCGAAACCCTCCGCACCCAAGGCCTGACCACGTCATCGCGATTTTCAAACCTGCAACAGCAGCTCTCCGATGACCGCGAAGAATTGCTCAACCTTGAGACAGCCAAGATTACGGCCCGGCGTCAGGCCACGCTTGCCGCTCGAAATCGCAACCAGTACTTGGCAGATCAGCGCAAGAACAACCTCACCGCGCTGGAAGCTGCGCGCGCGTCCCTGGCCTTGGGTCTGAGCGACCATCGCTTCGCCGTTGACGAACTGACTGTGCTGAAGGGCGGCTCGGCGACGCTGGAAGACGCGATCGCCTTGCTTGACGTTTCCCTGACAATTCGCGGCCCTCGCGCGGATCGGTTCGATGGAGACGTCGTGGATTTTGAAACAAAACTCCTGCCGGGAGACATCGTGGTTGTCGAAGTGAAAGACCCTGTCGTCAGTTCAAACTAAATCGCGCGCCGCCTCAAAAAGCGCGAGATCGGGTGCGCATAGCGCCTCAATCTCAGAGCGGTGCGATGCCTCAAGAACCGGCTCATCCCCTTTGGCAGCATTGAGCCTTGCCAATCTCAGCTTGACCCCAAACATGTCGTGATAGGCGCGTATGAACGCGTCTGTCTGATCCAGAAATCCGATCAGCGCAAAATGCCCGAGCCGCGACTTCGCCAGCGCCAGAGCGTCGGGCACCTCGTCTTGCGGGATGTCATTGCGCCCGCAAAGATAGCGCAGATAGACTTGCGCGTGTTTTCTGGCGATCGGCGTCGAGAGATAGCTTCCAAGGTCTTGCGTCACGACGCCACTGCGCTGCGCCATTCGAAAATTTGAGATCATCCGCGCCACCGGGTCGCGCATGATCGTCACGTATTTGTAGCGGTTGCCAAAGTGGCTCCATGCTGTCTCTGACCACAGGACATGCCCATGGATCAGCATCGTGTCCCAGGCCATGTGCTGCAGCAAAAGCGCCTCGCGGGTGTCAAAGGTGAGATGGCCGTTTTCCCCGTCTTCGTGGCATTTGAGAACGTCATCGGCGTCAAAATGCAGCATGGCCGCAGCGCGGCGCGTGGCCAAAGCGTCAATCACGCCGATCCTGTGGCTCAACGGAATCGTGGCATACATGGCCTCAGACAGAGACGTGCCGCCGCATTTGGGAAGGTGGAAGAAAAGACTGGGATGCTTTGGCCCGCGTCCAGGCAGGGAGCGGGCTATGCGTCCGCTGGCAATCGCCGCGCGCCGAGACATTCGTTCGCGAAACGGAGCTCTCCGCGCCATTACTTTGAGTCCTTATGCTGCAGGATCAGGACCATGGAATGCACCTTCCAACTTTCGCCTCTCCCACATCAGCGACAGGGCGGTCGTGTCCACGCCGGTGTGCCAGCGGCACATGGCAAAGAGCAACGTCTGATAGGATGCAACGGCCACAGCGGCGCCGATGATCACGCCGGCCGTCTCCGCCAGAGCCTCGCCGACGAAGACACCCAGCAGAATGGCCCCCGCCCCTGCCAGCGCGCACCAGAACAGCACCTGTTTATGACCCGTCACATTCAGCACCAGATTGGCCGGGCCAAAAACCGCCCTCGATGCCGGGATGAGCACGAGCACAAGAAACATCGTTTCGATCCCGGCATAGTCGGCACCCATCACATCCAGTGCCAACGGAATAAACACCCACGCCAGCGGGACGCCCAGCATGAGAACGCCGAGCTTGCCTACGCCGCAGAGTGTCAAAAGCCGCGCGCAGCCTTTGGAATTGCCCTGCACAATGGCGCGGGAAATCTTGGGGCTGAAGGCCATGTCAAACGCATTCAAAGCAAAGTTCAAAATGCCGATCATCGACAACGATATGCCAAGCTTGGCCACATCGCCGGGCAGGAGGACAAACCCCGCGGTCATGATGATCAAATCACGCAGATATTCATGCATCACCAGCGTCGGGCTGAGCATCAGCCCAAATGGCACCCACGCCCGCGCCTGATCGAAACGCGCCGGAACAGCACGACGGAAGGCCAGCGCGTGCCGGATAAACGCCCATTGCAAACCGGTCTCAAGGGCCGCCGCGACGCACAACGCCGCCATGATGTGCGTGGCCGTCAGTGTCCAGCCCATCACCGTGGCGGTGCCCAAAAACGCCACCATGACCAGCGGACGCACCAGAATACGGGGCAATGACGCGCGCAGCACAAGGCCCAGCGCCACGCCCTGGCGGCTGTTGATCCTCGCATTGGCCATGATGGGCGCTGCGGCAAAGCTAAGCACGAAAGGCCCCATGGTATCGAGGCCATAGATCCAGATCATTATGGCCAAGACGGGCACCATAACAGTTGCGCAGATCACCAAAACTGTCCGCCGGCACCAAAAAACGAATCCCGCCGCGTCTTCCGGGCGATCCGTCTCCAGGTAAAGCGGCAGGAAGCGAATAGAGCCTGCCTCAACGTTGAGCGAGGCCACAACGGACAGCAAAAATCCCGTTGAAAGAGCGGCAAAGGCACGGCCCACCTCATCAGGAGGCGCGACCGCGACCATCAAGAGCGTGTATGTCAGTGTCAGCAATGTTCCTACGACACGCACGCTCAGCATGATCGAAGCCGTGCCGAACAGGCGGACATCTTCGGATTTCTGCACCAAGGAGATCATTGGCCGGTCGCGTCTTTCTCGGCCTGACGCCGGATGCGATACAGATCCTCTCCGGCACTGACCGCAAACGCCACGACCAGGATGATCATGATCTCATGCGCGCGATAAAGCGTGGTGCCCGTCAACGAAGACAAAACGCAACCCAAGATCAGGGTGATCGCACCCGCAACCGCGGGCGACTGCGTGGAGCGCAACACTGCAAACAACCGCGCGACCGTGACCCACAGCAGCACGAGCATTGCCAGAAGCGCAGCCCACCCCGCAGACACAAGGATTTCAAGCGGGAAACTGTGAAAAGACCTGCTGGTGACAGCACCGGCATCCTGCGTCAAAAGCTGTTCGTTCAAAAACTGGGGGGATTGCCAAAAGGCCTGGTACCCGACGCCGAGGATTGGATGCTCGCGGTAGACATCGACGGCCACCTGCCATATGTACACGCGCCCCGTCAGCGAAGTGCTTTTGCCGATGGCGTCCAAAACAGCCTCGATCGGATTTATGCCCGCAATCACAAAAATCACCGGCCCGAGCGCTATCGCCGCGATCACGATCAACAACCCGGCGCTGAAGATGGTCGACGGAACGCGGTGCCAGCACAGGATCAAGAGCGCCATGACCAGCACCGGCGTCAGCAGCACCGACGTCATCGACAGCGACACTGCCAACGCGAAGATGTTACCTAAAAGGGCGATCATTGCAAACGTCCGCAGGGTCGGTCCGACCTCATGGCGCTGCATCATCAGGAGTGCGACAATCGCCGTAACAGCGAAAAGCGCCCGTATCCCCAACATCCCTTTGGACGAAAACAGACCGGCAAGCCCGCCCGTTCTCGTATAGACCGGCCAGGGGAATATCCCGGTGGCCCAGTGCAGGATCGACAACCAAACGCCGATTGAAAAAACCACGATGAGCACCTTGATCAAGACGCTCAGCGTGTACCGCCAGCCCAGATACATGGCCATTATCATGGTCATGGTGAGCTGCAGGCCTGAGGTCAGTGTCGCGGCTTTGTTGACGGACCAGAGGATCGACGCCAGGCAAATCGCGGGAAAAAGAAGGACGAACCAGTTTCGCAAAAGCATCTGGAAAAACGCGGACCACACCGTGGCTATGCGCAAGATCATCGCCGCATAACACAAAAGCCACATGGGCGATTGCACAAATCGAAGCTGCACCAGCATGTCCGAGCTGAGCATGAAAATCAAAGTGAGGAGGGTTGCGTCAAAAATGGCCCAAAAGATCTCGTTTGGGTGCGATGAGCGCGATCCGTAGGTGCCTTGATCAACCGCAGAGATCATATCACGCCCTATTCGCCAACACGCGTCACATCGGGGGATGAAAGCCAACCTGCATCGGCCGCGCGCGCGCCGAACAGGGCCGCGCCCTCCAGCGTCCAGTGAAGGTCATCATACATTGTCTTGAACCCATCATCGGTCACCAGCGTGCAGGTCGCATGATCCGGACAGACCAGTGCTCGACGGGACAGATAGGTCGCGCCCGCCATTTCTGCGATGTGCCTTATCTCGGCATTGTAGACCTGCGACCGGGCATCTTCGTACTTTGGAGCAAGGGCATTGAGGTCTTGCAGCAGCGCGGGATCACCCGACTTGATCAGATACCAATCAAAGAGCGGATGCGCCCCACCTGGATTGAATTTCGCTGTGTTGCCGAGGACGATGATCTCTTTACCCTGGCCCCCAACGGCCTCCAGCATCTGATAAAGCGCATTGCGATATGCGCGATAGTGGTTGGGTGCGATCACAACCACGTCGGCGGCGGCAAAGTTGGGTGTCCCTCGCAACGTTTCAAGATCGTTTTCCAGGGATTTCAGGTTCACATTGAAGCGCGCAAATTCATGATCGAGAAAGCGGTCGGCGTTGAGCGTCAGCGCATTGTAGACATCCTTCGATAGGCTGTCTCCGATCAGCAGAACCTTGCGTGTGTCTGCGCCTTTGAACCAAAGCTTCGTGACCCCCGACACCGACGGGCGCAGCGCGTTCCAAGTGCCGATGTCTTCCTCCGGAAACCGCTCATTTAAGGGGTCCCATGTGGCGTCACGCAGCACAGAATTGTCAATTTCGTTCTCTCCATAGAGCACCGTCAGCGCCTGTGTCCGCGCGGATTGAGCGCCGCCCCCCGAAAGGGTCAAACTCATCACAAGACCGATAGGCGCGAGTGCCGCGACCGTCGCGATCGCAAAAGCTCGGGGTTTCAAGCGGAAGCGAAACGGCCTTTCAATGAGGGTGTATCCCAGCGCAGACAACGCGACCGTCAGCGCCACCCAAATCGCCATTTCAAATGGGCTCGGTGTGCCGACAGACAGGATCCTGCCAAACGCAAAGATTGGAAAATGCCAAAGGTAGAGAGAATACGATACTTTACCGATCCACACCATCGGGCCTGTCGACAAGATCCGCGTGACAGGCTCTCGCGGATCCGCGCACCAGATCAGGCCGCAGGTGGCCGCAATCACGGGCAGGGTCCCGACACCTGGATGCCTCATCGCCAGCAGATCCTGTGTCACGAACGCCCATCCCAGCACGAGCAAAGACAGACCGGGCACATAGAAAAACCCGCGCCGAGTCAGGCGCCCTGCCCCATACCGCGATGCAACAGCCAGCAAAGCACCCGCCAGCAATTCCCATGCACGGCTGGTCGGCGCGTAAAACGAAAACGCGGGATGCAGAGCGGTTGTCACCGCTGCCAGTAAAAACCCAAGCGCGGTCAGTCCGGCGATGGCGGCCATCACGTGTCGCAAGGTCAGGTATCGCATCAAAACGATCATGAGCGGCGGAAAGATCAGGTAGAACTGCTCTTCGATCGCCAGGCTCCATGTGTGCAAGAATGGCTGCAGCAGCCCCGATTGCGCGCCGTAGTCGCTCAGCTCAAAAAACCAGAAGAAATTGCTGACAAAAGCAAGGGCTGCGGCAAGCGACAGGGTATAACGCTCAAGCTCGCTGGGCAGCAGCACCGCCCACGCAACCGGCAACGACACCAACATGACAAGAATAAGCGGTGGCAGAATGCGACGCGCACGACGCCAATAGAATTCGGCAAGGCGGATGCGTCCGGTTTTGTAAAACTCATCGACCAGAAGACCGGTGATCAGAAAACCTGAAAGGACGAAGAAGACGTCAACGCCGAGAAAGCCCCCTGTCAGCAGTGTGTTGCCTGACAAAGTTATCTTTAGATGATAAATGATCACCGCAATAACGGCGATAGCGCGCATCCCGTCAATTTCGGGGCGATATGAGCCGGGTGACTGTCTCACGATTTGAATACACCACAAACGCACTTTTGCAGGTCCTGTGGCCCTGCCGGGGTCTTTGGATCATATGACGCGAAAATGTAATTATTTGCAATCGTTAAGGTTGTAAAATCACAGATCAGCCATTTCTGAAAAGCGCGTCACCGATCTGTCCGGTCTTAGCACCCGGGCCGTTATGCGAGGCGCTATCGCGTTGCAACGCCCGGCCGCGTCGCTTTGACGGCGGCCCGGCGCAAGAACCAACGCTGCAATGGGCGTTCAACATAAGCAAAGAGAACGAGCCCTAGACCAGATGCCAGAACACAGCACCCTGCGATAAAGACTGCCGAACTCCACCCGCTGGTCCCAATTGAAAGGGCCGTCCAGATGTTCTGGAGGATCACGACGATGAACATGTGAAAGAGGTAGATCGCATAGCTGGCATCGCCGAGCTTTTCTAACCAGACGAGATCCGGCAAAAACCGCTCAAGCGCGACACTGCCAGCGACAATCAACGCCCCGGCGAGCCCAAAGGTCAAAGGCCTCCCCCATGATGTTTCGTCAGGCACCGCCAACGGCGACAAGAATATCAAAACCAAAAAACCCACGCCGCAAAGAGCGATGCCCAGCCAAAACCCAGCCAACCCACGGCGCCAAAGCTCCGCGATCCAGCATCCCGCCAAAAACTCAAGAAGAAGCGGGCTCGTGTAGGCCTGAACTGCGGCCACGTTCGACGGTACAGCAGCGCCAAATGCAACCATGACGAGCAACAGGGATGTCAGAGCCATGAGCCGCCACTGCGGCGCAAAAAGCAATGTCAGCGCAAAAAGGGCGTAAAAATACATCTCAAAAAGCAACGTCCAGCCTGGCACCAGCACCGGCCAGAAGGTGTTTGAAAACGTCGGGCTCCAATGCGGGACAAGAAACAGAGACATCACCACATGCGCAGGTGTCATCACAATCCAACTCGCACCGGCCACGAGCATGATCGCCACCCAGCCCAGGGTCGCAATCCAATAAGGCGGCACGACACGAATGGCGCGGCGCAGGAGAAAATCGCCTGGACGTCTGGGCGCATTGCACCCGATGCTCCACATGATGAAGCCTGAGATCACAAAGAAGAGATCAACGCCACCATGCCCAAGATGAAACAGCGCCTCAGCTGTCTCTGAAAGCTCGCCTTCGACCCGTTTGCTGGCATGGTAGGCCACGACAGACAAGGCGGCGATAGCCCGAAGGTACTGAATGGAACGTACGCGATTGCCCGTTGAAGTTGAATCGCTCGAGACATGGGTCATAAGGTTCTGGCTGTCATTTGGTCTGGTCGCCACCCTGCCACATCTCGTGGTGATCGGCAAAACCTGACCTCGCGTGGGGCAAATATCGACCTCCACTGGGCTATTTTGTTGAAAGTTAGCGCCTCTGGTCCTGCAGCATGATCGGCATGACGCCTGTGGTGCCATTCCGTGTACCCGGCGGTCAGATTGCAATTTTCGGCAAGACGCGCACCATCCGCGATCAGTCGCCCGCGGATTGCTGCAAACGGGTCGCCGATACCGTTAGATATGCCTCCAACCGCATGACAACGCCAAAACGTCACCGCAAAGCTTCGGCTGACGTGAGATCAAGGGCTGGAAACCGAGTGGCACGTTCTTGGACACACCAAGACTGCTTTCGTAGAACTAAGCCTAGCCCAGCATACCCCGCAGCGCGTCGCCCATGTGCCGCCCATTGGCCTGCATGCCCGCCGCACTGTAATGCGGGTCGCTCAGATCGCTTGGATTGACTGGATGACTTTCCACAGGCTGGACCACTTTGAAATTGGAGATGGCATTGGCGTGACCGCTGTCTTGGTCAAAGCGATTGATCCATGTCTGTCGATGAGATCCAAACCCGAGACCAAGGTTGGCATCAGCATAGGCTGCAAAATGCGGGGCGATGTTGGTCATGACCATCGGGATACTGCCAAAGAGATCACGCACGTCTTCAAAGAAAGCGGCGTATTCTGGCGTAATGTTGATGTCATAGGCCTCCGCGCTGGCAGCATCAAACCCGTCGTTCTGACCAAGAGACCAGACCGCCCCGATCACCTCATGCGCGGGTCCAAGCGCGTCCATGGCCAGTTTCATCGCGACCATTTCGTCCCACATCCGGCCAACGGTTGGACCTGATCCAACACGCCGATCCGGATGCCGCCAATCCTCTGTGGTCATCAGGCCAGAGCCTGCATCCCCCAGGGCCATGACCAAGAGCGGCCGATTGCGAGCAGCCGAGTAGCTGACAAGACGGGATGCTGCCGCATGTACCGGCGACATGCGCCTGCCCGAGCCTGCGCCCACCACGGGTTCGATCATCGGAAATGGAACATGGCGCTCACAGCCGACATTGGCATATGTCGGGGATGCCCTGAGACAGGGCATGTACCAAAGTCTTGGATCGAACGCCGTTTCCCTATTCATGCCATCCACAAATTCCGAGGTGGTGTTCGTGGAGTTGCTGTCACCACCGATGATCACAACGTCACACGCCACGACATGTGGATCAAACTCAGACAGATCGTAGACGGCAACATTGTCTATGGAGCCGGAGAATGTTCCAGACGGATTTGCATGCACGCGCGGATAGTTGCCCGCCACTTCTGAGCTTGGGTAGTGCTGAAACCCTTGCCAGTCCGCAGTGACAGCACGGGCGTTGAGCAATCCGTCACCGCTAAGCTGCAATTTCAGGCTCCCTGCACTGAGGGACAGATCGTAAACCGCCATGTATGGGGTGCCAGACACAAGCGGTTCGTCCAGCGAAAGGCGTGCTTCGTTTGCACTCAGCTCAAGGCATGTCAGACGCCCGTCGGAGATGGCCCAATTGCTTCGAAAATCGATATGGTTGGATGTCTCAAACGCCGATTGCGCCTCGGTGAACAAGTTTTTGGACGGGGCAAGGCCCGTCCCAGAGGCCTCGGCCGAGGAGACCTGCCCGTTGTTGATACCAAGACTGATCAACACTATGCCAGGCCCACAATCCCAGTGGCAGCTGTGCCGGTCGCATGGATGCGCTTGGCGCGCACAGGAAAAGCAATACCGGCGGCGAGATATACCGTGGCCGTGGTGCCTGAAACTGTTGTGACCCGAACAGTGCCAGACACGGCAACATTCAGAGCGCGCGTGGCCAGGGCGAGATCGGCGCCATCGTCGGGTATGATGTCGAACACATCGGAGGCGGGCGCTTCTAGACCCGCCACGTAAGAGTCAAAACGGTCAGTCATATCAGATCCTATCAGAGCCAAATCAATCGACCCGTGCATCCCGCTCTCTTCTGGACCATCACGAGCAACGCAATGCCGCTCCGCGTCGCGCATCCCGAAACAATTGCCATGAGCCGTGAACAAAACCTCATGGCGCAGCCCACGCCGTTAATCCATTGCCAAGCATTTCGCTCCAGCCCACACAGAGCTGCGTCAACCGAAGTACAATAACCGAAGATTGGATCCGTCAGAGCGATAGGCGGATCCCGGGGTCGAAAGTCCGTTCAGCTAGCATTCGCAACAGGATAGGGGCCGGCCATATCCGGATCGGCGCCCAAGAAGCCAAGCAACCGACCAGTATCCTCTTCCTCGCGAGGATCCACGACCAGCAGATCGTCTGGCCGTTGCGCAAAATACGCCTTAATCGCGGCATTGCGGGACTGATAGCGCTCAATCAAGAAATCCTTATCGAACGCAAGGTCCCAGCGCACACGAATTTCCCCCGCCACACGCTCTTGCAAAAGCCGTCTCATGACGCGATGCATATAGCCCGACTTTAGATAAAGAGACTTACCAAGAAAGGTCGCCTCATCCGTCTTTTCCACATTTTCCAGGTCAAGGCTTTGTCGATAGTACCGGACAAAGCTGTCTGCCCAGGCATCGGGCTCGCGCTCTGTCAAAATGAAGCGCGCGCCGGGAAACAATGCATCGCAGGCAATATAGACCTCGTTTTGAGAGAACGGTAAGTCTTGGAACGCATCATAAT
>ERZ1740070.1694-NODE-1694-length-13492-cov-12.710352_pt1 | contig 13492 bp, 11 predicted proteins | sample MGYA00581734_ERZ1740070 | MGnify/ENA primary metagenome ERZ1740070 (study PRJEB43018, sample SAMN04849744) | marine metagenome | isolation source: floating plastic debris | place: Pacific Ocean | collected 2008-09-01 | study: EMG produced TPA metagenomics...
TTTCAGGACATTTGCTAAGAGGTTACTATGAGAGACAGGTTACTCAAGCTGCCTAAAAAACTTGGACTTGTACAATTGCTTTGTCTCATTGTCGTTGCGACAACGGGTGGGATTGTTATCTACAGATTTTTTACCCAGTCACCACCGGATGACCCCATTGCCCAGTTGCAGCCAGAGGTAACTCCAAGAATCTCCGCCCTGGGGCGAATAGAGCCCATTTCAGAGATTATCAAAGTTTCTCCATCCGTCGATTTAGAGAGCGATCAGGTAACACAGCTGCTGGTTGATCGAGGCGATCTCGTAGAGGCCAATCAAATAGTGGCTGTGTTAGCCAGCCGCGCCACTTTGCAGGATGCCTACATAGAGTCTCAACAGCAGGTAACCCTGGCCCAAGCACAGCTAGCCCAGGTCAAAGCCGGTGCTAAGTCAGGAGAACTTACAGCGCAGCAGGCACAAATTAAACGACTCCAGGTAGAATTTTCCACGACAGCCCTAGCCCAGGCGGCGACGTTAGAACGTCTGCGCTCAGAAGTTAAAATGGCCCAGGCTGAATATGAGCGCTATCAAAGTCTTCTGGCAGAAGGTGCGGTGTCAGCATCTGTATACGATCAGAAGCGGCTGGCCATTGAAACGGCCCAAGCCTTATTCTCAGAAGCCCAGGCCGATCAAGCTCGCTCCCTGGAATCTCTGCAGGCTCAAATTCAAGCGGCCCAGGCAACGTTAGAACAGCTGGCTGAAGTTCGGCCGACCGATATCGAGGTCGCTGAGGCTGAGATTGCCAGGGCTCAAGCCGCCGCCGCTCGGGCGGCATCCGAACTCGCCCAAACTCAAATTAGATCGCCCATCGCCGGTCAGGTAATCGAAATCTATACCCGGTCGGGGGAGGCGATTGACGAGGATGGCGTTTTAGCTGTGGGGCAAACGGCCCAGATGGGCGTAGTTGCTGAAATTTATCAGTCTGATATCGGTCAAATTCAGATTGGACAGCGGGCTATGATTACCAGCCCGGCTTTTTCAGGAAAGCTCGAAGGTGCGATCGCACAGATTGGTCGTCAGGTAAAACAGCAGTCGGTGTTTAGTAATCAACCCGGAGAGAATCTAGACCGCCGTGTTGTGGAGGTGCGGATTCAGCTAACCCCAGAGGACAGTCACCACGTGAGCAACCTCAGCAACCTACAGGTACAGGCTGACATCATGCTGGATAGGGCTCAAGCCGCCTCTACCAGAGAACTCTCAAAGCGTCTGAAGCGATCGTCTGAAGCGATCGTCAAATAGACCAAAAACGGCTTTAGGAATTGGCAAATCACGGCAAGCCCTACCCCACGGAAAAGCTTACGTTTTCAAACTGGATATGGTTTATCCACGCGCTCTATTTATCTATGCTTCGTAAACTCTTTCAAAAAACGCCCCTAGCCTGGTTTCAAGTAAAGCGAGAAAAAATGCGCTTAGCCGTAGCCCTAGCGGGCATCGCCTTTGCCGATGTGCTAATTTTTGTCCAGCTCGGTCTCAAGGATTCTCTCTATGACTCCGTTGAACAACCCTATTACAAACTAGACGGAGAGCTATTTATCATTGATCCGCTGTTTGCCGGTTTTAATACGTTCAACAGCTTTTCTAGAGAACGTTTATACCAAGCGGCCAGACTCAATGAGATCGCCACCGTATCGGCTCTTTATATCGCACGGGGACAGTGGCGAAATCTCAAAACAAACCTAAATCGTAACGTTTTAATTTTTGGGGTTGACCCAGACAGACCCATCTTTACCTTACCCGGCGTCACGCAGCAGGCCAATCAGCTAACTATTCTGGGCCGAGTTCTTTATGACCGCATTGGGCGTGACGATCTCTTTGGGGATGTCAATAAGGTATTAGAACAATCTGACGGACAACCGTTGGCTGTTCAGGTCAACGACCGCCAAGTTCAAATCGTGGGTAGATTTAGATTAGGAGCCTCCTTTGTCGCAGACAGCAATTTAATTGGCAGTGACCAAACATTTCTAAAACTGTTTCCAGAACGCTCGGCTAACCAGATTGATATCGGGGTGATCAAGCTGATGCCAGAGGCCGATGTATCGACGGTTCAGGCAGCCCTAAAGGCTGTTTTGCCGGATGATATTTTAGTCTTGACCCAGGCAGAGCTTGCCGATCGTGAGCGGACTGTCTGGGAAATTGAAAGCCCCATTGGGTTTATTTTTGGCTTTGGCACAATCATTGGGTTTATTGTTGGTATTGTCATTGTTTATCAGGTCCTTTACGCAGATGTGGCTGACCATTTGTCTGAATATGCAACCCTAAAAGCAATGGGTTACAGCGATAGATATTTGACAGGTGTCCTTATTCAAGAATCCCTAATCCTGGCAACGTTAGGGTTTATTCCAGGTTTTTGGCTATCTGTCGGGCTTTATTCCATAGCCAGTTCAGCCATCCTTTTACCCATTGCCATGACCGTCAACCGCGCGATACTGGTATTTTTGTTGACCTATATTATGTGTTTAACATCGGGCATGGTGACATTGCGGAAGCTGCAAACAGCGGATCCGGCTGATGTCTTTTGATGGACTGCCCTGGTTTACCGATGTAGATAACCGTTCAACAGATAATGAAAGCACCCATTATATCTGTCCAGCATTTGAGCCACTGCTTTGGCAGTGGCACCTTAAAAAAGCAGATTCTCTTTGATATTAATCTCAACCTTGATCAAGGAGAGATCGTAATTTTGACCGGACCTTCTGGCTCTGGTAAAACAACCCTGCTAACCCTGGTTGGTGGACTCCGCTCGGTTCAAGCAGGCAGTCTTGAAATCCTTGGCCAAAACATCCAGGGTGCCACCCCAGAAACAATGCGACAGACTAGAAAGCAAATGGGGTATATTTTTCAAGAACACAATCTGCTGACTTTTCTAACCGCTAGACAGAATGTACGGCTATCGCTAGAGCTACATGACGAGTATCTCGGGCAAAATATAGACCAGATAGCCACCGACATCTTAGGGACAGTTGGATTAGATGCTCGGGTTGACTATTATGCCGATGAGCTGTCAGTTGGTCAAAAGCAGCGGGTTGCGATCGCACGTGCCTTGGTCAGTAAACCCAAAATCGTCCTGGCAGATGAACCAACCGCCTCGTTGGATAGACAGTCTGGACGTGACATCGTTAATCTAATGCGTCGCTTAGCCACACATCAGAAATGCACCATTTTATTGGTGACCCATGATAATCGTATTTTAGATATTGCAGATCGAATTCTCCGCATGGAAGACGGGCGACTACTCAATTAGACTGCACCTTGGGATTTAATGCGTAATGCATAAAAGACCAATAAGATACCAGAATAACTGGAAAACGAAACCACAAAATCATATCCAACCTTTCTTGCACCTGCCGAATACCTTTGACTGACTCAAGCTGATCTAGAGATAGAACACTATTGCTGATCGGGAAAGTTCCTAACCCCACAATTAAGGCATATGCGATCAGGGTGGCGAGGCCAATTTTCAACAAATAAGGCTCAGAACGAGATTTGGGAACAAAGTTAAGCAGAATTGCACAGACGAGCGCGATCAGGAAAATAGCAGGCATCAAGATTAAAGCCTGGGTATAAATATTGCTGACTATTGTAAAGAGAGATTGATCATCGATTTGTTGCAGGGCAGGGCTGACTACAACTAACCAAAAAACGTCAGCACCTAGATTTAAGGTAAGAAGTGTCAATACACCAATCAGAGCAACCGTTTCCAAGGTCATTTTAAAGTCCGCCAGACATAGAACAAGGATCAGTTTACAGGAAGCTTTGTGCTACGTATCGTAGTAAGATACGTTCGGGGATTAACGCCATACTTACGCTTAAATATAGCCGAAAAGTAACTGTGATTAGCAAACCCCACAGCATTGGCGATCTCAGAAATAGACAAGTCATCTTTCGCAATCAGTTGCTTAGCTTTTGACAGACGGTAATCATTTAAATATCCAAAAACCGTTGTGCCGAAGACCTTTCGAAATCCCCACTTGAGCTTAAAGTCATTAAATCCAACATGTCTAGCCAATTCAGAGAGGGAAGGTGGGTCAAGAAAATTTAGCAAAAGAAAGTCTTTTGCTTGATTTATCCGTTCAATATCATCAACACTTAGGGTGGGATATTTCTTGGTTTCTTGAGTGTCTGACAATAGCTGCTGTAGGTGTAAAGCAACAATCTCAATAGCCTTACTTTCTAAATACAGACGTCTAACTTCTCCTTCATAACAGCAATTCAAGATTTGCTCAGCCGCCAACTTCATAGTAGGCATAACCGGATAAGGTCGAAAATAAAATGATTGACTACGGCCTGAAACAATCTGCTGCAGCTGGTCTGGAAGTATTTTTAATTGATCATTGACAAGGTCACTTAGCACCTGAAGCTCTAAATAGAGAGTAATAAATATATTTCTCTGTCCAGCGGAGTATTCCATAATCCCCTTTGACTGATAAGGAAAACCCAACCCACATTGCCCCGGTGAAAATTCAACTTTTTGGCATTTTCCTTGAATTACAGCAATATTGCCACCAGAAACGTAAAAGCTGATCTCAAATCTTGAGGACTGTTTGGTATATTCTGTCTGTAAAACCAATCGCTCATGAAACATGAGGCTTTCAACCATCATATCCAAGCCAGGGCGCAACGATATTTTCTTTAGGTAGCCTTCCCCGACACATGAAGAGAACTTGAGGACTGTCTCACCCTCAGACAAGGTGGGAGGAGCCTTTGCAAAAGCTCCCAAGGTCTCAATAAATCCATCAACACTCTGGTTGCAAAAAACCACTTGCATGACACAAATCCCAAGTAAACACCCTATCCTTCAGGAATTCTTAGAGAAAATAAGTCTGCAAATTATACTAGAACAGTAAGCACCTAGCTGTGCTGTACCCTCAGAGTAGACTTATTAAACCGGCAAGATAAATTGCTCTTACAATATTGCATAATTTTCTATCTACTGAACTGAAACTGACAAAGGGCCTCTTAGCTAAAACGCATATAAAAAGCACTCAAAATTTCGCTTAAGTAACCTGCTGTACTTCGAATGATATCTTTATTGAGATTTTATGTCAATAAAGATATCATTCGAAGTACAGATTTAAGCTTTGCTTTCCTCGGAAAAAGCCTGAATTTCTCCATATATGTTTAATTTCTGGTCACAGTTTAGAGCTTAAACGTTTTCATCACGAATAACCCTATTAGGATTCAGTGCTAATTATATAGAAGGCATATCAGCGTAGTTCTCAGACAATTTTTGCCAAAGTCACACTGGCTGACCTGGTGGATCAGCCCTCGCTTCACGCCCTTACATTTTGCCTAAAGTTGCACTAAAAAACTGGACTTCAAAAATTTGTTCGATTATATCCGCAACAACCCTATCTGGGGTCGAAGCTCCAGAGGTCACACCTACAACCACAGGCCCGGCCGGCAACCAATCTTCGACCGTTTCTAAGCCCTTATATAAGCTTTTATGTTGAATCCGATTACCAGGCCCTATCCTTTCCGCACTGTCAATATGATAAGCCGGGATCTGGCGCTGACTAGCAATTTCTTGAAGATGGGTAGTATTAGAAGAGTTAAAGCCACCGACAACAACAACCAGATCCAGCTCTTGACTGATTAAATCAGCCACAGCATCTTGGCGTTCTTGGGTTGCGTCACATATCGTATTAAAGCTAAGAAAATGCTGATCAAGCTCAGTTATGCCGTATTTTCTCATTAAGGTGTGCTCAAAAAGCTTACCAATTTGTTCTGTTTCTCCCTTGAGCATCGTAGTCTGATTGGCAATACCGATTTGACACAGATCGGTGTCAGGGTCAAAGTTTAGAGAACACGATTGCTGAAATTTAGCCAAGAACTCTATTCGATTTCCACCATTGAGAATATAGTCACAGACATATCGGGCTTCTTGAATATTCAGCACAATCAGATATTTATCAGCATAAGAACTCGTGGCAATCGTTTCCTCGTGGGCATACTTGCCGTGAATAATAGATGTGTAGGCTTTTTTCTTATGCTTTTCAACACTATTCCAGACCCTAGAGACCCACGGACACGTTGTATCTACTATGACGCAGCCTTTTTGGCTGAGCATCTGCATCTCCTCAATACTAACTCCAAAAGCTGGCAAGATCATCACATCCTCTGCCTTGGCACAGGTGAAATCTTTTTCTCCTTTCCTATTAATAGGTATAAACTCAATGGATAATTCCTGCAGTTTTCGATTCACCAAAGGATTGTGAATGATTTCATTAGTAATCCAGATCTTTGAATCGGGAAACTGACGACGCGTTTCATAAGCTAATGAAATTGCCCGCTCTACACCCCAACAAAAGCCAAAGGTCTCTGCCAGTCGGACAGTTATATTTCCCTGTTTCAAAGTATTGTTGTTTTCACGAATTGCCTGAATTAAGCTACTTTGGTAATCAAGATTCATCCTCTCAGCAGCGACATCAGTATAACCAAAGCCCTTCCGGTAGTATTTTCCAGAGCGGTAAAGCGAGCTTCTCAACGCTTTTGTATTCATATCAACTCTCTTTGTGTCTATGGGTGGAAAAGTCACGAAGTCGTTTGTCTATTCTTTCTAAACAACCTATAAGAGGTTTCAGAGCCGCTGTGCAAACTTGGGCACTTGGCAGATGCTAGCCCAGGATATAATTGCCCTCTCCTCAACTATCTAAATCTCTTGCAGCACTGTTTAAGCACATTAGAAAAAAGCAATTAATCCAAAGCATAGCTCAGTTAGCTTTGGATTAAAAAAATTACCGCAGGAATATTGCAGTACACACGCCTAAATTATTTACAGAATAATAATACATATTACCTGTCTACCAAGCGATCACAAGAAAGTATGCAAGATCGATAAAAGACCTAACAACATCGTGAAATCCGTTTTGAAGCATAAAAACTCCGTATAGTGTCAGTATTATTGCGGTAACTTATATACACTTGAGCTAGAAAGCGCCTATTTTTTGAGAAGAGGTCTTTCCTATCCTGAAATCGGCACAATACGTTCCTGCATACTTGCTGTAACCGATCTAGCTTTTACTACTCTGTCCAACAGGACTCAGTTATATCCTAACCAAGGCAATATCAGCTTTTCTAAAGTTGTCACACTCAGTTTGACAATGTTTCATTTCTGAAGTAGCGGCCTGGGGATTACTGTGTCTTCTTGATGGCAAAAATGGTGCCGGGCTAATGGCCAGTCTAATACGGAGCTAAAGTTATTTAGACTCTCAGAGAGTTTTGATGTTTCTACAAATTTAGTTGAAGTTAATAAGAGGTCAAGTTGAAATATGGTTGCCAGTCTTGAAAAATCAAAGTCTTCGGTATCAAACCCATCTGCTGAGACTGCTCAGCCAAAAATTTCAAAAGCTGAACGTAGAGGCGATCAGTTCACAGCTAGTTGGTATGTTGCGATGCATTCCAAAAAGCTAGGCAACAAGCCAAAAGCAATCAAATTATTTGGAAAAGAGTTAGTTGCATGGCGAGACAAGGCAGGTTTACCTGTCATTATGGAGCAATATTGTTCCCACATGGGTATGAGTCTGGCTCAGGGCGAGGTGATAGATGGATGTATTCGTTGCCCGTTTCACAACTGGACATACGATAGTACTGGCCAATGCATCGCTATCCCCAATGTAGAGCACATTCCACCGAAGGCCCACCAGAATAGCTATATTACACAGGAACGCTATGGCTACATCTGGGCATGGTATGGAACAAAGGAACCGCTTTTCCCCCTGCCAGAAATGCCAGCCGCAGAGAATAAGCAGGACTATATGCTATTCCGCTTTTACGATAAAACTAAGGCAACTGTTCGGCAAATTATTGAGAACACATTCGATTATGCACATTTCGATGTTGTGCATAAAATTAAAATTGATGAGGGTGGTTCTAGTAATTACACACTCTACGCAGAAGAACATCCACCAATAACGGATGATCCGCCAATTCAGGAAGGGGCTAGATTCGGAGCTGCTTTTGAGGCCACTAATTTAGAGGTCGATCTGATATCACGGATGTTTGGATTTACGCCCAATAGCATCATCTTACTGGTAGACGGATGGACAAGCGCCCAACGAATTACCGTCTTTTTAGATGGTGAAATAGCTTACAAAGTACTGCTAGCGGCGTCACCGATTACCCCGACCTCAATTAATCAGGAGATATTAGTCATGATTAAAAAGACGGGTAAGTTTTGGCTAGATCCTTTCTACTATATTCTCTTCTGTATGCACAACAGGTTTGGAACATTTCAAGACCTACCGCTTTACGACTATTCCAGTCTAGATGCAGGTGGCGTACATGTGAAACATGACTACGGTGTGCTGAGGTTTAGAGACTTTTATCAGCAGTGGGTAAACAAATGCGACGTTGACTACAGCCAAGTCTCTTAAATCACAAACTGAACCTAGAGAACCTTTCTGATACCAAAGCACACCAGAAGCCCTTCTGGTGTTTTCCCAGCCTATGTGGAGACCTCAACCAGCAGGCATCAGTTCACTGGTTGAAGGCGAGGCGCTATCCTAGGTCAACACTTAAAAGCTATGAGCCGGAATCTTCGTTGGCCATAAATTCTGGCTCCTGTGTTTCTGAAGCCATGTACTTCTTACAGAGCATGCTTCCCTATTACTTTCCAGAATCCTAACCTTAGAGTTCAAAATTCCGGCAAGGAAGGTTATCGCGCTTTAAGTAGACAATCATTTAAAGCACAACATCTAAGACAAGTGTCCAGATACCCTAACCCTTTCAACCTTGAGGCTAGACATATTTAGGCTTTTTAACATTTTGTTTGTTTTTTAGGACAACTCCTATGGTGGCAATCTCTCAAAGGCCGATTATTTCTTATCAGGCCATGCAAAAAGCAGCTCGCATAACACAGTATGTTTACCAGTTTTACTTTCCTCTGCATGGCATATCACTGTCTGATATAGCCAGCTACTACCCCACCCTCACAACCATAGAGTCGATCATATACCAGGCAGACTTTGTTATGGAAACATATCAGGACTCGGGTGGAAAACACTCTCTATATCAGGACTACGGCAATCAGATAGGAGAACTCAAAAATAGTTTAGTATGTCTTTTACATGAGCTTGATCTTTATGATCCGGTAATTGAAGCTCGGCTACTAAAGGGGGAAGAGTTTATCAAACTGGAAAACGAGATTATGCTCAAAGAAGTTATTAGCCACTCAGATATTATAAATGTGGCAGAGTCCCGTTCTTCTGATGTGCGATTACTTCACCATATCTTGTTTCGAATGCTCAACAAACAGTATGATGAGCGCTTGATATCTTTAGTGTGGCCTGTAGAGGTAATTGCTGACATTGAGGATGACTTTAAGAGCTATGTCGATGATGTGAGTAAAAATCACTACAACACTTATCATATGTTTGTCTTGCTCTATCAAGAAGATGCACCTGAGAAGATTAATTCAGAGATCTTTCGATATGAACAAATGTTTGAGGAAAGACTGCTTCAATTTTCCTCGAAAGAAAGAGCTGTATTCTCAAAGCTGTACCACCAGTTTCGACACATCCATGATGCCAGCACTCCTGAACCTGATTTAAGTCAGAGGCTAGCTTTACAGCTGGTAAGTTGAGCGCTGTTAGTTAGTTCATTAGCCAGGGTTGTCCCCCCGCCTAGCATTATGCCGCTGATAGCATTAAAGTTATGACAATTCAGATTTCAAAGCAAGAGTTCAAGAGACATAGAACTGATAGTATCTCTCTTAAATCAGGTATTTTGTTAAATTGTGCTGTCATTTTTTATGTCGTTAGTGGATATTTTGTAAGCTGGCTAACGTTTTTCTCACCCAGTGTCAGTATCAACTTGCTAGGCTATGGACTACTGACCCACAGCCTAATTACTTCTGCATACATGGTTCATGAGTTTATCCATGGCTCAGTTTTTCAAACGATGAAGTGGAACATAGTTGGTGGCAACATTATGCTGTGGCTCAATGGAAGCTGTTATTCTGGGTTTCGGAACCTGGCGAAGATTCATATTACCCACCATATCAACAGTGTAGATTCTGCAGACTTCGACCTTCCGAGATTTCTAAGAAACTCATCAAAACCAGTGCGTTATATTATCTTGGGTTTAGAGTGGCTCTATTTTCCAGCTGCCAACTTATTTTTGCGTTTTCGAGAGATTCTAATTCTAGTCCAGAAGCAGAATTTAAGTAAGAATAAGCTACGCATTTTCTTCTTTTTAATCGTTCGAGCTGTCTTTTTTCTATTCATTGGTATTCACTCTACTAAAGCATTAGCGCTATATTTCCTGTCGTATATCAGTATGATCAACATTCTACGGTTTATGGATGCTTTTCAGCATACTTACGAAGTTTATCCATCAAGTTCAAAACTTCCAAGACGAGATACCAAATATGAACAAGAAAACACATTTTCTATCCTATTTCCTAAGCATCTTTCTTGGTTCAACTTGTTATTTCTAAATTTTGGATATCACAATGCTCACCATGCTGACATGAAATGTCCCTGGTACCAGTTAAACTCATTAAATGAACACCTATTTCCTGTCCTCGAAACAAATACTATCCCTATATCAAACGCCGTTAAAAGCTATCATCATTTTCGAATCGAACGCCTATTACTGGGTCAAGGAGATGTGCTCAAAAAAGAGAAAAGTTTGGACATAGGTCACTTTTACGGGGCCACTGGTGTTTCTTTTCTACTCAAAGCCTGAAGTAAAAGTGTCTGTTAATAAAAATTAGCTGGTATATGGATATTAGCCTTGGTTTAACCCTATATTACATATGTGCCATTGGTAGTGGCATATTCTGGCTACTCACTTACATAGCTGTTATATGGCGAGGTTTTCAAGACAAAACTTTTAGTATGCCAGTTGTAGCCCTTAGCGCTAATGCTTCCTGGGAAGCGATATTCTCCTTCGTTTACACACCACCTAGCTTACTATTACAGTATTCAAGCATCGCCTGGCTTACCTTTGATCTGCCGATTCTGTATCAATGTTTTTTATATGGAGCAAACGATTTTAAGGCCCCATTCATAAAGGAAAATTTTCGTTTTTTACTCAGCTTATCAATACTAGTTTCTTTCTCTATTTTGCTTAGCCTAATTGTTGACTTTAAAGACTTTAGAGGTGTTTATAGTGGATTTGGCATTAATTTTATGATGTCGATTTTATATATAAACTTATTTATTCGTCGCGATGGAATTTTAGGGCAATCTCTCTATATCGCCTTATTTAAATGGTTGGGAACCTTGTTTGCTTTCCTATCGTTATTTTTTCCTTTTCCACTTTCTGATATTAGTGATATGTCATCAATGACTCTTCAAGATTTCTGGATTGATACACTGCTTGACCAGAATTATCCATTAACTCCTCTTATAGAGTCTCTTTATTTTTTTATTTTTATCTTTGACATAGCCTACATTGTATTTGTATATCGAAGATGTCAGGTTCTCAAACTGAACCCATGGCTGAGATTCTAATTTATTTTAGTCAAAGAGAAAGTTAAGAGATTTCATATGAAGTCAACAACGCACCCCTCCATAGAAATCAACGTTCCATCGGAAACGGCCACCCTCAAGCAAGTTGTTATGTGCCTTGCTAATCCAGTATCAATAAGCTCGCTATTTCGCTATGGTGCTTTTGATATAGCCTCAATTCATCAGCTTTTGCATAACCGCTGGACTTTTTTCTATGATTACCAGAAGGTATGTCTACAGCAGAAAAAACTCATCAATGTGATGCAAAGCCATGGTGTAGAGGTCTTGTTAGCAGACAATATCTCCAGCTGTATCTCTCAACACTATATCCGGGATATTGGATTTGCCATAGATGATGTTTTCTTTTGTGCGAATTTGAGAAGGAACTACCGACAGCGTGAGCAACAAGGACTGCAGCAGCTTTTGTCCAGTTTTTCCAAGGTTGTTCAACTTAAAGGTGGAAGCATTGAGGGTGGAGATGTTTTAATTAATGAAGACTACGTGATTGTTGCCCTAGGTGAAGAGACTGATCGAGAAGGGATTGCTTGCCTCAAAGAAAGTCTTTCAAAGCTGGGGATAAAACGTGAGATCATCGTACTCGAATTTTCCCACAGAGGCGTCATCCACCTTGACACGAAATTCAATATTGTTGCTCCAAATATTGGCCTAATCTATTCTAATAGCTTTAAATCTAGCAGCCTAAGATGGCTCGAGCAGCATTTTGATCTTGTCGAGGTCACCCCATCGGAAGTTGCGAACGTTGAAATCAATACGCTCTCGCTATCTCCTGAGAGATTAATTATGTTATCCCGCAGTCACCGACTAGCATCAATCTTAGAAGCTAAAGGGCTAGAGATTATTCAAGTCGATTACTCAGAAGTTACTAAGTTACCAGGATCGTTTCGCTGTACCACATTGCCCATTAAAAGAATTTGAACCATTAAGACAGTTCACCATGAGTCTAAGCCCAATCAGGTTTCCTACTATGCACCTCAGTCAAATTGCTCATCCAAATCAGCTAAATAAGCTATCTATAGAGCAGCTTAAGGAGATTGCGAAACAGATTAGAGCCAAGCATATTCAAACGGTCGCTCACAGCGGAGGGCATTTAGGAGCTGGGCTAGGGGTGGTTGAGCTCACCTTAGGACTTTATCAAACACTGGATTTAGATCGCGATAAAGTTGTCTGGGATGTTGGGCACCAGGCCTATGCCCATAAGCTTATTACAGGACGATATGAGCAGTTTCACACACTCAGGCAAAAGGGGGGAGTAGCCGGTTACCTCAAACGTTGTGAGAGTGAGTTTGATCATTTTGGAGCTGGCCATGCATCCACCAGCATCTCCGCCGCTCTAGGGATGGCCATTGCCAGAGATATTAAAGGCGAAGCATTTAAAGTCGCGGCTGTGATTGGCGACGGAGCACTGACAGGCGGTATGGCACTCGAAGCTATTAACCATGCGGGTTACCTATCTAAGACAAATCTTCTGGTTGTACTTAATGACAACGAAATGTCTATTTCCCACAATGTGGGTGCTCTTTCTCAACACCTGAGTCACCTACGATCTAAGCCTACGATTCAGCCACTGTTCATCCCAAAAGCACAGGAAAAAAAACCGACCAGCATACGCTCTTTCGCTGGAGTTGAGCAATCTGGGCATAGTGCTCAACATCTATCACTTCCAAAAGTTGAGACTCTTTTCGAAACCCTTGGCTTTACCTATATAGGACCCATTGATGGACACAACTTAGAAGATTTGCTCATGGCATTTTCACAAGCCCATCGGATGACAGGTCCGGTTTTAGTGCATGTTGCAACGGTCAAGGGTAAAGGCTATCCATTTGCAGAAATAGAACGGGTCAATTACCATGCCCAGTCTAAGTTTAATATCACAACAGGTCGAGCAATTTCTTCTAACGCTTCTAAGCCACCTAAGTACTCGACAGTGTTTGGAGAAACACTCTCTAAAATTGCGGCTAGCGATCCTCGAGTAGTAGGTATTA
>ERZ1740070.1695-NODE-1695-length-13481-cov-6.854536_pt1 | contig 13481 bp, 9 predicted proteins | sample MGYA00581734_ERZ1740070 | MGnify/ENA primary metagenome ERZ1740070 (study PRJEB43018, sample SAMN04849744) | marine metagenome | isolation source: floating plastic debris | place: Pacific Ocean | collected 2008-09-01 | study: EMG produced TPA metagenomics...
GTCCCTAAGAGTAATCGGCAGGCGCTGCTAAAGGCAATGCAGCAGGTTACTCCAGAAACTGCCGCCTGGCGTCTATCGCTACTAAACAATTTTCAGCTTGATCAAACGGCTTTAACACAGTTTCGAGCCCCCACTCTGCTGGTGGCCTCGGTCGCCGACCGCCTACTGCCCTCAGTAAATGAGGCACAGCGTCTAGCAAACCTGTTACCGGACACTCAAATCATTACCCTACAGTACAGCAGCCATGCCTGTCTGTTGGAAACGGGCGTTAGTCTTTATCAGCTACTCAACCAGACTCAATTTGTTCCGGCCCTCAGGGTCTAACTGTGTTGCTAGCCTGCTGCACAGTGTAGCCCCTATCTTGCAACAGTTTAATCACACTGTCTTCCCCTACCAGGTGAGCGGCACCAACAATAACTAAATAATCTTCAGGTTGATTAATATAAGACTCAATATCAGGCATCCAATTTTGATTACGCTGAACTAATAGATCCTCATAGGCTTCTGGAAAGTCTTCAAATCCATCTAAGATAAGGCTCTCAAAAGTGGGTACATCACCGGACTCCCATGCAGAAACCATTGAATCCATTAACGTATCTAGCGTATCCAGCTCTAGGATAGTTTGCTTAACTAGATCTGCTTGTACAGAGACAGACATATTGTCCAAGAAACTAAACTGCTCTTCAATCGTTTCTAGAGCGAGAACATTCTTTTGAGCCAGGGTAGCCTCATTAAAAAAGTAACTATCTATCCCATAGGCGGGGTCAAACCCTAGCTGTAGAAGCTTAAAGACAGACAGGTTAATGTATAGAGCCCAGGGTTCAAAGTTGTTAAACCCGGTAAAGGGGAGCCCCAGCTCAGCAGCAGTCTCTTGCGCTAAGAGATAAGTATCCTCATCTAGAGCGTTGTAGATTACCTCATCTGGGCTATCGGGCATCGCTGCTTGCAAAAAAGTTTGTACAGTTTGCGGGCTTTCTGATTCGCCAATATTAATCTCAAAAACAACTGTTTCAGCATCCTCAAACGCCGCCTGAATTGGCTGAGACAGAGGGTAATCGGTTTCTCTTAAAAGATGGATAGAGCCAAGCAAATATACCGTATTGTTAGGAGATTCAATTTCCCACAAAAACGCATTTTCTTCTGCCCCGCTGGGTTGCGCCAGACTCAAAAAAGAAGTCAGGGGCAGTATCGCCATTAGACAGGCTTTAGAAATTATGCGGTTAAGAGTCATGGGTTCTAGGGGTAAAGGGGGTAAAACTGGGGCTTGATGGCGTCTTCACATGTTTAGCACATGTAGAGGCTCGCTGGGTTTGCCATTGACCAGTTCTTTTGCCCCATACGAGTGCTTTAATAATCGCTTTGCTACTGACATAGGCGGCATCGTTTAGAGTAACCCTCGCTTAAAACCTGAATTTTTTTTCAGCTTAGATTCAGGCAATAATGTGGCTAGCTTGCGATGCTTAGAACTATCAACCACTCACCCTTGATAGACCTTATGCAATCTGCCTCAAGTCCTCCTAGAGTTGTGGTTGTTGGCGCTGGTTTTGGCGGTATGCAAACAGCTCAATCTCTAGCTAACAGTGGAGCTGATGTTCTGCTGATTGACCGTAACAACTACAACACCTTTGTGCCGCTGCTCTATCAGGTGGCGGCGGCCCAGATTGAACCTGAAAGTATTGCCTACCCGCTACGGACGGTGCTGCGTCGTGCTAATAGAACCCAGTTTATGCTGGCGGATGTACAACGGGTTGATTTCGACCATCAGCTGATTGAAACCGATAACGCTGTTGTTCCCTACGATTATCTAGTGCTGGCAACGGGTAGCCAGACTCAATTTATGGGGGTACCCGGCGCTACCGACCATGCCTTTGCGCTCAGAACCTTAGACCAGGCGGTGGCGCTGCGCAACCATATTTTGCAGCGGTTTGAGCAGGCTGTTAGAGAACCTGACCCCACCCGTCGAAAGCAGCTGCTCTCGTTTGTCATTGTTGGCGGTGGCCCAACCGGTGTGGAGATGGCGGGCACGCTGATAGAGCTAAAAAAATCTCTGCGGCGTGACTATCCTGGTCTTAACTGGCAAGACATGCAGATTGTGTTGGTTCAATCGGGCGACAATCTGCTGGTGAACTTACCGGCAAAACTGGGTCGATATACGGCTCGAAAGCTACATAAGTTGGGAGTTACACTGTACTTTAATGTGCGGGTGAGCCGAGTGACTGACAGCCGGGTGGAACTGTCGGATGGCTGTACCCTGTCGGCTGGCACCGTGGTGTGGGCTGCGGGTCTAGAAGCGGCTACACCAGAGATGGCGGTTGAACCCCAGATGGCGCGCAAGCAAAAGTTAACGGTGCGGTCGACGCTGCAGCTGACGGACCATGACAATGTGTATGCCATTGGTGATGTGGCCTATGGTGAAAGTAATGGAAAACCGCTCACGGGTGTGGCCCCCGAGGCCCTGCAGCAGGGTGTGGCGGTGGCTCGCAATCTTCGTCGACAGCTTTTAGGAAAGTCTCCTAAACCGTTTAGCTACCTCAACAAAGGTAGATTAGCCATTATTGGCGGCTATGGCGGTGTCGGCAAAATTGGTCCTATTTTACTGACGGGGTTTTTACCCTGGCTGATGTGGCTTAGCGTACATTTGGTGTACTTACCAGGTTTCCGCAATCGTTTAATGGTGTTGTTAAACTGGCTCCATGGCTATGGACGTGGCGACCGGGCCATTCGTTTGATCTTGTCGCCCAAACCATCTGTGGCACGATCTTTAATGCCGTCAGGTCCATATCCTGAAGGGCGTAGCCCGATGCATCCCTAGGGAAATGTAAGGCGATAAAGGGCTCATTGCGATGCATCCCTACGGAAACACATCCCCCCCTTGCCTGACTATCGTTACGAACACTTTTCATGCCATCACTATCAACTTAGGAGATCTTTTTCATGACTGCGCAAAAATATACGCCGCTGATTGCTCGTACTGCGATCGCAATTATCTTCCTCAACAGCGGTATTGGTAAACTCTCTAACTTTGGGGGCACGTCAGAACAGATTGCGAGTGCTGGCTTACCGCTAGCCGGGTTAGTGGCCTTGTGCACCATTGCCTTTCAGCTCTTGGGTGGCGCGGCCCTGGTTTTAGGCTACAAAGCCCGTATCGGCTCATGGCTGCTGTTAGCATTTTTGATACCGGCAACGCTTGTGTTTCACAATCCGATTGCTGACCCTAGCCAAATGACTCAATTTCTAAAAAACCTAGCTATTATAGGGGGATTGTTAATGGTGGTCGCCTATGGGTCTGGCCCTGTTAGTCTAGATAACCGTTTAGCCACCTCCCCTGCCGCCTACCCCGAGGACTCGTTACGATGAAACGAACCCCGGACTGGTTTATGCATTTTCGTAATCTTCGCACCCGTCTCTTAGTTTGGTACTTTTTGCTGGCTGTCTCCACAACGGGTATGGCCGTTTGGGTGACCCGCCACATTTACTGTAACCGTCTGTATGACCAGGCAGAAGCAGCCTTAGCAGAGGAGGTTGAGCGGTTCCAACGGACGGCGGAGCCACTGACTAACCAGCCGACTGGGCCAGGGACAGCGGCTCTATTTGACCAGGTGTTAGCAAATTATGTCTCCGTTGACAACGAATCGATTATTACGTTTGTCGATGGTCAGTTTTATCAGGCCAGTCGCCCACTGCCTGAGTGGCTGCAGCCTAATTCTGACATCATGAGTCGGTGGGCCAATGCGGAAACATCCACCGCCCATTTCTTACAAGAAAACGGCCACACTATCGTTTATAGGGTGGAGCCATTGTTGGTTGAGAATGAGGTGAAAGGTGTTTTTGTCGCAATTGAAGATAAAACGATTGCATACCAGTCTGGGACCAGTGCGATTGGACTAGTCCTTAAAGTATCGATAGGTGTCCTAGGACTCTTTTTTGTTGTTGCCTGGATTACGGCTGGCCGCATTCTCAAACCGCTGCGGCTAATAAATCAAACCGCCCGCCAGATCACCGAGTCAGATATGACCCAGCGCATTCCGATTCGGGGCACTGACGAAATTACCGCTGTAACGGTCACTTTTAATGAGATGTTAGACCGGCTGCAGGTGGCTTTTGACGGCCAGCAAGAGTTTCTAAAAGATGTTAGTCACGAGCTGCGTACCCCCATTACGGTGATTCAGGGGCAGCTAGAAACCCTGGTGTATCGGCCTGAAAAACAGGCGGAAACCATGGCCATCATTACCAACGAGCTGCAGCAGATGAATCGTCTGGTTAACGATCTGTTGCTGTTAACAAAAGCCGAACGCCCTGACTTTTTGATTCTTAAACCCGAAGATTTAGACTGGCTAACGGAGGAGCTGTACCTCAAGGCCCGATCATTTACCCCAGACCGAGACTGGCGTTTAGAGGCTAAGGGGCTATATCCGGCGACCATGGACCGACAGCGATTTTCTCAGGCGGTAATGAATTTGGTGCAAAATGCGGTACGCCATACTCAGCCGGGGGATATGATTGCGCTGGGTTCTGCGGTTACAGACGACACCCTGCGATTTTGGGTGCGGGATATGGGGGAGGGGATAGCCTCGGCGGACCAGGCCAAAATATTTGAGCGATTTACACGGGCAACAAACAACAACCGCCAGTTTGAAGGAGCCGGGTTGGGGCTATCGATTGTAAATGCGATCGCACAGGCCCACGGTGGTCGTGTGGAACTTGCCAGTAAGCCAGGGGAAGGAGCCACCTTTACCCTCATTATTCCGTTAGATCCCTTAGCTAATCGGTCAGAACAATCTGAGTATGAATCGTATTCTAATTGCCGAAGACAACCCACATATCGTTGATTTTCTAAGGGCCGGTCTAAAAGCCCATGGCTTTACCATCCTGGTGGTTGAAGATGGTGACCAGGTTGTTGAGCTGGCCCACAGCGACGATTTTGACCTGTTAATTTTGGACCTGGGTCTACCGGGGAAAGACGGTCTAGCCATACTGAGAGAAATTCGAGGTCAAGGCGAACAGCTGCCCATTATTATTTTGACCGCTCGCGATGGGGTGGATGATACGGTAACGGCGCTAGAAGGTGGGGCCAATGACTATATTACAAAGCCATTTCGGTTTGAAGAACTGCTGGCTCGCATCAAGGTGCAGCTTCGCGATCGCAACAGACATCAGCCGCTCACCTCAGAGACGCTGCTGAGGGCGGGCGATTTAACGTTAGATTTACTTACCCGTCAGGCAAGAGTTGGCGATCGCATCGTGGAGCTATCGGCCCGTGAGTTTGTTTTGGCAGAAGTATTGCTAAGACATCCGATGCAGGTCATGAGCAAAGAACAGCTTTTAAACCGAGTTTGGGGATATGACTATGACCCAGGCTCTAACATTATTGAAGTTTACATTCGACATCTACGTAAAAAGTTTGGCAGCGGCTATATTGAAACAGTGAGAGGCATGGGCTATCGGCTCAAAAGTCGCCATACTGGCTAGAAGAGTCTTGCCTTCAAGAGATTATTCTCTAGAGAAATGTTATGTCAAACAAGAGTGTACTCTGCCATCTCTATCTAAAGTGCACTGACGGTCAAACTGGTTCATAGGCAAAGCACATATTTTGTAGATTGTTCCAAAAGTCACATCCTCGCAAAACTAAGTTCAGCATTTCTTCTGATATATCTCCTCCAACAAGCTGGGAATTGTATAAACATAGATAGCTTATTTGATACCAAAGAAGATAGTCCTTTCAATGGGTTACATTTATCTTCATTCTTAAAAAATCATTAAAATCTAAAACCAAAGCATTGCCTGTGTGTTATTAGACCCGATTCAAACCATAGCAGGAGTGGTAACGCTACTTTTTGGAGAGTATTCATTTATGACTCAAGAACCGGTACTTTCAGGGTTTCATGCCCTATCGGATCCTATCCGAATACAAATTCTTGAACTGCTTCAAAATGAAGAGCTTTGTGTCAGCGACATGTGTCAGAAGCTCAACATTGCACAATCTCGACTCTCGTTTCATCTCAAGTCACTTAAAGTTGGTGGGCTGGTAAACGTTCGACAGCAGGGACGTTGGATGTATTACAGCCTAAATAAAGAACAGTTTGGCCATTTAGGTACTTATCTGTCTGGGTACTAGATTTTGACGTCAATGAGACTGTCTGACTGTGCCCAGATGAAGATATTGAGTAACGTCTTGCGACAGCACAAAGTCTGGGTGTAAATCTTCTGTTGTCTCAGCCTGGAGATAATTAACGGCTGTGCTGACCTTTTAACAGTTTAACGATGTGTATTCTCCTTACGTTTCAGGGGCGACAACCCCTAACACGTAAGGAGTTTTTTATGTCTTTCCATACTGTTCGAGTATCTTCTTAAGGAAATATAAAACATTTAGCACCAGTATAAAATTGCGTGTTTTTTCCGAGACAAAAATCCACTGGCCTGGGCAGTCTGTAAACAAGAGAAATTTATTTAAGCATTTTTGTTATTTAAGCATTTTTTATACGGTGTAGTTGAGTTACGGCCTTGCCTTTTACAGACTCCAAACATGAAATCAAACATCGATGCATTGCTGATTGAAGACAGCTGTTCAGACGCCCAGTTGGTTAAAACAATCATTAACTCGTCAGATTCTGAGAAACCAAAGTTACATCACGTTGCCCGGTTTAGGGAAGCTCTGGAAATTCTTAGAACTAGTACCTTTGATGTTGTTTTGCTGGATCTTAATCTGCCTGACGGACGCGGGTTAAAGTTGATTAAACAATTAAAACAGCTCGTCCCCAAAACACCAATTGTCGTGCTGACGGGTCTTCAAGACCAAGCGATGGCCAATGCAGCCCTACAAGAGGGAGCTCAAGATTATGTAATCAAGTCGGATACGTTTTCTCCGGCGCGATTGTCGCAGCTAGGCCACACAACCATTGGTAATTTACTGGTTCAGCGGCTTCAATGTGCCATTAAACGGACAGAATTGGCCCAAAAGTCGGAAATTAAGCAAGAACGCTATGCCCTGATTGCCCAAGGAGCTAATGACGGCATTTGGGATTGGGACTTAACAAACAACCGGATCTATTATTCACCGCAGTGGCAGTCTCGGTTGGGGCTGTATAGCTATGATTGCAGCAGTAGTCCAGATGAATGGCTATCGCGTATTCATCCAGAAGATCAAGCGCATTTTGAGCAAAAGCTGCAAGGTTATCTTACTGGTGAATATCAGCAGTTCCACTGTGAATATCGCATTCGACATGTTAACGGAGATTATCTTTGGGTGTTAACGAGGGGGGCAGCCTTATGGGATGAAGCCGGTGTTCCCTATCGGATTGCAGGTTCCCAAACCGATATGACGGCTGTTTGTGCAAAGCGAGTCTATTCTCTATCACCGGATCAAGACTTTGCTCAAACTACACTCCACTCTATTGCGATTGGTATTATTTCAAATCTGGCATCTCTTCATCTTGAGAACGATCGCTATAGTGAAGCTGTACCCCTATTAGAAGGGGCATTAATGATGCGCAAATGGCTGTTGGGTGACACTCATTTTGATGTAGCTCTCAATCTCTATCGGCTAGCAACCCTCTATGACGATCAAGGTCGCTACAAAAAAGCTGAAGCCCTTTATCGAGGAGCGCTAGGGCTGTTTGAAGAAAATCTCGGACCTGAGCATGCCTATACCAATGCAATTCGTATCAAAGTGTTGCTTATTTCCAGAATGAACCAAATCATTAACATTTAAGTCTTCAGTTCAATCTTTTGTGAGATCCACACAGGCTCTCTGAGAACCAGCCCCCAACCGCGAATTTTGGGGGCTTTAAGTTTAGTCCCTTTCTAGTTAAGCTGCATTAGCACCACAAAATTTAATGACCTGTAATATTCTTTTGGTCGAAGACTCGTCTACGGATGCCGCCATCATTATGGCTGCGTTTAAGAGCATCGGTTACTCTGGAGAAATTCAAATCGTTCGTGATGGCACTGAGGCCATCGATTTCTTAGGACAGGCTGTGCTTGATAACACAAACGATTTGCCCAAACTTATTTTGCTTGATCTTAATTTGCCACGTAAATCGGGACACGAAATGCTACAGGATATTAAGACCAATCCAAAATGTCAGAATATTCCGGTCATTGTCTTTTCTAGCTCTTCGAGACCTGTTGACATCATTAAAAGCTATCAGCTCCATGCCAATGCCTACATTGTTAAACCGATTATTCTGGAAGATTACAAATTGACTGCACAACGAATTCACGATTTTTGGTTAAAAACAGTACAATTACAGCTGGAATAAGATTAAATGCAGCCTTGCACTGATGACTAATCAGTTTGCATTAGAGCATTATCTCTATTGTAGTCATTAGCAAGCGTAAAATAAAAGGTTGAGCCATTGCCAGGTTCTGAATCTACCCAGATATGACCTTGATGTCGCTCCACAATTTTTTTGCAGACAGCTAAACCAATGCCATATCCGTCTATTTCTTCGCGGGTGTGTAAGCGTTGAAACAGAGCAAAAGTTCTCTCCTGTTGCTCTTCGGGAATACCGATACCATTGTCTTTAACACTCAAGAGCCAGCTGTTGGGTTGTTGTTTAGCTGTGATATAAATACACGGAGGTTCAGCACCACAAAACTTAATTGCATTACCAATCAGGTTCTGAAGCAGCTGAATAATTTGGTTCTTATCTATTTTGAGAGCGGGCAGGGTATCGTAGCTTACGGTGGCCTGAGACGCACCAATGGCGGAGCTTAAGTTTTCTAATACAGCTATCAGCACCTGTTCAAGTTCTAGAGTTTCAAAGGTACTCTCTTGATGAGTCGCCCGTGAAAAGGCCAAAATGCCATTAATCAGCCCATGCATCCGAATGCCACCTTCAACAATATTGTTAATGTAGTCTTTAGCGGTGGTGTCTAGCTGTTTGGCATAGTCTCCTTCTAGCAGCTGTGCAAACACGGTCATGGCCCGCAGAGGCTCTTGTAAATCATGGGAAATGACGTAGGCAAACTGCTCTAGATCCGCATTGGATTGCTCTAAGGCTTGGGCACGGTTAGCTAGTTTACTTTCGGCCTGCTGACGTTCTAGAACTTCTGCTTGTAAGTAATGATTAGCTTCTTGGATCTCAGCTGCGCGATCTTTAACCAGGTCTTCTAAATTACTTCGGTAGCTAATCAGCTCAGCTTGAATTTTATTTTGCTCTGTGACGTCGATTAGCACTGCTAATGAATGTAGAAATTCTCCTGAGTCGTCATATTCGGCGGTTGCTGACAGTAGTACATCTCGGATGCTGCCATCTTTGCATATCCATTGATAGGATACATCTGTATAGCTTCCAGTCTCACAAAATTTGGTCAAAACAGCTTCTTCAGTGTATCTTTGAGAGTCTTTACTCAAGAAATTCGTGGATTTACGCCCAATAACTTCATTACGCGCATAACCAAATGTCTTGAGCCATTGATTACTGACGCTAATCAGCTCTCCTTTTGGGTTGACAGAATGCATGATCGCCGGAGTGCTCTCATACAGGAGCCGGTAGCGCGTTTCACTCTCTTGAAGTTCCTTTTCTGTTGTTTTGCGATCGCTAATATCAACAGCAGTACCCAATATTTGAGTAGGGTTTCCCTGCTCAGAACAAGAAAAGACTATATCTTGACTGTAAAACCAACGCCAATTTTCATCTGCACCACGAACCCGGTATTCAATGCTAAACGTCTTATCTGGGCGGCTTGTACGCTCAATATCCACAATGGATTCAGCAATAGCTTGATGATAGGCTGAAACCTTTTCTACGTCTTCTGGATGCAAAAGATGGGTGAGCAGACCATCCCCCATTGACTGAAAATCATCTTGGGCATAGCCCAGCATTTTTCCTAGAGGACGATTGCTGTAGATGTTACGTTTCTGAGTCAGATCATAGATATAAATGCTGTTGGGTGTGGCCTGATTAATTGACTCTAGGAAGTGTTGGCTATTTGCTAATTCAAGCGTACGTTTCTGAACCTCCTGTTCTAATATCTTATTAGATTCGCGCAGTTTGGCTTCTGCAGTTGCCAACTGGTGATGTGTTTTCTTAAGATCGTCAATATTGACAAATGTCAGAATTAGGCCATCAATATTCTGATTATCTGTTATGTAAGGATGAATACGCATGAGCAAATTCAATCCCTGCTGTCTAATTTGAACTTCTCGTTCAATTGTACGCCCATACTCCTTGGCTTCCTCTAGTAGGGCGATTAGATCCACATTATCGATATTGTGGGACAGATGTCTGATCGGCCGAGATAAATCGCTATCAACCAGGTTATAAACAACTTTAGCCGCCGAGGTAAATTTGCGAATTTTCATCTTGTTATCTAAAAAGATAACTCCAACCTCGATATTCCCCAACAGGTTATCTAAATCATTGTTAACCTCAGTCAGCTCTTGAATCTTAGACTGATACTCAGCGTTAACGGTGTAGAGTTCTTCATTAACCGATTGAAGCTCTTCGTTCGTGCTTTGTAGTTCTTCATTAGACGCAATTAGCTCCTCGTTGGTGGCCTGCTGTTCTTCATTGGTTGTCTCCAATTCTTCGATGGTTGCCTGGAGATTTTCTCGGGTTCTCTGGAGTTCTCCTTCTAGCTGAAAAACATACTGGGCAATATCATCATCGGTATCAAATTTTTTTGGAATTGCTACCGTGCCAGGGATATTTTCTTGTGTAAATTTTATTAAAAAGAACTCACCTGTCTTATGATTTGCTGCTTGATGACTGATGTCTATACTTACAGTCAAGGAATCATCATATCCAGACTCATTAATCTGGCAGCTGCTGTAGTGTACTCTATCGTCTCTTCCCTGGCGGATACGATGTAACCCTGTACTGAGAGGCAGCTGCAGTGACTGGGGCAGCATCTCAAGCAGCTCATTAGAGCGTCTTCCGTCTGGTACTCTCAACAGCTTTAACGGATCACCACAGACATAAAGTAGCTGAATCTGTCGGTCAATTAGCACACAGGTTGATTCGTTCTCATTCAGTAATGCCTTAAAGGCTGTTTCCAGCAGCGGGTCAAAGCGACTGCTCTTGTCTGAGGTCACAGTGCGAATTCGTGACTTACTTAGATCAAAAGAAGCAATCGCTGGTTCCATTAACGCAAGCTTGACATCCCGTAGCTTTTGATAGATTTTCCACTTACGGTTTACAATCTTAAACTCTTCTTCGAGTGCGCCTAGGGTTTCTGATTCACCAAGAAAAAGACTTCCGTTTACCTTTAAGGAAAAGTGCAATTTTTTTAATACCTGAATTTGAAGCTCAGGTTGCATATAAATCAGCACATTGCGACAGGTTACCAAATCAATCTGGGTAAATCCTGTATCCTTGGTCAGGTTGTGATTGGCAAAAATTATCATCCCTCGGATTGACCGAGCCACCTCAAACGAGCCATCGTGCCTTACCTTAAAAAAGCGATCTATACGCTCCTGACTGAGCTTGTTAACAATTGCAGAGGGGTAAATTCCCAGGGATGCTTTAGCAAGGGCATCTTGATCGAGATCTGTAGCAAAAATCTTAGCTTCAATAGATAGCTGACGCCGTTCTAGTATCTCTTGTACCAAAATGGCCATGGAGTAGGCTTCTTCCCCTGTGGCACAAGCTGTGACCCAAATACGAAGAGTTTTGTCAGGTTTAATATTGTCAATTAGCTCAGGTAAAACCTTGGTGGCCAAAGATTGCCACGCTTCTTTATCTCTAAAAAAGCGAGTTACAGTAATCAGCAGATCGTTGCGTAGGTGGCTGCGTTCATCTTCTGACGATTTTAATCGACGGATATAGCTATTTAAGTCTTTGTAGCCTGCGATCATGCACCGTCGCTGAATCCGTCGACTAATTGAGCTGGCCTTATAGTGACCAAAGTCAATATCATCATACTGTTCAATAATATCAACAATCTGTTTTAGTTGTACAGAAAGTGTTTGACCGTGCTGATCGTCTCGAAAAGCTTTAAGTTCGTTAGGAGATGTTAAAAATTGATAGGTGGCGTGGGCGAGTTTGTCAGGGGGAAGTACCAAATCGACAATGCCTGTTGCAACGGCACTTTTTGGCATCCCGTCAAATTCAGCTGTTTCTGGCTCCTGGGCAAGGACAATTCCTCCCACCTCAGAAATCTCTTGTATTCCTCGAGAACCATCACTGCCGGTTCCCGATAGAATTATACTGATGGCGCGTTCTCTAATTTCTGCCGATAAAGATTGAAAAAAGAGATCAATAGGAAAATTAGGCTGACGACCATGACTTCTATCTTGGGGCGTTAGATATAACCGATTGCCCTTTATCACCATATTTTGACCAGGCGGTATGAGAAGAACAGTATTTGGAGACAGAATTGTCTGTTCTTCAACCTGCTGCACGACCATGTCAGTATGTCGACTGAGCAATTCACTCATCAGGCTCTTGTAGTCGGGTGATAAATGCTGAACAACAACAAAGGCCGCTTTGCTATCGCTGGGCATATTCCCAAAAAACTCTTCAAGTGCGCGGAGCCCACCTGCTGAAGTACCAATGCCAACAACAAAAAAGTCAGTTGCCGCTGAGCTATGAATCTCATTTACCATTGCTTGGCACTAGTCGAAAGTACAGACGTTGATTCAGGATATCGCAGCTCCTTTAAACAACGCTTCCGTATTTTCTCGGGACTACTACATTAGTTTCAGAGTTACTTCAGTATATTTTCGGAAAAGTAAAAAATGCAGAAAAAGTCTGACAAATTCTAAAGCCCTTGCCTATTTCTAAGAACTAGAGCAGCTGAAGGATTATTGTGCAAAGTTTCCTCCCCAAATTTTTTAGAGTGGTAAAGTAAAAAAGAATAAACGTAAGCGATTTGTTCTCTCTTATTTGTCTGCAACAAAGTTTTTTAGAGTCTGGCTCTAGGTGATTAAGTATGTCTACTGACTTTGCCCAGAAGTGGGAAATCGCGCTGGTTAACTGTGCTCAAGAACCCATTCATATTCCAGGAGTCATTCAGTCTTTTGGAGCGCTCTTGGCCACAGATCGAGCGTTAGACTATGTCACCCATGTTTCTGCCAACCTGGGCAACGTTCTAGGCCAAGGCGATAGCTGGGCTAGTGCTGATGTATTAGGGCAGCCGGTAGCGGCAGTGCTATCGGCTGAGCTAATACATGACCTGAACAACGCCTGTGGCTTATCGACGGTGTTGGCTCAACGCCACCGGTTAGGCATTTATACGATGCAGGGGCAATCACTTGATGTCAGCGTTCACTGCACCCCCACTCGCACCTTAATTGAGCTGGAGCCGGTTACCTCAAACTCAGATTCCTACACTCCTCTGGTGATGCGAGCTAAGCTGATGCTTGAGCAAGCTTCTAGCTCTGATGAGTTACTTTCTCTCGCCGTCGAGGAGCTGCGTAATACAACTGGGTTTGATCGTGTGATGGCCTATCGTTTTTTACCCGATAGTGCAGGAGAGGTCGTAGTCGAAGCCCGCAGTCCAGGTATTGAATCTATTTTAGGATTGCGCTATCCGGC
>ERZ1740070.1696-NODE-1696-length-13475-cov-6.300447_pt1 | contig 13475 bp, 12 predicted proteins | sample MGYA00581734_ERZ1740070 | MGnify/ENA primary metagenome ERZ1740070 (study PRJEB43018, sample SAMN04849744) | marine metagenome | isolation source: floating plastic debris | place: Pacific Ocean | collected 2008-09-01 | study: EMG produced TPA metagenomics...
TAGGGTGCGGCCACAGCGTATGCCATTGCAGCCAACAGTCCAGACACAATCGAACCCACGACCGACGGTGTCATTGCTAGGGTCTGCCAGCCAATGAGAATCACCACACCGACAAAGCCCAAACCGAGACCTAGCAATCGCTCTAGCGTTAATTTCTCGTGATACCAGATAGCCGCCACAACCATTCCAAATAGTGGCGTAGTGGCATTCAAAATAGAGGTGTAGCCCGCCGGCAGAGAGACCGAAGCAAACGCCAGCAGCAAGAATGGCAGCGCTGAATTGAGACAACCAACTACAAATAGGGACTTAAGATTAGCGCGTATCGTTGGTCCTGCACTGAGGCGCAAGAGCAACGGCAGCAGAACAATCCCAGCTATCAGCACTCGCAGCTCAATCAGCCAAACCGGTCCCAATACGGGCGCGGCTATTCGCATAAATAAGAAAGAGCCACCCCACAACGCAGACAGAAGTAACAGCTCCGCAACATCAGAGGGTTTCATATAGATCCTGCTAGTGCTAATCAGCACTGGTAACAGCTGGGCTTAGTCTACAGACGCAGCGAAGCTAGCACTAGCACTTTTCGGCAGTCGTATTTACTCACACAGTATTCAGCTTACACAGAATTATTCATGCCGCTATTGGCTCTACGCATTCCGCTGTCTCGTTTCGAGGATTGTTCACAGCAGTACTCACCTCGTAAGCCTGCATGTCTTCTGATTTGAAAGGGCGTAACAAAGGCTGTAGGGCATCTCTTTTTTGCACGGTTGGGTCTAGCCATAGGTCGTAGTCTTGCGGATTGACGATGACGGGCATCCGGTTATGAATGGACTGCATCAGCTCATTCGGTTCGGTCGTGAGGATAGTGCAACTCTCCAGATAGCTACCGTCGCCGCTCTCCCAAATCTCCCAGAGACCTGCCATACCAAACAGCGCCCTGTCCGCCATTTGAATATAGTAAGGCTGCTTTTTGGCACCTTTTGCCGCGGCCTTTTTCCACTCATAAAAGCCATCGGCAAGGATGAGGCACCGACGGCGCTTGAAAGCTGTACGGAATGAGGGCTTGTCAGCAGCCGTCTCCGAACGCGCGTTAATCATGCGATTGCCGATGGCGGGATCTTTTGCCCAGGAAGGGACGAGTCCCCATTGAAAAATGCGGTACTCGCGCTCTGTAGCGGGTTGGGCAATCGCACTAACCGGCTGAGAGGGTGCTACGTTGTAGCGCGGCTTGGGAGATGGTGGAGTCGTTAGGTTGAAGGTAGCCGCGATGACGTCTCCGGCTTGCGTCTGCGTATAACGTCCACACATTTGTATACTTCCATCACAAAAAATACATACAGTTAGCCTAGCAATATCTAGAATTGATGACAGATATTACTAGGCTGAATCACCATTACCCTGTCACGTTCGCGCCAAAAATCCCCGTCTATCCCAGTGTTAATACGGGGATCGCTCAAGTCAACAAGCAATATAATCCACTCAGCGACAGTAAAGGCTGAAGATTGCGTCCAATTATTTCAGTTTTGTATATTGCAATACGGTTTAGAAGGCGGTACAACATATGTAGCAACGAAAAAGGTTGCTGCAACCGTTTAGGACATTTCTCAAACACACGCGAGGTCAGCTTCTCTCATCTACGGGTCTAATACGGATCTAACGCAAGATATTTCTGTTTCAGATTTTCGCTCGTACGTAGGGACAGGCTTCACCAGTATCTCAGCTCGCTGACGACGACAAGCCACCATCACTTATCACAGTTTGCTCTTTGGAAAAAGAAAAGCAGCAGCAAAGATAGTGAGCGATAACGCTCAACCCAAAAACAGTCATAAAGAGGGTTATGCCCCTTTTCGTTTAGGGTCTTTCTCTAGGCTAGTTTGTAAAGCAAACAACAGCCAAACATCTCATCTTCTCAACTCTAATTACATCAACTGACTTACCTATCATCTACAGTTTATGGCCAACTAAACGGTTGGTATTATTAGGATGCGCACACCTGCCAACATTTATGCAAGCGAGCTACAAGCTCAGCACACTATTGAGAGCGACGATCTGTTGAAAATTTGTCGCTTAGCCAAAGTTGAGAACGTTTTTGACAAAATAGAATCTTTCAGTTTCGAGCAGTTCTTTGGCTTTGCCTGTCATCTCTTTATCACTACAGAATCTCGTTCCTCCCGCGAACAGCTTGCACACCTTCTGCCTAAGTTCGGCAGTATCGCCGTTTTCTCTCTTCTCAAAATCTCTCATCACCTCAGCACAGCAGACAGTGCGTTAGAGAGAGAGCAACAGCTCGCTATGCTTTCAATGCAAAGCCTCAAAACAATGTCAGTGCCTACTCTAGTTATTGGCTTAGCTCAAATTATAGAAACTGAAATAGGGGCCGAACAGAGGAACTACCAAGACACCATGGACATGGTCGTGCCAGCATTGATTACACTCACCGCCTACCACGGAGAGAATATTCTCTCCGTGCTGTCGGACAAGCTTTCAGCCGCCGCCTGGAATGATCTCCAGCAGCAGCTACTGCAAGCCCTCTCTACGCTCAGAGTTCAGTCGCCACTGCGCAACAGCAGCACTCATCCAATCAAGGTAAAAGTCAAAAACTCAGAGCTACAGCTTGCAGAAGTCGCCTGCTAGTAGGTCTTGCGTTGGCGGTAAGCTTTTTGGTCGGAACAGTTTCCCGTGTCGAGAAGATTCTGTCCAAAACAAAAATTGAGTCCTCAGCTAGCAGTTAGCTAAGGACTCAAACGGGGCTGGCGCGATTCGAACGCGCGACCTACCACTTAGGAGGCGGTTGCTCTATCCAGCTGAGCTACAGCCCCAAACTAGGCCTAGACTTATCGCCACTATGCCTATTACTGCAAGTACTATAGCGCCTGTCCGGTTGCTTGGGTATGTGTGTTTAGATAACGTACTGACTCAACGGCTATTACTGCATTGGGCACAGCAGTGTGTGACACAGTGCTATGCCCCTACGCTCGGCTCCACACCTCGTCCCATGGGCCGCCGCCAACTTCTAGCCCGGCTAAGTCGCTCGATGCATCTATCAACAGTTGCTCGCCAATGCCAGAATCACTACCGACAGACCATAGTTTTAGCTGTAGCTCTCCGTGGGTTGTATCGCGGCACAGCCACTGCAATCCCTCCAGTGTGGGCACTCGCACCCAAGCACCCGCATCTGGCGCACAGCCTACAAGCTCAACCCGATATCGGTAGTCTTGGGCGCTCATATGCCAGCTGCCCCAAGGGTCGACCCGCCAGGTAAGGGCTGTTTTGGTAGACACAAATTCGTAGAACTGACCCTGGTAATGGATACCAATCAGACCAACATTTTCTTGCCAGCTGAGCACATCGCGGATACCGCCTACTGCTGTAATGCTGAGTCCTGGAGCTGCTTCAAAGGCGTTGCACTGTAGCCAAAACCACTTGGAGGGAAACGCCCCGCCCCAGTTTTTTTCGGCATAGGCAGGCGCATTTTCAAAGTCGTAGCGATCGCCTTGCCAATCGACCCAGCCCGACGCTAGCCCGTGAGCCATGAGCACCTGCCATCCCGGCTCAAATACAGGTAGGTAAGATAGCCATCCGGCAGTAGCCTGAGGCGTCTTTGCACCCCAGCTAGTCAGTGGCGTTACCTGGTAGTGCCATTGCGCCTTCACCTCTCCGGCCGGGGTCAGCAATTTACCTTGGTGCTGGCCCTCGCACACTTGATAGCCTTCTGTCACCTGATGAAAAAAATCGTCAGCAGGAAGATGTTGGGCGGGCAAAGCTGGCTTTGTAGAACGCTTTGCAGAGCGCCAGTGCCCGAAGCCAAGCTTGTGTGGCCATGCCCAAAACTGCTGAGCATCGGGGAACGTGCGGCAGTAGTAGGCTTCGTTGGGGCCTAAAATTTGAGCGGCACCGCCACTGTGATCTGTACCGCCTGCCGGGTCGTCAATGGAGTACATGAAGGCGAAGGTTTGGGCAGCTGCTGGCAGGGTGAGGCGAAAGTACCAGCCTTCAAAAAAACGACTGGTTTGGCCGCGCCAGTGGTAGCCGCTATGAGGACCAGAAAACAGAGGGCCCGAGAACAAAGGACTAGAAACCCTCATTTGGTTTCTACCCAGCGAGGCACATAGCGCCAAGCGCTTTTGATAGCTTTACGTCGCCATTCGTAGTCTGGCTGCTTTTGGCCAACGAGAGCCCAAAAGTCTTTGGAGTGGTTCATATGCACGGTGTGGCAAAGCTCGTGTACCAGCACGTAGTGCACTAGTGGCCGAGGTAAAAACAGTAGCTTAAAGTTCAGGCTGATATCTTTGCGGCCAGAGCAGCTAGCCCAGCATGTTTTTTGCCCACGTACAGAGATTTTGCGACAGGGGAGGTCGATATCAAAGCCAACCTGACGGAGCCAAGGCGCCAGATCTCTTTTGGCTCGGTATGCTAGCCATTTTCTTAAAACCGCCTGACAAGCGGGTAAATGATCGGTATTACCTTTTAGGGTGATGCGATGCGGGCCTTCTGGAATGCAAATGGTTCTTTTATCTCCTGACGCTGGCTCGTAAGCGACAGACCATGTTTCGAGCGAGTTATCACTGAAGCTGCTTTTTTTGAAACCGCCTTTCTTAAAACCGCCCTTCTTGAAACCGCCTTGATTGAGATTGCTATTGTTGCGACTGCTATTGCTAACACTATCGTCGTCTAGGTCGTTGGAGCGCCAACGGAATAAAATGCTGTCGGGCTTTTCTACTTGCCAGTCTTCTGAGGTTTGGGCGCGATCGCTCAACAGTTTCGCCCGAGTCTTCGCAATCCAGTCCTGCCGCTTTTCCAATATTTCTGGTAGGCGCGATCGCTCAAATCGAGGCGGCACTACCACCTCTACATCTCCCTCTACCGAAACCTTAATAGATACATGCTTAGCACGCTTACTTTCGCGCACCTTATAAGTGGGTAAATTGTGAGCTGATGGAATAGATGCCGCTTCGCCTTGAGCAGAAGAGTCAGTGGCAAACAAATTGAGCTGGGACATGTGTAATGAAGGATCCGTTACTCTAAAGGGTAGCGTACATAAAGGTCCAATTCTCAAAGGCCCAATCCTCTTTGACTACGACTATGAATCGTCCGCTTTGTAAATCGCACCGCCCACTTCCTAGAATCACCGTTGGCATAACGCTCTCGCTGCTAGGGCTATTTGGCGGACTCTCCGCCTGCTCTCAAAGCACACCAGAAACCGGCGGCGACACCGTCACTATTCTCGGCGTGGTGACTGGAGAACAGCAAAGCAATTTAGAACAGGCCCTGCGCCCGTTTGAAGAAGCAACCGGTATCGATGTCATCTATGAAGGATCCGACGACTTTGCCACAATTTTGCCTGCGCAGGTTGAAGCTGGCAATGCACCCGACCTAGGCATGTTTCCACAGCCGGGACTCATTGCTCAGTTCGCTAGAGAAGACCAGCTCATTCCGATCAGCTCATTTCTAGAGTCGGGCACACTCAAAGCGGCCTACAGTGACGACTGGCTCGATATTGGCACCGTAGACGACGAAATCTACGCCGTTTGGTACCGCACCTCAGTCAAAAGTCTGGTGTGGTACAAACCCACTGCCTTTGAAGCCAAAGCTTACGAAGTCCCGCAAACCTGGTCCGATCTACTAACCCTTAGCAACAAAATTGCCGCAGAAGGAAAAACACCCTGGTGCATCGGCTTAGAAAGCGGCACCGCCACAGGCTGGCCCGGTACAGACTGGATAGAAGACATTATGCTGCGCACCGCAGGGCCAGAAGCCTACAGCCAGTGGATCGACCACCGGCTGCCGTTCAACTCGCCGCAGGTCATCGACGCGTTCAACGAATTTGGCAAGATTTTACGCGATCCTAAATATGTCAATGGTGGTGCAGAAAACGCTATTAAAACATCCTTTGACCAGTCGCCCGCAGGCCTCTTTGCCAACCCACCAGAATGCTACATGCATAAGCAAGGCAGCTTCATCGCCTCTTTTTTTGAAGAAGACAAAGTTCCTAGAAACGACTACGACGTCTTCCCCCTGCCTGCCATAGACGAAAAATTTGGCATGCCGATTCTGGTCGCCGGAGACGCTTTTGCCATGTTCAACGATACGCCTGAAGCGAGAGCGCTCATGGCCTACTTAGCAACACCGACCCCTCACGAAATTTGGGCACAGCTAGGCGGATTCATATCACCCCACAAGCAAGTCTCTCCCGATATTTATCCAGACGCCGTCAGCCAAAAGATTGCCCTGATCCTGGCCAACGCTGACCTGGTTCGGTTCGACGGTTCGGACATGATGCCAAGCGAGGTTGGCACAGGCACTTTTTGGTCAGGCATTGTTGATTTTGCGGAAGGCACATCTGCCGAAGAGGTCACGAAGGAAATAGACGCTAGCTGGCCTCAATAGAATTTTGTTCTTGGCTTTGTTTGCGTTTAGAGCAAGGCATCACTGTGTTGTTCAATACGACCTAAAAGTCTTTTCCTATACAACTTTTTTGAGTAGTCGTTCGTAGGGCTGCTGTATTAACTTTGTCATTCAAATACTTAAACTCTTTAAAGATTGTTCCTCTCAGGAAATTCTCAGACAGCTCTCAACGAATCTACAGTCAACTGACAAGGTTTGCCAGTACTTTAATGAATGTCTGCGACTAAATTACGGCGACAAAAAATCAGGCTTATAACAGAGAGCCTTCGCAGACGATTGCAAAAATAGAATCACTGCATCTGCCGCTTTTAGCGGCTATTTCAGCGTCTGTAGAGAGTCTCCTACCAGCGCCCTTTTTCTGCTGAGCTCTCTTACTTTTCAGTCTTTTTATTCACACAACAACAACTCGCCAATCATGGATAACAACCAACAAGTTCTCGTTTCTATTGAAAATATTGCGCCCGAAAATGGCACCGCACTCACGCCACTGTGGGTGGGCTTTCACAACGGTGGGTTCGACACAATTGACCTTGGCAGACCGGCCTCAGAAGGGGTTGAGCGCATTGCGGAAGATGGCAATGCCGCCGTATTGAACCAAGAATTTTTACAATCTGGCTTGGGCAGCACTCAAGCCGTTATTCCTGGACCCAACGGCCCTATTACGCCAGGAGAAACCGCTGAGCTACTTATTGACGTCGAAGATGTAGCGGGTCAGGGTCGCTACTTTAACTATGTAGCAATGGTACTACCTAGCAACGATATTTTTGTTGCCAACGACGACCAGCGTGAGCACTTAGTCTTTGATAGCAAAGGCCGTTTCCTTGGCGCAGACTTTATTATCACAGGCGACGAAGTGCTCGATGCGGGTACCGAAGTCAATGACGAAATTCCTGAGAATACTGCTTTCTTTGGGCAAACAGTAGATGACACGGGCGTAGAAGAGAATGGCGTTATTACCGTGAGTGATGGGTTTATACCTGGTGGCAACATTTTGAGTACGCCTCGGTTCAGCAATGCTGACTTTACTCAGCCAGGATATGAGCTTGCTCGCGTGCGCATTTTCAATGCGGTGATTGGTGACGATAGCGATGAGCTGCTACGGGGCACTCGCAAAGATGACTATATCGAAGGCAATGGCGGGAGCGATACATTAGTCGGTCGTGCTGGCAACGACCGGATACTTGGTGGCGAGGGTGACGATAGGCTTTCTGGCCAAAATGGTAACGATGAGCTGCTCGGCGGCGCTGGCAACGACACCATTCGAGGCGGCAATGGCGATGACATTTTGAGCGGTGGCGCAGGGCAAAACGTACTGCACGGTGGTAAAGGTGACGATATCTATGTGCTGTCGGCAGATGGCTTTGCTGATATTCGAGGGTTTGCGAGTGGCGATCGCATCTCTTTGGGCACTGGCTTCGAGCCAGCCGACGTCACTATCACTCAGTCTGGTCGCAGCACCTTGATTGAGCTAGAAGGTCAGCAAATTGCACGCTTGCGCGGCGTAGATGCCGGCCTCATTGATGAAAGTGCTTTTCTCTAATCCTAGCCATCTAGAGTTAGTCATTTAGGTCTAGATATTTAGGACAGACAGTTTAAATACTTTCAAAGAATGCCTCCTTTGTCTGATCTTTCTAGCGAAAGCAACAGACAAAAAGGAGGCATTTTTTGTGACAAAAAGTCATTCGGTCATACAGTTTTTTAGTAGCCAGGGCTACAATTTTGTGATCGCATACGGCTTGTTACCGTGTCATGGATCACGGTGGGACGCTATGGCGTGTGGGAATTTACTTATGGTCATCCCCATTTTTCACACAAAAGGAAGATAGTCAGAAAGAAAGCAGTGTAACTTTCTCAAAAATCACACGCTTTCACAAAGATAGCTATGTCTAACTCTACCGAAACAACAAATCAGCTCAACCGCTATCTTACAGTGAGTAAGCTTCTCAACACGTTTAATGATGCTAGTGGCACACCGAGCACCATAGGCTCTCGGAACTCAGCAGCTGTTAGCACACCCGACAAGGCTCATATCGGGCTTCAGCATTCAGGACTATTCACGCCCAAAAGAACAACCCGATCCGACGGCGCACGGGGTAATTCTTTGCGCATTAATGCGTTTAGAACCAATAGAGAGCTTGCTTTCAAACGTACCGTAACTGTTGTAGAGCAAGACAGAGCACAGGACAAGGCAGAGATAGCCATCGCTTAGAAACTACACAGAAAGGACTACTGATTACCACGTTCAGCTTCGGGCAAAGCGACTGTATCAGACAAAAAAGTCTGTACCTTTTGAGTCCATTCCTGAGGATGTTCGCTGGCGAAAGCACCGTGGCCTACCGTAGGGAAAAAAGCTAGCTCTTTCTGCCCTGACAGTTGTGAAAATATGGCTTCGGCATCTTCATTGGTGACGCGAGTATCCGCTTCGCCATGCAGGAGCAGAACTGGCATACGCATCGATTCTGCATACTCTGTTGGGTTGTGAGAAAAGCCGTCGATACCTGCCTGTAAGCCGCCCCAAAAGACAAGCGTTTCCGCACTGGGAAACGCAGGCAATCCCGAAGCGTTAAACCGACGCCGCACGGTGTTTAACAGTCGGTCGAAAGGACTTTCGAGAATTACGGCAGCAGGCGTAATATTTTCGTGTGCGATCGCTCTCATCACCGCCACCGCACCTAGAGAGCCACCAAACAATACCACCGGCTTCCCAGCCCACGTCTGTTCTACATATCGCACAGCAGAAGCAACATCTTCGCCCTCTCTCACACCCATCGTTGTATCACTACCCGAAGACCCACCCGCCCCGCGAAAATCTACCCACAAAACGTCATAGCCCAGTTCGTGGAAAATTTTACCTGGTGCCAGTAAAGACTGCTTGCTCGCACCGTAGGGAGGAAACAAAAGAACAACACCCAGCGAAGGTGCAGATGAGGGTTCAACCGGTGAAAACCAAGTCTCCAAAGATTCATCTTGAGGTAATTCAACAGTGCGCGTCTCGTAGGCGAGCCCTACCGTCTCAGGATTTCTAGCATTCGTAGGCCTAGGTACTCTCACACCGGTTAGAACGACCCATGCTTTTTCACGAGCCGATAACAACTCAGGCTTTTCGGTTTTAACGACGGGTCCTTCTAAATATTGAGTCATCGCCCGTGCCTGCATCCAAGCAATGCCATTGAATGCGGCTACGGCGATAACCACCCCCAAAAGGCCAACGTATCTCCATCGGCGAAATCGAAACGGACATCGCAAAGACTTTGTAGAGAAGGTCATCGGTAGTATCAGAAGCGTTCCCCTACACTACACAGCACATTAGAGCGTTTCCAGAGAAAATCTAAACGTAGAAAAGCTGTTGAGAATAAAGGATCGAAATGCCGATCACAAAAAGCCTCAAATGCCTTGAGAAACAAAGCTTTCAGAAGTTTATTAGGTCCAATTTTGCCGATCTTTTTGCCGATGATGCAGTGTCTGTGTTTAGGCTAAGTCATCTACAGCTATTACTGGCAAAGTGCTGATTTCTATCACGGTGCGTGCCGTTATGCCAATGAGTGGATGACTTGCTGAGAGCGCTCCGCGCCCTTGCTTGCCGATAACGATCTCAGATGCATTGATTTCTTTGGCTATATGGATGATTTCAGTAGGGTTTGAGCCCTGGCTGGTGATGGTTCGGTGACGAATATCGGCTAAACCTTCCTGAATGAGGACGGCAAGCTGTTGGCTTTCGCTGTGATTGGTTTGGGCTGAACTATCTTGCGCAGTACTCAGCGACGCGAGACGGAGCACAACAACATCGGCATCGTTACGCCGGGCAAGTTCAGCCGCTTTCGTTAGCACGGGGCGCGCAGTTGTTAACGTTTCTACAACGGCAAGAAGGACGGTTTGCTGTGCGATCGCAACCTTCGTGGGGTCCACCACACCCCGCTCTAGCAATCTCGGGGCAAAGGTAGGAATTGCCCAGGCTCCCAGCGGCGCGGTGACCAGAATAGATAAAGCTGCGATCGCTAAAATCACCTCTCCTCCAGCCACACCCTGCGCCAGTGGAATCGCCCCAATCGCCGCCTGCACTGTGGCCTTTGCCGAATTACCTGGCAGCAAAAACAACCGCTCACACCGCGTCCAATTGCTGCCCGCTGTTGCCAAATACCAGCCAAGCGATCGCCCACCCAAAGTCCCAATTGCCAACAGCAACAGACCGACTAGCAGCACATTTTCTAGCACCGAAATCTGAATACTGGCTCCTAGCAGCACAAACAAAATAATCTCGGCGACCACCCACAAACTGTTGAACCCTTCCCGCAGTCGCCTCGCCAAAGGTGCACTGAGCTGAGTCACAAAAAAACCTGCTGCCATTACCGCTAAATAGCCTGAAAAGATAGGAAGATTCGTCGCAACGACCACCAGCAACAAGGCACACGCTGCTGCCACCAAAGTCTCCTGAACCTGATTGTTGGTCCACTGACGCGCAGCCAGCACCACGACTAAAAGGCGCGCAGCGATACCACCCAGAACAACCCCTAAAACGACTTGAACAATCACCTGAAAAGGCAGTAGCTGCAAAGAGCTTAGCGTCACCGCACCGAATAGAGAAAGCCCTGCCGTCTCCCCCTGAGAGAGAAACGCCAGCAACAGACTAAACACCAGCAGCAGCAGCACATCCGACAGCGCACTTCCCAGCAAAATGGCATCTGGAATTCCCTTCTTTACCCCCCAGCCCAAACGCTTGAGTCGTAGCATTCCCGGTACAATCACCGCCGGAGACTCCGCCCCTACCACACATCCCAACAGCAGCCCGGTGAAGAAGTCGAATTGGAACAGCCACATCGCGGCAAAAGCCACTGCGATCGCCTCACAGGCCGCTGGCAAAAAACCGAGCCTCACCGCCACCGAGCCTTGCTGAGCCAGCTTCTCCCAATCAAGTCCCAGCCCAGCCTTCATCAAAATCACCATCACAGCCACCGTCCGCAGCCCATCCGCAGCCAACAGAAGCTCTGGCCCAATTAAATTCCCGACCTGCGGACCCAGCACCATTCCCGCCAGCACCATCCCCAGCAAAGCAGGTAGCTTCAGCCGAGCAGCCATCTGCCCTGCAAATAGCCCCCCGAGCAAAACCCAAATAAAACTTCCCAGCATTTACCGCCTCGTCGCCACGGCTGGTATCAATTCCATCTCTCCTAACTGCAAGCCTTCCAAATACATCGCCTGCAACCGCGCCATCCGCCGCTCCAAATTCACGAAAGGATACAGCGAAAACGCCCCACTCAAGCGCCGCAACTGCTCAACCTGTAAAGCCGACAAAGATCTCGAATACCCTTGGGCCTTCACCCTCGACAAATCTCCACCGACCGAGGCCAGCGATTCTAAGCCTGCATACCCTACCCGGCAGCCCAAACACAAAAACTCGTGCAGCGTCTCACCCACAATAATGTTGTTATTCGCAAAATTCATGGGCACCGTCATTACCACCGGAGAATCCAAAAGCTGCGGCCCCGTCCGCCAACTGTTCAGCAAACTGTAATGAACACCATCGCGCCCTGTACTCGCAAACGTTCTCACGTTCTTTGGCGTACAGTAATATTGCCAAGGCGCTACCGGCGGCTCCAGATTCAACCCAATACCTTCAAAAACCGAACGAGGACTTCGCCCTAGCCGCAAAGCCTCCCGGCCAGCCACAGCCCACAAGCGGTCGAACGTCACCGGCTCAAATCCCGTAGGCTCAAAAATAATTGACATGCGTTAACCCTCCGCAGCCGAGTCAGCATTATCCATCAGGCCGCTTTTAATGAACGCTAATAATGCTTCCCGATGAGGTCTGCCGATCGATCTCACCTCACCCAGCTTAGGCGACAGCTTCTCTCCCGCCTGAATCTCTGCCACCGAACACAGCGCCAAGTCCTGCCCCTCATTCAGCGCCAAATCTTCAATCGGTACTGTCAGCGCGCCGTAATAATAATAGCGGCGCACCTTTTCATCCGCTGCATCGTAAAACAAGTTCAGTGCGGGCGGCACATAGCCTAGCTCTTCCATCAGCTCTCGCCGCACACCCACATCCGCCGACTCGCCCGGCTCAATATGGCCACCAAAAAATCCCCAAATTCCCGGATAGATAATATGTGGGAAATCATCGCGTAGCTGCATTAAAAACTGGCCATCTCGGTAAAGAATGGCCAGCGTTACCTCAACGAGAGCAGTGTCAGAAGGAGATGGACTGGCAGAAGATGAATTCGGAGAAGGCAAACCCATAAGCAGCTAAGCCCAGGCAACAGCAATTCTCAGCAGCTTATAGCATTCGTTGCTCGCAGTAGGCGTGCTGATATCACAAGGCTAGTTGATAATTAGCAAGACGCTCAGCACGATCAGCAAAATCTTAGATTCTATCGGGCCCATCTATTCTATCGGGCTCATCTATATAGTGAGCGCTTCTATAGATCGCACAAAGCGCTTGCGCCTTCTAAATCACTCACAACGCCACAGCCCGCATAGATTCCCGCAGGCGTTAGCCCCGAGCGAAATATGCTAATCGCCTCCGCACTGCTCGCCGAGCCTTGACGCACCAGTAGCGCCCTATCCCAGTAGCGCATTTCCAAAATTGTGCTGTAGGCATAGCTAGAAAACTCATTTGGGAAGGCAAACGTCCCCTGCGAAAGTGCGCCTGTTACCGGTGGCAGCTGCGTTCTGTACAGCGCATACCCGCCGCCTTCAGCCGGATCCATTACAAATACCGCCATTTGATCGACTTCTACACAAGAATCTAGCAGCACCGGTACCGCAACATTGCCTGTCGCCGCATCCACGACAGGGCTTCCCTGCACACGCTGAGCCACCATCATCTTTTGCGCTACTACGCTTAGGCTCTCGCAATCCAGCGCATCCAAAACATTGATATTCCAGCTGCTACCTGCCACATTCACTACGTTGGAGCTACCGCTAGGCCAGTCTAGGCGGATATCAGCGCCATCGTTAATTGCAGTAGCCACCAGTACACTACTAGCAGAAGCGGGGCTATCACTGCTTTCAGACTGAGAAATTTCAGACTGAGAAATTTCAGACTGAGAAATTTCAGACTGAGAAATTTCAGACTG
>ERZ1740070.1697-NODE-1697-length-13475-cov-4.619821_pt1 | contig 13475 bp, 12 predicted proteins | sample MGYA00581734_ERZ1740070 | MGnify/ENA primary metagenome ERZ1740070 (study PRJEB43018, sample SAMN04849744) | marine metagenome | isolation source: floating plastic debris | place: Pacific Ocean | collected 2008-09-01 | study: EMG produced TPA metagenomics...
TTTGGAACTGGGAGCCTGCTCGCGGCATTGGCCAAGGATTTGCTCTGGGCGTAAATTATGAGCACTTTTTTGACCGCAACGCGCTGTCCGATAGTTTGAACGTTCGGGCTGACTATGTCTCTCCACAATACGCGTCGCTCGGCAATCCCGAAGCCATCAATATCGCTGAATTCTCCCTCTCCGCCCAATACACCCGTCAGTTTTCTCAAAAATTCCTTATAACCGGATCAGGCTCATACATTCGCTCCCGCCAGGGCGTTGGCGACAGTTATCGTATTGGTGCCAACAGTTTCTATCGACTCAATCGCCGTTGGACATTCAGAGCCGGGGTCGATTTCTCGCGCTTTCCGACCACCACAGGGAGGGGCACCGGGTTCAATGTCAGCGTGGGCATTATCCTGCAGCCCGATTTTCGTCGACGCGCCGAGGCCCGTTTTGAAAGCCGCAACAACCTTGCGGAGCTTACCTACAATCAGTCTGGCCTGAACCAACTGAACAGCGTCGGGTTTGGCGGCATTCTGTCACGACAAGACGACGCGGTTCTTGGCCAGGGCTTTGTAGGCTTTAACGCGAACCGCTTCGATGTTCAGGTGAACCACGCCAGCTTCGGTTCGGATCTCTCCAACTTCGGAGCCACCAACATCACGTCGGCTCGTGTCGGAACAACCTTGGCCTTTGCCGATGGTCAGTTTGGCGTGGGCCGGCGCATTAATGACAGCTTCATCCTACTTAAAGGCCACCCAACCCTAAAGGGGCGCAGCGTCGTTGCGGGGCAATCCCTCGCTCAAAACAACTTCATCAGCAAGAGCGGCACTCTTGGTTCAGCGCTCAACAACTTCCTTGGGTCCTATGCGCTGCAATCGGTTCAGTATGATGTGGAGGATCCCCCTCCAGGCTATGATACGGGCCCAGGGATTTTCCGTGTCTATCCAGGCTACAGAAGCGGCTACTCGGCCGTCATCGGGACTGATGCTTTTGTAACCGTCATGGGGACTTTCCTGCTGAACACGGGAGACCCCACATCGCCACTAAACTCCGATGGTGGGGGCGAAAAACCGGTCTCGCTTATCGGTGGCCGTGTCACTTTGATGGACCCCGCGGAGGGCGAAAACCCAGAGCCCACGCCCTTTTTCACGAATTCTGCGGGCCGATTTGCCATTCCCAAGTTGCTGCCAGGGCGCAAATACCTGGTCGAGACCTATGCGAATGATGGCCAAATCGGATACACCTTCAGCTTTACGGTTCCGGAAGACACCGATGGTTTAGTGCGAATTGGTAAAGTGCTGCCCGGCACACAGTGGGTTGAGGAGTAAAAGGATGCTAGCCATGTCTCGAGTGTTACGGTTTCTCGTGATCGCCTGCGCAGCCGCAGCCGCTCAGTTGGTTAGCGCGCAAGCCCCTATCCCTGCCGATCCTCTGGCCACACAATGTCGCATACTCGTCTCTCCCGCGCCCCCAAGTTGGGAGATTTCGGGTTTTGACCCGTTTGGCGACACGATCCCGGACGCCACCTTCAGTGTAAACTTCCTCAATCAAAGCGATCTTGAGTGTGAGTTCCTGCCCAACTTTGAGCTCACGCAGCCACCTTTTGGTCTTTCGAAAGGCACGGGGGCTCGCATCACTTACGCCATCCTTGATTTGAATGAATCGCAAGATGTGACGCCCAGAGCCGGACGATCGCAGCGCCGGTCAGGCCTGCGCCCGCTGACATTGGGACCGCGAGAGACACGATCGGTCTTGTATCGCCTGGTCATTGATCCCTCGCAGATTCGCAGCGCGGGAACATTTAGTCAGGAGCTGCCGCTTGAGGCTCAAGACCCCGAGTTTCGATCCTTGGGAGGTGCCCCCATCTCGATCGGGTTGAATGTGCTTCCTTCGGCCCGAATTGGGCTGGCAGGCGCCTACACGATCAACGACGGTCAAGCTGTGGTTGATCTCGGCCAACTTCGACCGGGGCCTGCGCCTGTCCCGCTTAATCTGCGCGTCAACAGCACAGGGAAGTACGACATCACCGTTAGTTCCGCGAATTCCGGCCTTCTTCGACTGGGAACGAGCGAGTGGACTATACCCTACGATATGGTCATCGGTGATCAGGCGATCAATCTGCGGGGCATCCAGCGGATTGCGCAGGATAACGCCGACGCAATGCTATCGATGTCCTGCCAGTGCGCTTCATAATCGGCGATACATCCAGCCGGCGCGCCGGTCGTTACAGCGACGTTATCTCTATATCTAATTCGGCGCGCTAAGGCGCAGCGCTTTGCGCTTCTAGAAGGTTAGTATTTGTTAAGCATATGCTTTAACCGTGTTTGGTGAAACCATATAAGGCCTACCGCTTTAGGAACTCAGTCGACCTGAACCACACGGGACGACTGACGCATGTTCAAGAGATACATCAGCGCGATCATGGCTGCTTGCGCTTTAACCTCGCCTGCCGTTGCGCAGGGACAGGCCAGTTATGGGATCAACATCAAGGCCACCGTGCCCGTGTCGTGTTCTGTTCGCTTCCTTCCTGACCAGGCCGCTGCTCCGATTGGCAACGCTCTTCGGCTTGGAATTGTGCGCGAATTTTGCAATTCGTCGAGGGGATACCGGCTTGTCGTTAACTATCAGCCTGGTACTCTTCGTGGCGCGACCGTTCTTGTCGGCGATGATCGCGTTGTTCTGGACGGTTCTGGACAAGCCGTAATCACGCAGTCCAGCGGTGCGCGCGCGCGCGTGCGTACCCTTGAGGTCATTCCAGGCCAAGCCGGTTTGGATACGAACCAGCTGAGCCTTGATATTTTGGTCAACGCGTAGAGGGCACTGACGCCTCTCTCGATAGATCGAGAACTTCACCCCCCTCGCCGTCTTGGATGACGTGCACACTGCTTTGCTTCTGCAATCAGGCCTTGCCAATCATCGACAACGCCGCCAATCCAAGCGCTCATTGGCTCTCAGACGCAGACCAGAAGATACACATCGCCGTCTGAACAGCTTCAAATCTGGTGGGCTTTGTCTCTGCAGCCCACTTGATGGCTGCAACCACTTCTAAACCGACCGAGGCGCTTTGGTGACGCTTTCCCGGCCAATCCATTCGAGCGAGGCTTGCGGCTCAGCTCCTTCGCCATCTCCCGTTGGCTCGGCTTGTTTCTCACCCTTGGCGATCAGCCGCTCGCACGCGGCGCCGAAAAGCGCGCCGTACGGCTGGTGAAAAGCGCTTATGGGCGGTGTGGCGCGGGCGAGGCTGGCGCGATCTTCCAGCGCGATCAGGGACACGTCGCGCGGCACGTCCAGGCCCAATTCGTGAGCTGCCTCTAGAACGGCGATCGCCACTTCCTCGGTTTCCGCGATAATGGCGGTCGGGCGGATCGTCGGAGTTAGCCACGTTCGAGCCAATTCCCGCGCTTCTTGAAAAGAGAGCCGCCCATCGGCCGCAAAGTGGCGATGCGCGCGGCTGCGTTTGCTGGCGAGGGCGCGGCGATAACCCGCTACGCGCCGTTCCGAGCGCTGAGGGTCAACCGATCCTGTTACAAAGCCGATCTGACGATGGCCCAGATCCAGCAGATGCTGGGCCGCCGCTTCGCCCAGCGCGCCATCGTCAATCCCGGGGACCGCTCGCCCAAACTCGGTCCGCTCACCCAGGCATTCCAGCGTAACGCCTCGGCCCTCTATGGCGCCCCTCAAGTCCGTGCGCTCTTCAAGCGGAGGGGTGAGAATGACGCCATCCGGGCTAAGTGCGGTCAGCGCTCGGTTGAGCTGCGCGAGGCCCGTTGGCGGGGACCTGTCGATCTGTTCGAAGAGGAGGTGGTATCCGGCGGCTGAACAGCATTCGAGCCCGGCCAACAGCATCGCATCGAGCGGCAGGCGGCCGGCTCTTTCCCCCGCGCCCGCGCCGCCCGCGCCTCGTTCTATCACGGCTAACAGCGTGAAACTGCGCGCGCCGCCCATTCGCCGCGCGGCGGCGTTAGGAACATAGCCAAGAGTGGCGATCGCTTCTTCGACCCGTTGCCGGGCCTTGGCGGACACCTTTGGGCTGCGATTGATTACGCGCGACACCGTCTGGCGCGATACGCCGGCGGCCTTGCCTACGTCTTCGATGGTAATCGCGCTACGGGTCAAACTCTTGGACGCCCTTATCTGGTCGGAGTGATCCCGTGCTGAAGTGTGCGCTAGGAGAGTTACGAATTCAAGGCGAACCGCCGCCGAATTCGGATAAGGCGTCAGACTGGCCAAACGTAGGCCCTTGTTTTGTTGTTAAGGCAACCGATGTAACCGCGCATCGCCTCTTGCAGAATACGCAAGGGTTTCATCGAATTGCGGAGACATCCGGCGCTTTTGCCGATAACAAACTAGCCATGGCGTCTTCGATCCACGAATTCACGCAATTGCCGCAGACGGCGGCGCGAGCTTCCAAGGCGCGCGCTTTGCGCCGTCCGCGCGCGGTCGGGGAAGCGCCGAGGGTGGGAGTGATCTACAACCCGCGCGGCGATCGCGACCAGGGCGCTGGCGTTGTTTCTGACACGTGCCCGCAAGTGCACGTGTCTGTCCCCGGCAACCGCGACGCGTTGCCTGACGCGTTGAGTGAGTTTGCACGCGACGAGATTGACCTGCTGGTGATCAGCGGCGGCGATGGCACCGTGCGCGATGTCCTGACCTGCGGCGACGGCATTTTCGGCGACAACTGGCCCGCCATCGCGATCCTTCCCAAAGGCAAAACCAACGCGCTGACGGTGGATTTGGGGGTTCCGATCGACTGGAACTTGCAGGACGCGATCGAAGCGTTCGACAAAGGCGGTCGGATGGTTCGCCGGCCTAGTGAAGTGAGCGATCTTGAATAAGGCCCCTCCAGCCGTGGGCTGGGTTTCCTGATGGGCGCGGGCGCGTTCACCACGGCGGTCAAAGACGGGCAAAGCGCGCACAGACTGGGCGCGTTCAACAGCGCGGTGGTGGCCGTGACGGCCGTTTGGGGCATTGCGCAGGCGCTGCTCGCTTCAAGGGCCAATCCGTGGCGACGCGGCGCGAAGATGGATATCGCGCTTGGCAAATCCGCCTCGCCCATGGCGCATAGCGGAACGGGCGATCCCGCATACCGGCAGATTCTGCTCGCAACGACGCTGGAAGGGTTGCCCGCTGGGCTTAAACCCTTTGGCAAATTGCGCTCGGGCCTTCGCATGGTGGCTTTGGATCAAGTGGGTCGCCGAACGACCGCGCTGTTGCCGCTGATCGTGACGGGCAAAATGCAGTCGGGCCTGCGCGAAAAAGGGATCCATCAATTGAGCGTGCCGGAGTTTACGCTGACGATTGACGACACCTTCATCTTTGACGGCGAGGCGTTTCCAGCTGGTCGCTACCGGGTGGGTCAAGGGCCCGCGCTGGAATTTGTGATCCCCGCCAATGATCCGGCTGAAGGCGCCGGCGTCGATCCTGCCTGATGGAGGCGCTGCGAAAGCGCCTTGAAACCCAGCTGAGCGCCCCGGTCGAGCCGGCGGTGCGTGAATTTGCGCACAGTCTGGCGGTCGACGCGGGCGCGGTGGCGGTGCTGTTCTACGGATCGAACCTGCGCACGCGATCGCTCGAGGGTGTTCTCGACTTTTATGTCCTGCTGCCCGGCGATGGGTCGGATGAACCGCGCATCTGGCCGCGCGTAAGCTATCACGAGCAGGAGGCGGGTTCCGTGACCTTACGCGCTAAAGTGGCGACGATGCATCTGGCGACTTTCGCCGAGGCCGCGTCGGGCGCGCTGACGGACACCACAATTTGGGCGCGCTTCGTCCAGCCTTGCGCGCTTGTGTGGCAACGTGACGAAGCGGCGGCGGATGATATGATGGTCGCAGTCGCCTCCGCTGCGATGACGGCGGCGCAACTGGCCGCGGCGCTTGGACCGCCTGAAGGGACCGCCGATACTTATTGGCGCGCGCTGTTTCAGGCGACCTACAAAGCCGAATTCCGGGTGGAGAAGCCGGGGCGTGAGAACGATATCCTCAGCGTCAACGCGGCGCATTTTGATGGTCTGCTGCCCGCCGCTCTTGAGGCTGCGGGTGTTCACTTTGCGATGGAGGGCGAGCGGATCAGCCCCGCGCTGAGCGCGGATGAGCGCGCGCGATTGCTGGGTTGGTGGGCGAAGCGCCAGCGTATGGGCAAGCCGATGAATTTTGCTCGGCTGCTAAAAGCCAGCACAACGTTCGAAGGCGCGGCCAAATACGCGGCCTGGAAGATTGAGCGGCACACAGGCATGCCGGTTGAAGTGACGCCGTTTCGTGAGCGATATCCCGTGCTGGCGGCGCCCGGCGTGCTGTGGTCGCTTTGGCGCTATCAAAGGCGCGCCAACACGAAGCCCTAAGCGCTAGCCAAAATACAGCATCGTAATCGACATGCGCTGAACCCCGCCGCCGACGCTAAAGCGGGTCTTTTCGATGCTGGGTTTGCCGAGGTTGAAGATGTTGATCGACGGGTTGTTCGACATCGCCCCGCCATCTGCGGTAATATCGGTCTTGCCGTTGCCGTTGGTGTCATGGCGCGCGGCGATCGCGTAGGAGCCCGATTGCGGCACAGGCAGGCAAAAGGTCATTGCGCCCTTGCGCGCGGGCACTTCAATGCGGTTGATCCACTTTCCTTTTTCGAGCCAGTCGGCCTTGGTGCCACGATAGCTCTGCACGCGGATCATCCCATCGGCGCTCTTGATCCCGCGCACGGTGACGCGCACCGCCGGGCCTGCGCCCGGGGCGCATTGGCGCATGTCGTTGGTGATCACGTTGCGGTAGGGCGCGGCCTCCTGAGCGGCAAGCGCGCCGGTCGTCGCGGGACCCAGTCCGAGAAGAAGAGCGGGCACGCAAAGGGAGGCGGCAAGTGCTTTCATAGTCAAATTCGTCTTTCCGTTTAGACCCTTGAGCGCGCTGGTGTGATCCCAGTGCTTGAGCCGGCGTGTATTGAGCGCCAGCGGCGATGGCCAGAGAATACGCCGCAGATATGATTTGCGTGATGCGCGATGCACAGTGAATTGAGCCTGAATTTGGGGTTCATGTCCAAACGGGCGTCTGGGGGCGATCAGGCGCAAAACCGCTCCCTCGGTGGAAAAGCCGCTTTCCCCCGCTTGTGGCGCGAATCGTGGACTCGTACGCACACGTCTTGAATTGCGAGGGTTAATCGCGCCGAAACCATGTCCGCACCGCTCATTTCTCCGTCCATTCTTTCCGCTGACTTCGCGTCGCTGGGCCAAGAGGTGCGCGCGATTGACGTCGCGGGAGCCGATTGGATCCATATCGACGTCATGGACGGGCATTTCGTGCCCAACATCACGATTGGTCCTGACGTCGTGAAGGCGCTGCGTCTGCATTCGGACAAGCCTTTTGACGTCCATCTGATGATTTCGCCGGTGGATGCGTACCTTGAAGCCTTTGCCGAGGCGGGCGCGGACATCATCACGATCCATCCGGAAGCGGGTCCGCACGCGCATCGCACGCTGCAGGCGATCCGGGCGCTGGGCAAGAAAGCGGGCGTGGTGCTTAATCCGGGCACGCCGGTCGAGGTTCTCGACAACCTTATCGACCTGGCGGACCTCATCCTCGTGATGAGCGTGAACCCCGGCTTTGGCGGGCAGAAATTCATCCCATCGCAGCTTGAAAAGATCCGCCGCATTCGCGCGATGATCGCGGCGACGGGGCGCGACATTCATCTGGAGGTGGATGGAGGGGTCAACGCCGAGACAGCCAGGTTGTGCGTGGACGCGGGCGCGGATGTGCTGGTGGCGGGGTCGGCCACTTTCAAGGGCGGACCGGATCACTACGCCGCCAACATCGCGGCGTTGAAAGGCGAGGGGGACGCCTGATGGACACATTGTTCGACAAGGATCAGGTGCGCGACGAGCAAAGCGACGCTCTGAGCGGCGTTGAAGACACAGGCGGCGCGCTGCCGCTGGGTTCGCAAGCCGAAGCGTTAAGCGGTCCCGCCAAGCCGCTGACCGAGGTTGAAGCAGTCGAGCCCTCGCGAGCCTTGGTGCTGACCGATGTGATCGCGCCGCGCACCGGGCCGGGGGAAGCCTTGATCCGCATGGCCTATCGCATGGGGGTGCCCGGGCACGCGCTGGCCGCGCCGTTTCGCCGGGCCTCAGCGCTCCGGTTGTTGGCGCAAGTGGAAACGCCGGTGCCGGGCGATCGCACCGGTGGCACCGCTCTTCGCGCTGGGCACTTCTTGGTCGACAGCGTCAAGCTTCCGATTGAGCAGCTCGATTTCTCAGGTCAGGCGCGCATCGCGCCCGGGATTGAGCGCAGCCTTCATTCCTTCAGCTGGCTCTACGATCTGGCGGCCAGCGCGCCGCTGGAAGCGTGCAACGAGGTCGCGACGCGGATCACCAAGAGGTGGCTGAACGAGCATGGCGAGCCGCCCAAGCGCGCCGCCAAAGCGGGCGCCTGGGAGGTCGAAAACACCGGGCTGCGCCTGAAGGCGTGGTTGATCCACGCGCCGCTGATCATCGGTGCGGGCGATGCCAAGATGCGCGGGCCTTTGCTCGACGCCATTTCGCAAACCGCCAACTGGCTCGATCGCAAGGCGCTCAAGAGCGGCGCGGGGCTCGGGCAGATGATCGGCTGGGCGGCGGTCACCGCCGCGGGTCTGTTGCTGCCTGAAGGCAAGCCGCGGCGCCTCTATGGTCAGGCCGCGCTGATCAAGTGTTTGGGCGATCTGGTGGCCGAAGATGGCGGCCTGCTGGCGCGCTGTCCGGCGGCGCAGATGCAGGCCATCGCGACGCTGACCGATCTCATTGCGTGCTACGAAGCGACCGAGATCGACGCGCCCGAGGCGTTGTTCGTAATGCGCGAATTGCTGGTGCCGCCGCTTTTGGCGCTGCGTCACGGCGACGGCGCGGTGGGTAGCTGGCAAGGGCAGAGCGCGATCAGCGCCGACCGTGTGGCAGGCCTGATTGCCGCCACCGGCGTTCGCACCCGCCCGTTGAACGAGCCCCAGCATTGGGGCTTTCAGCGCCTTCGTGGCGGCGAGACAGTGGTGCAGTTTGACGCCGCGCCGCCACCGCGCGCGCGCCACGCGCGCACGGGCTGCGCGTCCACACTGGCCTTCGAAATGTCGGATGGTCCCGCGCGTCTGGTGGTCAATTGCGGCGGCGCGGCGTTGGCCGGTGGCCATGTGCCCGCCCATATCGGGCAGGGCTTGCGCGCGAGTGCCGCGCATTCCACGCTTATCCTCGACAACGCCAACTCCACCGCCGTGCTGCTCCACGGCAAGCTGGGCAAAGGCGCCGAGAACGTCGAGGTTGAACGCCGCGCGGTGAGTAAGCACGTCACCCGGATCGAGGCGAGCCACGATGGCTATGTCGCGCGCTTTGGCCTCACGCACCAGCGCATCCTCAGCTTGCGCAGCGATGGCACCGAAATGGCGGGCGAGGACATTCTGATCCCCGCGGGCCGCAAAGGCGTGCGCGGTAAAGTGGGTTTTGCCATCCGCTTTCACTTGGGACGCGGGGTCGAGGTTCAGCTGTCCTCGGACAAGCGCGGCGCCACTTTGATCACGCGCGATGGCCGCCTGTGGCAGTTCCGCTTGCGCGGCGATGCGGCGGGAGCGGGCGAAGTGGCGCTGGCCATCGAAGACAGTTTGTGGGTTGATGGCGAAGGCCGTCCGCACGCGACACACCAGCTCGTGATTGAAGGGCTGACTTCGCGCGGCGGCGGACAGTTCTCGTGGCTTTTCAAAAAGATGAGCGGCTGACGCTCCAGGGGCACTGATATGACGCAGGGTACAATCAAGCGGGCGCTACTTTCGGTGTCCGACAAAAGCGGTTTGGCCGAGCTCGGACAGGCTCTGGCCGCGCGCGGTGTCGAGCTGGTGAGCACCGGCGGCACCGCGCGCACGCTTCGGGAGGCGGGGTTGGACGTGCGCGACGTGTCCGACCTCACCGGCTTTCCCGAAATGATGGATGGGCGCGTCAAAACACTGCATCCCAAAGTGCATGGCGGGCTGCTTGCGCTGCGCGACAACGAAGAGCATGTTGCCGCCATGGAAGCGCACGCGATCGGCGCTATCGATCTGGTCGTGGTCAACCTCTACCCCTTTGACGCGACCGTCGCGAAGGGTGCGGAGCGCGCGGAAATCATCGAGAATATCGATATTGGCGGGCCGAGCATGGTGCGTTCTGCGGCCAAGAACCACGGCTTCGTCACCATCCTCACCGACCCGGCCGATTACCCCACTTTGATCGAAGAGATGGAAGCGCAAGACGGCGCAACGTCCGAGGCGTTTCGCATTCGCATGGCGGGCAAGGCTTACGCGCGCACCGCCGCCTATGACGCGGCGATTGCGAACTGGTTTGCCTTTGGCGACGCGTTCACGCATCCGTTGGGCACCGAGGCGCTGCAGGCAACCCCTTTTGTCGAGACCATGCCGCTGGCGTTCAAGCGCGAGGATATCCTGCGCTATGGCGAAAACCCGCACCAATCGGCGGCGATCTATGTTCCGCAGGTGGCAGGCGCAAGCGGTGTGCCCCAGGCTGAGCAGCTGCAGGGCAAGGCGCTCAGCTACAACAACTTGAACGACGCGGACGCGGCGCTTGAATTGGCGGCAGAGTTTGCGGGACAAGACCCGGCGGTCGTCATCGTCAAGCACGCCAACCCTTGCGGCGTGGCGCAAGCGGGCACTTTGTTGGAAGCGTGGGACGCGGCGCTGGCGTGTGACAGCGTGTCGGCCTTTGGCGGGATAGTCGCGGTCAACACCGAGCTTGACGGCGCCACAGCCGAAGCGATTGCGTCGATCTTTACCGAGGTTGTGATCGCTCCCACCGTGTCCGAGGAAGCGCGCGAAGTCTTCGCCAAGAAGAAGAACCTGCGCCTGCTCGAATGCGGCGCGCTGCCCGATCCGCGCCGGGGCGGCTTTTTCATGAGGACGATTGCGGGCGGCATGCTGATCCAGGGGCGCGACAACGGCGCGGTCAGCGAAGCGGATCTGAAGGTTGTCACCAAGCGCGAACCCACGCCGCAAGAGCTCAAAGACTGCTTCTTTGCCTGGACCGTGGCGCGCCACGTCAAATCGAACGCGATCGTGTACGCCAAGGACGGCGCGACCGCTGGCATTGGCGCGGGCCAGATGAACCGCCGCGATTCCGCGCGCATCGCCGCGATCAAGGCGAGGGAAGCCGCGGAGACCTATGAGTGGGCCGAGCCCCGCACCGTGGGTAGCGCGGTCGCCTCGGACGCGTTCTTCCCATTTGCTGATGGGCTGATCTCTGCCGCCGAGGCGGGCGCGACCGCGGTGATCCAGCCTGGCGGTTCAATCCGCGACGAAGAGGTGATCGCCGCCGCCGACGAAGCGGGCCTTGCCATGGTCTTCACTGGCATGCGGCATTTCCGGCACTGATGTTTGGGTTCGGGCAGCTGTCCGAACCTCCTCGGTGCCGCTCCCTACGGCGAATCTTAGCCTTCGGGGCACCTGCGGGCGCCCATACGGTTGGCCTCTGGCCAGCTGCCTCTTCGACTTCGCTTCCGTGCTTGCGGCCTGCCCGCAGGCCGTTTGAGGCGCTTAGGCCATCCTGTGACCCGCGTCACAGCCGCGCTTTAACGAAATCCTTATGGTTAATGCGCCACTAAGGACAAAGTCGGCTTGGCCTCGCCCAACTTTTTTCCCGTTGGCCCGTAACTAAGAGCGACCATGTAACGAATTGTAGCCTGTAAAACCTGTTCACCTTTGCGACAGCGGGTGGTGTCCAATGGCCGCACACCCTTAACGCGAAGACGCGACGAGACCCGATATGAGCTTTTTCACTCCCGATCTTTACCGCCAGTTTGGTCTTGGCTTTCTGATTGGCGCAGCGCTTTTGGCCGCCGCCAACGCAGACGCCTTGTCTGACCAGGTTTCTCCTCCTGCGCAAGCTGCCGAAACCCCCAAAGCCCCGCAGCCCGCGCCTGAGTTTCGTATCCAGTCGATCAATTAAGGACGCCCCCATGCGCTTGCCCTTCACCTCCATTTCTCTTGTTCCCGCTCTTGGCTCGATCGCGACGGTCACCGCCGCCGCTCTGGCTTTGGGTGGCCTCAGCGCCCCGGCGCAAGCGGAAGAGAAAGTGGTGAACGCGCCCGCTCCCAAGCGGATCGCGAAGGAAGGCGCTGGCCTTAAAATCGCGATCTTTGCCGGCGGATGTTTCTGGGGTGTCGAAGGCGTGTTCAGCCACGTCAAAGGGGTGAAATCGGCGGTGTCCGGCTTTCACGGCGGCGCGTCGGGCACCGCGCAATACCGCACGATTATCACCGGCGTCACCAACCACGCCGAGGCGGTGAAGATCACCTATGATCCTTACGTCGTACGCTATGATGAGCTGCTGCGCATCTTTTTCTCGGTCGTCACCGATCCGACCCAGCTCAACCGTCAGGGCCCCGATGTTGGCGCGCATTACCGGTCGGCTTTGGTGCCGTTAAGCGGCGAGCAGCGCGTTGTAGCCGAGGCCTATCTCAAACAGCTTGATGCCTCGGGCCTTTGGGACAAACCGGTTGTCACCCGGATCGAGAAGCATCGGAAATTCTTCGCCGCCGAAGACTACCACCAGGACTACATGGTCCATAACCCTTACAGCGGCTACATCATGCGCTTTGATGCCCCCAAGGTCGCCGCTCTGAAGGTTATATTTCCCAGCGACTATCGCGAGGATTTCCTGAGAGACGGGCCAAAGGGCTAAGTCCCTCGGCGTGCCGCCTCGCGGTCAAAGGCGCTGGCGTTCGGGCCACTTGGCCGGTACACTGCGTGCATGACCGAAACCCATGTACATTCGCTGGAAGAGTTATCGGGCGAACAGCTCGTCGAAGCCGCGCGCAAAGCCCTCGTCGCCTCAGGGGAACAATGGACCTCCATGCGCGAGGCGGTGTTTCTTGAGCTCGCGCGCTTTGAGCGCCCCATGTCCGCCTATGATATCGCCGATCAGCTGTCGGCGGCGCGTGGCAAACGCGTTGCGCCCAATTCGATCTACCGGATCCTGGACGTGTTCGTCTCCAACGGGCTCGCGGTGCGGATCGAAAGCTCCAACGCCTATCTGGTCAATTCGCATCCGGGCCACACGCACGATTGCATCTTTCTGGTTTGCGAGGAATGCGGCGACGCCGCGCATGTCGACGACGCCGATGTCAGCCGCTCTGTGCGCGCTCTGATCGGCAGCCGGCAGTTCCAGTCCGATCACCCGGTGCTGGAAATTCGCGGCCTGTGCCGCCAATGCGCCTAATCGAGCGCAAGGAACGCCTCGGCCACCCGTTCGGGGTTGGTCATAAAGCCATTGCGCGCGACATCGATCTCAGTGAAGGTCCAGGCCGCCTCGCGGCCCGGCCCTACCATGGCTTCTGAGGATCGCCGATAGGTCTGCCCCACGGCGTGAAAACAGGTGCGCCGCAGCTCCTCCCAGCCACCATTTTCAAGTGCCAGCTCGTCGGTCCATTGCTTGGCCGGATGCCAGGTGAGGTATTTCCTGAGCCGGGCGATATTGCGCGCGTCGTCTTCGGGCACCAGCATGCGGGTG
>ERZ1740070.1698-NODE-1698-length-13470-cov-6.590533_pt1 | contig 13470 bp, 10 predicted proteins | sample MGYA00581734_ERZ1740070 | MGnify/ENA primary metagenome ERZ1740070 (study PRJEB43018, sample SAMN04849744) | marine metagenome | isolation source: floating plastic debris | place: Pacific Ocean | collected 2008-09-01 | study: EMG produced TPA metagenomics...
GATCCAAACATCACGCCAATTTTCATCCGGATTTGGTTGATGAAGATCACCATGCAGTTCGATCGGGCAATCGAACCGGTCAGCTTGCGCATCGCCTGGCTCATCAAACGGGCCTGCACGCCAACGCTGCTGTCACCCATATCGCCCTCAAGTTCGGACTTGGGTGTCAACGCCGCGACCGAGTCGACAACCACAAGGTTCACGGCACCGGACCGCACCAGCGTATCGGTGATTTCGAGCGCCTGCTCACCTGTGTCGGGCTGCGAGATCAGTAGTTCGTCCAGATCAACGCCAAGCTTTTTGGCGTATTGCGGGTCAAGCGCGTGTTCAGCATCCACGAAGGCGCAAACGCCGCCTTTCTTCTGCTCTTCCGCAACACAATGCAGCGTGAGCGTCGTTTTGCCCGAACTCTCTGGCCCGTAGATTTCAATGATCCGGCCTTTCGGCAGCCCCCCAATTCCAAGTGCGATGTCCAGGCCCAAAGAGCCTGTCGACGTCGCTTCAATATCCCGAACGGCGTTTTCGCCGCCCAGTTTCATGATCGAGCCTTTGCCGAACTGCCGTTCGATCTGCGCCAAGGCCGAATCGAGCGCCTTTTGTTTGTTCGCGTCGCGCTTGCTGTCCATTGTCAGAAGATCTGCCGTTGCCATTGCTTTTGATCCTTATTCCACACCCATGCCTGGGCGGCAATTGCTGCTTTTGTTCGCCTCTTGTTCTCATCACGTTATGAGATCAAAAGAAGAACATTTCAACTTTTATTTTCCCGCTCAGTGTTGCGCGACAGGGTTAATGAGTGGTTTATGCCTCCAAGATTTCTGCTTGGGAGCCGTCAATGCTGGTGTTTTGGAAAGAACGACTGGTTCTTTTGTCGGTCCCGAAAACCGGGACGCACGCATACCAACAGGCGCTCGGCCCGCGGGCATCGATGGTTGTGTCCGATCCGCCAGACCTCAAACACGCACCCGTCTATCGGTATAATCGGTTTTTTCGCCCAATGTTCGAAAAGATGGGCGCAGATGACATGGAGCTGGTTGCCGTCATCCGCGAGCCCATAAGCTGGCTTGGAAGCTGGTACCGCTACCGGTTTCGCGACGATCTTGCCGGTCGGCCCGCATCGACACGCGGTGTGTCTTTCGATGCGTTTGTTCAAGCCTGGTGCGCCGACGCGCCTCCCGCTTATGCGCAGGTTGGCTCACAAGCAAAGTTCACCGAAGCAAGACCCAACGGAACCAGTGTTCGCCACTTTTTTCGGTATGAGGATCAGACCGGTTTACGCGCGTTCCTTTCAAATCGCTTGGGCCCACTGCCCGAGATTACGGACGTCAATGTATCACCCAAAAAGCCGCTCACCCTATCGCAAACAACCGAAGAAGAGCTGCGTCGCACTCGGTCGGCTGAATTTGATCTGTGGTCGTCCATTCCGTCCTACGCACCCTGAGCAGGTTCAGCTTTTGGCTTTTTACTCTGCGGGCGCCTGAGTAGCGGTGTTGGTTGGGTGCGTCAGTTGCTGGTTGACGATGGATGTCAGATCAGTCAGCGAAAATGGTTTTGCAATGAACGCCGACGCATCAATGCGAGCACCTTGCGATTTGAACACGTCCTCTGCGTAGCCTGACATAAACACCACCGGCACGTCTGGTCGTGCCTCGCGCGCCTCGCGGACCCAACTTGGGCCGTCCAATCCGGGCATCACAACATCGGTGACAAACACGTCAATATGCAGGTCGTTATCTTTCAATAAATCGAGTGCAGTCTCAGCGCAGTCAGCTTCGATCACTTGAAAGCCCCGATGTGACAACGCGCGAGAGGCGAAAGCCCGAACCGGCGCTTCATCCTCTACCAAAAGAACAACGCCGTCTCCAATTGTATCGGGTGTAGCGATGATACGTCTCTCAACGGTCTTCACCGTTTGCTCTGGCGCTTCGCAGACTGGGAACATCAAAGTAAAGACGCTCCCTTTCCCAACGACGCTGTCAACAAAGATAAATCCGCCCGTTTGTTTGACGATCCCGTACACCGTCGACAGACCAAGCCCAGTCCCTTCACCGGTTCGTTTGGTTGTAAAGAACGGCTCAAAGATCTTTTCCAGTTTATCACTTGGAATACCCGTGCCGACATCTGTCACACGTACTGTTGCATAGGTCCCAGCGGGGACCTTGGCACGGCCATACTCGGTGGGTGCATCTAGAACCTGCTCATCCGTTTCGATTAGGATCCGCCCACCATTGGTCATCGCGTCTCGTGCATTCACCACCAGGTTCATGATCACCTGCTCAAGCTGCCGCTTATCGGCCCGAATACTCGGCAGAACCGGGTTTTGGCGCAGTTCCAACTCAACCTTTTCACCAACCAAACGGTTCAGCAGATGTGTGAGGTCAGAGAGGATATCACGCAGGTCCAAGCGTTCTGGACGCAACGTCTGTTTGCGGGAAAACGCCAGCAATTGACCAACAAGCCCGGCTGCTCGATTGGCATTTTGGTGGATTTGGATCAGATCGCCATACTCCGGATCCCCTTGGTCATGGCGCAACAACAAAAGATCGCAATGTCCTGAAATCGCGGTCAAAAGGTTGTTGAAATCATGTGCGACGCCGCCGGCGAGTTGACCGATTGCCTGCATTTTCTGACCCTGCACAAACTGTGCTTCTAGGCTTTTCAACTCTGTCGCATCATTAAGGACAGCAATCAGCAGTGCCTGACCCTTTTCGATAACACGGGTCAGCGTTACCTGCACAAACACATCTCGGTCTGATCGCGTGAGGCGGAGGAACTCAGAGCGTCGCAATCCCTGTCCAGCAGCGGCGTCTTCCAGCCAGTCAGTTATGGACCGCCCCAGGCCTTCCATAAAGTCAGACAGCATACGGTTATCCGACTGCGACGCGCCCAAGAGGTCTCTCGCAGATCGGTTGGCTCGGACGATTGTGCCATTGGGCAAGAGTTTTAGCAGCGGCACGGGCAATGCGTCGAACCCTGTATCGTCGACGGCCTCATCCGTGTCGGACATGGAGGGTACCAAGACGATCTCTTCCCGACCTACTCCGGCTTCGTGGATGTTGACGACATAATCTTGCTTTGTCGTTGCGGCGTTCAGATTGTGCACTTCACCGGGGCGCAGCGGTGTATCTTCGATCAGATCGCTGATATTGCGCACACGCCCCCCCGCCAAGGCGCGCGCGGCTTGGTTCATCCACAAAACAGTGCCGCCGCGTCCCAAAGTAAGGGTGGGATAGCGTGCCGCCGGGGTTGTCGTGTCACGTTCTTCGAACCGTTCCAACCGCCACAATAATGCATGCGCGCCAACTTGATGGGCACTGACATGCAGATGACTATCCGGCAGCACGACTTTTTCTGACGCGATACCATCAGCCAATGCCGCGGTTTGCACCCTGTGTAGCAATCCCGAAGCATCTGCCACAAATCGCGACAACAGATCGCGAAGTGTTTGATCGACCGAGGGTTTCAACGTCTTTTGCGCGGCCCGGTTTGATTTCAGCACAACGCCATCGTGATCGGTTAACACGCAAGCCGCCGCGTCATGCTCTACCAATAAGGCCAACTGATCAAACGCTTGGGCATCCGCCCGCGTGCCGAACCAATGGCGCAAGCAAGTTACAATTGCGGTGGCCAAAAATGCCAAGCCAGCCGCGAAAAAGCCCACTTGGAGCGGCTGGTACGGGGCGAAAGCGCCCAAAACAAGACATACGCACCCGAAGCCAAACAGCATTCGTTTGGCGGAAAACAAGTCTGCCTTTGCTAAGACAGCGCGATCTACATGGGTCATAAGAACGGCCCTTGGGACATGTCGATCCCCCCAATTGACCGCAAGATGATTAAGCGAGGCTTAAGAGCGAAAACACTTATTGCGTGTATTTCACTTTCAGTCTCTCGTCAAGGTGGCCAAAAAGAACCCATCCCCGCCATCCTGAGGCCAAAAGCGGTGTGTTTGTTGGTAAACCCATCCCAAGTTCCGGGCCAAAAACGCTTCAATTTGATCTTCATTCTCAGAACGTAGGACCGAACATGTCGCGTATGCTAAGTGCCCGTCAGGACGAACAAAGGTCGCGGCAGTGTCTAGAATGCTTGCCTGAACGTTCCTGATTTCTTCCAATCGATCTGGCGTGAGCCGCCACTTGGCCTCGGGCGATCTCCGCCATGATCCGCTGCCGGAACAGGGCGCGTCACAGAAAACAACGTCGTATTTGCCCGACGGAGTGGCGACCTTTTGCACCGTGGCGCCCGCCCGCTCGGCCCGCGCAGGAATATCCGCCATACGACGTGGGTCGGCGTCATGGGCGTGAACTGGTCCATTTATGCGCGCAGCCATCGCCAACGTCTTGCCACCGCCACCCGCGCAATAGTCAAGCACACGTTGGCCAGGCTGTAGAGGCAAGGCATCGACGACCGCCTGGCTTGCCGCGTCTTGAAGCTCAACCTGGCCTGTCAGATACGCCGTGCTTTGCGAAATGCGTCGCGCGCCTTCGATGACTTCAAGCGCTGTCGCAGATAGCGGATGCGGCACCGCCACAATGCCCGCGTCCGATAAGGCTCCTTGCGCTGCATCACGCGTGGTTTTCAGCGTATTGACCCTCAGAAATGTGGGCGCACGGGTCTTGAGCGCATAAGCGCATGCTTCAGCGTCATCTCGCAAGTCACTGATAAATAGTTCATATAGCCAATTCGGCAGGTCCCAGCTTGCGGCGCAATCTGGCATCCCGCCTGACGCCAATTCTTCTGCGGATAATGGCTCTAGTGCATAGCCTTCACCGGTGAAGACCTCTCCATGGTCCAATCCCACCTGACGAAGCCGTCCCAATACGAGGCGTCGCCCATCGGTCCCGCCGCCCAAGGCTGCAACGCTGCGCCAACATCGCAAGATATCGAAGACATGGTCACGGACTGCTGCGCGATCTTTGGACCCGGCAAACCGGGATCTGCGCGCCCAATTGGTCAGAGCTTTCTCTGCCGGCGCACCCTCTGTGATCTCATCCATGATCTGGGCCGCTGCCGCCCACCGCGCTGCGGGTGTCATGTGAACTGCTACGCCAAGCGGTAATTCGGCGACTCGCGTGTGATCTGCACGTCATGCACATGACTTTCTTTAAGTCCCGCACCGGTGATCTTCACAAACCGGCAGTTGCGGCGCATGTCGTCCACTGTCGGACAGCCAGTGTACCCCATCGCCGCGCGCAGGCCGCCCACGAGCTGGTGGATCACGGTCCCCGCTGACCCCTTGTAAGGCACTTGCCCTTCGATCCCTTCGGGGACCAATTTGTCGTTCGCCGCGTCTTTCTGGAAATACCGGTCCGCCGATCCCCGTGCCATGGCCCCGATCGAGCCCATGCCGCGATAGGCTTTGAAGCTGCGCCCTTGATAGAGGATGACCTCGCCCGGGCTTTCATCTGTTCCCGCAATCATCGAACCCACCATGGCGCAAGACGCCCCCGCCGCGATCGCCTTCGCGAAATCGCCAGAGAATTTGATTCCGCCGTCAGCGATCACTGGGGTATCGCCAGCCGCTGCGGCACAATCAAGGATCGCCGTCAGCTGAGGTACCCCGACCCCCGCAACCATGCGAGTGGTGCAAATGGACCCTGGGCCAATCCCAACCTTAACGGCATCTGCACCGGCATCAATGAGCGCGCGTGTGGCCTCAGCTGTAGCGACATTGCCTGCGATTACCTGGACCTCATTCGACAGTGTTTTCGCACGCGTCACGGCTTGCAACACACCCGCGCTGTGGCCGTGCGCGGTGTCGATCACCACGATGTCCACGCCTGCATCGACCAGCGCGCCTGTCCGCTCGAACCCGGCATCGCCAACGGATGTCGCTGCCGCGACGCGCAAACGGCCGAGATCGTCTTTACAGGCCGTGGGGTTCAGCACGGACTGTTGCGTGTCTTTCAACGTGAGCAAACCGGTGAGTTTGTCATCCTTGTCGACCACCAAAAGCTTTTCGATGCGGCGCGCCTTCATCAGGCTGATCGCTTCTTCCCGGTCAGCGGGTTCGCGCAGGATCGCCAAATTGTCAGACGTCATCATAACGCTGACAGGCGTGTCGTCCGACGTTGCAAATCGCATGTCGCGGTTGGTCACGATACCCACAACGCGTCCGGCATCGTCCACCACGGGAAAGCCGGTGAAATTGTAGCGCTCGATCAATGCCTTGGCGTCTGCAAGGGATTGGTTCGCCCGTAGAGTGACCGGGCTGTAGACGATCCCGGACTCAAACCGTTTGACCCGGCGCACCTCGCGGGCCTGCTCCTCGACTGTCAGGTTCTTGTGGATCACGCCCATCCCACCTGCTTGCGCCATGGTGATGGCCATCCGCCCTTCGGTGACAGTATCCATCGCGGAACTCAGAAGCGGGATGTTCAGATCGATGCTTTTCGTCACGCGTGTGCGCGTGTCCGCCGTGGCAGGCAACACTTCGGATGCACCGGGCACCAAAAGAACATCATCAAAGGTGAGAGCCTCTCGAATCTCCATTGGAACCCCTTTCCACGGACAGCATCGTTAGGCACGTCCCTATCGCACGGGTTGTGGCCGGGGGAAAGCCCGAATCGCACATCTTGCGCATCCCCCTTTACCTTGCGCCAACCATCGCTCACTCTTCGGCAAATTCGTTAAGAGAGACCGTACATGACCCATGGATATGACGCCGGACGGCTTGATTTGCCTTTCACCGGCATCTGCACCTTTGCCCGCAGCCCATATGTCGCCGATTGGAGCGCGATTGACGCCGATGTGGCGATCCTTGGCGCGCCGTTTGATGCAGGCACACAATGGCGCGCTGGCGCGCGCTTTGGTCCCCGTGGCGTACGGGATGCCTCTACCCTGTTCAGCTTTGGACATGCCGGGGCCTATGACCACGAAGACGATGTCACCTATCTAGCGGACACCAAGATCGTTGATCTTGGGGATGCTGACATCGTGCATACCGATACGGTCCAAAGCCATGCCAACATCGCCCACGCCGTGCGCACGATCCGCGCTGCCGGAGCGTTGCCCGTGGTGATCGGCGGCGATCATTCGGTGAATATCCCGTGCATAGATGCTTTCGAAGGTCATGACCCATTCCACATCCTGCAAATCGATGCGCATCTCGATTTCGTCGATGAACGCCATGGCGTGCGCAACGGTCACGGCAATCCGATGCGCCGGGCGTCTGAGAAGCCGTGGGTGTCTGGTCTGACACAAGTCGGCATCCGCAATGTCAGCTCCACCGCCCGCGAAGGATATGAAGACGCTCGCGCCCGCGGATCAGACATCCTGTCGGTGCGACAAGCCCGCAAGCTTGGCCCCAAAGCTGTGGTCGCCCGTCTGCCCGAGCAAGCCCCGATCTACATCACCATCGATATTGACGCGTTCTGCCCATCCATCGCGCCCGGAACCGGCACACCCAGCCATGGCGGATTTCTTTACTACGATGTGCTGGAACTGCTGCAAGAGGTTGCCAAAGCGCATGACATCATCGGCATCGATCTGGTCGAGGTCGCACCCGACTACGACCCAACCGGATCGACGTCTATCCTGGCAGCACAGGTGTTGATGAACCTGCTTGGCTTTATCTTCCACGCAAGATCCGCCACCGCCTAAACCAACGCGCTCATTTTTTCGCCGATGAGAATGGGCCAACGAACTTAACCCTTGCAACGTCACCCCGTCCTGCGTTGACTTGTGAAAAACACAAAAAGAGCAGGCAACCAAATGACAGCCCCCTTGAACGGGATCACGATCCTTGACCTGACACACGTTTTGGCAGGCCCTTTTGCGTCGGTTACTCTTGCGGGTTTGGGGGCTACCGTGATCAAAGTTGAGCGCCCCCTAAGCGGCGATGACAGCCGCCATATGCCACCGTTTTCAGGCGACAAATCAGCGTATTTCGCGGCGGTCAATCACAGCAAAAAATCCATCGCTCTCGATCTCAAAGCCGATGACGATCGGAAAATCTTTGAGCGTCTTTTGCCGCATGCCGACGTGCTGCTCGAAAGCAGTCGTCCCGGAGCGATGGACCGGTTGGGCTATGGTTGGGATGACCTTCACGCGGTGTTTCCAAAACTGATCTACGGCTCTGTGTCGGGCTACGGTCAAACCGGGCCAGACGCCAAACGCCCGGTCTATGACCTTGTCGCCCAGGCGCGCGGCGGTCTGATGTCTATGACGGGGGCCAGTGGCCAGGCCCCGTTGCCTGCAGGCGCTGCCGTAGCCGATATGACGGCGGGTATGGTGTTGGTCCAGGGTGTACTGGCAGCCCTTATCGCGCGGCAAAAGTCAGGCCAGGGAAGCCGGGTCGATATTTCCTTGCTCGACGCGCAGGTGGCCGTGTTAGAGCAGGCCATTGCCAGCACATCGGCAACTGGTGACGCACCTGTTTCAACCGGTGCCCGCCACAAAAGCATTGCCCCATGCGAGACCTTTCACACCTCTGACGGTCTCGTGGTGATCGCTATTGGCAACGACACCCTGTTTGAAAAACTGTGTGTGGCGCTAAACCTGCCGCTCTCAGACGATCCGCGATTTGCCACCAACGCCGCCCGCGTCGAACACGCCCGGTTGCTCAAACGCCTGATCGAGGCGATCACTCTCGACAACACCTGTGCCCATTGGATCGCAAAACTGGGTGCAGCTGGCATTCCCAGCAGCCCGGTGCAAACCATCGATCAAGTGATGCGCGACCCCCAGGTGATCGCGCGCAACATGATTGTCGATGTGCTTGACCGCAACGGTCGCCCCGCCTTCAAGGCTGCTGGCAACCCGATCAAGATGACGGGCCTCAACGACACCACCGTCCGCCAAGCCGCGCCTGATCTTGATGCAAACCGCGGTGAGATCCTGCGTTGGCTTGCAGAAGAAGGATAACTGCCACCAATCGATCAGCCGATCGCCGGGGTGTCTTGACTGAACACGTTGATCCAACCGCCTGTGTTGCGCTGCCATATTGAGCTGACATACATGGCTTCATCTGCGTCGCGCCCACAGCGCCGGAAAACTGCCTTGTAAGACAGCACAGCGTGATCAGCCCCCAAGGGCATGACGCGACAATCGGCAAGCTCAAACCGCGCTATGGTCGGGCCAGCATCGAGTTGTTGAACATGGTCAGACTTGGTTGCAAACCCGTCGGTATAGACCCCAAGAAAACTGCTGTGCAGCGCCGCCGCATCCGCCTTGGCGTCACCATCGACAAGCGCCTGCCACACGCCTGTCTCACACGTCCTAAGTTCTGCCAAAAGCTGGTTGAGGTCTTCATTCATGTATAGCTCCCAACGCACATGTCTGGCGTGCCCAACGCCCGCAGTGTTTTGACCTTGTTAACCAAGGATATCCCATACCCTGCCCCACGATGCGCATCGAGCGGGAAGGGTCACTCCCATGCCGCGTTTCATAACTGACACTTCTCTCGGACGCCGAAAGGCCGACCATGAGAGACCGGTCTGAACAGGCTTTGGTACCCCCAAAGTACAGGTCCCGCATTGAATTGCGGATACTGAGAGCATCGTCAGCCACCATAAGCGGCGCCGCTTTCACCAATACGACAATCGCTGACACCCTGCCCGTTGCACACGGTGCGGGGCGCAGCGCGTTACTGATACTGGGCGGCGGTTATGAATTCGCTGAACGCCTCGCACCAGATCAGAACGGTGTTGTACTCGGACACATCCACGCCATCCGGCACATCCAGTAAAAAGCCGCCAAAGCTTTTCACATCCCCGATCTGCACAGCCTCAGACTTGATCGGCTCAAACTCATCCTCATGCTCCACAAACTGCTTCAGCAGATAAAGCTTGTAATCCGGCCCCGGCGACAGCGCCCCTTCATGCACAATCATGGTGGAAGAGACGCTGATCGTGCCTTCGCCCCAGTGCAACCTGTCGCTGCCCCGCAACTCCCGCGTCAGTTCAGCGGAAAACTCGGCATTCGCCGCTTCCGCCTGAAGCACCTCGGCATCCGGAGACGGCGGCGCTGTCAGGATCGGTAAAAAGTAGATCCCAAGCGCAAACCCCACCGCAACTGCCGCCCCGTGTGTGAACAGCCAAACTATCACCCGTCGCATCGCAAACCCCTCAGTAACCTCTCTTGAACCGTCGCATTTTGAGCGCAGCCGGGTCAACAGGACCCGACCAAATCGTGACATGACGCTCTGCATAAACATTATGACGTAAATCACCTTTTTCCCGCTTGGCACCTCCCTATGATCCACCCCAGCGCATTAGGGGACTCCCATGACCAACACCGACCCACTTGTCGTCTTCACACCCTCCGGCAAACGCGGCCACTTTCCCGTGGGCACGCCAGTTCTGACCGCCGCACGGCAGTTGGGCGTCGACCTGGATTCGGTGTGTGGCGGGCGCGGGATTTGCTCCAAGTGTCAGATCACGCCAAGCTATGGTGAGTTTCCAAAACATGGCGTGACTGCGTTGGATGGCGCCTTGTCAGAATGGAACAAGGTCGAGGCGCGCTACGACGAAAAGCGCGGGCTGAAGGCCGGGCGACGCTTGGGCTGCCAGGCGAAGGTTCATGGCGACATCGTGATCGACGTGCCGCCCGAGAGCCAGGTCCACCGGCAGGTCGTGCGCAAAGCCGCCTCGGCGCGGGTCATCGAAATGGACCCGGCAACGCGGCTTTACTACATCGAAGTCGATGAGCCGGACATGCACGAACCCACAGGCGATCTGGAACGCGTCGCCCGCGCGTTGAAGGAGCAGTGGCAGATCGCCGACGCCACCTGCGCGTTCTCTGTGCTAAGCGGTCTGCAACCAATCCTGCGTAAGGGTGAGTGGAAGATCACTGTCGCCCTCCACAAGACCCACCATGACGCCACACCCCAGATCATCGCCGCATGGCCCGGCCTGCATGAGGGCGGTCTCTACGGCCTCGCCATCGACCTCGGCTCCACCACCGTGGCCGCGCACCTGACCAATCTCGACACCGGTGAAGTGGTCGGAAGCTCCGGCATCATGAACCCGCAAATCCGCTTTGGCGAAGACCTGATGAGCCGCGTCTCCTACGCCATGATGAACCCCGGCGGCGATATGGAGATGACCCGCGCGGTCCGCGAGGCGATCAACACACTCGCCACCGAAATCGCGGCAGAGGCACAAATCACCACCGATGTGATCCTTGAGACGGTCTTTGTCTGCAATCCGGTCATGCACCACCTGCTGTTGGGGATTGACCCGGTAGAACTTGGCCAGGCCCCGTTTGCTTTGGCGACCTCCGAGGCACTGAACCTGACAGCGACTGACCTGCACCTCAACGCCTTGCCCGCCTCGGCGCAGATCCACATCCTGCCCTGCATCGCGGGCCATGTCGGGGCAGACGCCGCCGCTGTCGCCCTGTCCGAGGAGCCGGGAAAATCCGAGGACCTCGTGCTCATCGTCGACGTGGGCACCAACGCCGAAATCCTGCTAGGCAACACCGCCCGTGTGCTCGCTTGCTCCTCCCCCACCGGCCCCGCGTTCGAGGGCGCGCAGATCAGTTCCGGCCAGCGCGCCGCCCCCGGGGCCATCGAGGCGATCCGTATTGACCCCGTCACCAAAGAACCGCGCTTCCGGGTGATCGGCTGTGAGCTCTGGTCGGACGAGGACGGGTTCTGGGACCAGACCGCAGGCACCGGCATCACCGGCATCTGCGGGTCGGGTATTATCGAAGCCGTGGCCGAACTGCGCATCGCCGGGCTGATGGACCCCTCGGGCCTGATCGGGTCCGCCGCCCAGACCGGCACCGACCGCTGCGTAGCCGAGGGTCGCACCAACGCCTACCTCATTCACGACGCCACAGCGGACGGAGGCCCGCGCATCACCGTCACCCAAGGCGACATCCGCGCCATCCAGCTTGCCAAATCCGCGCTCTACGCAGGCGCCCGGCTGCTCATGGACGAGATGCAAACCGACACCGTCGACCGCGTCGTGCTGGCCGGGGCCTTCGGCGCCCACATCTCGGCCAAACACGCAATGGTGTTGGGCATGATCCCGGACGTTCCTTTGGAGAAGGTCACCAGCGCCGGAAACGCCGCCGGTACCGGCGCCCGCATCGCCCTCTGCAACCTCACCGCCCGCGCACGCATCACCCGCACCGTCCGCGAGATCACCAAGGTCGAAACCGCCATCGAGCCGAAATTCCAAGAGCACTTCGTCAACGCCACCGCCATCCCCCACGCCACCGATCCCTTCCCGGAGCTGGGGAAAGTAGTGGCGCTGCCGGTGGTTGGTTTCAATGCGCAGGGGGATGGGAGTGATGGGGGGAGAGTGAGGAGGCGTCGGCGGGGGTAAATATCTGATATAAAGCACATTGCAATATAAGTTTATACGCTAGTCCATCAATAACTCAAAGATGCGCTTGCGACGATCTTCTAGATCAAGTGAGTGTTTCGAGTTGCTCAAGGTAACAATACGTTTATTCCGTTCAAAATATTTTCCCGAAACGATCTGTAGAGCTCCATGGGGATTGGTAATATCGTATTGCGAATAAATACCCTCGAGACGCGAACTGAGAATGCGAAAATATAGAAATGAGTTCTCAACTAAAGGATTAAGAAATGGACTAGACGTACCGGAATGCACTATCTGGTTTCTTTCTCGGTAGATGCGATGGATTTTCCACGAAATACGAGATTCGTGAGATTGAATTTTCCGAACCATAATTTTCGGATTCTGGGACATTTTGTACAACTGGTACAACCGATTACACCGTAGAGGACTGGCCGCTAACAAACCGAAAATATGCTTTGTAATCAGCTCTTCCGCAACAAGAGCCCTTGCTAGTCGGATATGATATTCATTTGCACCAGTTACTTGATCAAGGACAATCTTTACCTCACGACGCTCTTGCGTGCTTAAGTCGCGAAAGAAAGTGGCGAACTTAAATTTAACGTACTCATCAGCAATTGCCGGTACGACCAAGTTGTTAAAATGAATAATCCGCGCGGGAGATTTTTCATCTTTTGATGGAGGAGGCAACAGTGCCTCAAATGCTGACCATAAAGTAATCAGTTGCGTTTCGGGGTTTGTTGTATCAGCTGCAAGAGTGGCAGAACTAAGCGCGCGGACCACCTGAAGGCTCCGAGAACCCTTGTCCAGTCTTTCGGCGAACGCGAAGTCCCGAAATCTCTTGGAAACGTCCTGGACCTTCTCAAAAGATGGTAACTTTCCGCCTTGAGCGGCAAGGAGTGAGTGCCGAGACACTTTTGCCACCATAACTTTTTTATTTACGACGCAGCACTCATCATCCAATTCCTCGCGCAGCCACGAGGGATAAAGAAATATAAATGACTTTGCTAATTCGAACAGAACCTGAATGTCGCGAATTACAGAAAAATGGTCTTTTGACTCTATATCAAACATTACGACAATACGCTTTTTCTCACCTTGCCCAAAATTCTTTGGCAAGGTAATATCCAGCTTTGTCTTTACTTCACTTGAATCATTGAATACCCCAAAGCCAAACATCTCATTAAGAAATCTCGAGTACGCG
>ERZ1740070.1699-NODE-1699-length-13466-cov-9.574454_pt1 | contig 13466 bp, 11 predicted proteins | sample MGYA00581734_ERZ1740070 | MGnify/ENA primary metagenome ERZ1740070 (study PRJEB43018, sample SAMN04849744) | marine metagenome | isolation source: floating plastic debris | place: Pacific Ocean | collected 2008-09-01 | study: EMG produced TPA metagenomics...
ACTGGTGGTTGATGAGTGCAGAACCACAAAACGCCACTGGGAGAGTTACTGTCCTCGAATCATTTCTAAAAGCACTTGACCTCAATAAAACTTTCATCCAAAACAAACTGTCTATAATTAACCACAGTGATATATCTTCACAATGTCTTACTTTAATCATTTTTCCATCGTTGGATGTCTCAAACTTCTTTTTATCCAAATACTCCATTATTTATCCACACATTAGCAGCTCAGCAACATGTCCAGCACTATTATTGAACTATGTTAATCATTTCATAGAACTCATGTGGAATCTTTCCAGTGCTCTGAGATAGGTGACTACATCTCTTTATTTGTTGACACCAGTGACCCGTGTGTACTTAGATTTTTATCTGGATTGTATGTCTGCATAGTTCTAAGTGTCAACAGTTTATTCAGGAAGTGTATTCTCTGCTTGTTGTATAAGTGGCTGGCAAAGTAAATTCTGTTTCCTAATAACGTAAGAATGATCACTGAATCTTGTAATGACATGTTTTGAAAATTGCAGCTGTAAAATGTAGGCAATAGCAATAGGTCACTCGCTGTTATAAAAAAATAAGATTTATTGAAGCTGTCAAGCTGATATATAATCCATAAGTAGGAAAGTTATTAGCCACCATGTCAATGATACGTGAGAGAATAGACACCTTAATGAAAATCAATGGTACACATCAGAAGTTAGGTACTTTGCTTGATAAAAGCTGCTCCTTTAAAGCCACCGTATCAATATGATCATTCTTCATCTGGTGATGGCTAATGAATTTGCTGACATCGCACAGCATGACACTGAACTTGTTAAATTGTTTCAAAGGAGCCAAACATATCTTTGACCAGAGATAATCTTCTTATTCACAAAATATTAAATTGCAGCTTTTGTGACATGAAATTCTGTGCTGTCATAGAATGCATCACTACTTGCTAATCATGGAACATCTGTCCTAGGTGTAGCCAACGAGTAGCTGTCACACAGCACCATATCCTATTCGTCCGCAGTCCAAAATATTACTACTCTGCTATAAAATTCAATTCAGAAAAAAATACTCCGTATCCGTTTTTCATCAATTGTGTTAAAAACAATTTGACCAGCAAGTAATATTGCCATGTTTGCTAGAAGCAAGCGGCTCGAGTGGCTTTTCAAAGAGGGAAAGGTAGAAATTAAACCATATTACACAAATAATGTTGGATTAGGCTGTTCACATAAAACACACTCCCATTTGATCATGTTCTACGTTACAAAACAAATGGTTGAAATTCATTATTTTCCTTTTTAACACGTCATTAATCCTTTATACCACTTTATAACGGCAGCACTGTTTCTTTGGTTTACTTTAGCTATTCAAACCCTTTCAGTATTCAATAGCTTGATGTTACAAGGTCTATTCTACAGTTTGCAAATTTATGCTGAGAGTAATGAGCCGAGCTGGTCAAATAGTAGGGCAAGATGTAATTCAGAATGAAATGGGGTTAGGTAAGCTACACAACAGTTAGTCCAAGGAGTTCTGTGGTAAAAATGTGTCCAAAAATAAACTAAATTATGGTGATAACGCCAAAGATACCTTTGTCCTGTAAGCACATGATGTTTTAAGTATATCTTGTAAAGTCAAAATTTACAGAAATTACAGTATACGTGATTATGTCTGATGATAGAAAAAAGTCACGAGTTATGAAGATCATAATGCAGTGAGTTTCTATTTTGATCGACTGGAGTCTCACATGCTGATACCAAATCTGAACATGAATGATGCTTCCTACTATTAGTACTAGTAGTTTGTCTGTTTTAGTGAAAATTGAATCATTTTGGTTATTTTTTGTAAACAACTTGCTGTTAATGACATTAATCATATGCTCCATTGATGCCTGATGACGCACATGTTGAAAAGTGATATGAATGGTAACTCATATTCTAACGTAGCCTATCACACACCCTATAAATGGCTCCAAAACAACAGAGTAGGCATGTTAGACTATCCTACCTTTGGCCTATCCATATGACAAAGAACTAGTATTGAGTCCATATAGGAATGACGGTCCAGTGTGTTGCATCAAGGAAAGATGATTGGTAAAAGATTTCAGAGTATTAGCATATTCTTTTTGTTTCTACTAAGTTATGACATGAGCCATGGGTGGGCAGGTTGGTGTGTGTATCAAGACTTGAATGAAACTGTGCACCTATGTCACTATTGGTACAACAATTCGTCTGCCAATCGATACATGTATTTGAGGAGTTTCACATTGGCACTTTAAAAAATAGATAAATCAATTAAATTTTGCTCAGGCTGTTAGGATTTTAAATATTTATAGCAGTATTTATTTGGTTTCCATGGTCACTTCAACATTAGAAAAAATTAAATGAATTTCTAGATCTAAGGATTTCTGTGTTATGCCAACTTTGCAATTGTTATCTACCGCTAAGTCCTGACCATCTGAAGCGGGATCCATCCTGCAATGTTCATCCTTATTTACTAATGTGCTCTTACATCTCTCCTGCTCCACTTTTTTTTATTGGCGTTGGGAATTGTTAGTGGCGTTAATTAGATTCTTCAGAAGGGCATTGCCATTTTGCACAACCTAATACTTCCGTCATCCATTGCCATCCATTGTCATCCGTCGATCTTAAAATCATCATCACCCATCTACTCTCACCTGCCTCGAACTCCCTAATGGACTTAGATGAGCTTGTCTGCAAATTTGTAAATGTAGTTTTTTAATAGCTGAATAATGAACGTTAGTATTATTTTCTTGGTAGTGTGGCATGCTTGTACATTGTAGTTCATAGTTTACATAATGCTAAGACACTTTTTACCACTTGGGTGTTGATTGCAATGAATATATTTCTACATTTAACAGGCAGCAGGACACACCCCAGTAAGAAAATCACTTTGCTTACTAATAGCTTTTGTCCAATTATTACTTACAACCATTTCATCAATTTAGTATTTATTACTGTGATGAGTTTCGTTGACTGCAAGTGCAGTAGGTGCAGCTATAGTTTACCTTCACCTCAATCACTTACCATATTATGACCTCTCCCTCTGTAAGTACCGGTATGCCGGCCTGAGCTGGATCCCTTCCCGCCGCACAATGACAACAATCGTTTCAATTAGTACATTCTCAATTACCCTATGCATTGGCCCTGGGTTTTGAGGTTGAAGTTTGAGACTGATCGCGTGGTTATGCGGTGCCGAGTTTGTGTTCACAGTTGGTATAAGTGTTTTGTGTTTTGGCACCAGAGCTTCCGTATGAAAACACCAGACATTTATCCATGCTGTGCACCACACACTGGGGTGAGATGATGACTAAGTTAGTATGTAGAATAGATACTAGTCTATACTAAAAGTTTAACAGTTTTGTAATGTCAACACCTAGAAGTTCAGATGCATAATACTCTCACTTGATAATTTTCAGAATATCAGAGTGTTGAATCACCACGAACACCACGCCGCTGGCGGACTGATGCATGGCAGAGCTAAAGAACTGGCCTTAATAGAATCAGAAGCTCAACAGAAAGCTTTGCGGAAGAGGTGAGTGCTTGAATGTTGAAAAAATGTCAAACCCTGCACAAATCGAAGATTGCATGCATCCCGTCGGCAGACAGGTTCAACTCAATCAAGGTCATGAATTAGTGCGCACGTTGAATGCCATTCTCTGCCATTAGCAACAGCACATTCATAAAAATCCAACATTGCAATCCTGTCACTAATGCTATGAAATTGGGTCCTGTAACTTAAAGGCTGCATTAATTATTTATATCAGAGCTCTGAAGAGAGTGAAAAGCTTTTTGTCGGGATGCATCGGCCGTCATGATGCATTTTATCTCTAATTACATAGTAGAATAGCGGTTGATGAGGGCCTTAATAAATATTAAATCATTGATCTAGTTGCTTTCACTTAACTTGTGCTAAACGCCCATCAAAGTAGTGAACAAAAAAGCGCCTCTTGAGACCTGAGTGGTGTTAGCCGACCTTCCTGAAAATCCGTCAACAGCGCGATTATCCAGCTATGTGTATGCTAAGCTATGCTTGTACTTTTCAACAAACCCTCAGACATTTTGGATTTGTTAGACTTCTGCATCTTGAATGTTGTTTAAGTTGTTTGATTGCACTGATGATGTTAGGATATCAATAAAACAGCTACTTAGCTATTATTATTTAAAATTAATTCTCTATTTTTTGTATTACAGTGAACAGAATCTGAATGAAGTGGAAGAAGGAGACGCTGAGTAAGTTAAGCTTTTATACTCCTAATTTGTTTACTACATGTGTAGGTTCTGCAACATATATTCGTAAAGCTTGCCCCACAGAACACTATTCAAAATGCAGAGATCTTTTGTCGGTTTCAGAATCTTTTGTAGCTATAAACTGACCATCTTTGTATGGCCGCTACAAGTTGGATACTTGAAAATGACGTTGGTTTTTTGACCTTCCATAGATTGTCTTTAGGTAGGATGGCAACGAGATGTGGAAGTAAATTGGTAGGCAAGTTTTCAATCATCTGATTATCATGCTCTTTAACCATTAAAATTCACCCAAGGTATATTATTTAAATGATATGCGGGTTTTGTGCTCAAAACAACAAAATACTCTAGGAAAGTTATGTTTTCTCTATTGTTGGAATTATTTCCTAAGAAAATATGACTTACTCTCAAGAGATGAAAGAACGACAGTTTGTAAGCTGTCTTAATTGCATCAAGTTATGTTTGCGTCCATTGTTTTTCACCTCTTGGAAACCATTGACCATGTATTTACTTATGAATGTTATTACATCTACCCAATGAAAATGATGTATAGAAATATGCTGACGTTTTTTGATTGCTTGACAGGTTAGCCTTTGTTTATGAAATAGAATTTTCTTTCGATGCCCAGTGATTTCTTTCACCAACTGCTCAAACACAATAGGTCAAATTTGATACATTATTAACAAACCTCTATGCAGGCAGCAGCATTACTTGCCTGAATAGTCCCTTGTGAAACATAGGTACAGCATTACTAAGGGATAGCCAACACTCCAAACTAAATAATAATAACTTATGACATAATCTGCTCACAGGGCTACTCATTTAGATGTCTTCGAGGCAGGCAACCAGGATGCCGCCGCACAGCGTGGTAGCCTTGCCAGCCACCTAGCTGTGCAAGAGCTCCTTGACCCCAACGACCCAAATGTAAAGGCGGGTCGAAGGTTGTCATATCTCAGGTGATGATTAGATGAGAGATCATTGTTGGATTGGATGTTTTAGTCTGAGAGTCTCATTTCCCGTCACTGTACCTTTCCTATCTAGTTTTACTCAAAGCCTGAATCAAATGTGATTCTTAGCCTAAAGCCCTATGATTTGCACTACAAGACTTCACTACACATCCTCCATCATTTTATCCATCCCAGATTTCCTTGTTCTATTCTAATCTACCCAGAAGCCATCTTCTGATTTGTTAAATGTGTTCTGAAAATAGCAAGTGTTTGAGTTGCGCCACCCTTTGTCATCTAATATCTGACTCATTATGCAGTGTTTGAGGTTGGCCTCCATCCGTTTTGCCTTACGTTTTAACAAAGTGTAATGCCAATGTTTCAGCCTGCGCTTCCGGTTGGACCCTCTAAGAGGTAATTCTCTTTCATCACTGAAACCACCCGTCAAGCCAACAAACACCACTAATTCTCTACCGGGATTTGCTAAAGCCAGGTATATCAGTGTTCTCCTGTCTCCAACAAGGCTCCATGTTCCAGCTTGCATCTTCCTGTCATGTTAATTATTGTCAAGCGCGTTCACCTTCCCAAAATGGTTCCCCTTTTGGTCTGATGTCATTATTGTTGCTCTGATCCCATTCTGGTGGAGGGGGCATGCTCTTCGGCTTCAATTTTGTTAGGTTTGCAAAATCAGTCTGTATTGAAGACCAGCAGCTGTTGGTTATTTGCTAGAAGCTTCGGATTAGAATAATTTTCTATTAGACATTCTGGCATCGTGTACCTGGCCCTGGTTGTTTTGTAAAGCTTTTGTATACCTCTATTGTTGTCATTCATGCTATACAACATTATTGATGATAATACAACTTTAGTGCTGCCATCTCACATAACCTTTTTGAAGGTGTTAAAGCCTTGTTTGCAGATACCCTTGCTTTGATTTTTTGCACGCCTTTATGACTTTGCGTAAAAAGTTGAATTAAAGCGACCATTTTCATGGATCAGAGCGGGTGGAATTCACTTCAATGGCTGCACACCTCATCATACCACTTGACTTCTGCATTCTCTACCTGTAAAAAAATACTTTGCTGCAACCTTTGGCATTTATTACTGCATGTAATGTGTGACTATATTCCAATCAGAACTTTTACGAGAGTGTGTAATTTTATGTTCCAGTCTTGCCTAAAACAGTAACTACAAGATTTAGTATTAAAAAACTATCAATATCTATCTATACAATTAGCACACCAATTAATATAGCAGCTTTGGGTAACAAAGAAAGTCATTTGATTGATTGGTTGAAAATGTTGACACGCAATTGAGTTTGTTTCTCACTACCAAAGCTGTTATATGATAGTGACGTCTTCCAGTCCAACTGTATAAAAAACTGTTTAAAAACCTTCTGAAACTTCTTAACTGTGTTGGTTGTAAATGTATTCGCTCTCTTCTCTTAATTAGAGGATGTAGTTGATATTCCACCTAACAGTTTGCCAGAAGCCTTTCGTTGTGAACCTAACCCTTTATCATTACAACAAACCTTTCTGATGATGTTAAGGACACAAACATATATGTAACTTGATATGATCCTCTTATTAGATTAAGATCATTGCAAATATGGATGGTATTAAAACAACAAAAGATTGTTGTTTCAATTACTGGAGGGCAAACTTTAACACCAACTTACACTATTCTAAATATTGAGACTGGGTTAATTATTCATTGACTATTGATAATGATTATCACAATGTCATCGTATGGTCACTTCCTCATAATCAATAAGTCTAATCAGGAACAATAGGGAAATTGGAATCTGCAATCACTAGCCATGGATGGTGAATAAAAAGATAACACTTTACTATGTGAAAATGAAGTGTGAATTATTACAAAACCTGTTGTCTTCGATAGAACATCTCTATCAAGACTGCGTTATCTCTTTTGTAGCTATATGGAGTAGGTATTTTGGTTACCCAGTCCACTGTGTGTACATTGCCATCCCATCAAACACTTGGTGCCTCTCAGCGTGCACTTCTCAAAAGTGTGCTTGGAGCAGAGAATTGTTATGTGCTAAATGCCCAACCAATCTCACTGCTGACCAACATTCCATGCGTTATAAAACACCAACCAACTTCCACGGCACAGAACCATCCCTGATTGGCAGGTGACACTGCGATGATGCACTGAACGTGTACCAATATGTGAATATTGTTAGTCAATTTTGTTATGACATGACTATAATATATATTGTTTGAATTCTAGATTTAGACATGCCGCTGTCAAGACAATGGTTGGAGCCCGACAACAAAACAACAACAGACCCAAAACTCCAAACAAGGACTCCAAAATGCAGAGTACAGTTGACCAAACCAGGCTACAGAACCATGGTGATCCCCTAAATGAAGGTTTGTTGATACATTGAGTGAGTCTGTATGTGACCTCTATATGAAGAGAGACCAGTGTTTCATGAGCGACACATACAGTTGGCAGAAAATAATGACATACTCTTGATACAAGCACCCAATAGCTCCCTCTGGTCAGTCCTGTGGATCATCCAACTGTGCCTGGCTGTCGATTTCGGGGTATAGGGAGTAACGGTGTGCTATTAACATTCGGAAAAGTCCAGTCTGAGACTAGCCCTTTTTCCATGTTTTCTTTGTAGGAATTCCAAAAACCAACAACTCACAGTCCAAATCTGAAATTTTTAATCCAAAGACTCAATATATGGTTACTTTTTATCAGGTGGATATTTCTCATTCTTCACTTTTAATCATCTGAAAGTGTGCAGGAACCCCATTTCTTGAACCACAAATGTTGCATACCAATTCTGCTTTGTGAACAAGATTTTGGGTATCGTTTCGCAATTATGCCAAATTTTCCAAAGGTGGTTGCTATCTGAAAGTGACGGACATAAAGAGTACTGAAACATTTTAAACATCTCCGCTGCTTTTCATTGTTTTCTCAATGTTCGCATGTTCTAGCTGGATATGGCAGTGGCAACCTCAACCTTGTGGTTGTCTTAGACCTAGAAGGTATCACCCAGCCCATTGTCAGTGTAGATTATTTCCAAGCCTTCAGTGCTTGTTCCCATGCAGTAAAATATGGTGACAAATTGATAGCAGTATTAGTCATAAACATATAAATATAACTGTTATTTTTATGTTTATGGTATTAATATATTTCTCTGTCAGTGTAGAATGTTTTGTCCATAGAGCCTAGGCTACTTGCATTTATGAGAGAATAACAGCTAATTGCCTTACATTCATAATCATGAACGCTGGCTAACTTTGAAGTGACAATTAGTTGATAGAACCGTGAAAATCCCAGACAGCTTTAGTTGATTCCAGTCTGTTTCAGGCATGATAAACAACAACAACCTCGCCATTAGTTGTCTCAATCATTTCATTCTATGCTCAAGAGTTCACTACCACACTCAAATGTACTGCCTTATGGCCCCCATAGTCGCCACAATTTTTTTTATTTAACATCCAACCACAATTTCCTACACAAATGCCTATCCATTGAGGAACTGGCAATACATTTCTCGTATTGGCATTCTCGGAGTGATTTTTTAAGTTTTTGAGTTTACCTTTGAAGATCCTGACCACAGAATCTGGTAGCATCAAGTCTTTTCAGTTAGTAAAGTTTGTGCAATGTTTTACCACCCCACAGATGGTATACTATCTCGTTCGTCATCAGTGCTCGGTAAGGCCTCAGTTTTCAGTTTTACGTCATAATAATTTCTTGAGTTCTCTAAATTACCACAAAATCAACTTTTATTTGATTATTAAAATTTTGTTTGTTTATAATTGAAATTAATTTAATCTCTTCTGTGTTGAAAACCACCACTAACAACTCTTTCCATGTCTAAAATACTTAATCAGATTTCAATTTCCTCTGATTTCCACACTGCCTAAGTACCTTGATACCGATATTGCTATGTAGAGAATGGTTTTGAAATGGTTTCGGTATTAAATGCAAGAATAATGGGTCAGCTGCAGGACACTCTGCAGAAACAATCAAATTGCTATTCAGTCAATAATTTTCAAGTGAGTTTAGTTCGTTTGCCTGTTCAACTCTGCCATACACTCTATAACTAGCCTGTACCGGCGTAGTTAGGAGCCCCAAGCAATACATTCTCCATTTTACGAATGTAAATGCATTTAGGGCTACTTGTCATGAATAATGACAGCATGAATTGTTCTACGTCATTGATTAGTTTCTGTAACCTGTCAATGGTGACTGCAGACCTCAAACTAGTGCAAGAAACATTTACTGTCAGTATACCACACTGCACATATAATGTGCCTGAATTTTCATAGAATATTGTCACTGACATATTTTAATACCTACCATCAGGGCCGAATGAGTAACATACGATATTTGGCTTGCATAGCACTCCACCGATGTGTGATGGTCACTATTCACTTTCTTACTATGTGTCATGTCATTCAGTGACACACGAATTCACTATCTGCCTTGATATGCAGCAAAAATAAAGTTTGTTTCACATGTTCGTTTGTAGAGGATTTGTGCGGAAAGTTTACATTTGGAGCTCCTAGCTACTCTGTTCTGGAGAGTGCCGGCTGTCTGGAAGTAGATATTGTCTTCCATCGGAAAAAGCCGTCACAGTCCAAGATGAAATTGGCCGTATGTTTACCTTGGATTGAGTATGATTGATGTGTTATAATATAGGTGATGTGATGTGATGTATGATAATTTAGTACTGTTATGATGCGGACAGGTACACAATCTTTTTTTACCTGCAAAAATAATGTTCAATATTTCCTCTGTTAACAATAGAAGATAGAAGTAGGTGTGTCAATCATATTCATAAATGTTTTAAAGTGAACCTCTATTTTATTTGTTTTCTGTTTATCCCTGTACTGTTATCTTAATTGTTGTAGAATGGAACTCCTGTATCTAATGGTACGACAGAGACCACCCTAGTAGAAGATAATCAGGTTACAGGTGTGGTAGCGGTACAGTGGGAAACCAGAGAGGGTACTGCCAAACTCAACAGAGATTTCAAATTCTCCTCCGGCAAACTGGTGAGCTAACTACTATGACTTGTACTTTGCAGCTATATCACGGCCTGGACTTTTGCCTATTACACCTAATCTTGGTTTTAGATCATAACCCTTGGGATAATGTTGTTGACATGGTGTGAAGAAAAGTCAAACCCTAGATAATGATTTTGTACAACAAGGTTTTTCCATGAAGACGGTCAATGTATTCATGCTGATACCCTGTCAGAGGTTTTAAGGCTGAAAAACATCATCTCAGACGCTGAAGTATAGCGCAGTAGAGGAACACCACAAATCCCAAGGGGTAATCCAAGAAAAGATCTGATTTGCCTGAGAGTAAATGGTCTGCAATACTCAAAAACTTGCTGTTTACGTTTATTTATTAGGTTTAAAATAACTCTTTTAATAGTTTTGGTCAATTTATATGACCACTGAGAGCGAGTGATCCATATATGCCCTCCACCCTCTCTGTCCCCAACTCAAAGGAATTCAATCAGATAATGTCTGCAAATCATCGCACTCAACAACTTTCGATTGCTGACAACACATGTTTGGATTGAATAAGATATTTGCCTTAATGTTTGGTGTTTTATGATACCCCAGTGGCCAATCATCATAAAAATTCCCAAATGAGCTTTTCACTGATTCAGGCCAAATAACCAACTCATATGAGGTTGAGATTTTTTGTGATTGCGGTTGAAATTCAGTTCAAATGTCATCATGTCTTGTTTTCTTTTGCACCCTGTTTTTGTTCTCGGGTTTTTGTTACCCAGGCTCAGCCCCGCCATGGACTAATGTTTATGTAAAGAGTGTTGTTTAAAGTTATTTTAAATCTTTCATTTTACTTAAAATTTATGGTTGATTTCCGTCAATAATGATTTATACCGAATTTGTTGATGTTTAATATCTCACACCATTTTTTATTTCCGCCCCTCTGAAGGCAACATGTGGTCGAATTGTGAGTAGTCGGAAACACGCTCCACTTCCGCATCCTTGTGTCCAGTGAATTTGTGATTATTTTGGTGTTAATTTTATTTTATCTTCTTTACTATGTAACAATGTATGTATATGTCATGCCATTCTGTTACTAGTGGCAGAACAACCTTTTAAATTTAAGCTAATATCGAGCCGTTGTCCCACAAGAATCCTGAAATTAGTCACTTGTAACACAACTTGTCATTTTAATCTCTCACAAATTTGTTTCTACTCTTATCTAACAATAATAAGTCACTGGTTAAATCGTTCTATTAAACTACCTGCATCTTGCAGTTTTCTTCCTTTTCTCATTCAATTTTAGTTACGATCCAATCCACTATCATGTCACACCGACTTTTGCTAAATGTCGTGTAATCTTGCATGTGATACTAGTCAGATTGCTTTGGCCTTCAGTTTGCCGTGCCTTATCCTGCCGCTGCGGAATTATGATTTCTGCTATGTGCCCCAAACAACTCACTGCCTTATTACCAAAATTATCTCCCCTGAATTTTCTGGTTATTCTTGAATCTTTGAACAATTCGATACTAGCAAAAATTATGGTTTTAACTGTTTGATGTGTCGAGCTAACATCAAGTCACAAGCCAAATTGCAAAAACTGCCCCGAAGAGACTTATTTTACCACAGGCTGATTAGTCTTTTTATACATGTTGCCGACCCATTGGGTACGTGGATCAATGTTAAATTTACTTGTCTGCATATGTTACAGACCAATTAGCAGGCTATTTAAGATGTAGATAATTATGTGCATGTGACATTTCAGTTCCATGACCACCTCAGGGTCACTTTTTTCTTCCAACTATAGCATTACAAGAGAGTGTCAGTGAGCACAACTCTTCTGCAGTGCTAATGTAGCACAAGTTTTGAAACAGGAAACAATCGTCAATGTTGTTTCTTGTCTGAGACTATGTCCAATCTAATTTTCAGTTTTTTTTCTGATGTGCTATCTCTTCCATAATGACAACAGTGGACAGAGCACTAAGGGATATTTACATTTGAACATGTAAAATCTGCCTTATTTCTAACGTCGCGTACACAAAACGCAAGTAAGAATTGCATTTTTATGGTATGTTTCTCAACTTGTACTGTTACTTGTTACGACAGGTGTTTAACAGTGACGAGTACAAGAAGACTATATCTATCCCGATAGTAAACGACCATGAGTTTGAGCCGGACACGGATTTCTACATTATACTGCGTAATCCTGAGGGTGACGCAGGACTCGGAGACCCGAGTGTGGCGAGGGTTACTATCATTGACGATGACGGTGAGTCTCCAGCGAGGATGTGATGTAGTAGTGCAGGAGGTTATTGTGGAAAGAATCATGAACCATCGGGCTTTGCCAGATGGTACTTATATTATGTACTTTACAGACTTCAATTCAGCGGCTGTTCCCGAATAGTCAAATTCACAAATTTGCTTTCGAATATTTGCAAATTTTGATGTTATAGTTTTATAAGCTATCATTGAAGAATTCATAGAAATCTAATAATGAGAGGATCTACAATTTAGCGAGTTCGGCGTTAGCGAAATAGCAAAATTTGAAATTCAAGTAAAATTTTCTTCCTGTAGGGTAATGCATGCAATACCAAAGTACCCAAGTACCAAAGTGGGCTATAGGATGGATTTCTAGTCAAAATTATGTACAGTCGTATGTAATAATTATTGTACTGAATAGTGTACGTGTCAGGTTTAGTTGAACGTTACAAGTGTTTGTGCATAGTATGAAAAATGTATTACATGTATCTCTCCTATTGGTACATCATAAACAGAACGTCATCATTGTGAATGAAAAAGTTGTTCACACGTAAAATTACAAAAATACAATTGGGAAATAATTGAAGCTAATAAACGGTAAAGGGTGTTGATTTTTTAAGAATGATGTCGGTAACAAGTCAGTGTTGTTTAGAGAAATTTAACTTATAATGAAGAAAGTTACAGTTTACACTAATAGGTACATTAATTTGCTCTAATGCAGTATTAGTGTGGTGATCATTGATCTCAGTTTAAGATAGACTAAACATTTATATTTAAATGCTGATCTCCTATATTTGCCCTAGGTAGGTATGCTTTGATCATCGCTCACGTGGCACAAATATAACTCTCAGATAATGTATTAACACCTTCAACATCACTCAATTATAGGAGCCCAAAGGAGAAAGTTGCGAAATGATAAAATGATACCTTAATTTATTACCGATTTTTTTATTAATTTCACCTTTCGTTACTCTAGTTACATGTAAACAGTGATAAATTATTGGCAAA
>ERZ1740070.1700-NODE-1700-length-13455-cov-4.509552_pt1 | contig 13455 bp, 9 predicted proteins | sample MGYA00581734_ERZ1740070 | MGnify/ENA primary metagenome ERZ1740070 (study PRJEB43018, sample SAMN04849744) | marine metagenome | isolation source: floating plastic debris | place: Pacific Ocean | collected 2008-09-01 | study: EMG produced TPA metagenomics...
GACCAATCCGCACCTTCGTCAAAAACGTGCTGAACTTGCTGCCGGTCATTTTCTGGAACTTGCGGGAAAACGATGTGGCGCTCATGTGTGCCATGTTGGCGGCATCCTCTAGGCGGATGTCCTCTGCAAAGTTCTGCGTCAGGTAATCGACAACGTCCGCGATGTTGTTGCGACCGGCCTTCGCTTTGGGCAGGGACAGGCGGGTTTCCGACAGGGTTTTCTGTTTGGAATGTGCGTTGACCTTCACCAAAAGCTGCAAGAACCGCAGGATACGATCTGCGCCCAACGCGTCGCGAATGCCGGCCAAGGCGTGGCGCGCTTGGGACAGGTCAAAGTCGATAAACTCGATCCCACCGCGGGACCGCGCCAGCATGTCATCGAAGGCCGAGAACTCTGGAAACGCGACCTTGAGGCGATCAATGCTCTCTTGGTTGAACTGGACCAACATGTCACGCAAACCGACAGGCGCGGTTTCCCCGATCTCATCGGTGATCCAGTTATGCGGCAGGTTGGGGCCACACAGGAACAAGGCACCGGGCGAGAACGGGCCGATATAGTCACCGACAAAGGCCTTGCCTTCGGTCGCGACAATGAGATGAAGCTCATATTCTTCGTGTGCGTGCCACCGGCACAGGTCCGTCGGCCAGCCATGTTCGAGGTAGCGAATGGATTGCGCGGCCCGATCAACGAATTCGAATTCTGGTGTGAGGACGGACATTACTTCACCGCCCCGAATGTGAGGCCCTGAACCAGTTGTTTCTGACAGAACCACCCCAGCACGATGATCGGCCCCACGGCGGCGGTTGACACGGCGGAGAGACGCCCGAAAAACAGGCCCTCCGGCGCGCGGATGCCTTCGATGAGTTTGGAAAGGGTGGCGGCGTCCGTTGTTGTCAGCCGGACGGTCCAATAGGCCTCATTCCAGCAGAAGATGAAGCACAAAAGCGCGGTTGAGGCGACGCCGCCCCAGGCCAGCGGCAAGAGGATATCGCGGATCTCGCCCCAGGTGTTCACACCGTCCATCTTGCCCGCCTCGATGATCTCTTTGGGGATCTCTTTGAAATAGGTGAAAAGCATCCAGATCACGATGGGCAGGTTGATAAGACTGAGGACCAGAATAACAAGGAAATGGGTGTCAAAGATGCCCAGGAAATTCTTGGTCAGGAACGTCATCGGATAAAGCACCGCCGCGGCGGGCAGCATCTTGGTCGACAGCATCCACATCAGGACATCCTTGGTGTGCCGCGATGGGTTGAAGGCCATGGCATAGGCGCAGGGCACCCCGACGACCAGCGTAAAGATCGTGGCGAAGACGGAGGTGATGGCCGAATTGATGGCAAATCGCCAATAGTCATAGTTCTCGGTCATGTTCAGATAGTTTTCCAGCGTGGGCTGGAACATGATCAGGTGCTCAGGCTTCACCGCATCGGCATCGGTTTTGAAGCTGGTCAGAACCATCCAGAAGATCGGAAAGAAGAAGATCAGCGCGACGATCCAGGCCAAAACGGGCCAGAAGATGCGGGCGAATTTGGTGTCTTGTGCGACGATGGCCATGGGGTCAATCCATCAAGGTTTTGCCGTCCATCCGATGCAGGAAGATCGCAATGAGGTTGGCCAGGATCACGGCATAGATGCCCGTCGCACTGGCCGCGCCGATGTTGTTGGAGGCAAATTCGCCGATCAGATAAGGCAGGTTCTTGTTGCCATTTCCCCGGCTGACAATCTCAATCTCCGCATAAAGCGAGAGGTGAAAGATCGCCTGGATCATGATCACAATCGCAATCGGTCGGCCCAAGTGTGGCAGCGTGAGGTTGCGAAAGCGCGACCAGGCGTTGGCCCCATCCAGGATAGCCGCCTCTTTTTGCTGTTGGTCCTCTGATTGCAGTGAGGTCATGAAGATCAGCACGGCAAAAGGGGTCCATTGCCAGGTGACCATCATGATGACGGCGTAGGCTGAGGTTTGCGTGGCGCGGAATGAGATCGGCTCAAACTCCGGCCAGAGCGAAAAGAACCCGCCCAAGACCGGGAAGGTCCGCAGGCCGTCCATCATGTCGTTCACCCCGGCCACCGCAAGCCCCTGAAGGCCCAGCACCGGATCGAGGATCATGTTGATCCACAGCACGGCGTTGACGGCGGGCATCACGAAGAAGGGGGAGATGAGCAAAACCCGAACGATGCCCCGTCCAGGAAACGCGCGGTTGATCAAGACGGCGATGGCCAGACCCAGGATCACGGTCAGCACCAGGATAGAGCCCACCATGAGGACCGAATTATAGATGGCCAGCCAGAAGCCGTCATTCTTCCAGACAAACTCGTAATTGCCCAAACCGCGCCAATTGTCGATCGAAGGCTTGGTCCATTCCGGCCTGTTCAGACTGGTCAGAACGTAGCGGATGAACGAGAAAAACAGCGTCATGCCCAGCGGCACAAGCATCCAGATCAACAGCAACACGACAGCGGGCGTTTGCAACAATCTGGCAAGCGAGCGGTCTTGCATCACGTGTCCTTCGAAAAGCGGTTGGGCTGGGACAGGCGGACCCGTCCCAGCGGCAGGGCCGGGTTAGTAGTAACCCGCCTCAGACATGATGGCGTCCGCCGCAGATTGCGCGTCTTCCAAAGCCTCTTCCACGGTTTTTGCGCCCGAAAGAGCGGCCGCCATTTCCTGTGCGACAGCGGATCCGACCTGCGGAAACTCCGGGATCGAGGCAAACTGAACCCCGACATAGGGTTTCAGGTCTGTCGCTTCTGGTGCTGCGGATTCAATGGCCGCCAGTTCCGCGTCAGCAAAACCCGCTACAGCTTTGAACTCCGCAGACCCATAGGTTGAGGCGCGCGTGCCGGTGGGCACAGATCCCCAACCAAACTCAGGGTGGTCGGCCACGGCTTGGATATAGTCCTTGGACGTGGCCCATTCGATGAAGGCCTTGGCCGCATCGGCGTTGTCGGTGCCGGATGGTACCGCCATGGCCCACGCCCAGAGCCAGTTTGCGCCTACCGGGTTGCCCGCATTCGGGGATTGCGCATAGGCCACGCCATCGACCTCAAGGAATGACGCCGCGATGGTGGCATCAATCCACATGCCGCATTTGCCTTCGTTATAAAGCGCGAGGATCTCGTTGAAGGAGTTTCCTTCCGATCCCGGAGGGCCGTAAGTGCCCAGAAGATCGACGTAGAAATTGATCGCCGCCTTTCATTCATCGCTGTCGAGCTGCGGGCGGAAATCCGCGTCAAACCACGTGCCACCGAATGAGTTCACGACCGTGGTGATGAACGCCATGTTGTCGCCCCAACCCGGCTTGCCGCGCAGGCACACGCCGTAGACCTCATCGGGGTTGTGGATGGCTTCTGCCGCCGCGCGAATGTTGTCCCAGCTGTCATTGTCGGAAATGGTGACACCCGCGGCGTCGGTCAGATCCTTGCGGTACATGACCATTGAGCTTTCGCCATAAAACGGTGCGGCATAGAGCGTGCCATCATGGGACAGACCGTTGCGAATGGCAGGCAGCATGTCATCCATGTCGTACTCTGCGCCGAACTCCAACGGCTCAATCCAGCCTGCCGCGCCCCAGATCGGGGCCTCTTGCATGCCGATGTTGATGATGTCGTACTGACCACCGCCCGTGGCGGTATCGGATGTCACCTGTTCGCGCAAAACGCCCTCTTCCAGCGACACCCAGTTCAGCGCCACGCCCGTCTCTTCGGTATAGGCCGCAGCCACCTTTTGCATGTTGATCATATGGCCATTGTTCACAATGGCGATCGTGAGATCCTTGCCATGACCGTCGGCCACGGCATGAGACGCAAGCCCAGCCACGACAAGCGCAGCCCCGGGCAGGGTCAAATTCTTCATGATGTCCTCCCATTTTCATCGGGCTAACCCGATCATGATCAATGAAGCGACAAATTCCGACGCCCGCACTAGTACAATTCTATCGAGAGACTGTACAAAAACGATGATTTTTTTCGCAATGGCGCGCGTAACCGGCAAGATTATATCATCTGGTGGGCGGCGGTTTAGGGGTCCTAGACCCGCAAGGGGGACCCGTATCGCTGGCGGCTTCGTGGACAAGAGATGCGCTTTGATAGGGCAAAGATGGGGTCATGATCGTCCTAGACTTGGACATCTGAGGCGGCTCCATGTCTGGTCTGTCCTGCGCGCGTGACATGGGCGGCACGCGCGTCTTTCTCACGCGGCGCAAATGTCGGCGCAGCGCCAAGCGCCCATCGCCCCATATCGGCCTGTGACGCAGCGCAGCGGTTGGATGGCATGGGCGCAAACCAGACCCAGAGCGTGGGTCAGCCAGGGGCAGGCAGGGATCCGCCTCGTGCTTACCCCCGCATGCGCGCGCCGTCCGCGTCAAAAAGCGCTTCCGTCAGCATCCGCGCGGGCCGCATTTCGCCCAGGATCTCAATCTCGGCCGCGCGCCCCTCTGTGGCCGCCTCCCGCGGGATCAGCGCCATGGCAATGGATTTGTCGGCGAAGTGGGAATACCCCCCTGATGTGCAAAATCCCTGAACTTTGCCGTCAATCCACACCGGTTCATAGCCGTTCACATCCGCATCGAGCGCGTCCACCTCGAACGGCACAAGCGTGCGCTTGGACCCTCGGCTGCGCTCCTCTTCGGCGGCGGCGCGACCGATGAAATCCACGTTCTTTGCAAAGCTGATAAAGCGGTCCATGCCGGTCTCGCCGGGCGTGTAATCGGGCGAAAACTCCCGCAGCCAAGCGCCAAAGAACCGATCCAGCCTAAGCGACATCATCGCGCGCATGCCAAAGGGCACCATAGCGTGCTTTTGACCCTCGGCCCACAGCACGTTCCACAGCGCCCGTTGAGACATCGGATCGCAATAGATTTCATAGCCCAGATCGCCGGTGTAGCTGACCCGTTGAATGAGACAATCGACCATGCCTACAGTCGCCTTGCGCACATCCATAAAACGCATGTCCGCCACATGGTCGCGGGTGCAGGCGACCAGCACGTCGCGCGCTTTCGGGCCTGCGATCTGAAAGCCGTTGAGGCGATCGGTGATGTTGTCCACCTGCACGCCCGTCGCCTCGTTTCGTTCAAACCAGCGCATGTGATAGGCCTGTGCGCCGTAGCTTGCGGTCAGTTGAAAGGCCGTGTCGGACAGGCAGGACACGGTGAAATCACCGATCAGCCGTCCCTTTGGCGACAGCATCGGCGTGAGCGAAATCCGGCCTTGTTTGGGGATGCGCCCGGCCATGATCCGATCGAGCCACGCGCGGGCATTTTCGCCTGGCACCAGATACTTGCCGAAATTATGCACCTCATTGATGCCCACGCCGCCGCGCACGGCTTTGACCTCGCGTTTGGTGGCCTCCCACGCGTTGGAGCGGCGGAAAGAGGGGGTCTCATAGCGGGGCTCATCGCCTTGGGCGAAATAGTTCACGACCTCAAGCCCGTATTGATGGCCCCAGACCGCGCCCATATTGTCGAATACGTCATACATGGGCGTGGTGTTAAAGGGCCGTGCGGCGGGCAGTTCTTCGTTGGGATAGGCGACGGAGAAGCGTTTTTGATAGTTCTCGATGGATTTGGGCAGGGTGTATCCCTGCGTGAGCCAATCGCCAAAGCGGGCCACTTCCATCGCCGTCACATCGCGTTCGCATTCGCCCTCGACCATCCATTGCGCCAGCATCAGGCCCACGCCGCCCCCTTGACTGAACCCCGCCATCACCCCGCAGGCGGACCAGTAATTGCGCAGACCCGGCACCGGCCCCACCAGTGGGTTGCCATCAGGGGCAAAGGTGAACGGCCCATGGATCACGGATTTGACACCTGCGCGTTCGAGCGAGGGAAAGCGGCGATAGGCGAAATTGATCGAATGTTCGATCTTGTCGAAATCGTCTGGCAAAAGTTCGTGGCCGAAGGTCCACGGCGTGCCATCCACGGCCCATGGTTTGCAGGTCTGCTCGTAAAACCCGATGCAAAGCCCGCGGCCCTCTTGGCGCAGGTAGCTTTCCCCGGCGGGATCCATGACATGCGGATGTTCGCCGCCGGCGGCCACAATCTCTGCAATTTCCGGCACTTCTTCGGTCACCAGGTATTGGTGCTCCATCGGGTAGAGCGGCACGTAAACGCCCGCCATCGCGCCCACCTCGCGCGCCCAAAGCCCGCCTGCATTGACCACATGTTCGGCGTGGATCGTGCCTTTGTCGGTGACCACGTCCCAGGTGCCGTCAGGGCGTTGATTGGTCTCGCGCACCATGCAGTGGGTTTCTATCGTGGCCCCGCCCATACGCGCGGCCTTGGCATAGGCGTGGGTGGTGCCAGAGGGGTCGAGATGGCCATCAAGGGGGTCATAAAGCGCGCCCAAGATACCATCGGTGTTGGTCACAGGCGCGATCTTTCGGATCTCGTCAGGGCCCACGATCTCGGTCTCAAGGCCCATGTAGCGGTGCTTGGCCCGTTCGGCGAGCAGCATGTCAAAGCGATCTTGATTGTCGGCGAGCGTCACCCCGCCCACATGGTGCAGCCCGCAGGACATGCCGGTGATCTCTTCCAACTCCTTGTAAAGCTTGATCGTATAGCCCTGAAGTGCGGCCATATTGGTGTCGCCATTGAGCGTATGAAACCCGCCCGCCGCGTGCCAAGTGGAGCCGGAAGTGAGCTCAGAGCGTTCCAGCAGCATGACATCCGACCAGCCCAGCTTGGTGAGGTGGTAAAGCACGGAGGCGCCAACAACGCCGCCGCCGATCACGGCCACTTGGGTGGTGGTTTTCATGAGATAGCCCTCAGTAAATGCATATGGTCCGACCCTGCCTGTTGGGCGGGGCAGGGCATGTCCGAAAGCGACAGATTTTGTCGTTTCCCTTAGAGGGCGGTCACCCTGCGGTCACTATGAGGTCCGGGCCCTATGGGCAATGAAAGGGTCTGCGGCCCATTCAGGTTGGCATGATTTGGATCGCGTTGTCAGCGATGTCATCCGGGGTGACACTGATCAGGCCCACTTTGAACCCGGTGCCGTCATCGCGCGTGACCAGAAGGTCGGTATTGCCGTTGCCAGGGTCCAACAGCGTGACCTCATCAAACGTGATGCCTTGGATCGCGATGACATCCACGTCCGGGTCGAAATCTTCAACAATCAAACGCGGCTGCTGGTTGGCAGGATCAGGTTCAAACACGGCACCGGGCGGGTTCACGAATTCGGCCTCCCGAATCTCAAACCTGTCGGCGCCTTCCCCGCCGCCCAGCACGATCCCTTGGCCTTGTAACTTGTTGACAAAGCCGCGCAGCGTGTCATCGCCTTCGCCGCCCAGGACCGTGGCTTCGTTGCGTGCCTCAAGCGTGTCGTCTCCCGCCCCTCCGTCACCGAAGGCGCTGGTATTGGCGAGGATGACGTCATTGCCTGCGTCGCCAAGACCACGTGACCCGCCGGTCAGGTTGAGCGTGTCGTCGCCGTCACCGCCGGTGACGGTGGAGGAGTTTCCCGCTGTGATAACATCATTGCCCTGTCCGCCTGACACGAACGAGGCGATGGGCGCGGTGATCGTGTCATTGCCCTCATCCCCGAAAAAACTGGGGGAGTTGTCGATCGCGGTCAGGATGTCATCCCCTGCGCCTCCGCGTCCTGTCCCGCCATCCGCTTCGATCACGTCATCGCCATCGCCACCGTCGCCCAAAGTGTTGAAGCTGATCGACAGGGTGTCATCGCCATCTTCGCCGAAAATCGACGCCCCATCGCGCGCAGTCAGAACGTCATTGCCGTTTCCGCCAAAACCTTCGGTCATGCCGGTGGCCGTGATCACATCGTCGCCATCCCCGCCGCGCGCCGTCGCCTCATCTTGCACGTCAATAGTGTCGGCACCCGGCCCACCATCGACCCGCGCAAAGTTGGACGCCGTGATCGTATCCTCGCCGTTATCCCCATCTGCATCGGCGCGCCCTGTGGCAATGATCCGGTCATTGCCATCCCCGCCAAATCCCTCCGCCTGGCCGCCCAACGTAAGGACATCATCGCCCGCGTCGCCAAAGGATTGCGAAATGGAACCTGTGGCATCGAATGTATCCTCTCCGGCTCCACCACGGCCTGTGGCGTTATCCTGAATGGCGAAGACGTCATTTCCGGGCCCGCCGAAGCCTTGGGCACGGTCGGATAGGTCAAACGTATCCTCCCCGGCCTCGCCGAACCCTACGGCGTTGTCTGACAGCTCAAACCGGTCGTCGCGAAAATCACCCGTGACCGTGTCTTCACCCGTGCCGGTCAAGGGATCCGGCGGCGGGTCGCTTGGGTCGTCAGGCATATCAGGCATGTCCTGCATGGGGGGGTCTTCATCTGAAGCGGGATCGCGGCGCACCGGGGTGTCGTCCTCGTCATCGAGGATCAGCCACGTTGTCAGCCCAAGGCCCAAGAGTGCAAGCAGGCTGAAACCCATAGACGTCTCCGATCTGGCGCTTGGAAAACAACCATAGCAAGAATTATGCAAATTTAAATCACCATAATGGGAAAACGCTCCGTTTCCATTGCAGCAACGGTTGGACCCGAAAGAGTTTAGGACGGACCCCCTTCCATGCGCGACGAAACATGTCGCAAATGGGCAATTGCACGGGCCGAAGGCGCTTCAGGATGCAGGCAGGTCAGAGAGGTAGCACACCATGAAAACCCATGCGCAAGCGGTTGTAATCGGGGGCGGTTTGATTGGCTGTTCTATCCTCTATCATCTGGCCAAGATGGGCTGGACGGATGTGGTGCTGCTGGAACGCGATGAGCTGACCTCGGGCTCCACATGGCATGCGGCTGCCGGCATTCCCGGGCTTCATGACAGCGCCAATATCAGCCGCATCCAGCATTACACGATGAACCTTTACAAGGAGCTGGAGCAGGAAACCGGGCAAAGCTGCGGGGTGTTTCAGCCGGGCTCTCTCTACCTCGCGCAGACCGAAAACCGGGAGCATCAGCTCAAGCTTCAGGCCGCCAAAGCGCGGCTCTACAACATGGATTTCCACGAAATCAGCCGCGAGGAGGCGGAGGAAAAGCACCCGCTGGTGAATTTCGATGGCGTGCGCTGCATCATGTGGGAAAGCAATGGCGGCAATGTGGATCCCTCGGGCGTGACCCACGCCTATGCCATTGGCGCGCGCCAGATGGGGGCAGAGATTGAGCGGTTTACGCCCGTGACAGGCACGCGCCCGCAGCCCGATGGCACCTGGGTGGTGGAGACCCCCAAGGGCGAGATCCAGACCGAATGGGTGATCAATGCCGCCGGGCTCTGGGGGCGGGAGGTGGCCGCGATGGCGGGCCTCGAGGTGCCGCTGCAACCCACCGAGCATCAGTATTTCGTCACCGAAACCATTCCGGAGATTGAGGCGGTTGGGCGGCGGCTCCCCTCCGTCGCGGACCGGGATGGAGAATATTACCTGCGCCAAGAAGGCAAGGGCCTGCTGATCGGCGCCTATGAGCGGGACATGCGGTTCTGGGCCGAAGGGGGCACACCGCTCGATTTCGCCCATGATCTGTTCCCCGATGATCTGGAGCGGATCGCCGAGAATGTCATGCGCGCCATGACCCGCGTGCCCGTGGCCGAAACCGCAGGGATCAAGCGGGTGATCAACGGGCCGATGATCTGGTCGCCCGACAGCAATGTGATCCTCGGCCCGGTCCCGGAGTTGAAGAATTACTTCATGTGCGGGGGAATCATTCCGGGTTTCTCTCAATCCGCCGGGATGGGCCTCATGGTCGCGCAGTGGATCATCGAGGGTGAGATGGCCTATGACATGTTCCCCTGGGATGTGGCGCGCTACGGGGCGTGGGCCAATGACAAAGCCTTCGTGAAGGCCAAGGTCGAGGATGTCTACACCCATCGCTTTGCCATTCATTATCCCAATGAGGAACGCGCAGCCGGGCGACCGTTAAAGACCCGGCCTGCCTACGCCATGCAGCGCGAGATGGGCGCAGTCTTTGGGCTGAACTATGGCTGGGAACATCCGCTGTGGTTTGCGGACAAGCCGGGCGTGGAGGATACCAACGGGTTCACGCGGCAAAACTGGTGGGGACCGGTGGGCGCGGAATGCAAGATGTTGCGCGAGACGGCAGGCATCATAGATATTTCGAACTTTGCCAAATACCGCGTGACAGGGCCGGGGGCGGAAGACTGGCTCAACGCCGTGTTTGCCAACCGGATGCCGCGCGAGGTGGGCCGGTCTTGCCTCACGCCGCTGATTTCCGTACGGGGCGGTATTGCCGGGGATGCGACGGTCACCCGCGTGGCCGAAGATGCGTTCTGGGTGATCTCATCGGGCATGGCGTAGCGCTATCAAAGCCGGTTCTTCCAGATGGTGCCGCTGCCCGAGGGCACCACGTTTGAGAGCCTCACAGAAACCCATTGTGGCTTCAACGTGGCCGGGCCCAAATCGCGCGACATGCTGCAACGGCTGACCAATACGAGCCTCGGCAATGAGGATTTCCCGTTCATGCGCTCGCGCGTGATTGAGCTGGCCGGTCTGGAATGCCTGGCCTTGCGCGTCAGCTTTACCGGCGATCTGGGCTGGGAGCTGCATTGCGCCGCCGAGGATCAAGAGGCGCTCTACCGCGCGTTGCTTGAGGCGGGCGAGGCCGTGGGCGCAGGGCCGGTTGGGGGCAGGGCGCTGATGTCGCTGAGGCTGGAGAAAGGCTATGGCTCCTGGAGCCGGGAATACAGCCCGGAATACTGGCCTCACGAGGTGGGGTTTGAGCGGCTGTGCAAGATGGACAAGGACTTCCTCCACAAAAAGGCCGCGCAAAAGGCGATGGAGACCGCCCCGCGAGAGGCTTTGGTGCTGATGCAGCTGGATGAGGCGGATGTGACATCCTCAGGTGCGGATGCCACAGGCGGCGAGCCGATCTTCTTTGAAGGCGCAGGCATCGGGCGTGTGACATCTGGCGCTTACGGCTATTCGGTGGGGATGTCGCTGGCCATGGGATATGTGAAAGCGGGCACAGCACTGCCCGGGGATGAGGTCGAGGTGATGGTGCTGGGACAACCGCACCGCGCGCGGATCCTGTCCGAGCCGCCGTTTGACCCCAAAGGCCAACGTTTGCGCTTGTAACATCGCGACCCCGGGGGGCGCTGCCCCCGCCATCGAAACCCCAGGGTTTCGACGCCTCCCCCGGAGTATTTTTGGCAAGATGAATATGAGGACATGTCCCCTGTTTCATCTTTCCAGAAATACTCCCGCCGGAGGCACCTGTGCGTGCAGCCTGCGCAGGTTTTGAACGCAGGGAGCACCGGGCCCAACCGCGGGCGCCATAGGCCGTCACGGCACAGGCGTTGGGGCTGGGTCGGTCCACATTTTGCCCCGACGCGGCGTGTCGATTTTGTAATCTGTTGCGTGGCGCGCAAAGAACTCCCGTCCAAACGCATGGGCGGCCTGCATTGGGCCTTGCGGATCGCGCTGCACATCTCCGCGGGCATTGCCGTGGCCATGGACGACGCCCACAAAGCTCGATCCGGTGTAGCGGCTGAATTCCTGCACTTGATGCAGGATGCCGTGGGACACGGTTGGAAAACTTTCTTCAGAGCTCAGCAAGAGGCCGATGCGTTTGTTTTGGATCTCTGTCAGCACGCGCGGTGATGCAGGATAGGAGGCCGCCACATAGCAAAACATCCGGTCGAAAAACGCCTTGAGTTGCGCCGACATGCCGTACCAGTAGATCGGTGTCGCCAGGATCACCCCATCGGCGGGCAGAAAATCATCCTCGAACAGCGCCCCGTACCCGTCATCGATCCCGCAGCGGCCATCGGCACGACGACATTGACGACAGTCGCGCAGAAAGCCCCCCAAGACGGTGCTCAGATCGCGCTGAGTGACGTCGTGGCCGGCCTCTTGCAAGCCGGACGCAGCGCTTTGCGCCAAAAGGGTCGAATTGCCGGTCTGTCGCGGGCTGGAGGTGAGGACGAGAGCTTTCATGCCGGGGTCTCCGTCTTGTGAGATTGTATGTCACCAGTGTACAAAGGGTGATTACCTGTGGGCAAGTACGCACCTTTTGGTAACTAGTGTGAGGCGAAATGCAGACCAAAGACAGCACGGTCCCCAGCGTGTTCGACGCGGAGTGTTCCGCCCGCCATGCGCTGGAGTTGATCGCGAGCAAATGGGCCATTCTGATCCTATCTGCCCTGGCGGAGGCGCCGATGCGCAATGGTGCGCTGCTGCGCCGGATCGATGGGATATCGCAAAAGATGCTGACCCAAACCTTGCGAGAGCTGGAACGCAACGGGCTTGTCCTGCGCGAGGATCGGCAAACGATCCCGCCTCATGTGACCTACCGGCTCACCCCGGTTGGCCAGTCTTTGAGCACGGCGTTGATCACGCTCGATCGCTGGGCGGAGCAAAATTTTCCGGAACTTGATCGCGCCAAAGCGCTCTACGACAGCCAGGCGGGAAAATTAAGCCCGTCCACCTGATCTAAGCGCCGCGCCAGATCCAGCCGCCGCCCAAGATGCGGGATCCGCCCGTTTCGTAGAAGACGCAGGCCTGACCGGGGGAGCTACCCTCTTCGGGTGTGAGCAGTTCCACTTCTGCCTCGGTCGCGGACAGAGGGCGCAGGATAGCCTCGCGCGGGGGCCTGGTGGAGCGGACTTTGACCGAGACGTGCCATGCGTCCTGAGATGTCAGCGGGGCATCGCCCAGCCAGTTGATCTCACGCAAAGGGACGGTTCGGGTGGCCAGATGCTCCTTGCCGCCCACGATCACGCGGCGGGTGTCGACGTCGAGTTTGACCACGTAAAGCGGCTCAGAAAGACCGCCGATGCCAAGGCCGCGCCGTTGGCCGATCGTGTAGTGGATGACCCCCTCGTGATGGCCCAGGACGCGGCCGTCCATATCGACGATCTCACCGGGCTCTGCGGCCCCGGGGCGCAGTTTCTCGATCACAGCCGCATAATTGCCGTTGGGCACGAAACAAATGTCCTGACTGTCGGGCTTGTCTGCCACCGCCAGGCCATAACGCGCCGCAAGCTCGCGGGTGGCGTCCTTGGAGGGCAGGTGACCCAACGGGAAGCGCAGAAACTCTAGCTGTTCAGGCGTGGTGGAGAACAGGAAATAGCTTTGATCGCGCCCTGCATCCTCCGCGCAGTGCAGCTCTGGCCCGCCTGCGCCCAGTTTGCGCTGAATGTAGTGCCCGGTCGCCATGCAATCGGCCTCCAGATCTCGGGCCGTTTCCAAAAGGTCCTTGAATTTCACCCGCTCATTACACCGGATACACGGCACCGGCGTGGCCCCGGCAAGATAGCTGTCGGCAAATTCATCAATCACCGCGTCTTTGAAGATGTTTTCATAATCCAAGACGTAATGCGGAAAGCCCATCGCCTCTGAGACGCGCCGGGCGTCGTGGATATCCACGCCCGCGCAGCACGCGCCTTTTTTGGCAAGGGCCGCGCCGTGATCATAAAGCTGTAGCGTGACCCCCACCACGTCATAGCCTTCCTCCGCCAGCATGGCCGCGACAACGGAGCTG
>ERZ1740070.1701-NODE-1701-length-13453-cov-5.222197_pt1 | contig 13453 bp, 13 predicted proteins | sample MGYA00581734_ERZ1740070 | MGnify/ENA primary metagenome ERZ1740070 (study PRJEB43018, sample SAMN04849744) | marine metagenome | isolation source: floating plastic debris | place: Pacific Ocean | collected 2008-09-01 | study: EMG produced TPA metagenomics...
GCCTTGGCGAGGAAGTTTGGCAATAACCAGCCGCCAACGCCCCAGGCCATGCCATAGCCGCGGCTGAGTGTCGTCGGCGACGTATCGAGACCGCCATAGAGATAGCCCTGCTTATGGGCGACCGACCCGTAAATGCTGTAAGCGCCTGGCGTCCGTGCAGCGGCGCCTTCCATGGCAGTCAGGATGTCTGAAGCCAGTTTGCCGCCGCCGGTCGCATCAAAGCCGAGCGTCGCGCCGGTTTCGTGAATCGCATCGATCAGATCCGCCATGAAACTGTCTTTGCTGGAATTGACGATATATTTTGCGCCGAGGCCCTTCAGGATCTCTTCCTGTTCCGGCTTGCGAACAATATTGACCAGATCGACGCCGTCTGCCTGACAGATCCGGTTTAACATCTGGCCGAGATTGGACGCTGCTGCGGTGTGAACGATGGCCTTATGGTCTTCCATCCGCATGGTTTCCAGGAAGCAGAGCGCGGTCAGCGGATTGACGAAACAGGACGCGCCTTCCTTGGCCGTATTGCCGTCATGCAGGGGCAGGGCCATCATTGACTCGACGGCGCGATACTCGCCATACATGCCGCCGCCCATAACCGCGACGGTCTTGCCCATCAGGCTCTGGGCATATTCGTTTTCGCCTGCCGCAACCACGGTGCCAGCACCTTCATTGCCGACCGGCAGGGCCTGTCCGATACGGGCTTTCATCATCCGCATGCCTTGTTCCGGCACCGGGGCGGTCAGGACCGTGTCCTTGCCGGACCCGAAGCTCGCCGCGGCGGCCATATTAGACCAGCCAAACATCACGCCATGATCTGAGGGATTGATCGGCGTCGCCTCGACCCGGACGATAATCTGGTCAGGCTTGGGCGTTGGCATCTCTTTCTCGACCAGCTCCATGCGAAGCGTGCCGGACTCTTCCAGGGTTGAGACCATTTGCAGATAAGTGGCGGGCAATGACATGGGGAATTCCTCCGAAAGCTTGCAATCTGTTTGTCTCCCTCCTGCCAAGCCCGGCGGGGAAAGGCCAGACTCTCGTCGCGAAATGCTGAATTGATCGCCTCCCGCCTCTTTTCCTCGGCCCGGTTCTCCGCTAGGGGCGCACGCATGAAGACCATCGCGCTCATCGATTATGGCTCCGGCAATTTGCACTCGGCTGCGCGTGCCCTGCGTGTGGCAGCCAATAATGCCAAAAAGACGCGGGAAATTCGCATCACAGCGGATCCATTGGCCATTGCTCATGCCGACCGGATCGTCTTGCCGGGCGTCGGGCATTTTGCCGATTGTGCGCACAATCTAAACGCCCATGACGGCTTGGTGGACGCGCTGACCGAAGCCGTCATGCAGCGCGGCGTTCCCTTTTTCGGTATTTGTGTGGGTCAGCAATTGCTGGCCACGCGTGGTCTCGAAGATGGCGAGACGCCTGGGCTTGACTGGATTCCCGGCGATATTGACCGGATCACGCCTGGCGATGGCCTTGTCGTTCCGCATATGGGCTGGAATGCGCTGACGCTGGCCAAGACGCACCCGATCCTGGCGGATCTGGGCGACGACCCGCACGTCTATTTCACGCACTCTTATGCCTATCGCGATCCAGCCCCCGACGATATTGCTGCGACCACGCATTATGGTGAGCCGATCATTGCCGCGGTCGCGCGCGACAATATCTTCGCCACCCAGTTCCACCCGGAGAAAAGCCAGCGGGTCGGGCTGCAAATCCTGTCCAATTTTGTGTTGTGGAATCCCCAATGAGTTTTACGCTCTACCCCGCGATTGATCTCAAGGATGGCCAATGCGTGCGTTTGCTGCGCGGTGAGATGGACCAGGCGACGCAATACAATCCCGACCCCGCGGATCAGGCGCGTCAGTTCAAGCAGATGGGATTTTCCTATTTGCATGTGGTCGATCTGAATGGTGCCTTTGAAGGCGCCAGCGCCAATGCCGACGCCGTCAGGGCCATTCTGGCCGCGACCGATGTGCCGGTTCAGCTGGGCGGCGGCATTCGCACCCGCGCGCAGATTGATACCTGGCTGGAGGCCGGTCTCTCGCGCGTCATTCTCGGCACCGCGGCGCTGCGCGATCCAGAGCTGGTCAAAGCTGCGGCGCGCGCTTTGCCGGGCCAGGATGTGGTCGGCATCGACGCCAAGGATGGCATGGTCGCGGTCGAAGGCTGGGCCGAAACCTCGGACATGTCAGCGGTGGAGCTTGCCAAGGCGTTCGAAGGGTGCGGCGTCGCCGCCTTGATCGTCACCGACATTGCCCGCGACGGCATGAAGACTGGCGTGAACGTTGCCTTCACAGGTGAGCTTGCAGATGCCGTGTCGATTCCGGTGATTGCCAGCGGCGGGGTTGCCAGCGTCCAGGACATACATGACTTGCTGGTCCATGAGGGTGTGCGTCCGATCTCCGGCTCGATCCTTGGCCGGGCGCTTTATGATGGGGATTTGGCGCCGGCAGAGGCGCTCGCGGCCGCTCAGTGATCGTGGCTTGTATGCGGCCATGCGGTCAGCGATGAATAGAAGGCCTGTGCCGCAGCAGCATCAGTGCCGGACCAGCCGCGTTCCTGTAATTGCGGCGTGCCATCCTCCGCAATCACGAAGCCGCGGAACAGGGCGGAGGGATGCGCTAGTGCACCCGGCTCGGTAAATACATAGATTTCCCGGCCATGATCGACATGGCACATCACGGCGCGGCGTGACATTGGGCGACATTCGGCGCCATCGCGGCTTTCGACTTTCGCCTGCAGGGCTGCCAGATCAGCCGCGCTGGACCGCAAGCTCAGATCTCGCACATCGGGAATAGGACCATTTTCGCCAATATTGATCCGCTCGGGCAGGCCGTCCTTGTGAACCCGAAAGACAATCGCCCGGGCTCCATCCGGCCCGCCGCGCGGGGCGAGATCCGCTACCGGCGGGATGACATAGCCATCGCCAGCGCTCCGCGCCTGATCGAGTTTGCCAGCCTCGACATGGGCCGCTGCGCCTTCGATGACATAGACGAATTCCTCACCAGGATGGAAATGGCGCGGCACGGTCGCGCCTGGTGGAATGACGACATCAGAGACGATCACTTCCAGTCCGTCCGAAATCGTAATCGGCGCGCGCAGCATTTGATTTGAGCCTGGTGGGGGTCGAGAGTCTGCAGCGTGATGGTCTTGATCGACGCTGGCACACGCGCCAAGAGTCAGGGCGATCGCGAGCAGCCAGGCGGCGCGCATCATTCCATCTCCTTCCAGAATTCGGTGGTCTCCAGGGCCAGATCCCGCGCGACATCTTCGGCATCGAGCGCGATCAATGTGTCGAGCAGCACAGCCAGATCAGATGCTGCCAACCGACCCGCATCGCCTTTGGTCGTGGTCAGGACGCGCAAGGCCGTTTCGCCGATCGCATCATCGAGCCATGCCGCTTTCAAACTGGTTATATCGCCCTGTGCGATCCGTTCGCCCTCGCCGGATACGCCGGCGACGAAATCACGTGCAATCGGTGATAAGGGCACGTCGAAGCCAGTCCAGACTGCAAAGATGCGCGCGGTTTGGGCTTCCCGTTCAGCCGAGGCGACGGAATTGACCAGGCGTTTCTCGATCGACAGCAGGGTAGGGCGTGAGGCCTCGCCACCAACAATGATGTCGGCGGCTTCCAGAAGGGCGACTTCATAGGAATCTGGCTGTTCCACGCCTTCAATGGCCAGGGCGCTGAGCCAGTTCATCGCGGTTTCGCGATCGCCGGCGACCATGGCCGCCTGGGCGAATTCGAGCGCGGCGCCGGCAGTATCATAAGTCTTCGGCAGCGCGATTATGTCCGGCAGAAAAAGTCGGGCCGTGCTGCGATACTGGTTCAGTGAACTCAAGGAACTGTCGGCCAGAACGGCGCTCAATTGTTCAGCGCGGATGGCGTCAGAGCTGAGCGGATCGATCAGTATTTTGATCGTTTCCTCAATCGCGGACTGAGGCGCATAGTCCTCATCCTCGAGCAGGCTGAGCAAAACATCACGGCGATCTTCCGGCGTAATCAATTCATTGTCGCTCGCTATCTCGGCAAAGCGCGCGCGGAGTTTCGATGGCACACCCGGTCGGCGGGCCGCCGCAGCGGCAAGATCCGGCCGGTCTTCCGCCAGGGTGACCCGGTTTGTGTTGAGGATCGCTTTGGCGGATAGAGCGATATTGAGCCCGGAGTCGAATTTCGCGCCCGGTGGGTTGGGTGTGTCGCCCGCGGCGGCAAAGATCGCTTCGACCAGCCAGGGATCATCGACGCCCTGCGCGGAGGCGACCTCAATAGCCAGTTGCGCGCCCGAAATATTGTCGCGAAGGTCGGCTCATACCGCCCGAAGGTTCAGCCAATACTCGCCGTCCCTGACCGCGCCGTTCAGCGTGTTGCAGGCGCTTGCTTCCTGACCGCTGGCAAGATCTAGATCGACTGCGAGCGTCTCGGCATCAAGGCCCGGTGCGGCCTGTTCGAGTTGTGGCACCAAAGCTGCGGCGGCCCGCGCTTCGCCCAATTCGAGCATCAGACGCGCCCGTTCCGCCAGCAAGTCTTGTGCTTTTTCTCCGCGTGGCGGAGTCGCGGGGGACAAGATAATCCGCCTTAACAAGCCGCGCTCGGCCGGGCCGAGGTCGCGCGTCTGAACCGATTGCAGCAGAAAAAGCAGATATTCATCATTCGAATTGCGCCAAAGCGTCGTCGGGAATTCCGTTTCGTTTGAGGATAAATAACGCTGCCCCCAGGCGCCGAGATCCTCCATACTGTCGGACTCGATCTGAGCGGTCGCGCCGAAAGACGCGCCCAGTCCGATCATCAGGCTGCCAATCAGGGCCGCCCTAGAGAACATGTTCAATCTCCATGCGCACTTCGCCGGACTCGGGTTTGTGAGCATTTGCCGAATTGCCAAGCCACCAGATCACGGCCAGGACGGCGACGATCAGGACGGCGAGAATGATGAGCCACTTGCGCATGGATGAATTGCCTTTCGCATACTGCCGCGATGGTCAAAGATTGCCGGATCCGCTTCGTCTGTATAGGACAAGATGTGAAGATCCGAAAAGACCATGGCTGAAGACCGAACTAGTACCTTAAAAACCGACAGAAATGAGGCGCCCTGGGCAGGTCGAACAGTTGCACTCGTCGGACTTATGGGAGCGGGGAAGTCCACCGTGGGCCGACGTCTGGCCGAACGGCTTGGCCGCAGCTTTCATGATAGCGACAATGAGATTGAGAAAGCGGCCGGATTGTCGGTCGCGGATATTTTTTCCCTGCATGGGGAGGAAGAGTTCCGGCGCGGCGAACATCAGGTGCTGAAACGGCTACTTGATGAGAAGCCACACATTCTGGCCACAGGCGGCGGCGCCTATCTCAACCCTGAGACCCGACAATTAATGCGTGAAAAGGCGGTCACGATCTGGCTCAATGCCGATCTGGAAACATTATGGAAGCGCGTGTCACGCCGCAATCACCGTCCGCTTTTGCGCCGGCCCGATGCCAAAGAAGTGCTTTCCAACTTGTTTGATGAGCGCCGTCCTATATATGAGCTCGCGGATCTGACCGTCCACAGCGTGGATGGGCCGCATTCCAAAACGGTCACCGCTATTATCAAGGCCCTGGAGTCATGGACGCCGCAATCATAACCGAGCCGAACCGTGTCCGCGTCGAGCTGGACGAGCGCAGCTATGACATCCTGATTGGCGGCCGATTGCTGGCCCGCGCGGGCGCGTTGATGCAGCCTTTTCTGAAGCAGCCGCGGGTCTTCGTCCTCAGTGATGAGACCGTCTGGGCGCTGCATGGAGAGACCCTCATCGCGGGCATGAAAGCGGCAAATGTCTCGGTGCATGAAAAGGTTTTACCCGCTGGTGAAGGCACCAAGAATTGGGCGCTTTTGAGCGCAGCCCTGGACTGGTTGCTGCAGGCGGGAGCGGGACGCGACGATGTCCTGATCGCGTTTGGGGGCGGTGTGATCGGGGATTTGACGGGCCTGGCCGCCTCTCTGCTCAAGCGCGGGATGCAATTTATCCAGGTTCCGACCACGCTGCTCGCCCAGGTCGATAGCTCGGTGGGCGGCAAGACGGCGGTCAATTCGGCGCATGGCAAGAACCTGGTCGGCGCGTTCTACCAACCGCGGCTCGTCCTGGCGGATACAGATGTTCTGGCGACATTGCCAGAGCGCGAACGACGGGCCGGATATGCCGAAATCCTTAAGTATGGCCTGATCAATGATCGCCGTTTCTTTGACTGGCTGATGGCGCATGGTGAAAACGTGCTGGCGCTGGAGCCAGCCGCGATTGCCGAAGCCGTCGCTGTTTCCTGTCAGGCCAAGGCCGATATTGTTGCGCAGGATGAGCGCGAAGGCGGTGTCCGTGCTTTGCTCAATCTCGGCCATACATTTGGCCACGCGCTGGAAGCGGAAAACGGTTATCGGGCCAATCTGCTGCATGGGGAAGCGGTTGGCACCGGAATGGCGCTCGCATTACGCTATTCGGCGCGGCTTGGTCTGATGTCGGTGCAGGATGCCGAACAAGGCGCCGCGGTGATTGCTGCTTCGGGTCTCACAGCCGAGTTAACCAGTCTGCCCGGTGGTCCCTATCGGGCCGATGCTTTGGTCACGGCCATGCAACAAGACAAGAAGGCGCGGGCTGGCCGTGTGCCGCTTATTCTCGCCAAAGGACTAGGTGAGGCTTTCATCTATCCGGATGCGGACCTATCTGATGTGCGCGCATTTTTAACTGAGGAGCTGCAAAAAAGCTGATGATTATCGGCATACTCGTGACCATCGTCATCTTGATCGGCATGTCTGCCTTCTTTTCAGGGTCAGAAACAGCGCTCACCGCGGCCAGTCGGGCTCGCATGCACCAATTGGAAAAAGACGGCAATAAACGCGCCGGCCTTGTCAATCGATTGATCGCTGATCGCGAGCGGCTGATTGGCGCCATTCTGGTCGGCAACAATATCGTCAATATTCTCGCCTCGATTCTGGCGGCAGAGCTGTTCCGGCAACTCATTCCCGGGCCGTTGGGCGTCGCTATCGCGACCGCCGTGATGACTCTGGTGGTGGTTGTTTGGGTGATTGGCTGGGTCGTGGCGGGGGCGCAGGTTCTGGTCAATGGCTTGCTGCGTCTGCTGGGCGTCACCCAGCCAGGCGATGCGGTGACCGCTGAAGATGATATTCGGGGTACGATTGACCTCCACCATTCAGAAGAGGGCCTCGACGCAAAGAACCGTCATAGACTGGTGGGCGCGCTGGATCTGAAAGACATGACGGTCGAAGAGGTCATGATCCACCGCAAGAATATCACCATGATCGATGCCGATCAGACCGCCGATGCGATTGTCCGCAAGGCGCTGGCCAGCCCGCATACGCGGCTGCCGCTCTTCCGTGGCGACCAAGAAGAAATTGTCGGTATCCTGCATGTGAAAGACCTACTCAGGGCGATTGTCGGTAATAATGGCAAGACGACGGGGCTCGATATTCTCGATATCTGCCGTGATCCCTGGTTCATTCCGGAAACCACGGCAGCCGAAGACCAGCTCGACCTGTTTTTGAAGAAACGCAGCCATTTTGCTCTGGTTGTGGATGAGTATGGGGCCTTGCAGGGGCTGGTCACGCTGGAAGATATTCTCGAAGAGATTGTCGGCGATATTCGCGACGAGTATGACGTGGTCGTACGCGGGGTCCGACCGCAGTCTGACGGCTCGGTCTATGTCGAAGGCGGCGTCACGATCCGGGATCTGAACCGCGCCATGGGCTGGGAACTACCGGACGAGGAAGCCGTGACCATTGCCGGCCTGGTCATCCATGAGGCACAGACCATTCCAGAGCCTGGGCAGCGCTTCGCCTTCTATGGCTATCGGTTCGATATTGCGCGTAAAAACCGGAATCAGATTACTGGATTGAAAGTCATGCCGGTGCGCGAAGAACGGGACGCATGACATGCGGACCTTCGCCGAAATCCTGGACCTGGCCGCCGGCCATCACGGATCGGCGGATGAGGTCCTGGCCCGTGCCGCCAATGAGCACGGCGCTGCGGATCTGACATCGATCAGCGATGACCGCTATCTGGCGGAAATGACCAAAGCTGTTTTCAGCGCGGGCTTCAGCTGGAAGGTGATCCGCAACAAATGGGATGGGTTCGAAGCCGCCTTTGATGGCTTTCAGCCGCTGCGCGTCGCCTTCTATGCGGATGAGGATCTCGATCGCTTACTCGCCGACAAAGGGATCGTTCGCAACGGGCAGAAGATCACCGCAACGATCGCCAATGCGCGCTTTATCGCCGAGACGGCGAAGGCCGATGGCAGCTTTGGCGCCTTTCTCGACCAATGGCCGGCCGAGGATCAGGCCGGATTGCTGGCGCACCTCGGCAAGCACGGGTCACGCCTTGGTGGCGCGACGGCGCAATATTTCCTCCGCTTCACCGGATATGATGCCTGGATCGCCTCGCGCGATGTCTGCGCCGCGTTGATGCGCGAAAACGTGCTCGATAAGCCAAGTGCGACCAGTAAGACCGCCCTGAAACAGGTCGATGCTGCGATCAATGACTGGCAGAACCAGTCAAACCTGCCACGCGCGGTCATCTCCCGTGTTTTGGCGCTCTCGGTCGGACCCTCATGACCTTCGCAGCAACCATGATCACGCTTTATCCGGAGGCTTTTCCGGGGCCACTCGGAGTATCAATTCTGGACCGAGCGCGTCAGGATGGGCTTTGGTCCCTGGAAACGGTGCAGTTGCGGGAATTTGGCCTCGGCAAGCATCGTCAGGTCGATGAAAAGCCGGCTGGCGGTGGCGCGGGCCTGGTTTTGCGAGCGGATGTTGCGGCCGCGGCGATAGACGGCCTGCCGGAAGATAACCGGCCGCTTATCTATCCAAGTCCACGCGGCGCGCCATTAACTCAGTCTATGGCCGCCAATTGGGCGCAGGGGCCGGGTCTGATCTTCTTTTGTGGGCGATTTGAAGGCCTTGATCAGCGCGTGATTGACGGACGCGAGATGCAGGAAGTCTCACTCGGGGATTTTGTCCTGGCTGGCGGCGAAGTTGCGGCCATGGCGATGCTCGAAGCGCCCCTTCGCCTGATCCCGGGCGTGGCCGGAAATCAGGCCTCGGTCGAGGACGAAAGCTTCAGTGATGGCTTGCTCGAATATCCGCAATATACGCTGCCACGAATCTGGGAAAACCGCGCCACACCGGACGTGCTTCTGTCCGGTGATCACAAAGCTGTTGCCGAGTGGAGGAATCAGCAGAGTCAGGCATTGACAAAACATCGCCGACCCGATTTATGGGCGGCTTTCCGAAATGGACCCAATTTGCGAGCGTCGGAGACGGACGATGAACATGATTGAACAGCTTGAAGCTGAAGAAGTTGCCCGCGTCACCGCTGGCAAAACCATCCCAGAATTTTCGCCAGGTGATACGCTGTCTGTGAACGTGCGTATTAAAGAAGGCGACCGTGAGCGCGTGCAGCGTTATGAAGGCGTGTGCATTGCCCGCGCTGGACAAGGCCTCAATGAGAATTTCACCGTTCGTAAGATCTCGTTCGGCGAAGGCGTTGAGCGGGTTTTCCCAGTTGTGTCGCCCATGATTGAAAGCATTGAAGTGAAGCGCAAGGGCCGCGTACGTCGCGCCAAGCTTTACTATTTGCGTGATCGCCGCGGTAAATCTGCCCGGATTGCGGAACGGACCACCGGCCACGGTATGGAAACCACCGAAATCACCACGTCTAAAACCGAGCTGCGTCGTCAGCGCGATGCCGCAAAAGTGGCGCGCCGCGAAGAAGCTGCGAAAGAGCGTGAAGCCTCCGCAAAAGCGAAAGCCGCCGAAGATGCGGCCGCAGCCGCCGCGGCTGAAGCTGAAGCAGCTGCTGCAGACGCAGCGCCAGAGGGCGACGCCGAAGCATAGTTTCTTTTCGAAACTCAGCTTTTCGAGAAACCCCGCTTCATCGGCGGGGTTTTTCTTTGGCTTGGCCGCGCGAACCCGCAAACTGGCACGATTTCTGCGTTCTAACTTCTTGTTCTAACTGTCTAAAATAGCAGCAGATTTTTCTCTTATCGCGGGAATCCGATTGGATTCTCCTATTTCGTTTCCTATACGAAATAAATGGCGCACGTTTTGCGTCTTGTCGTTCAACTGTCCCGAAATGGATCGGGTCAAGCTGGATGGCGTAATATCAAGCGGTGCGCAGACGTCGCTTAAAAGGGGTACAAGATATGAAAGTATCAAAATCGATCATGATCGGTGCGGCAGCTGCAGTGCTGCTTCCACTGTCGGCCGTTGCCGACGGGGACAAGAATAGCTGGGATGGCCAGGCGGCAGGCGAACGTTACTCTGCCAGCGGCGACATCACAGCTGACCGTGCGCTCACGGATGACGAAATCCGCAACATCATTTCGCAATCCGGCGCCAGCGGCGCGAATACGGATGTGCGTTATCTGGGCGGACCGCAAACCGCGATTGAAACCATCATGTGCTGTGAAAATGTCGACGAGCAGGTCGAGACCCGCACTGAGATTGAAGAAACGACGGAATATATCGACGCGGTCACGCGCCGCGATATCACCCAGCCAGTCCAGCGAACGCTGATCCAGCCGATTACCCGCCAGGTGCTGCAGGGCTCTGTCGACGAGATTACCGAGGATCGCGTCTATGAGACCAATCGACTCGCGACGCAGTATGAACGCGACTCAGTCCCGACTGTGGTCGAGAATTACATTCCGCAGGTGACCTCTGAGACGCGAGATGAAGTCTCAGAGACGTTTTACGACGTCGTCACCCGCCGCGAGATTATTCAGCCGGTAGAGCGAACGACCGTCGTTCCGGTTCAGCGCCGGATCGTGCGCCCGGTCACCGAGACGATCACCAATGAGATCCGCTATGAGACGCGCACGGCGCCGGTTCAGCGGCACTCGGTCATCATTCCGGATACGGTTGAGACCGTCACGGAAGACCTCACCACCGTGACTGAGGAACAATACACTGAGGAGGTTATTCCTTACACCTCCCAGCGGAACATCTATCAGCCCAAGACGATCACCACGATCCAGCCGATCGAGCGTCAGATCCTGCGGGCCACAACCGAGACGATTACCGAAGCCACGCGCTATGAAGAAGAGCGTTTGCCGCTGCGCGTTGAAACGGAAGATGCGCCCCGCATCGTCGAGAATATTACGCCTCAGGTCAGCGAGCGCACGATTCTCGAGGTCGAGGATGTCTATATCGACAATGTCACCCGCAATGTGGTTCAGCCGGTTGTCGTCACCACAATCCAGCCGGTTGTGAATGAGGTCCTGCAAGGCCGCACTGAAACGATCACCCGCGACACGCGCTATGAGACGGAAACGCTGGCCCGTCGCACCGAGCGGGTTTCCGTGCCGGAAACGGTTGTGAATTACATTCCGCAAGTCACCGAAGAGTATCAGGAAGAACGCTCCGAGACGTATTTCGAAGCTGTCACCCAGCGCGACATCTATCAGCCGGTTGTTCGGACGATTATTCAGCCGATCGAAATCCGCAAGATGAATGCGAAAACCGAAACTGTGACCAATCCGACGCGTTACGAAACGGTTCGTGCCAGCCTGGTGGTTCTGAATATTGGCGCTTCTTGCGACTGTAACTGATCCGATCCGAGCGCCGCGGCGCTCGGATCCACCTGATCGGTCTGGCAGCGAGCCCTGCCAGATCGTCTCTCCAGGCTCCAGTTTGGAGCCGGTTGCTACGAGAAGGCGTTGAGATTTTTTCTCAGCGCCTTTTTGTTGCGCCCTACCGCTTGCAGAATGGAGCGGCCCGTGCTGATACACGCGGCTGGAAAGGTGAAAAGCGATGTCCGGTCAAACCTTGTATGATAAAATCTGGAACCAGCACGTGGTGCATGAAGATGCTGAAACGGGTGAGGCGCTCCTTTTTATCGACCTGCATCTGATTCACGAAGTGACCACGCCGCAGGCTTTTGCCGGATTGAAAACGGCAGGTCGGAAAGTGCGCCGGCCAGATCTCACCCTGGCCGTGGCGGACCATAATACGCCGACCGAGAAACAGGCGCTCGGCCTCGACGGGGTGCGCGATGATGCGGCCCGCAATCAGCTTGCCGCTTTGACGCGCAATGTCGCCGAACACGGCATCGAATTCTTCCCGATGGGGCATCTCAATAATGGTATTGTCCATGTCGTCGGACCGGAGCAGGGCCGGACTCAGCCGGGCATGACCATTGTCTGCGGCGACAGCCATACCTCGACCCATGGGGCATTCGGCGCGCTGGCGCATGGGATTGGCACGTCCGAGGTCGAGCATGTCCTGGCGACACAAACCCTGCGCGCCCGCAAGATGAAGAATATGGCGGTTGAAGTGTCCGGCGCTCTGGCCGATGGCGTCACAGCGAAGGACCTGGCCCTGCATCTCATCGCCCGGATCGGCACGGCTGGTGGCACGGGCTGTGTCATGGAGTATCGCGGCGAAGCGATCCGTGCCCTGTCCATGGAAGGGCGGATGACCTTGTGCAATCTGTCCATAGAAGGCGGCGCCCGGGCTGGCTTGATCGCGCCGGATCAGACGACGTTTGATTATATGAAAGGCCGCCCAGCCGTGCCCAAGGGCGGCGCCTGGGAGATTGCCGAGCGTCATTGGCAGACCCTGTATTCGGATGCGGATGCGGTCTGGGACGAAGTGATCCATATCAATGCTGCCGAGATTGAGCCGACCGTGACCTGGGGCACCAGCCCGGAACAGGCCATCCCGCTCTCCGCGACCGTGCCGGATCCGGCACGGATGAGCGATCCGGTCAAACAAGCCGCGGCGACCCGCGCGCTGGAATATATGGGCCTGGAAGCTGGTGCCAAACTCGCCGGGACGCCGGTGCAGCGCGTCTTTATCGGATCCTGCACCAATTCGCGGATTGAGGATTTGCGCGCCGCTGCCAGTGTCGCGAAGTCTGGCAAAGTGGCCGAAGGCGTGCGCGCGATGATTGTGCCGGGCTCCGGTCTGGTGCGCGCGCAGGCCGAAGCCGAAGGTCTGGATGAAGTGTTTGAAACAGCCGGCTTTGAATGGCGCGAGCCCGGCTGTTCCATGTGCCTTGGCATGAATCCGGACATTCTGGCGCCAGGCGAGCGTTGCGCCTCTACTTCGAACCGCAATTTCGAAGGCCGTCAGGGCCGCGGCGGCCGTACCCATCTGATGAGCCCGCATTTGGCGGCGCGGGCGGCGATCACCGGGGTGATCGGGGGGTGAGCCTGCGCAACTGGACCCGCCGCGAGCGTCCCGGACAATGGCCGCTGACGGGCCAGCGCGTTGTTCTGGAACCGCTTGATTGGACCGCGCACGGAGATGGCCTGTATGACGCCGTCGCCGCGCCGGCTGTCAAACATATCTGGGATTATATGCCGCTCGGGCCGTTCGAGTCGCGCCAGGCGTTTGAACAACATCTCGATCATGTCTGCGCCGATCATGGTTGGGAAATGCTTGTCATCCGTAAGGGCATTGATGGCAAGGTCATG
>ERZ1740070.1704-NODE-1704-length-13427-cov-5.838020_pt1 | contig 13427 bp, 14 predicted proteins | sample MGYA00581734_ERZ1740070 | MGnify/ENA primary metagenome ERZ1740070 (study PRJEB43018, sample SAMN04849744) | marine metagenome | isolation source: floating plastic debris | place: Pacific Ocean | collected 2008-09-01 | study: EMG produced TPA metagenomics...
CGAGATCGGGACGGGTGACTGGAGTTCAGACGTGTGCTCTTCCGTCTTCAGCTGGATTTTCCACATATGTACGCCTCGGGTCGCTCCGGCTGGGCGGATCACGAGTTAGATGGCCCGCGTGAGGATCTGTCTGCGCTGTTCGACCTGATCGTCAATCACGTGCCCGCCCCCAAACAGGTGGCGCGCGCAGACGAAGACTTTTCCATGCTGGCGGTCACGCTGGGGGCCGATCCCTTTGTGGGCCGCATTCTGACCGGTCGGGTCGAATCCGGTCGCATCAAGGTGGGCGCGACCGTGCAGGCGCTCTCCCGCGTGGGCCAAAAGATCGAACAGTTTCGCGTCACCCGCATTCAGGCCTTCCGCGGCTTGACCATGCAAGACCTGACCGAAGCTGAGGCCGGCGATATCGTCACGCTCGCGGGCATGTCCAAGGCCACCGTCGCCGACACGATCTGTGCATTGGCGGTGGATACCCCGCTTGAGGCGCAACCCATTGATCCCCCGACGATTTCCGTGACCTTCGGGATCAATGATGCACCTTTCGCCGGGCGCGATGGCAAAAAGGTGCAATCCCGCGTGATCCGCGACCGTTTGATGAAGGAAGCTGAATCCAACGTCGCGATCCGCGTGGCCGACACGCCCGGCGGGGAGGCCTTTGACGTCTCCGGTCGGGGCGAATTGCAAATGGGCGTGCTGATTGAAAACATGCGTCGCGAAGGCTTTGAACTCTCGATCTCGCGTCCGCAAGTTCTGTTGCGCGAAGGCGAAAACGGCGAAACCCTGGAGCCGATCGAAGAAGTCACCGTCGACGTGGATGACGATTATTCCGGCGCGGTCATCGAAAAACTGACCGGCGCGCGCAAGGGCGAGATGACCGAGATGAAACCCGCCGGAACCGGTAAGACACGGATCGTCGCCCTGGTTCCGTCGCGCGGTCTGATCGGGTATCACGGTGAATTCCTGACCGATACGCGCGGGACAGGCGTGCTCAATCGCGTGTTTCACAGCTGGGCGGCCCATAAAGGCCCCATTCCCGGACGTCGCGCCGGGGTTCTGATCTCGATGGAGCAGGGTGAGGCCGTGGCCTATGCCCTGTGGAACCTCGAAGAGCGCGGCCGCATGTTTATCGGTCCGCAAACGCCCATCTATCAGGGTATGATCATCGGTGAACACAGCCGCGATAACGATCTCGAAGTGAACCCGCTCAAGGGTAAAAAACTGACCAATGTGCGGGCGTCTGGGTCTGACGAGGCGGTGCGCCTGACACCCCATGTCAATTTCAGCCTTGAAGAGGCGATTGCCTATATCAACGATGATGAACTGGTTGAGGTCACCCCAACTGCGCTGCGCTTGCGCAAGCGCTACCTTGATCCGCATGAGCGCAAGCGCCAGTCGAAATCAAATTAAGATCAACCGGCAGGCGCCTAATATCATTCAGATATTTCGACAATCACAAGCTCGCGTTCTGCGGCCCCAGTGGCGTGGGAAAGCGCGGCCTGATACGCCTCTGAGCGATAGCAGGTCTCAGCATCCTCAACCGAGGCAAAGCGCGCCACCACGTTCCGAGGGCGATCCGGCCCTTCCAATTGCACATAGCGCCCACCGCGGGCGATGAACTCCCCACCATGGGCGGCAATCGCAGGGCCAGCCAGTTTGGCGTATTTGCCATAGGCCTCTTCATCGGTGACGCGGACATGGGCGATCCATAATGCGGGCATGGGCTTACTCCTGTTCAAATCCGTCGACGACGACGATATCACGCTCAGAGCTGGATAAAGCAATCGGCAGAATGCGTTGATATTCCTCGGAATTATACCAATCGAGTGCAGCTTGCCTGCTGTCGAAACGAATTATGACATGGCGATCGGGGGAATTGCCTTCAAGCTTGGTTTGGCCGCCCCCTTTGGCCAAAAACCGGCCTCCGTGCCGCTCTGCTGAGGCCACGGTTTGGCCGGCATAGATCTGATAATCCTCCGGGTTGGTCACGCTGATACGCGCAATCACATAGGCTGACATCGTCTCACTCCCCCTTGATCACGGCCTCCGCTGCGGCAATCGCGGCCTCGGCGTCTTCCACCGATCGTCCGCCGCCTTGTGCCATATCCGCGCGTCCGCCGCCGCCTTTGCCACCCAAATGGGGCACCGCGGCTTGAACCAGATCAACCGCCGAGACGCGATCCGTCAAGTCTTCCGTCACGCCCGCCGCGATGGCAGCTTTGCCGCCCGTCTCGGCGATGAGCAGGATCGCACCAGAGCCCATGCGCGATTTATGCGCGTCAATCAGCGGGGGCAGATCCTTGCCCGACACGCCAGAGAGGACCTGCGCCAGAAACGCGACGCCGCCCACATCCTTGGCGGCCGCAGCATCGGAGGAGGGACCCCCAGCCATGGCCAGATCACGGCGCAATTGCGCCAATTCCGCCGCCATCGCCTTGCGTTCATCGAGCAAGGCGCGCACCCGGTCCGGCACTTCAGCAGCCTGGGTTTTGAGGGCTTGTGCGGTCTCGCTCAGCACGTGACTTTGGCCTGCCAAATGGTCAAAAGCCGCCTGTCCGGTCAGCGCCTCAATCCGGCGCACGCCAGAGCTGGACGCGGCATCGCCAAGCGCCACGAACGTCCCGATATCCCCGGTCTGGCGCACATGGGTGCCGCCGCACAGTTCCAGCGAATAGGTCTGCCCGTCGAGCCCTTTGCCTGACCCGTCTTCGCGGCCCATGGACACGACGCGCACTTCGTCGCCGTATTTTTCGCCAAAGAGCGCCTGTGCCCCAATCGCGCGCGCATCATCGGGCGTCATGATCCGGGTTTCAACGGCTGAGTTCTGCCGGATATAGGCGTTGACCTCTGTTTCCACGGCGCGCAACTCCTCGGGGCTCAGCGCCTTGGCATGGGAAAAATCAAACCGCAGCCGGTCGGGCGCATTGAGCGAGCCGCGCTGTGCCACGTGGTCGCCCAACGCGTTGCGCAGCGCCTCATGCAACAGATGGGTGGCGGAGTGATTGGCGCGAATGGCCCCGCGCCGGGCAGGATCGACGTCCAATTTCGCGGCATCGCCCGTGCTGAGCGTGCCGGTTTGCACGTGGCCCAGATGAATGAACACCCCCGCCGCTTTGCGTGTGTCCGAAATCGCAACCGTCGCGGTGTCCGTGGTCAGGGTTCCGGTATCGCCCACCTGGCCGCCGGATTCGGCGTAAAACGGGGTTTGGTTGAGGACGATCTGCACCTCATCACCGGCTTTGGCGGTTGTGACCTCTTGGCCGTCTTGGACCATGGCGACGATCTGCGCCTCCGCGGTTTCGGTGTCATAGCCCAGAAAATCGGTCGTGCCGGCCCGCTCGGCCACGTCAAACCAGATCGTGGAATCCGTGGCCTCCCCCGATCCTGACCAGGCCGCGCGGGCCTTGGCTTTTTGCTCGTCCATGGCGGTGTCAAAACCCGCCACATCGACCTCCAGCCCTTTTTCGCGCAATGCGTCCTGTGTCAAATCAAGCGGGAAGCCGTAAGTGTCATAGAGTTTGAAGGCGGTGCGGCCGGGCAGGGCGGCGCCGTCCTTGAGGTGGCTCAACTCCTCGTCCAAGAGGGTCAGACCGCGATCCAGTGTCTGTTTGAACCGCGTTTCTTCCAGTTGCAGCGTCTCTTCGATCAGCGCCTGCGCCTGTCCAAGCTCGGGGAAGGCCTGCCCCATTTGCCCGACCAAGGCGGGCACAAGCCGGTACATCACCGGATCCTTGGCGCCCAAAAGATGCGCATGGCGCATGGCGCGCCGCATGATCCGGCGCAGCACATATCCACGGCCCTCATTGGAGGGCATCACACCGTCCGCGATGAGGAAGGACGAAGAGCGCAAGTGATCGGCGATGACGCGGTGATGCACATTGCCGGGGCCGTCAGGATCCTGACTGGTCGCGTTGGCCGAGGCCTCAATGAGGTGGCGCATGAGATCGGTGTCGTAATTGTCATGCTTGCCTTGCAAGAGCGCGCCAATCCGTTCCAGCCCCATGCCGGTGTCGATCGATTGCATTTCCAGATCGATCATGGAGCCATCTTCGAACCGTTCATTTTGCATGAACACGAGGTTCCAGATTTCAATAAAGCGATCGCCATCTTCCTCGGGTGAGCCGGGCGGACCGCCCCAAATCTCGGGCCCGTGATCGTAGAAAATCTCGGTGCAGGGACCGCAGGGGCCGGTGGGGCCCATGGACCAGAAATTGTCATCGGTGGCGATGCGGATGATCCGCTCATCGGGCAGGCCCGCATGCTTTTTCCAGATCTCCGCGGCCTCGTCATCGGTGTGATAAATGGTGACCAGCAGTTTGGATTTATCGAGTTCAAAATCCTTGGTCAGCAGATCCCAGGCAAAGGGGATGGCGTCGGTTTTGAAGTAATCCCCAAAGCTGAAATTGCCGAGCATTTCAAAGAACGTATGGTGGCGCGCGGTGTAGCCGACATTGTCGAGATCATTGTGTTTGCCGCCCGCGCGCACGCATTTTTGGCTGGTGGTGGCGCGTTGATAATCGCGGGTTTCCACGCCGGTAAAGAGGTTCTTGAACTGGACCATGCCGGAATTGGTGAACATCAATGTGGGGTCATTGCGCGGCACCAGCGGAGAGCTCGCCACGACCTCGTGGTCGTTGCGGTCAAAGAAGTTCAGAAAGGTGGAACGGATGTCGTTGAGCGTGGGCATGAGGCTGATCCGGAGTGAAACTGTTCGCGCGGTGTAGCGGCCTCTCTCTTGGGTGTCCACACTCAGCGGCTTGGTCGCGCGCTCGTCGCTCCCTTATGGTCGCGTCTCGCTGGGCATCCACGGCATAAAAAAACCCGCGCTCACGGGGCGCGGGTTTTGACGTCTTTGGAGGGTGGGATCAGCTTTCCAGAATGTCGTCGCTGCCCTCATCCTTTTCGTCCGCGGTCGGCTCAAAGTCGAAATCCAACCCGTGGGCGGCCCGAATTTTATCTTCGATGGTCAGGGCCACGTTCTGATTGTCTTTGAGGAACTGCTTGGCGTTTTCACGGCCCTGGCCGATACGCTCATCGCCATAGCTGTACCAGCTGCCGGATTTTTCCACCACGCCGGCCTTCACGCCGAGATCGAGCAATTCGCCGGTTTTGGAGATGCCTTCGCCATACATGATGTCAAATTCGACTTCCTTGAAGGGCGGGGCCACCTTGTTCTTGACCACTTTGACCCGCGTGGCGTTTCCGACGATTTCGTCGCGGTCCTTGATGGAGCCGATGCGACGAATATCGAGGCGCACGGAGCTGTAGAATTTCAGGGCGTTGCCGCCGGTCGTGGTCTCCGGGCTGCCGAACATGACGCCGATTTTCATGCGGATCTGGTTGATGAAGATCACGGTGCATTTGGACCGGTTGATAGACCCGGTCAGCTTGCGCATGGCCTTGCTCATCAAACGGGCCTGGACGCCCACAGAGCTGTCGCCCATCTCGCCTTCTAGCTCGGATTTGGGGGTCAGGGCGGCCACCGAATCGACGATGATCATGCTCACCGCGCCAGAGCGCACCAGCGTATCGACGATCTCGAGCGATTGCTCACCGGTGTCGGGCTGCGAGATCAGCAATTCATCCAAATCCACGCCCAGCTTGCGCGCATAAATCGGGTCAAGCGCGTGTTCGGCATCCACAAAGGCGCAGACGCCGCCCTTTTTTTGCTCTTCGGCCACGCAATGGAGCGTCAGGGTGGTTTTGCCAGAGCTTTCCGGCCCGTAGATTTCAACGATCCGACCTTTGGGAACGCCGCCGATGCCAAGTGCGATGTCGAGGCCCAGCGACCCGGTCGATGTGGATTCGATATCCTCCACCGGGTTGTCGCCGCCCATCTTCATGATGGAGCCTTTGCCGAACTGACGTTCGATCTGTGCCAGCGCGCTGTCGAGCGCCTTTTGTTTGTCCGCTTTAGACTTGTCGTTCATTTTGAGAAGGTCTGCCGTTGCCATGCTGTTTCCTTTCTTATTCCACACCCTGTCAGGGGCGTCCATCGCTGCTTTCGTTCACTTCTTGTTCCGTTTTTTATGGATACAAAAAGAGAACAATTCAAGAAAAAACTGTGTGGTCCTACCTTTTTCTGGATATGGTTAAGGATGTGTTTAGAAGAGTGAAGAAAACGTGTTTGAGCGCGTGGGCAGGTCGATATGTTGATGTTTCACAAGGCAAAATTGGTCTTTCTGGCGGTGCCGAAAACCGGCACGACCGCCTATGCCAATGCGCTGGAGCCGCTGGCCACAATGATTGTGCGCGACCCGCCGGAGCTCAAACATGCGCCGGTTTACCGCTACAACCGCTTTTTCCGCCCGATGTTTGAGAAGTTTGTGGGCGAGGACCTGACTGTGATGGCCGTGATGCGTGAGCCCATTGATTGGCTGGGCAGCTGGTATCGCTATCGCAAACGCCCGTTTCTGGATGGGCAGCGGACCAGCACCAAGGACATGAGTTTTGATGCCTTCGTCGACGCCTATTGCACAGGCGACACGCCGCCCTTTGCCAATGTGGGCAATCAGGCGCGGTTTTTGCGGCCGCATCAGAATGGCACGCGGGTGACCCATGTGTTTCGCTATGAGGATCAGGACGGCCTCACCGCGTTTTTGGAGGCGCGGCTGGAGACCAAAATCGCCACTGAGAAAGTGAACGCGTCACCCCCGGAAAAGCTTGAGTTATCAGAGGATACCGAGGCAAAGCTCAAGCGAAAATTTGCGCTGGATTTTGAGGTTTATGAAAGTATCAAGCCGGGCGGGGGATATACGCCGCCGCCTGCGCCGGAAAGTCATTGATTGGGGGCGCTGCCCCCAAACCCCCGAGGTATTTATAACAAGAAAGAAGCCGTGACGGGCGCGGGTTAAAACGGGATCTCGTCGTCATAGTCACGCGAAGGTGCGGGTGCGGAGCCGCCCATGGAGCCACCCTGCGGCGCGCCGCTGTCATAGCCCACGCTGCCGCCATAGCTGTCGCCTTGGCCGCCGGAGTTGCGCGAATCAAGCAATGTCATATTGCCCGTGTAGGGGCGCAGCACGACCTCTGTGCTATAGCGGTCTTGGCCCGACTGATCCTGCCACTTGCGGGTTTCCAGCTGCCCTTCCAGATAAACCTGAGAGCCTTTGCGCAGATATTGCTCAGCGATGCGGCCCAGAGGTTCGTTGAAAATCGCGACCGAATGCCATTGCGTGCGTTCCTGGCGTTCGCCCGTGTTGCGGTCTTTCCACTGTTCTGATGTGGCCACCCGCAGGTTGCAGACTTTGCCGCCATTTTGGAATGTGCGCACCTCAGGGTCCGCGCCCAGGCGGCCGATCAGGATCACTTTGTTAACAGAACCGGCCATGTGCGCCTCCCTCAGAATCTATGGTTCACCTTGGTTACACCATCGTAAACTGGTGAAGAAGGGATTAATCCACGCGCAGGGCACCTGTGATCCTTGGGTGGGAATTTGCCGATGCGCTGGCCTGACCGTCTCGAACTTGGCATGGCGCGTGGGATTGCCTATAAGCTTGGCAGTAACTCATTTGGGGGATTTGGGGTCATGAAAGGCATCATTGCTTGGGCAGCAGTGGGCGTGGTCGCGGCAAGCATGCCCGCGCAGGCCGATCTGTTTGGCAAAAAGAAAAACGTGTTCAAATCCCAGACCAGCGTGCTGGATGATCGCTCTCGGGTTGGGACGTCTGTGTCGATTGCAGCCACGGCTGTCATCACGCCGACGAAATGGGGCACGACCACACCCTATGACGGGCGCTACAAGGGGCAATACCTCGAAATTGCCAAATCCGCGGCGCAGCGCCACGGTATCCCGCAGGATCTGTTTCTAAAGCTCGTGCAGCAGGAAAGCGGGTGGAACCCCAATGCCTTGTCCCACAAGGGCGCGATTGGTCTGGCGCAATTGATGCCGCAAACCGCGAGCCTTTTGGGCGTGGATCCCCACGATCCCAAACAGAACCTTGAAGGTGGCGCGCGCTACTTGGCGCAGCAATACCGCAAATTCCGCTCCTGGCGTCTGGCGCTGGCGGCGTATAACGCGGGGCCGGGGGCGGTTGAGAAATACAATGGCGTGCCGCCCTTCGATGAAACCCAGAACTACGTCAAGGTGATCTGGGGCAGCTGACAGGTCACGCGCGCCCTGGACTTGATCCGGGGCCTCGTGTCACGCTTGCACAACATTCGCTATTCTGCAGGTTCCAGCACCTGAACGGATTTGCGCAACGCCGTCGGGGTTTGCCCCGTGTGCTGCAGCACAAAGCGCGAGAAATAGGCGGCAGATCTGAACCCCAGCATGGCGGCGATACGATTGGCGGGATGATCCGTCGTCTCCAGCAGATCGCGCATCGCATAAACCGTGCGCCGGGTCAGCAAATCAGAGGCCGTCATGCCCGAGGATGTGCGACAGGCGCGGGTCAGATGGGTGGGCGTCACGCCGAGGGCCTTGGCGTAATCCGCCATCGGCTTGCCTGAGGTAAAATCACGTTCAATCAACGCGGTATATGCCATAGCTAATCTTTGCGCGGCGGAGAATTCCATCCGGTCATCGCGCTGATCGATGATCGCGCGGCGCAGCCAGACGGTCAGCATGGATGCATGGGCATTCATCGCCTCATCGAGGAACGGACGCCCGCTTGTTTGCTCTCTTTGCATGGCCTCGAGCAGGGTGGTCATCTCGTTGTGGGCCTGCGCGTCACGGATGCGCAGAATGGTGGGCTGATCGGGCATGAGGGCCAGGCTGCGTTTGGGCACAACGCACACCGTGCCAAAGCTTTGCGGGCTGAGATCCAGTTGCAACATCGTGCCCGCGGGAATGCACAGCGCGGTATGAACCGTCACGCCGCGCAACACGCCGTCGATCACAGCACGGCCTTGCCCGCGGGTGATCCAGATCAACGTGTGATCCTCCCTGCTGTGGGGCAGCTCGGCGCGCCAAGGCGCCTCGCCCAGCCATTGATGCAGGCTCATAACTTGTGCGTAATTGGCCATCGAAAACCCCCCGTCGCGCCAAAGTAGAGTTGTGATTTCGATAGTTTTGCCAGAAAAATCACGATTGAAAAGGGGCAAATGTCCGATTTTCTATAGATCAGACGCCAAAACCGGCGTCCAGCCCGTCATCCGGGCCCGAAACCAGGTGCGCTGGCGTTTGGCGAACTGGCGCGTGGCGATGGTTGCGCGCTCACGCGCTGTGTCGAGGGGCATGCGCCCGGCGACCACCTCGATCAGCTCTGCCGCCCCAATCGCCTTGCTGGAGGGATGCGCGGGGTCCCAGCTGTCCAAGTTTGCGCGCGCCTCATCCAACGCTCCCTCTGCGAGCATCTGATCGAAACGGCGTTCGATGCGCGGGGTAAGCCAATCCTTAGGTGCGTCCATCACGATCGCTGTGGCCTCAGACAGCGGCAAAAGCGGCGCATCCGTGCTGTCCTGCCAATCCGCGAGGCCGCGCCCGGTGGCCTGCAGCACCTCCCAGGCGCGCTGCACACGCATCGGGTTGGCGGTGTCGATCCGGGCGCGGGTTTGAGGGTCCAGTTCTTCGATCATCTGGGCCAGCTCGCCACGGTCGAGCCGCGCCATGGCGGTTTGGCGCAGATCCTTGGGCGTGGCGGGGATATCGGCCAAGCCTTCGGTCAGCGCGGTGAAATAGAGCCCGGTGCCGCCCACAATCACTGGCGCCGGGGTGGGTTTGAGCAGTGGCGCCACCTCGCGCAGCCATGCGCCCACCGAATAAGGCGCATCACCGGGCATGTGCCCATAAAGCAAATGGGGCGCCGTGGCCTCGTCCGTCTTTGACGGTCTCGCCGTTAGAACGCGCCAGTTTTCAAACACTTGGATGGCATCGGCATTGACGACCGCGCGCCCCTGATCGCGGGCGATCAAAAGCGCCAGAGACGACTTGCCCGAGGCCGTGGGCCCCGCGATCAGCACAGGGCGCGCGGGGTCTTGTGCTGTCAGCGCTTGAATATCCTCAGCCCGCATCCGCCGCGTTCCACATTAACACTCTTTAAGGCGTTGAACCTCGCCCGGTTTTCCGACATTTTGCGTCCAATTGCCAGCTTGGCCACAACAGAGGCGACTCGCATGCAGGACGATGATTCCCAATCCACGAAATTCCGCCGGGTGATGCTTAAGATTTCTGGCGAGGCGTTGATGGGGGATCAAGGGTTTGGGCTCAACCCGCCCACGGTTGAGCGGATCGCCAATGAGGTGAAGACCGTCCATGACCTGGGCGTTGAGGTCTGCATGGTGATCGGGGGCGGCAATATCTTTCGCGGGCTGCAAGGCTCCGCCCAAGGGATGGAACGCACGACCGCCGACTATATGGGCATGCTCGCCACCGTGATGAACGCGCTCGCGATGCAAAGCGCGTTAGAACAGATCGGCGTCTATTGCCGGGTGATCACGGCCATTCGCATGGATGAGGTGGCAGAGCCTTATATCCGCCGCCGCGCCGTGCGGCACCTTGAGAAAAACCGGGTGTGCATTTTCGCCGCCGGGACGGGCAACCCCTATTTCACCACCGACACCGCCGCCACGCTGCGCGCCTCGGAAATGACGTGTCAGGCGATTTTCAAAGGCACCAAGGTGGACGGCGTCTATGACAAGGACCCGGTGAAAGAACCTGACGCCACGCGGTTTGATCACATCACCTATGACGATGTGCTGAGCAAACATCTCAAGGTCATGGATGCCTCAGCCATTGCGCTGGCCCGCGACAACAATCTGCCGATTATTGTGTTCTCATTGGATGAGCCGGGCGGGTTTAGGTCGATTCTCGCCGGTGAGGGCACCTATACAACGGTCCACGGCTGAGGCTAAAAAGACCGAACGCTAAGAAGGATAAACTCCCATGTCTGAAGATTTTGAGCTGGACACCGACGACCTGGAACGGCGCATGGATGGGGCGATGGCCTCTCTGCGGACGGAATTTTCATCGCTGCGCACCGGCCGGGCCTCGGCCTCCATGCTGGAGCCGGTCATGGTGGATGCTTATGGCGCGATGACACCGATCAACCAAGTGGGTACGGTGAATGTGCCAGAACCGCGCATGGTCACGGTCAATGTGTGGGATAAGGGCCTCGTCGGTAAGGTGGAAAAGGCCATTCGCGAAAGCGGGTTGGGCATCAATCCGCAGCTCAATGGCACGATCATCATGCTGCCTATCCCCGAGCTGAACGAAGAGCGCCGGCGCGAGCTGACCAAGGTCGCCTCGCAATATGCCGAAAACGCCCGTGTGGCCATTCGCAACGTGCGGCGCAACGCGATGGACGATATCAAAAAGGCCAAAGGCGATGGCATGTCCGAGGATGATCAAAAATTCTGGGAAACCGAAGTCCAGGAGATGACGGATCGGTTTGTCTCTTCTATAGATGAGGCCCTAGAGGCGAAGCAGTCAGAAATTATGCAGGTTTAGTATGGTCGCAGCCACTCCCCAACCGAAGACCCCGCAAGGCGGACCCAGACATGTCGCCATCATCATGGACGGCAATGGACGCTGGGCGCAGGCGCGCGGGCGGCCCCGACTTTTTGGCCACCACGCTGGCGCACGTCGCGTGCGGGAAATTGTGACGGCCTGTCCTGATCTCGGCGTCGATTATGTGACGATCTTTGCCTTCTCCACAGAGAACTGGAAGCGCACGCAAAGCGAAGTGGCCGGGCTCATGAGCCTTTTCCGGCGCTACATCATGAAAGAGATGCAGGCCTTTGTGAAAGAAAACGTGCGGGTGCGGTTCATCGGGGATCGCCCGCGTCTGGATGCAAAACTGCGCGCGCTCATGGATGAGGCCGAAGAGATGACCCGCCATTGCACTGGCACCAATCTGACCATCGCGCTGAACTATGGCGGCCGCGATGAGGTGTCACGCGCGGCCAAGCGTTTGGCAGCCGATGTGGCCTCAGGTCAGCTGTCGCCCGATGAAATAGATGAGGAAACGCTGCCAAAGTACTTGGATACTTACGTTTTGCCCGATCCCGATCTGGTGATCCGCACCTCGGGAGAGGCGCGCATTTCGAACTTCCTTTTGTGGCAATCGGCCTATGCAGAGTATGAATTTATCGACACGCTCTGGCCGGATTTCACCCCTGAGGTCTTTACCAAACTTCTAGAAGGCTACGGCGCACGCGATCGTCGGTACGGCGCCGTCACCGCATGACGGCCTCCCCCAAGTGGCAAGATCTGCTGCCGCGCGTGGCCTCTGCTGTCGTGCTGATCGCGGCGGGTGCGGTTGAGATTTATTTCGGCGGGTGGCTGTTTCTGATCACGGTGTGCGCCGTCTGCGGCGTCATGGTGTGGGAAGCGGCGCGGATGTTTGCCTCCCCGCGGCCGCGCGCCGACGGGGTGATCGCGGGCTTCACCCTGTTTGTGTGCATTCTGGCCCCACCGGCCTTTCTCGCGCCCATGGTGCTGGCTTCGGCCTTTGTCGCGGTGACGCGGGCGGCAAAGGACAAGCGCCTTTATTTCGTGTCCTTCGTGTGGATCCTCATTGCCAGTTACGCGGTGTTCCAACTGCGCGACCTGGGCGGGTTTCTTTGGTTCCTCTGGGCCATTTTCGTCATCGCGGCGACAGATATCGGGGGCTACTTCGCGGGCCGCATGATCGGCGGGCCCAAATTCTGGCCAGCCATCAGCCCCAAGAAAACATGGTCCGGCACGGTCGCCGGTTGGATTGCGGCGGGTGTCGTGGGGGCCATTATGATGCCCTACCTTGAGGTCGGTCCGCGTCTCATCTTCGCGTCCATCCTGGTCAGCTTTGCCGCGCAAATGGGCGATATCGGCGAAAGCGCGATCAAACGCAGGGCAGGGGTCAAGGACAGCTCAAGCCTCATCCCTGGCCATGGCGGGGTGCTCGATCGGTTTGATGGTGTGATGGGCGGGGGCCTCGTCGCGCTGGCCTTTTGGATCATGCTGCGCCCTGAAATAGCGGGGTAATCGCAGGATAAATACAGACGAACGACGCAATCCGCCCTAAGTGGCAGTTGAACAACATGCCCACGTGGGCCAAATCAAAGAAAAGACGAGTTAGGAGCAGCCATTGGAAGCCTTCGCATTCATCCCTGGGGTCGGTGGGCTCCTCATGACGTTGGTGGCTTTCGTGATCGCGCTGTCTGTCATCGTCGCGATCCATGAATATGGTCACTACATTGTCGGCCGGTGGTGCGGGATCAAGGCTGAGGTGTTTTCCCTGGGCTTCGGCCCGGTTCTGTTTTCGCGCGTGGACAAGCACGGCACGCAGTGGCAGGTGGCGGCACTCCCCTTTGGCGGTTACGTGAAATTCTTAGGCGATGCCAATGCCGCAAGTGGCACCAAGGCCGAAACCTATGATGAGATCCCCGCCCATGTGAAACGCCAGACCATGCTGGGTGCCCCGCTTTGGGCGCGCACGGCGACGGTGGCGGCGGGGCCGGTGTTCAACTTTATCCTGTCCATTTTTGTCTTTGCCGCCGTGATGATGACG
>ERZ1740070.1705-NODE-1705-length-13425-cov-5.568362_pt1 | contig 13425 bp, 14 predicted proteins | sample MGYA00581734_ERZ1740070 | MGnify/ENA primary metagenome ERZ1740070 (study PRJEB43018, sample SAMN04849744) | marine metagenome | isolation source: floating plastic debris | place: Pacific Ocean | collected 2008-09-01 | study: EMG produced TPA metagenomics...
GACATTGATTTAGGCGCGTGGGTGCTGCCGCCGGTCTTTGATTGGCTGGGTCAGGTTGGCCAGATCGAAACTGCAGAGATGCTCAAAACCTTTAATGCAGGGATCGGCATGGTGCTGGTGGTGGACGCCAACCAGGTCGATGCTGTGCAAAGCGCGCTTGCCGCTGAAGGCGAAGCGGCGATCCGACTGGGCACAGTGACCCAAGGCGTAGGCGTGCGTTACTCCGGGACGCTTTCGTGACACGAATCGCTGTCCTAATTTCCGGCGGCGGTTCGAACATGGTGGCGCTCGTGCGCGCTATGCAGACCGGCGGTTGGGCCACGCCGGTGCTGGTCTTGGCCAACGACCCTGACGCAGGTGGACTAAGCAAGGCCCGCGACATGGGCGTGCCGACCGCTGCTGTCGATCACCGCGATTTCAAAGGGGACCGTGCGGCCTTTGAAGCGGCGTTGACCGACGCGCTTGAAGCGGTTCGGCCGGATATCTTGTGTCTGGCAGGCTTCATGCGCGTGCTGACCGCTGATTTCGTGCAGCGATGGAATGGCCGTATTCTGAATATTCACCCGTCTTTATTGCCCAAATACAAAGGCTTACATACCCATGCCCGGGCATTGGAGGCAGGTGATACGCTGCATGGCTGCACCGTTCACGAAGTGACGCCCGCGTTAGATGACGGCCCAATTCTGGGACAGGCAGTGCTTGAGATTGGCTCCAAAGACACGCCAGACACCCTGGCTGCACGGGTCTTGCCGCTCGAACATATGCTGTACCACCGGGTTCTGAAACGCTTCGTTTCGGGGGATAAATCGCTGCTTAGTTTACGCGATGTCAACTTTGATTAACGGCTAACTGTAAATCATCAAAGACGAATTTTCTTCCCAGATGCGCTCAAATCGGTCATCCTGCTCTTGCGAGGGTCACACCTTAAACAACGATAAGACCCAATGAAAACACTGACGACAACTTCCGAACTCGCTGCGTTTTGCGCGCATGCTGCGCAATTTGACTATGTCACCGTCGACACAGAATTCTTGCGCGAACGCACTTATTATTCCCAGCTTTGTCTGATTCAGCTGGCCGTGTCCGGGGACAGCGACGATGATGCTGTGCTAGTGGATCCGCTGGCAAATGATCTTTCGCTTGAGCCACTTTATGCGCTGTTTAAAGATGAGACCGTGGTCAAGGTTTTCCATGCGGCCCGGCAGGATCTTGAGATTTTCTATACCGATGGTGGCGTTATTCCGACCCCGCTTTTTGACACGCAAGTCGCGGCCATGGTGTGCGGGTTTGGTGAGCAGGTCGGATACGAGACGCTGGTCCGCAAGATCGCGAAACAGCCCTTGGACAAATCCTCGCGCTTCACTGATTGGTCGCGCCGGCCTTTGTCAGATGCCCAAAAGACCTATGCGTTGGCCGATGTGACGCATCTGCGGGGCATTTACGAATTTCTGGCAAACAAACTGGCCCAGAACCAGCGCACCCAATGGGTTCAGGAAGAGATGCAGGTGCTCACCGCGCCCAGCACCTATGTGGTCGAACCCGAGGATGCATGGAAGCGGCTGAAAACACGGACGAATTCCGGTCGTTTTCTAGCTATCGCCCGCGAGCTGGCCCGCTTTCGCGAGGCGTATGCACAGCGCAACAACGTGCCACGCAGCCGTGTTTACAAAGACGATGCGTTGCTCGAACTTGCGTCAAACAAGCCCAAGTCGATGAAAGATCTAGGCCGGTCCCGTTTGCTTTTGCGTGATGCGCGCAAGGGCGAGATTGCCGAAGGTATCCTGAACGCAATTCAGGTCGGTCTTGATTGCCCGCCTGAGGATTGCCCGAAACCTGACACATCGCGTGAAAAGCTGCAGGTCAACCCGGCGCTTGCCGATCTTTTGCGGGTTTTGTTGAAGGCAAAGGCCGAAACGGCCGGTGTGGCGCAAAAGCTGATCGCGTCAGCCGCCGATCTGGATGCGATTTCGGCAGGTATGCGCGATATGCTTGCTTTGAGCGGCTGGCGTCACGAGGTTTTCGGTGCGGATGCGCTGCGGCTTTGTAACGGCGAGATTGCCCTGACGGCCAAAGGCCATCATATCAAAATCATCGATCTTTGAAGCTTACCGACGGCTGCTTTGCGAGTTGCGCTGACCACGCACAACGATTTGCCGCACCGGGGCCAGTGCCTGATCCGACAGGAAAGTGCCCGCGACAACCTCACGCGAGGCTTGTGTGCCTTGCCGCGTCGGCTGAACCGCCGGGAATGCCTTGAATTGCAGGATCAAAGCGCCGTTCTCATCAACGCGGCCGCGGTTTTCGGGAACAAGGTCGGCTTCCCAGAAGCCTTGGGTTACGGGCAGGCCAACTGCATGGACGATCGCGCCCCCTTGAACCCGCTCGATCCGCAGTGATGTGACCTGATCGATCAGGGGCCGATTGTCGAGCCGTTCAACAACGTCGCCCGGCGCGAGGCCAACCTGCTCTTGCGATCCGCCAAACCAGTTGAACGGGTTCAGGCGCGACTCGCGGACGGTGCCGCATCCCGCCAAAAGTGCTGCAATCAAAACGGTGACAATCAGGCGTGAAGACATGTGGTTAGCTCCCTTTGCATGATCGGTAGCCCAAACCGCGCGTCCCGACAAGCAGGACTGGACCTTTCGGGGCAGGCAACCTACCTCAGGGCCAGATCAAGGAGCGTATGATGGCAACCGAAACCTTCGAAGACCTGGCCGAGACATTCGATTTTCTGGACGATTGGGAAGACCGGTATCGGCATGTGATCGATATGGGCCGCGCGATGGACGGACTGGACCCGGCCTTGCAAGTGCCCGCAACCAAGGTCGATGGCTGCGCGTCGCAGGTTTGGATCATGCCGCAGATCGAAGGGCAGGGGCCAAGTGCGACATTTGATTTCAAAGGGGAAAGCGATGCGATGATCGTGCGCGGCCTGATTGCTGTGCTGCATGCGCTTTATAGCGGTTTGTCTGTGAGCGATGTTGGCAAGGTCGATGCAGTTGCCGAACTGGGGCGGCTTGGGCTGAACGATCACCTTTCTGCGCAGCGCTCAAACGGGGTGCGTGCCATGGTCGAACGGATCAGAAGCGTTGCGTCTGACGCCGCGACGGCAGGCTAGGCTTTCGCCGCCAGCGTCGTCTGCAGATCACCGTAGCCCGTAAAGCGCCGTTCAAACGCGAGCCCCAGCCGCGCCGCGCAGGCGCGCGCCTTGGCCTCAAGGGCGGGATCGTCAGTTTGGGCTTGATAGACAAGCGTCTCGTAATGGCCGAAATACATATCGCGCAGGTCCGGATGGCGATCCAGACCAAGCGGTTTCCACACAAATGCGTCGAATTGCCGGACCAAAAAATCGGTCAGGTAAAAGGCTGTGAATTCACCTTCGGAAATCTGTCCAAAGCGTTGATTTCCTTCAAAAAAGGAATAGCAATGCGGCCCTTCGATCATACCGACGCCAAGCCGATCACATACCGCTTTCAGCTGCCCACCCGTGCCGCAATCGGCATAGACGACAAAGATTTCGTCAAATGCACCGCGATGCTGCGCGATTGCGTCTTCTACGGCGGGCGCGATCCGTTCGGGGTGATTGTGCAAAATCGCAGGCAGGCAGGCCAAGCTCATATGCTGCCAGTCATTTAACTGGATCAGCGCCAGAATTTCACGCGCCAGCGCCCCACAGCCCAGCAACAGAATGGAGCCGCGCGTCACATCAACGGGCAGTCCTGCTTCTGTAAGGGTCTGGTCGTCGATCTGCATCATGCTCTCACGTGATCGCCAACATGGACACAAGGCCCGGTTTTTTAGCCTGCTCCGAACCGCTCAGGGCTGAAGCGGCCGATCTTTAGCTTGCCGCCATCTGGTTGTGTTTGCGCGCGACAAATGTCTTGGCTGTCTCAACTGCGACAGCGGCATCCCGGCAATAGGCGTCTGCTCCGATGGCCTTGCCGAACTCTTCGTTCAAAGGTGCGCCGCCAACCAGCACGATGTAGTCATCGCGCAGGCCTTTTTCGACCATCGTGTCGATGACGACCTTCATGTAAGGCATCGTCGTGTTCAGCAGGGCCGACATGCCTAAAATGTCGGGCTTTTCCGTCTCCAACGCTTCAAGATACGCCTCGACCGCGTTGTTGATGCCCAGATCGACCACCTCGAACCCGGCGCCTTCCATCATCATGGAGACGAGGTTCTTGCCAATGTCATGGATGTCGCCCTTTACGGTGCCAATCACCATCTTGCCGACGCGCGGCGCGCCCGTTTCGGCCAAAAGCGGTTTGAGGATGAACATCCCGCCCTTCATCGCATTGGCGGCCAAAAGCACCTCTGGCACAAACAAGATGCCATCGCGGAAGTCATTTCCGACAATCGTCATGCCGCCCACCAGCGCTTCGGTCAGCACCCGGTAAGGCGCCCAACCGCGTTCCAGCAGGATGTTCACACCTTCCTCGATCTCTTCTTTAAGACCGTCGTAAAGGTCGTCAAACATCTGTTGAACAAGCTCTTCGTCGTTCAATTCCGACAGGATGATATCGTCTTCGTCAGACATCGTCGTAATCCTTCAAAGGGCCATATCGGGGCTCGATTGGCGTGTTTCCCATAAGAAACATGCCTTTTTTGCCGCAGATTGAATCGCTTGATTGCGACATTGGCTGATGTGCGACCGACCCCGTTGGCGTTTGCAAGCTTAAGCGGGGCGTCTGCGGCGGCGCCGGCGTGGCGGCGGGGCAGCACCTGCTTCGGTGCCATCCTGAGCCGAAGAAAATCCACCAAGAACGGCGGTGATTTGGTCCAGTCCGGGGCGCTCACCCTTGGGATGCGTTTCAAGCGCGGCCCGCATCTTGACCAGATGTTCAGGTGTTGTGCCGCAGCAGCCGCCGATGATGGTCGCACCGCAATCGCGGGCCAGACAGGCATAGTCCGCCATCAGCTCTGGCGTACCGTCGTAATGGATATGCCCGTCGTGATACTTGGGAATGCCTGCATTGCCCTTTGCGATCAGCGGCAAATCCGAGCCTTGGCTGGCAAAGCCCAAGACCGTGCGCAGCAGATCAGACGCGCCCACGCCACAATTGGCGCCAAAGGACAGCGGCGGATTGGCCAGCTTTCCGACCATCTTCACCATATTGGCGGATGTCACGCCCATCATTGTGCGCCCTGCGGTATCAAAGCTCATGGTGCCGCACCAGGGCATGTCGGCCAGTGCAAAGGCCTCGGCGGCGGCTGCGTATTCTTCGGGCGCCGAGATCGTCTCGAGCCAGAGCACATCGGCGCCGCCCGCTTTGAGCCCTTCGGCTTGTTCGTGATACATCTCGACCGCGGTTTCATGGGTCAGGCTACCCATCGGCGCCATGATGTCCCCTGTGGGGCCAACCGATCCGGCAACGATCACCGGCCGTCCGGCCGCATCCGCGACCTCGCGCCCCAAAGCGGCGCCTGCTTTGTTCAATTCATGGACGCGGTTTTGGGCGTCATGCAATTTCAAGCGAGAGGCGTTTCCACCGAAGGTATTTGTTAGGAAGATATCCGAGCCCGCATCGACAGCACCTTTGTAAAGGGCGCGGATTTTGTCGGTTTTCTCGACATTCCAAAGCTCGGGCGCGTCGCCAGAGGACAACCCCATATTGAACAGGTTGGTGCCGGTCGCCCCGTCAGCCAGCAGCCAGTCGCGTGTTTCAAGGAGGGTGCTGAGGGCGTTTGTCATCACGGGGTCCAGTTCTAGAAAGACCCTGAGATGTCACCACGGCCTTGGTTTTGTTGCAGCCGTCTCGCACGCGCGCGAATATGAATCAATTTCATAATTCTCATAATCTTCATTAGCCTGATTACCATTAGTGACAAGGCCAAGACGTTGGTGCGCCCCTTTTTGGGGGTTTTGGATCGCATATCCGATCTCAAGAATGGCGAGTGCAGAGTGCCATTTGCGTCGCGTTGCAAGATAGCGGGGGCGCCAATCGGGGGCGAAACTGTCCTTGAAACGGCGCAGCCCGTCCGCGCCGCTGGCCTTTTGTACCTGGCTGCGGATGAAGCGCTCAAGCCCGGTTGCCTGGCCGACCTCGCAAGGAACAGCGGCGAGCGAAAGCTCGGTCACGCCTGCTTGAGCCGCGTCGCTGATTGCGTGGCAGATCAATGCGTGCATCGTTCCGGTCGGGGCGGCATCGCTTTGCCGCATCAGATCAAGCACCCAGTGCTCGGGATTGGCGTGCAGGCTGATAAAGCCGACCAACATGTTGTTTTGAAACGCAAGGTAGACGCGTTGAGTATAGAGATAGGGCAGATCGAATCGTCCCATTGAAAAGCCGCGCTCGGGGCCGGTGCGGTTTTGCCAGTTTTGATGAACCGACAGCATCTCTGCCTCGGGCAGGCGTCCGCGAGCCAGCTTTGTCTCTACGCCAGCGTCGGTTGCTTTGCGCAAGGCACGGCGCAGTTGGCGGCGCTGCGGACCATCTGTTGAGAAATGCTGCGGTGTTATAACTGCTTCATGGGCGATGCGGGTGACCGCCCAGCCATTGGTCCGTGCGCGGGCGGCAAGGCGCGGCACCGCCTTATAAAGCAAGGGTAAGCGTGCGGTTTCCCGCGCGGCGGTTTGTAATAGGGGCAGGGCGTCGCTGAGCGGTCCGTAAAGTGGTGTGCCCATCGCCGTCAATGTGTGTGGCGTGTGTCGCACGCCCCATGCGGCACGGTCGTTTGACACTGTTAGACCACCATCAAGCCGCAACATCGCTGCTTCGGCATTCTGGCGCGTTGACATGCCATTGCGTGCCGGTCGGATTGCAAAAGACGTGGTGGTCTTGCGGGTTTTGCGTCCTGCCAGCGCCAGCGGGATAAGGGCGATCACTGCGGGCAAGGCGTAATAAACCAGACGAAAGGCAAGCATGGCCGCAAGGCAGGGTGCCATCAGATCAGCAGGCAGCAGGGCCAGTAATGTCAGCTCGAACGCGCCAAGACCTGCCGGGCTGCCCGAGATCATGCCAACGCCTAACGCGATCAGGAAAGCGGGCAGCAGGACTGCAAAGCTGATCGCTGTTCCGGTGGGCAGCAGCCAGTAAAGCGCAAGTGCCGCAAGGATCGTGTCAACCGCGACCCACAGGAGAAGCGGGCCGACGACAAGCAAATTCGGAAGCCAGACCGTGCGTTTGATAAAGCGCAAGGTGCCAAGCATCGCCAGCGGCAGCATCATGACGACGATGGCAAGCGGTACTTCAAACGGCGAAAAGCCAGGCCGTAGGATGAGTACGACCACAGAGGTAAAGATTGCCCAGGCCGCCAGAAACGATGCGGCGACAATGGCCGTAAGCTTGGTCGCGCGCCATAACGAAAGCTCGGGCAGCATCCGCCAGCGCACCAGCGCGCCGCTTATCATGCCAAAGCCGATGGTTTGCGACAGCGCAATCGCGATCACGCCTGCGCGTCCTGCCGCTTTTTGTGCGATGCCCGTGCCAAGGGCGCGGTGCATTACGACATCATAACGCCCAACCGCTGCGAGACTGCCGATGGTTGCGAGCCCACCCAACACCCATTGATGCCAGCCAAGGTCGCGCACGGCGATCCACACGCTGGGCAGATCAACTGCGTCCAGCCGTTGGCTGAGCAACCAAAGACACGCTATCGCCGCAACAGGTGGCAGCAGGTTGCGTGGGGTGAAAAACAATCGAAACAGCGTACAAATCCTTTGAGGTCCGCTTTACCTAGCGCGGCCCCCTTACTTTGACCTTAACGCATACAAAAAAGAGGCTTTGGGCGGGTGCCTTACAGTTCGTCCATCAACTGGGCTTTCGCCTCGGCCATCAATTCGGCCATTTTGGCACGAATCGCGTCCGGGTCAGACTTGGCGCCCAGATCACCAGCGACCTTACGCACAACATCCTCGTGGCCCGCTTCTTCGAAATCCGCTTTGATGACCTCTTTGGCGTATTCTGCCGCATCATCGCCGGATTTGCCCATCAAGTCAGCCGCCCACAGCCCCAAAAGCTTGTTGCGGCGTGCCTCTGCCTTGAATTGCATCTCGGCATCATGGGCGAACTTGTTCTCGAATGCATTTTCGCGGTCGTCGAATGTCGTCATCAGGTCACTCCTTATCGGGCTTGGGTTGATGACTATGTAGGCACGAATGGCGCGTTTGTATATGCGGCAGCTTGAACGCAGAGCGCCCTAGTCGGTCGCGCGCGGGCGTTTGCGTGATTCCTTCATGTAATCGCTGATTTTCGCCTTGATCGCGGCGTCATCCAGAACCCCTTCGAGATCGACGCTGAGCTTGTTGAAAACCGTGGTGCCGACAGCATCGTTGAGATGGGCATAGACGACATCGCGGGCGTAATCGGCAGCGTCATCACCGGTTTTGCCAAGCAGTTTGGCAGCCCAATGCCCCAAAAGCCGGGCACGGCGCGCCTTGGCGCGGAACTGATTTTCCGCGTCGCGGGCGTATTTTCCCTGAAACGCGATATCGCGATTGTCAAAAATGGACATTGGTCTGAACCCCTTCTCACTCCGTATGCATCAGGGCTACGACGGGGTGCGTTAACAAAGCCTTGCATGCACAGCGCCATTTGCCCGGCATTTGAAACGATTGCGAAAGGTCAGCGGCCGACTGGCCCTGATCCGCAGTTGCGAGGGCCGCGCCCTTGTCTTATAGCTGCGCCACGCGTGGGCTGTTGCCTGATCTGCGCGAGAACGGAGTGAGCCATGGCGCGTCGCAAGAAGATCTACGAAGGAAAGGCGAAAGTTCTTTACGAAGGTCCCGAGCCGGGCACATTCGTGCAGTATTTCAAAGACGATGCCACCGCCTTTAACGCCGAAAAGAAGGACGTGATCGAGGGTAAGGGGGTACTGAACAACCGCCTGTCCGAGTTCTTTATGATCGGGCTTGAGACGATCGGTGTGCCAACGCATTTCCTCAAACGCATCAACATGCGCGAGCAGCTGATCCGTCAGGTCGAGATCATCCCGCTTGAAGTGATCGTGCGCAATTATGCCGCCGGTACGATGAGCAAACGTCTGGGGCTGGAAGAGGGCACGCGCCTGCCGCGTCCCATCGTCGAGTTTTGCTATAAAGACGACAGTCTTGGTGATCCGCTGGTCGCAGAAGAACATATCATTGCGTTCAACTGGGCCACCCAGCAGGATCTGGATGACATGGTCGCGCTAGCCTTGCGAGTGAATGATTTCATGTCGGGGCTGATGTATGGCGTTGGCATTCGTCTGGTTGATTTCAAGATCGAAATCGGGCGCCTTTGGGACAATGATTTCCAGCGTCTCGTTGTCGCTGACGAAATCAGCCCGGACAGTTGCCGTTTGTGGGATATCGAAACCGGTCAGAAGCTGGACAAGGATGTGTTCCGGCGCGATCTGGGCTCACTTTCGGATGCGTATACGGAAGTTGCACGCCGGTTGGGGGTTTTGCCGTCCAATGCGACGCATATGCCCAAGCCGACACTTATTAACTGAAGTTCGGATTTGGATATTTGGAAAAAGCGAAGCCGGGGGCGGCGCGTAAGCAGGGAAGAGACAGGTCATGAAAGCACGGGTTCATGTGATGCTGAAAAACGGGGTGCTGGATCCGCAGGGCGAGGCCGTGAAACACGCGCTTGGCACGCTTGGGTTTGACGGTGTCGAAGGGGTGCGCCAAGGCAAGGTGATCGAGCTTGATCTGGCCGATGGCACCTCTGAGGCAACGGTGACCGAGATGTGTGAAAAGCTGCTCGCCAATACGGTGATCGAAAGCTACTCGGTCGAGCTGTCCTGATGCGCGCGGCGGTTCTTGTCTTTCCGGGTTCCAACTGTGATCGCGACATGGCCGTGGCGTTGAAAGCGGTGGGCGCTGAGGTTGAGATGGTCTGGCACAAGGACGCGGATCTGCCAGCAGGTGTTGATGTGGTGGCTGTTCCCGGCGGGTTTTCCTTTGGCGACTATCTGCGCTGCGGCGCTATTGCGGCGCAATCGCCGATCTGCAAAGCGCTGGTGGCCCATGTCGAGCGGGGCGGCTACGCGCTTGGTGTGTGCAACGGTTTTCAGGTTCTGACCGAAACCGGTCTGTTGCCTGGCGCGCTGATGCGTAATGCCGGGCTGAAGTTCGTTTGCAAATCCATCGGGTTGCAGGTCGTCACCTCGGGGTCTGCTTTCACCGAAGGCTATAACGCGGGCGACGTGCTGAGCATTCCGGTCGCTCATCATGACGGAAATTACGTGGCCGATGCCGAGACACTTGCGCAGTTGCGCGATCAGGATCGCGTGGCATTTAGCTACACGGATAACCCCAATGGCTCGACTGCGGATATTGCAGGTATTTTATCTGAAAACCTCCGTGTTCTGGGTATGATGCCCCATCCTGAACGCGCTGTGGATCTGGCGCATGGTGGCACTGATGGCCAAGCGCTTTTCCGCACATTGGTCGGACAGCTCGAAAACGTGTGACTTGAGCGTGGCGGGCAGGGCGCGTAACCTCCCCTCATGAGCCTGCCAGCCAACCCAGATGCAAAGCGCGGCCCGAAACGCGATGATGCCGATCTGACGCGCCCATTGTCGTGGCGCGCGCGGCTGGCGCTTTTGGTGCTTGCGGTATTTGCCTGCACCACCGTTTGGCTGACAAATTCCCTTTTGACAGAACGCTTTACCGAAAGCACCAAGAACCGGGCCGAACTACGCCTGGCGCTTTATGCCGGTAACCTGATGTCCGAGATCCGACGCAATTCTATTGTGCCGCAATTGCTGGCGCGGGATCCGGCCTTGATCGGGGCGCTGGCGTCGTCGGACTATTCACAATCCACCCAGCGGCTGCTGTCATTTGTCGAAGAGATCGAGGCAAAGTCGCTGATGTTGCTGGATGGGGACGGTCGTGCCGTGGCTGTGACTGAGCGTGAGCAGCTGGGATCAACCCATCGGGGTGAATCGTATTTCGTCAATGCGCTGCGCTCAAACGGGACGGTGTTCAGCATCATCAAGACTGATACTGGATCATACCGCTTCACGTATTCGCGCAAGATCGAGTTCAATGCCCTGACGCTTGGGGTGATCGTGGTTGAAGTGGACCTGCGCCAGTTTGAACTGAGTTGGGCCGGCATTTCGGATGCTGTGATCGTCACCAATTCCGAAGGCACTGTGATCCTCGCGACCGAGCCGCGATGGCGTGGCCAGACCGAGGAAGATGCGCTGGCCTTACAATCTGCGCCATCAGCCATCGAACGCGCCATTTGGGCTGCAGGTGATTGGACCAACCAGTCGGTGGATGCCTATATCAGCGGTCGCGCGGTGATGCGCCTTGAGAACCGATTGCCATTCCAGGGTTGGAAAATTGCGTCTTTCACCACCTACGCATCGGTGCGCGAACGGGTGAACGGCGTGCTCGCGCTTGAGATCATGGGCTTTGCGATTCTGCTGGCTTTGGCCTTCTATGCGGTGAGCCGAAAGGCCACGTCGCGGTTGCTCACAGTGCGGCAGGAATCGGCTGAACTTCGCCAGTTGAACGCACGCTTGCAGCGGGAAATTGCCGAGCGCGAGCGGGTTGAAAAGAACCTTCAAAGCGCCGAACAGACCCTTGCACAAAGTTCGAAACTGGCGGCTTTGGGCGAGATGTCGGCGGCGGTGAGTCATGAATTGAATCAACCGCTTGCCGCGATGAAAACATATCTTGCCGGGGCCAAGCTGTTGTTGCAGCGCAAACGCCCGGATGAGGCGTTGAGCTCTTTCCAGCGGATCGACGATCTGATCGGTCGGATGGGGGCTATCACGCGCCAACTTAAATCCTACGCCCGCAAGGCCGGTGATGCCCTAGAGCCCATGGATTTAAGGGATGCGGTGAAAGGTGCGCTGACAATGATGGAGCCGCAATTGCGCCGCCGCACGGTCGAAATCACCAAGACCCTGCCGCAAGCGCCGGTCATCGTCATGGGGGATCCGTTGCGCATTGAACAGGTCATCATCAATCTGCTGCGCAACGCTCTGGATGCCACTCAGGCCGAGGCAGAGCCGCGCGTCGATATCCTGCTTTCCGTCGGTGAGACAGCGACGCTGACCGTGCGCGATAACGGGCAGGGGATTGATGACCTCGATGAGCTTTTCGAGCCATTTTATACCACCAAGCGCCCTGGCGATGGTGTCGGGCTTGGCCTTGCCATCTCGTCCGGCATCGTCAAGGACTTGGGGGGGCGGTTGACCGCAAGGAATGCCGCAGGCAAGGGCGCCGTGTTTGACGTCCAATTGCCCCTATTGGAAGCCTCGACAGAGGCAGCAGAATGAGAGGTGCACAATGGCACGTCCGATGAAGATTGCGATTGTAGACGACGAGCAGGATATGCGGCAGTCGATCAGCCAGTGGCTGGCGCTGTCGGGATACGACACCGAAACATTTGCCAGCGCTGAGGATGCGCTGAAAGGGCTGGGCAATGATTATCCCGGCGTCGTGGTCAGCGATATCAAGATGCCCGGCATGGACGGGATGCAATTCCTGAAACGGTTGATGTCAGTGGATAGCGGTTTGCCGGTCATTATGATTACCGGTCACGGCGATGTTCCCATGGCTGTCGAAGCCATGCGCGTCGGCGCGTTCGATTTTCTGGAAAAACCGTTCAATCCCGATCGCATGACCGAACTGGCCAAAAAGGCCACACAGATGCGGCGGATGACACTGGACAACCGTGTGCTGCGCAAAGAGCTGTCTGATGGGGGCGCGCTGATGCGCAAACTTATCGGATCGTCTCCAGTGATGGAACGCCTGCGCGAGGATATCTTGGATCTGGGGCAGGCCGATGGCCATGTCTTGATCGAAGGGGAGACTGGCACCGGCAAGACGCTGGTGGCTCATGCGCTGCACGCTGTTGGCGCACGCGCCTCCAAGAAGTTCGTTCTGGTCAGCTGTGGTGCCTATGATGAAGAGGCCTTGGCCCAGCGTCTGTTTGGCCCGGTTGAAGACGATGCACCGATCCCGGCGGTGGAAGAAGCGCGCGGCGGCACCTTGGTGCTTGAAGATATCGAAGCGCTGTCTGATCCGTTGCAAGCCAAGCTGTTGACGGTCATCAACGATCAAGGCACCCCGGCCGAGACGCGCATCGTTGCGATTTCGAACTTGCAAGAGCGGGGCAAAACGTCCGAGGACGTCCTGCGGGGCGACTTGTTCTACCGGCTTGCAGCGCTGAAGATCACCGTCCCACCGCTGCGCCAGCGCGGCGAGGATATCCTGACACTGTTCACCCGCCTGTCCGAACAATATGCCGATGATTACGGCTGCGATGCGCCCGAGATCAGCGCGCAGGAAGCCGCGCAATTGCTGCAAGCGCCATGGCCGGGCAATGTGCGTCAGCTTATCAATGTGGCGGAACGCGCGGTGCTGCAAAATCGCCGTGGCTCTGGCTCGATTGCGAGCCTGTTGATGGCCGATAACGAAGAAGCTGCGCCGACAATGACGACCGAAGGCAAGCCGCTGAAAGAATATGTCGAGGCGTT
>ERZ1740070.1706-NODE-1706-length-13423-cov-5.373654_pt1 | contig 13423 bp, 11 predicted proteins | sample MGYA00581734_ERZ1740070 | MGnify/ENA primary metagenome ERZ1740070 (study PRJEB43018, sample SAMN04849744) | marine metagenome | isolation source: floating plastic debris | place: Pacific Ocean | collected 2008-09-01 | study: EMG produced TPA metagenomics...
TTTATCCTGGGCCATCCGTTCAACCCGCCGCACCTGATCCCTCTGGTGGAGGTGATGGGCAATGACCGGACCGATCCAGATGTCATCCCCCGGGCGGAGGCGTTTTACGCAGATATCGGCAAGGTTACGATCCGCGTGCAAAAGGAGGTGCCGGGTCACGTGGCCAACCGCTTGCAGGCCGCCGTCTGGCGCGAGGCGATCCACCTGGTGCAATCCGGCGTGGCAAGCGTCGGCGATGTCGACAAGGCGATGCGCGCGGGCCCGGGGCTGCGCTGGGCGGCGATGGGGCCGACCACGCTCTTTGGTCTGGGCGCGGGGCCGGGCGGGCTGCAATCCTTTTGCGATCACTTTGCCGATACGTTCAACGGTTGGTGGGCCGATCTGGGCGATCCCACGCTGAATGCCGAGACCGCCGATCTTTTGGTCAAAGGGTTGGAGGAGGCCACAGAAGGCCGCTCGGTGGAAGACCTATCGGCGGAGCGGGATGCGATGATCCTGGCGTTGCTACAGGCGCTGAAATCTCACGGCGCGTAAGCGGCAAAACCCGCCGCAGAGACTGCCTCCGAAAGCGCGCCCACGGCCAGGCCCGTTGTATCCGATCCCGGTGGCATCAGATCGGCCAGGCGGCAATGGACATCGCGCCGAAACGCCGTGTGATGGCCCAGCTCCTGGCTGAACCGCGCCACCGCCGCGACGCTGCCCTCCAGATCGATATCGGTCATCAGCAGCGCATGGATCAAACAGGTGCTGCCGCGCCACCGTTGCGCCGTGCCCACGATCTTGCGGCCCGCAATGGCCAGATTGTAGTCCCCGTCGCAAAAACTGCCCTGAACCGGGGTCGCTTCGGCCTCAAGCCCCAGTTTGGCAAAGGCTGCGCGCATCGGGTCGACGATCTTGGCATAGCTCGACAGGATCGCCCGGGACTGCCCCGGGGGCACTGTAAAACACAGCGCAAGGTTGAGAACGCCCGGGCCTTGCGGCGTGATCCCTCCGCCGGTTTTGCGCGCGAAAACGGGCCAGCCGCGCGCGGCGCTGGCGTGTGCGGCGCGCTCAAACTGCGCCTCGCGCGTGTAGCGTTCGGGCAGGACAAGGGCCCGCGCGCTCGCCTGCCACAAAAACGCTGACGCCGTCCCCGTGTCCACCACCGCGTTGAGCATCGCCATTTCCCGGGCGAGGCCATCCTTGGCATCGGGCACATCCATGAACGGCAAAGCAGTCAGAGCGCATGTCCTTACGTTTCCCACCCATCGATATCGCACGACTTCGGCGACGCAAAGGGTGTATGAGTCCGGCCCGCTTCCCCTAGGTCACCCGCATTTGCCGAAAACCACCCGAATTTGCATCAAACTCGTCATAAATCGGTCGCAAATAGGAGGAGGGGGTCTTGTTTTCTTAACCAAAAACCTGAAATAGACACCCTAAGATTGCGAAGTCCCTCTGGCGAGAGGCGGTGGCGCAGTACACCTGATCGTTGGGGCACGAAGTCCAGGGGCTGAAGACATGTCGCTTTTTCTTATCGTCGCGCTGCCATTCATCGGGGCCCTGCTGCCGGGGTTGATGTACCAGGCCGGGCGTCAGGCCTGCGCGATGGCCACGTTTTTTGTCACGCTGACAGCCTTTATCGGTCTCATGACCCACCTTCCTGCCGTTCTGGCCGGAGAGGTGGTGCAGGCTCGGGTGGAATGGCTCCCTTCGCTGGGTCTCAACGCCAATTTCTTCATTGACGGGCTGGGCTTTTTCTTTGCTGCGCTGATCCTCGGGATTGGCCTCTTGATCATCACCTATGGTCGGTTCTACCTGTCGCGCAAAGACAATATGGGCGAGTTTTTCACCTATTTGCTGCTCTTTCAGGGCGCGATGGTGGGGATTGTCCTGTCTGATAACATCCTGATGTTGCTCGTCTTCTGGGAGCTGACATCGCTGAGCTCCTTCCTGCTTATCGGCTATTGGAAACATCTCGAAGAAGGCCGGCAGGGCGCTCGCATGGCGCTCACCGTGACGGGCATGGGCGGGCTGGCCCTGATTGGCGGTATGCTCCTTTTGGGCAATATCGCGGGCAGTTTTGACCTGACCGTGATCTTGGAAAACCGCGAGGTCATTCAGGAAAGCCCACTCTACCTGCCCGCGCTGATTCTGATCCTCTTGGGCTGTTTCACCAAATCCGCGCAGTTCCCGTTCCATTTCTGGCTGCCCCATGCCATGGCCGCGCCGCCGCCCGTGTCGGCTTACCTGCACTCGGCCACCATGGTGAAGGCCGGGATTTTCCTGATGGCGCGGCTCTGGCCGGTGCTGTCGGGGACGGAGGCGTGGTTTTACCTGGTCACCGGCGCGGGCCTGATCACCATGGTCATCGCCGCGATCATCGCGCTCTTCAAAAACGATCTCAAAGGGCTGCTGGCCTTTTCCACCGTCTCGCATCTGGGCCTGATCACCATGCTGCTGGGCACGGGTACGGCCTATGGCGCGCTGGTGGCGGTGTTCCACATCCTCAACCATGCCACGTTCAAGGCCGCGCTCTTTATGTCGGCGGGCATCATTGACCATGAAACCGGCACGCGCGATATCACGCGGCTGGGCGGCATAAGGCGGCTCATGCCGATCACCTTTATCATTGCTACCATCGCCGCGCTGTCCATGGCCGGGATCCCGCTCTTTAACGGGTTCATCTCAAAGGAGATGATGCTCAAGGAAACGACCAAGACGGTCCTTTTCGGGGCCCCGCTTTTGGTGCCTGTGCTGGCCACCATCGGGGCGCTCTTCTCGGCGGCTTATTCTTTCCGCTACATCGGGCACACGTTCCTTGGCCCGGTGCGCGATGACTATCCGGCCAAGCCGCATGATCCGGGCATTGGCATGTGGGGTCCGCCCGCACTGCTCTGCGTTTTGGTTGTGGGCATTGGCGTGGCTCCTTTCCTGGCCGAACCGCTCGTGTTTCTGGTGACAGAGGCCGTGCTCGGCAATGCCGCCACGCTGCCCGATGAACACCTGAAGATCTGGCACGGTGTGAATGCCGCGCTGTGGATGTCGGTCATTGCCGTGTTTGGCGGTCTGACCTTGCTTGCGGCCTACAACCCGGTCGCGCGCGGCTGGGCCAAAGCCGGGCCTCCGGCGGCGAAAGCCATCTTTGACGCGATCATCCACGCGGTTGTCTCCGCCGCCACCTGGGTCACCGCCACGCTGCACAATGGCGCGCTCACCCGTTATGCCGCGATCTTTGGGGTCACGGTTGTGGCGCTTGGCGTGCATGCCTATTTCACCGGCTCGGCCACGGCCCCCACGCGAGAGATGCTCCCGATGGAGCCTGTGGCCGTGGTCGCGTGGATCCTGCTTGTGACCGCCACGACCGTCTTGCTGGTCTATCACAATTACCGCTACCTCGCGCTGGTTCTGACCTCGATCGTGGGCCTCGTGATCGCGCTTGGCTTTGCCTATCTCAGCGCGCCGGACCTGGCGCTGACGCAAATCTCGGTTGAGGTGGTGACCGCCATCCTGCTGCTCTTGGCGCTGAACTTTCTGCCGCGCGAAACCCCGCTCGAAAGCGGCGCGTTGCGGCGGTTGCGCGATGGGGCCATTGCCGGTGCGGCGGGCCTCGGGGCGGCGGCGTTGATCTATTCCATGCTGATCCGCGATGCGCTCGGCACGCCGATTTCTGAATACCACCTCGCCAATTCCTACAAGGGCGGCGGCGGCACCAATGTGGTCAACGTGATCCTGGTCGATTTCCGCGGCTTTGATACGTTCGGTGAGATCATCGTGCTGGGGATCGCCGCCGTGATCATCTACGCGCTGACCGAAACACTGCTCTCAAGCCCGGTGCGCGCGCGCCTTCTCAACCGCCCCATGGGCAACAAGGCCGGCGATGCGCACCCGCTGATGATGGTGGTCATGACCCGGGTGATGATGCCCATCGTGCTGATGGTCGGCGTCTACATCTTCCTGCGCGGTCACAATGAGCCGGGCGGCGGGTTCATCTCCGGGCTTGTGGTGGCCATCGCCATCATCGTGCAATACATGGCCTCGGGCTTTGACTGGGCCGAAAAGCGTCAGCGCTACCCCTATCACGGGATCATCGGCGCGGGCGTGCTGATCGCGGGTCTGACCGGCCTTGGCGCGTTCTTCTTTGACACCGAGTTCTTGGCCTCCTCCTTTGGATATTTCCGAATTCCACCCTTTGAGGAGTTTGAGCTCGCCACAGCCTTGGGCTTTGACCTTGGCGTGTTCCTCTGCGTCGTGGGCGCGGTGCTCTTGTCGCTCGAAAGCTTCTCCCGCCTGGGCCGCCGCAGCGGCGAACAATCCAGTGAATACGCGATGGACATTGCCCCCTCCCGCGATGACACAGCCGAGAAGGAGGCCTGAGCATGGAAATCCTTGTTGCCAGCGCCGTGGGCATCCTGACCGCCGCCGGGATTTACCTGATCCTGCGCAAGCGCACATTTCCGGTGATCCTTGGCACCGCCTTCATCAGCTACGCGGTCAACGTGTTCCTCTTTGCGTCGGGCCGTCTGGCCGTGAACCAGCCGCCGGTGCTGCAAGACGATGTCACGCTCTATTCCGATCCGCTGCCCCAGGCGCTGGTCCTGACCGCGATCGTGATCGCCTTTGGTATGACAGCCGTGGTGGTGATGATCGGGGTGGGGGCCTATCTCAGCTCTCAGGATGATCATATCGACGATCTCGATGAGGTGCCCCCGGGCCAGCAAGACCAGACAGGAGACGCGTCATGAGCCATTGGGTCATCGCTCCTGTGTTGCTGCCAGGCATGATGGCGGCGATTATCATTCTCGCCGCCCGCTACCACCCGATGCTGCAGCGGACGTTTTCGCTGGCCACGGTGGGGATCTGTCTTGCCATCGCGCTGGGCTTGCTGGTCTCCGTGGCCGATGGCACGATCCACCTTTACCAATTGGGCAATTGGGCCGCGCCGTTTGGCATCGTGCTGGTGGCAGACCGGCTGTCGATGCTCTTTGTGGTGCTTACGCTGTTTCTGGCGATCCCGGTTCTGCTCTATGCCATGGGATCAGGTTGGGACATGCGGGGGCGGCATTTCCACGCGCTGTTCCAGTTCCAGATCATGGGCATTCTGGGCGCGTTTCTGACCGGGGACGCCTTCAACCTCTTCGTGTTCTTTGAGGTTTTGCTGCTTGCCTCCTATGGCCTGATGATCCACTCGGGCGGCGCGACGCGCTTGCGCGTGGGCGTGCAATACGTGGTGTTCAACCTGCTGGGCTCGACCCTGTTCCTGTTTGCGCTGGGCACGATCTATGCCGAATTGGGCACGCTCAACATCGCCGATATCGCGGCACGCGTGGCGCAGGTCCCGGCGGAGAACTCCGCGGGCGTGCGTGTGGCCGCCGTGCTGCTGCTCTTGGTTTTCGCGATCAAGGCCGCGATCTTGCCGCTACATTTCTGGCTGCCCGCCACCTATTCCACCGCGCCCGCACCGGTGGCTGCGCTCTTTGCCATCATGACCAAGGTGGGCGCCTATTCGATCATCCGCTTTTACACCATCGCCTTCCCGCCTGATCTTGAGGTCACCCAAGGCCTCTTTGACACCTGGCTTTTGCCGGGCGCGCTGCTGACGCTCGCCATCGGCATGATCGGCGTGCTGGGGGCCAAGCGGCTCGATCGGCTGGTGGCCTTCGCCGTGATCGGCTCCATGGGGATGCTGATGACCTCTGTGTCGGTCTTCACGCCCGAAGGCATCGCCGCCGCCCTCTATTACGCGGTGCATTCCACCCTGGCCACCGCCGCGCTTTTCTTGCTGGTCGACGTGGTGCGCACACGGCGGGCTGGCCATGACCTGCATTGGGTCCAAGCGCCCCCGATCGTGGGCGGTGCGCTGGTCGCCGGTATGTTCTTTGCCGCCGCCATCGCCATGGCGGGCCTGCCGCCGCTATCGGGCTTTGTGGGCAAATTGCTGATCCTCGATGCCGCGTTGGCCGATCCGCGCATGGCGTGGGTCTGGGCCGTGATCCTCACCTCCAGCCTGATCGCCGTGGTGGGCTTTTCCCGCGCCGGGTCCGTCATTTTCTGGAAGGCCCACGCGCCGATGCCAGACCCCGCGCTGCGCGAGACGCAAAGCGACGAGCAACCCACGCCAGAGCAAAACCCAGATCATCACTCGGAGCCGCAACCGGCCCTGCCCATGGTCGCCATCGGCACACTGCTTGGCGCCATCGTGCTGGTCACCGTCTTTGCTGGCCCGATCAACCTCTATCTCAACGCCACCGCCGCGCAGCTTTTTGCGCCCGGGCCTTACATTTCAACCGTGCTTGACACCCCCGGCAAGGTCATCACCTATACGGGCAAGGACGATCACGGCGACAAAGGCGCTGACAAAGACGCCGACCACAAAGAGGAGGATCACTGATCATGCCATTCCTCCGCCGTGTCTTTCCTCACCCGCTTTTGACCATCCTGATGACGCTGGTCTGGTGCCTGCTGGTGAACCGGCCCAGTTCCGGCGCGGTGGCCTTCGGCTTGCTGTTGGGCATCATCATCCCGATCATGACCTCGGCTTTCTGGCCCGAACGCCCGCCGATCACGCGCCCCTGGCGGCTTTTCAGCTATTTTGGCCTGGTCATATGGGACATCATTGTCGCCAACGTGCAGGTCGCGATCATCGTGGTGTTCAAACGCAACGACCAGATGCAACCCAATTGGGTCAACATCCCGCTGGACCTGCGCACGCCTGAGGCCATCGCGGTGCTCGCCAGCACGATCACCCTGACGCCCGGCACCGTCACGGCGGACCTGTCCGAGGACGGCACATCCTTGCTGGTCCACGCCCTCGACGCGCCTGACCCGGATGCCGTGCGCGATGAGATCAAACAACGCTATGAGGCCCGCCTGATGGAGATTTTCCCATGCTGATGACCTATGCGCTTTACATCGCCTTCGGGGCTGTCGCGCTGACGATGGTTTTGTCGATGATCCGCCTGTTGCGCGGGCCCTATCTGGGCGATCGCGTGCTCTCGCTCGACACGATCTCGATCAATGCGGTCTCGCTTATCGTGCTCTACGGTATTGCCAAGGAAACCCAGATGTATTTTGAGGCCTCGCTCCTGATCGCCATGCTGGGCTTTGTCTCTACCGTCGCTTTCGCGCGCTTTCTTCTGCGCCGGGATGTGATCGAATGACCGGCACAGATCCCATCGAAATCATCGTCGCCATTCTGCTGATCATCGGGGCCCTCTTCACGCTTGTGGGCGGCTACGGCCTGGTGAAGCTGCAAAACCCGATGTCGCGTCTGCACGCGCCCACCAAGGCCGGCACACTGGGCGTTGGCAGTATGCTGGTGGCGTCCATGATCTATGCGTTCCATCATGCGGACGGCTCACTCAATGAGTTGTTGATCCTGGTCTTTTTGTTCGCCACCGCGCCGGTTTCGGCCAATTTCATTGCCAAAGTGCACATCCACCGCGACCGTGTCGGCACCCCCTTGCCTGAGCTGGAGGGCGAGCGGGAATGGGCCACCAAGGTCAAACCGGAAGACGACGCGTAACCCATTTTCTTCGAAGAAAATGCGCGAGATAAATTTTAAAAATTCTGCCGCGACTTAGCGCATTCTCGGGTTCAGCGCATCGCGCAGCCAATCGCCCAGCAGGTTGATCGACAGGGCCAGTGCCAAAAGCGTGCCCGCCGGGAAGAGCAGGATCCACCACTCGCCCGAGAACATGAATTCCTGCCCGATGCGAATGAGAGTGCCGAGCGACGGTTTGGTCGGCGGCGCACCCACGCCCAGAAAGCTCAGCGTCGCCTCCGCAATGATCGCCAGCGCCAGCGAAATCGTCGCAATCACCAAGACCGGGCTCAGCACATTGGGCAGAATATGACGCAGCATGATGGCCAAGGGCGACCGCCCAATCAGCTTGGCCGCTTGCACATATTCCTTGTTTTTCTCCACAAGGGTCGTGCCCCGCACCACGCGCGCGAACTGCACCCAATCGCTCAGCCCAATGGCCAGGATCAGCACCCAGATCGCCATTTGATCGCGGTACTCGGCCGGTGTGATCCCCTTCGCAATCCCAAAGATCAGCATCGCCACCAGGATCGCCGGAAAGGTCAGCTGCACATCCGCCACGCGCATGATGATCGTCTCGGTCCAGCCGCCCACATAGCCTGCCACCAGGCCTAAAAACACGCCCAGGACCATGGCCAAAAGCACCGCCGAGAACCCCACGAAAAGCGAAATCCGCATCCCGTAAAGGATCGTTGAAAACACATCGCGGCCTTGGTCATCGGTGCCCAGAAAGAAACTTTCTCCGGTAAAGGCATTGGCCTCCCCCGGTGCGGTAAACCCGTTCATCAGGTTCAGCGTCGCCGGGTTGAACGGGTCATAGGGCGCAATCAGAGGCGCGCAGACAGCGGCCATCACCAGCACCACCACCGCGATGAAAGACACCACCGCCACCGGCGCATGGCGGAAAGAATACATGAAATCGCTGTCCCACCAGCGTTGCAGCCTGGTCATCTGCGGCGCCGGTTTGGTCTCGGAAACGGGGGTGTCTACCATCAGTTCGACCCTCCCCGATCCACCCTAAGCCGCGGATCAATCGCGAAATAAAGCATGTCCACGATCAGGTTGATGCCCACAAACATCACCGAAATCATCATCAGATACGCGGCCATTACCGGGATATCCACGAACTGGATCGCGTTGATAAAGAGAAGCCCCACACCCGGCCACTGAAACACCGTCTCGGTGATGATCGCAAAGGCAATGATCGACCCAAGCTGCAACCCGGTGATGGTGATCACCGGCACCAGCGTGTTCTTCAAAGCGTGGCGAAAATTGATCACGCGAGAGCGGATGCCGCGGGCCCGCGCAAACCGGATGTAATCCATCCGCAGCACTTCCAGCATCTCGGTGCGCACCAGCCGCATAATCAGCGTCATCTGATAAAGCCCCAGCGTGATCGCCGGAAGGATCAGCGCCTTGAGCCCGCTTTCTGTCAGAAACCCGGTGGTCCAGCCACCGATCTCAACCACGTCACCGCGCCCAAAGCTTGGCAATCCAAGTGACGTGTTCTCAATCCACACCAACCCGAATGAGGACCAGGCCTCCGTCTCAAACCACAACATCGGGATCGCAAACGGCAGGTCCACGCCCACTGAAAAAAGATAAATCAGCAAAACACCGATCAAGAACGTGGGCAGCGACACCCCGATCAGCGACACGGACATGATGATGCTCGACGACACGCCGCGTTTGCGAATGGCGGTGAAAATGCCCAACACGATCCCGCCGAAGAGCGCCAGCAACCCCGACACAAACGCCAGCTCCAGCGTCGCGGGCAACCGCTCCAACAGGATCTCGGACACCTCCCGCCCTTGGCGGTAGCTCAGCCCGAAATTGCCCTGCACGGCCTGCTCAAGAAATCGGTAATATTGCACGAGGAAACTGTCATCGAGACCCAGCTGCGCGCGCAGCCGCTCAATATCCTCAAGCGTGCGTTCCTGGCCCAGCATGTTGTCAATGGGATCGCCCACAAAGCGGAACATGGCAAAGGCCACGAACCCCACCACCAAGAGCACCAGCGCCGATTGCGCCACGCGTCGCATGATATAGCCGAACATGTCCGTTGTGCCCCCAAAAGCCGCGTCCATGTGCGGCTTTAACGAAAGCGGCGGCCCGATCAAAGGCCGCCGCCTGTGTTTTTAGTTCATTGTGAAGAACTTGAACTTCGGATCATCTTCCGGGCTCACCTCGGTGCCGACCGCGGTGGTCATACCCCAGTTGAGCACCTGGTGGTGGATCGGGATGTAGAGCTGTTCATCCTGCACCACGGTCCAGATGTCGTTGATCGTCGCGTTGCGCGCATCCAGATCGGTTTCAGAGGCCAGCGTCTGGATCTTGGCATCGGTGGCTTCATCCGAGAAGCCCGTGCCGTTCCAGCTGCCACGCTCTTCGCCGCGCGTGTGCACGAGGAAATTAAAGATGTATTCCGAGTCGTAGGTCGGAACACCCCAGCCCAGCATGTAGAAATCCGTCTCCTTGTTCTGGATGAGCGGGAAATGCTGCGCCTTGGGCTGCGCGTTGAGGTTCACGGTCACGCCAATCTGCGCGAGCATGCCCACGGCCGCCTGACAGATTGCCTCATCGTTGACATAGCGGTCATTGGGGCAATCCAGCTGAATGGAGAAGCCTTCGCCGTAGCCGGCATCGGCCATCAGCGCCTTGGCCGCATCCACATCGGTGGAGGAGGAGCTGTCCATCGCCTGGTTCCAGCCGTTGACAAAGGGCGGTGCGATCATGCCCGCAGGGGCGGATTGCTCACGCATCACAACCTTTTGGATGGCATCTCGGTTGATCGCCATGGACATGGCCTTGCGCACGCGCACATCGCCAAGCGGGTTGGCACCGTCCACATTGTCATTGGCAATGTCATCGGGGCCCTGGTTCATGCCGAAAAAGATCACGCGGTTCTGCGGCGCGGTTTTGACGACCAGACCGTCGGTCTCACCCACGCGGGTCAGATCCTGCACCGGCACATCCTGGATAAAGTCGACCTCACCCGACAACAGCGCGGCCACACGGGTCGCGGCGTTCTGGATGGGGGTGTAGACGATTTCGCTCACCGCCAGCGGGAACTCATCCTTGCCCCAGTAGTTTTCATTCGCGCTCAGCACGGTTTTCACGTCCGGCTCCCGGCTGACCAGCACATAGGCACCGGTGCCATTGGTGTTGGAGGAGGCAAATGTCGTCTCACCACCGGCGATGTCCTGTACCGCTTCGGCGGCATTGGCCTCGGTCCAGGTTTTGTCCATCATAAAGAGGTTGGTCAGGTTCGCCGGCAGGATCGGGTTCGGCCCATCGGTGACGAACTCCACCGTGTGATCATCCACCGCGCGCACCTCGGTGATCGAGGTCAGCAGCTCTTTCATCGCGGAGTTCTCGGATTTCGCGCGCTCAATCGAGAAAATCACGTCTTCGGCCGTGAACGCGGAACCATCGTGATACGTCACGCCCTGGCGCAGGTTTAACACCCACACATTCGGGTCGCCCTCTTTCGGGGCCCAATCGGTGGCCAAAGCGGCCTGGAACGCACCGGAATGGTCGCGAATGATCAGCGGCTCATAAATCTGGTGGGCCAGCGTATGGGTCGGCCCTTCGTTCTGGGCATGGGGGTCAAGCGTCAGCGAGTCGCCCGCGCGCGCCCATCGCAGCGTTTCGGCAGAGGCCGCCACAGCCGTCGTGGCCAGCAGCGTCGCCGCCAGGATCAGTTTCGTTTTCATTGTACTCTCCCTGAGTTTCACCGGGTCTGGTGTGCCCGGCATGATGGAAAAAGAATTACTCAAACTGGGCAAGGGCGCAACCATTGTGCACTGCGTTCCTTTGCGGAAACCGGACCGATGCCTCCGGCGGAGGTATTTTGAACAAGAAAGAAGCGCAGGTTCTCCGGCTTCTTTCTTGTCAAAAATACCTATCGACGCGCCACGGTTTGCACCGGCCCTTCGGTCAGTTTGATGGCGGCCCCAATGTCCCTCTCAGTTTCAATTCCGTGTCGAGGCGCAAGCTGTCGCCGGACCCCCCGTCGGTCACCATCTGCCAAAGTTGCCGCGCGGCCAGCACGCCCATTTTGCGGTGTGGCACATGCACCGTGGTCAAGGCAGGCGAGGTCACAGTCGCCAATTCGATGTCGTCAAACCCGGTGATCGACAGGTCGTGCGGCACCCGTACCCCCAGGCTTTGCGCGGCCAAGAGCGCGCCCACTGCCAACACGTCATTGCCACAGATGACCGCCGTGGGCGCCGGGGAGGAGGTGATCAAGGAGGCCAGCGCGGCACTGCCCGCCTCAATGGCATAGTGGGTTTCAAAGACCGGCAGGCGGCTGTGATCCAGGCCTGCATTCTCCATCGCGTCACGAATGCCCGCAACCCGGTCGCGCGCGCGGTCATTATCGGCCTGGCGCGCGGTGATCACGGCAATGCGCCTGTGTCCTTGCGCTAGCACTTCGGCCGCCATGGCCCGCATCGCGGCACGGTTGTCGAACCCGATAGAGGGTTTGGGCTTGTCCGGGTCATAGGCCCAGGACACCACGACCGGCACCTGCTGACGGTCCAGAAACTCGTAGATCTGGCTGTCGCGCTGATGCCCGATCAACAGCAACCCATCCGCGCCCCGCGCCACCAAGGCCCGGATCTGATCCGCCTCCAGCGCCGGACGATAGGATGAACTGGCCACCAAGAGCGTCGCCCCTGCGCGCCCAAGCTCTTCTTGCACGGCCTGAATGCCGCGGGCGAAAATGGCGTTGTCCATGGTGGGGATGATCGCGCCGATCGTGTTGGTGCGTTTGGCCGCCAGGGATTGCGCCGAGAAATTTGGCGAATAACCCAGCTCGGTCACCGCTTTCATTACCTTGTCGCGTGTCTTTTTTTGCACCTGTTCGGGGCTGTTGAGGCACCGCGATACCGTGGCCGTCGACACACCCGCACGGTCCGCCACATCGGCCAATCTCGGCACGAAATCGGATGTGTTCGGGTCCTTGGGCGTCATCATCGGCTCACAGTCTGCGCCTTGGGAATAGGCGTTGCCAAAGTGAATGTAAGCGCTTACATTATCGGGAGTCAACGCGTCTGTGACGCGATTCCGCCTTTATGGCCCCCAGACAGGATGCCCGCCTCATGGCCCGAGAATACCTCAAGAAAGCAACGCTCACCTCCACCAGCAACGCCTCGGATGTGTCCGAGACGGTGCGCACGATCCTCAACGATATTGAGGCAGGCGGCGATGCCAAGGCGATGGAATACGCGGCCAAGTTTGACAAATACGAGGGCAACGTGATCCTCACCCGCGATGAGATCACCGCTGCCGCCTCGCTCGTGCCCGAAAAGCTCAAGCAGGACATTCAATTCGCCCATGACAATGTGCGCAAATTCGCGGAAGCTCAGAAAGAGACACTGCGCAGCATTGAAATCGAAGTGGTCCCAGGCCTGGTCGCAGGTCAGAAATCAATCCCCTGTCACGGTGCGGGGTGTTACGTGCCCGGTGGCCGCTACAGCCACATCGCCAGCGCCATCATGACCGTGACCACCGCCAAGGTGGCTGGGTGTCAGCACATCGTCGCCTGCTCTCCGCCGCGCCCGGATGTGGGCATCGCACCCGCCATCATCTACGCCGCTGATCTGTGCGGCGCGGGTACCATCCTTGCCATGGGCGGGGTGCAGGGCGTGGCCGCCATGGCCTTTGGCCTTTTCGGCCTGCCCAAGGCCAATATCCTTGTGGGTCCCGGCAATCAGTTCGTGGCAGAGGCCAAGCGCACGCTTTTTGGGCGCGTGGGCATCGATATGATCGCGGGTCCCACCGACAGCTTGATCCTCGCCGATGGGCAGGCCGATCCTATGGTCGTGGCCACCGATCTGGTGGGTCAGGCCGAACATGGCTACAACTCGCCTGTCTGGCTGGTCACCGATGATCGCG
>ERZ1740070.1708-NODE-1708-length-13409-cov-8.180920_pt1 | contig 13409 bp, 9 predicted proteins | sample MGYA00581734_ERZ1740070 | MGnify/ENA primary metagenome ERZ1740070 (study PRJEB43018, sample SAMN04849744) | marine metagenome | isolation source: floating plastic debris | place: Pacific Ocean | collected 2008-09-01 | study: EMG produced TPA metagenomics...
TGTATATTTAGGAACTTTCTATTTCAAAATTTGCCATGAAAGTTTTAAATATATGTTTATTAACATTTATTTGTCTATCTATTAGTTTTTTTAAGACTCTATACTTTGAATTCTGCCAATCCTATTAACTGGCAACATTCTTTGTTGAAATATGGCAAAAGAAAAATTAGCAATATTCATGTTTATATTCTACAAGTTGCATTCGCTGTTTGAAAGTTATAGAAAGCAAACAAAATGCTGATATCACGTACATGGATTAAAAAAAGTTTGATCGCTTACCATTATCAGACTCTCCAGACTTTGATTTGCCTCCCTTTGATGATGCCGCCGGCTTTCCTTTCCCTTTCTGGTCTGATTTCCCGCTCGTTGTTTTGCTCGTGTCAGTCTTACCACTGCTGGACTTTCCGCTATCCTCTGCAGGTTTCTTACCTAAGCCAAATAGTCTTTGTGCCAGCGATCTTTTCCCTGTGCTGTCTGACGCGCCAGATTTTCCGGAGGTTCCGGATTTACCTGAAGAACCAGATTTTCCTGAGGTGCCTGACTTTGCTGACTGCAATAAGCCAATAAATGCATACAGCGGTGAAAAGCTTTAAGCTCTTAGTTTTTGAGAAGTGATTATCTTGGGTTCAAATATACATGCATATCAAGTACACAGTGTAGAGTGATATGGCATTATCCTGGGAAAGGTTGACGCTGGACATAATTTTAGATTTTTATAATAAGTTCACAAATTTCCATTCTTCCAGTATTACAGGGACTCAGCCTTCAAATTCAGACCAAGCCTTTCCATTTGCTCCAATATCTGTTATTGTAGACACTACTGTAGTTGTTTTCTCAGCATTTTCTACATTTGAAGTGTTACTGAGGGCATGATACTTGTAATTGGCTGACTAAAAATGTACTCATCGATCAAGATTGCTAAATTACACGTTCCGTACAAATCGCATGCTCGCTTACTTCTGAATCAGAATCAGAGTCATCACTACTACTATCGCTGTCATCACTAGATGAGCTCGGTTTTGCATTTTGATTGCGTCCTCCTTTTTGCACAGCATTATCATTGCAGTTTTCTTCTCCTGTTTGCACAGGATTTACGTTGTAGTTTTCTTCCCTCAGACCATCTGCTATAGCTGCTTTGCTGTCTGTGGTTTGCGATGCTCGGGTGTGACCATCATGACAGCTTGTCTCATTTGAGTTCACTTTACCATGATATGTGTTGATGTTGGCATCTTCTCCAATTAATTCATCTACAGTGTTAAATATCAAGCATGATGACTCGTACCCTAGCACTACTAACTGTATTGGCAATGTTTTATGCGAATATTTAATCATGCATGCACACTGTGGATGCAAAGAGAGAATGATCTGTCAACAATTTTTGGAGGGTTATTACATTGTCACTTTGTCATCTTTGTATGTAAAGGGGTATGATTTACATCCTATGAGCTATTACATCTAGGTATTGTGCCGATTGCGGAACAAATTACTACCGGATACAGTCTTGATACGTAGAAATCATTTGGGTTACCTGGTAAAAGGAGGCTTCCAGTATTCCAGTGCTCGCTGATTGTAGAAAAGAAGTGGTCGACAGTCTCAGATTTGCTGATGGCAGGTAGAGTTTTCACCACTGTGCTCAACAACTTTAGTTTACCTGCAGCCAACAACAAAATAAGTAAATAACTTGTTAAAGATCTTCCAGCAGTCTCCTATTCCAAGTTAATCAAACTAGAGATGACTTCGATTTGCTATTGCCACAATTTTATTAGAATGGTGCAGTAATAGTTATTTACAGCTCAGCTGGAAACAGGGAAGTAAAAGGTTGCATTGCAGAGGGGAGGCAGTTGTCTCCTCGTTGGACAGGGTATGAAAACTCCCACCAACATCGGATTGACACACATACATGTAGTAGAAGTTCTACATGCATAAGAGTGAGTTTTCCGATATTTAATCGCATACTAAGTGGGTCTGGCAAGCATTGAAAGTAAAATATCTCTGACTGGGTGACGACTCACCAATGCATCGATGTCGTTTGGCTAAAATTACCTGTATTCCTCTTCTTTTTATTCCTAGCAGAGAATTCGGGAACCTTACTCAACCCTTTAGGTGCACTTAGTGCTACCACATCACTAGTTTTGTGAGGTTCTACAGTGCTTGTACTGTTGCATATCGAGGGTTTTGTGTCAATAGTTGGTTGTATTTCCTCCAATATTATTGGTAGCCCAGCTTGTTGTAGATGGCTTTTGTGGAGACAAGTGGCCGGGTACATTGAACTCTGTCGATAAATCAACCTGATCACTGGTGTGGAGTTTGGCTTGGGTAAATGCCCTGAAATCGACAAAATATCAACAACCTTCAATGGAAATAGACTTTGCGCTACACTGACTGGTGGCTTAGCTAGAATTGAAATCCGTGTAAAACATTTGACCACACCATAGTGTATATTTTATATTCACAAGGGTTACAGCTGGCTTTTATTGGGGCAAGCCCTGTCAGAAATGGACTACAGATCTTCTTCAACAAGAAATTTAAAGGCATATTATTGCTAAAAGCCCTGAAACTATCCAAAAATATCTTCCAAAAGATTAGCATTGGAATAAGAATGTGAGCCTTTCTTGGTATGATGTGATGTATGTACACGTGTAGTACATACATGCCTAGTACATGCACGGGTAGCGTATGTACCTGAACTAATCTGTTGATCATAAGGTTTCTCGGCTACATCGCCAGGAGAGGTAATTCGTTCGTCTGATGTTTTGCTGGTTAACGAATCTGTAATATTTTCATTGTTGTCCTCTACGCGTGAAAATTGACTGGTTTGTGGGGAGTTGTCTTCGGTAGTGACAGTACTGCATGTTCGAACGTCGACAGCATTAGACATATTGAAGTTTCTCATTCCTCCACCATAGCCTCCCATACCCGGCATGCCTCCCATTCCACCCATGCCGCCCATACCGCCCATTCCACCTATAAACATGATAAAACAAATAGATTTTAGGTTTGTCATGGAGCCAGTCTAAGACCCCAGATTCCAATTGTCGGATGAAGTGGTTGGAATTGTGGCACTATGTTATTCCACAAAGCTCATCAACTCTAGGAGTCTTAGCACCTGGACTATAGTGGGAAGCAATACCACATTGCAAAGCTCCCAGACACAGCAATACTCATCAACAGAAGTTTGAAAACATTTATACACCTCTAATATAACTTTGCTACTTGGAATACGTAGATGAATTTACTAAAAATCTTAACTTTTTTACTAGCCCAAGGTATCAGTCAACATGGCGGGGAGGTGACTGTAGATCTGTATTGACACTCTTGTTTGTTTAAATGTAATAAAACGTACAATCAGCTTTGGTGTCTCAAGACATAACTCTGAATGATACTAATAACTCTCCGCATAGGCTATGGCCTTATACATAGGTATTAAAAAACAGCTGTGATATAGGGCGTGTTAACAACATTCCCACAATGCAATGTTTTACTGGAATTCCCAGAAACACTCAGTCAAAATCTTATACGCTATCATTGGCTGAGTGTCTGGGAATTCCAAAAATAATGCATTGTTGGATGTTTATTAACTTGCCCTATCAACATAATTATAACGTATGTTTGACTTGAAGCAGTCTACCTATTGAAACATACCCATCATATTAGCCATTGGGTTGCTGAAATTCCCCATAGCACCTCCAATGCCTCCACCCAATACTCCAGGCATCTGATTTGGGGGTTGGTTATCGCTTTCCTTATCCCGATGTCGTCGCTTGCTCCGTGCCTTTCTATCTCCATGTTTGGTCTTCATATCCGTTCTCTCTCGATCCAGCAATTCCTGCTCTCTAGCCACCTACAAAAAAGTGATGACACAATAGTGTATATTTATAATCATAACAATATAATTGTGAATCTATAATATATATTAACTTATATTCGAAGTCATAGAGTATCAAATTAAGAGTCATATATCAAATTAATTCCTGTCATTGTATTAATGAGCGCAAACCAGACTATATGATCACAAATTCTAAAGGGATTTCTTAGTAGAATTCCCATGAGCTGTAAATTTGTTTCCGAATGAAGACAGCTTGAAAACAGTTGTCCTCAGATACTTGGCATCATCCTTGATGAAGATCTAAATCTACATGTAGATCGAGTTATTTTTTTGTGAAACTTGCATATCATGCATATCACATTGATTATGTAAAAGAACTACAGAACCCTACAGCCTACATTCAAAAAGCTTCCTTGAATAGACAAAATGAATTGACAAACAAATAATTCGATAAATTAATGGACCGATCAATCTATAAACTGATAAATAAATAAATGAGTAAATAATCGAATGTATGAATAAAAACAAACAAATGAGTAGATGTATAAATATATATCACCATACTTTCTGCATTAATCTTCCATGTCTCCTGGCTGATTGTTCCTGCATATCTCGTAACTGGTTGGAACACTGGTTAGACATGGTGTCTAATCGATTTTTGTGATCGTACTTGATTAGCTGAGTCTGTTTGTTCAGGTTTTCTTTAATCTCTTCTCCGAGCGGATACCATAACCTCACCAGTACCTTCTACAATAGAGCATGTTAATGTTCAACGTTACTTTGTCATTATTTTCCAATATCAACCAATCAGCTTGCAGTACGCTCGACTGTGTGTTGAACAGCCAATAAGAGTTCGAATGAGTATTGTATAAGCATCATTTGGAATTTCCGATACATAAGAAGATAATTCCGATGTTAACATGCCCTGTATATCTGAGATTGTTAGACGACTATTTTTTTTATAAGTATGAATTCATTGATAATATTACTTCTTTGCTCTTCTTCATCAACCTATGGAACTTCGGAGAGCCTTCTGTTCAGATTACTAAAATATTTCATTCCCATAGCAGGCCTATTATAACACGTATTTACTTATCAGTTTGCTCGAGATGGGGGGAACGAATTTTTCTGCAGAATGTTTTAAAATGGCTGGTTGTTTATGACATATATTTATGCAATCCCCAACCAAAGAAGTTGCCTGCAATAGTTGTGAAGGGGAATTTGTCTTATACCGAGGATTAGTTAATCAATTATTAACACTTGTAGAGAAATCGCTCAAAAGCTTGAACCAATTGCTTAGTGACACAGAGAGCACTTTTTCAAGGACTGTTTATTTCAAGGAAAAAGTGAATTTTGCATGACTGTAGGAGTTGCACTTGATAACTTTGTTGCATGATTGCTGTGCTGGCTATGCTGGGCAGGCGTCTTGGGTGGGGGATTGAGAGCAAGTCATAAAAAATAAAAACAAGGACAAAAAACCATCAATATAGTTAATAAGGCAATGCTCAACTGGAATTGTGTACCTTCTTCAGCTCAGACTGCTCCTCAATTCTCGACATTGTATCAGACAAATATTGTACTGGTTTCCACGTCGCCCTGCCCTCGATAATGAGCCCAGCTTTTACTCCGCTGTTCACGTACATCGATGTAAGGTGATTCATTCCATCATCTAGTATCGATTTTACTTCTGTGATGATATTCTGTATGCGTTTCCATTTCGCCTACAAAGCAAGGAGACACTCATCTAATAGATGCACACAAAAATGGCTTTTGCTCAATTGAGAGAAAACTCATATGCTTCCAGATAGACAGCTGTTGCAACAAAAACAGATGTCGCCTAGGAACTCTGGCCAGGTTTGAACCTGTTAAAACTTCTATACCTGGTCAATTATTTGTAAACCTACAAAAATCTAATTACCAACAAGAACGGGCAGAATTAGAGTATATACTACATAAGTTATATATCATTAGGAATTTGTCAATATTTGTTTTCATTGGGAGTTGCGGTCCCATTATGCAGGAGCAGACAACTCCGGGCAACAAAATCATCAAACTACAATCTGATAACCTACAATGCATTAATTGTAAAGTATCGGTGTATCCCTCACTTTGATAGTAAAGCCTTTGACAGGCAGATCTATGGTCTCATGTAGGTCCTGACAGGTTCTTTTCCACATGCCTAACTCTGTCTTATTCAGAGATCTGACATACTCCATGCACTCATCACGCAGCGCTTGTATACACCCGTCCTCAACGTTAGCCAATGAGAAGTGGTGTTTCATTAACACTTCATGAAGTTTGTTGATATGTGCTTTCTTCATTGAATATTCCTGGATTGATAAATAACAAAACATGCTGCGACAGGGTTGTTCATTGGAACTTGCCTTTGACTTCATTGGCAATCTCTATGTGCGATAAAAAAGAGAAAAAACATTGCCAGCGGTATGCTTTTCTGAAGTTGGCTATGCATAGCAGTATTAGTACCCAGAATCCTTTGATGACCCTTATGTCTCAATCAATAATAATGTTTACTTTGCGGGGTTAAATATTCAATCTGTATAGACAGAACTAATGATGCGCTACCACAACATACTCACTGCTTTTTCTAGCTGTTCAACATGCTTTTTGGATCTCCGCTCTTTTCTTGCCAGTTTGACTTCACTTCTCATGTTGCCCCGTTCAATGTCTAGCTCACGCTTCAGGTTCTTATATTCTGAGGTAATGGAATCCTTGTGCTCGTCTATAGCCGCCATAGTTTTCTTAAAAATCTGCAAATAGGATGGGGTCGCTTTTATCATACAAATTATTAGGCATTATTAAGACTGAAGAATGATAAAATCCTCGAAATGTGACGGCTGAGGCATGCAATGATCCTTATTTTAGAAGACTGATGATTGGCAAGAAGGGTAGAAGATAGATTGAAAATGATTCACACTGTGACATGATGTCGTTTTCTAAATTAAAAGAAAAAACTTCTCGATTTAAGAATTCTGATAAGACCCCCATATGGTAAGTAAATAATGAGTCGAGATCCATGTGGTTTATTTGGATGACATTTAATGATAAGCCCTTCATTGAGCTGTTTTCTGGTCACATCTCACTTCTCAAGCACCGTTCATGTTTCTACCTACCTCGCCAAGTTTGTTCTTTCCGAAGTCAAAGCTGCCACATTTCATGAGGGGGGAGTTTTGCTGCTCAGCGTCGCCATGATCAGCCTGAGTTCCAAAGCCCAGACTGCTTGCAGCACCATATCCAGTGGTACTGCTGCCAGCACCCCTCCATGTTGAACTTGTACCTGAGTCTACTCCTTTGAGTATAGAAGATCGGGCTGTCCCACTGCTTGTTGAAGGCTTCGGCGGTAAGCCTCCATAATCCTGTGGTTACAGTAAGTTATAATAGTTCTTAACTTGTCAGTCCCCCTGTGAATTGGCATGGAAGTGTGTGCATTCATACACAGTAATGGCCTGTTCAGCTTTTTCTCATGTATATAACCCTTATGGCTTGATAATAAACAATAAACAGCTTGATTTAGATTGCCGTTATTAGCTAATGTTTTATCCAAAAATATAAGCAAAAAATTTGGAGCTTTCAACTGTTATTCTGAGTTTAGCTTGCTACTAATGATTTTAGCAATCATAAAAGGCATAGCGAATTTGAATAAATTTTGTAATTAGCTAACTCAGGAACCACAAAAATGGTGAAGTTCTCTGCAGCTGATGAATTACTTGGATTTGTGTATCAAATAGTTTGCACTGCAGCTACACTGAAGTGAAGCAGGGCCATGCAGGCAGTCACTATTCTCAGAAATGGATTTAAGGTTGTCATGCTTTTTGTGTGCTATGGGAAACCTAAGAAAGATCAGAGGGTGCTAGTCCTGGTGTCGTTAAAGACTGAAGAAAAAGTGGAATAGATTTTCAATCTACAGTACTTGTGATGAAATCTTGATTTAGAAGTGAAGCAGGCCTCTAAATTTAGAAACACTTGGATATGTCTAGACTCTAGTCTAGTCCCACAAACTTGATGACAGAAAAAACTTGATGACAATTACTCACCCCTGGAAAGTCTTTGTTTGGTAGCTGGTCAGCATAGCGTACACCTCGACCTGAATGAATGTCAGCCATTATCGTACGTTGCTGCAGGTGACAAAACCATTGTATCCGGGAAATGCATTTCCGCAGTTAGTACTCATGTGGTTGTCAAGTGTGATGTCAGTGTTCGGTTGATGATGTCACTACAATGCGCTTAATAGTGAGCTCATTGGAAGATGAAAACTTTTCGCAACAGTTTCTCAGCAGGGCTGTTCCAAGACTGTTTCTTTTCGATGTTCCACTTTTCCACCAATATGTTCCACTATTCAAAAGCTTGGTTTTTGTTCGACACCGTCATCGGTTTGATGTGATGGGACAGGAATTAGCATAAACTTATAGATTCCTCTACTAGACTTTCGGTTTAGTAATTTCAGCACAGATGGACTTTCCTCTCAATTTTGTTTAAAATCCTGTGAACAGCACTAAATTTCTTTATGTATGTGATGAATCGCTAACCTCTTTTTTCATTACGAACTAAACACTTACAGACGCGGCACATGCATCAAGCAAGTTTTTCGATGTCATTTGTATCGATTGCTGCTGTGAACACAAATACTGTGTCACGAAAATAAAAAAAAAATGAAACGCCAGCTTAATTAGACAAAAAGGTTTTTGGAAAATGGTCATAATAAAGTGGACATGTATTAAAAATAACTCTTATTCAGAATTCATTTATTGACACATTTTGCTCTTCAGATTAAATGGTAGTCGTTTTTTTACCATGATTTGATGCAATCGGAGTAATGTTGTTGAAATTTTTATATACCATTATTTATACAGCATATTTGAATGCAAGTGACATCAGGAAATTAATAAATTAAACAAACTTTGTGTGGCTTAGGCCTTATACCTAAAGGATACTCGATCCTCATTTATTTTGTTGGAAAGGATGTATTAATCATGCAGTAAAATATCAACATTTTACCAATGTGGTCAATCAATGATGTTGTAATATGAGCAACAGGACGTAAAAACTCAACTGCAGTGATGTAAAGCACTGTTCAGAGGCATGTGTAGTGGGTTTTAACACCATTTGGCCAATTTTCAGGATCAGAAATCTAGGTACCTGCAAGTTAATGTGTCAAAGAACAGCTTGTAATGACTCAAAGGTATGCTGCTGATCATTATTCTGAAAGTTTACTGCTCATTAGCCGTTGTTACCGCTGGACAAAGACACATGGGATTTCAGAAAGCAGATGGATACAACCGCATCGTGTATAGTGGATTGCAGTCAATGAAAAGTAAATTGGTGAATCGAGTTAGAGATTGTCTGCTCATGAGTATACTTCCTGTATGTGGGGTGAAGGTCGCAGTCATATCTCCACTACCGAATCATTTACTGTTTTGCTGCCTTCCTGGCCGCCTTCATAGTGTAATAAAGGTTATTGTACAAAAAAGAACGAGAATTACCTACAATTAATCATTCCTAGTCCTTGTTTTTTGCATAATATACGAACTTTCCCACACCTGTTTTTTTCACTTTTCAGGTGTGTTTTCAGGATGATGATTGCAACGGTTATAATTACCACACAGATTCTCAAACTTGTGAGATGGTCACATATTCAATGAGTAAGATGCTTATCTCGGGCTTGGATGTTTTTGGATGGAGTTTGTGGCTTCCAGGTGTGTTCTCAGACTAGAGAACTAGCTTCCAATATTCAAAATATGAGTTATAAGTAAAATCTCCATCATTCCCATTGAATTGGTTGATTATTGTTATTCACTTTTGGCATTCAAATAGCTGGGGGGGGGACCTACCGTGACAATCGTACTTCACGTTTGTCACATTTATTAGCCTTTTCTTAACACTTAACTGTTCTTATTGGCGAAAATTTGCTCTAGTCATTCTTCAGCTACACATTTAAACCCAAAATTTTGCAAAGTTTCATTTCTTCGCAGTTAACCACATGGTTTCGTCACGATTCCCAAAAGACCAGTATACCCCCAGCTTGTAAATAAAACTGCCTTGCTTCTTCACACTGTCATGTAGGGTCCTTTTTTTCTTCCCTATTCCATTTGCGCTCATTATATCCCATATTGTATCATAAGAAAGGACAGACACCCTGGATGAGATTACTCAGTTATTACTCGTTGATTTGCAAACATAATAGTTTTATGTCAAAGGCAGTTGTCCTTTCACACAAAAAGGGCAGACAATTTCGGAGTCAACTGTAAGAAAAATGAATATTTATCCATGCAGGCAAAAGAAAAACTCCTGATACAGGCAAAACATTAGTACCCACAGAAATTGTTGCATGGGTACACTAGGTTGACCTAAAATCTGGGTTCTATTTAAATTTCAAGCTCTGTTGCTTCGGTTAGTTCAGTCAGTTTCCTGCAAGACAGTTTTACATTTGAATGATCATACTTGTATAAGCCGAGCCTGTTATACGGATATGTGAAAAATAGGCTTTATCTAATTTTCTTTTCAAATCTTTCAGATAGATGCCCTGACATCCAGTCACGGCCGAAATTCACAACACAAGTACAACAACAGCTCTTCTCATAGGCAGCACCGTAGTGTTGAGTGACATTTACTGTCGTCTTTCTGATGATTGGCAAATAAAATCATATTTAAATCTGCAAGCATTGAACCGAGCTTTCAGTGACCATGAGGAGTACAAAGGGTCATCGTAAGTATCAAATAAACAGAGTAAAATACATCTGGAGAAATAGGGGCAATGATATTTAGGCGAAAACACCAGTTTAGGTACCGAGGCAAAGGACAGCAAGTTAAGCAATTAACTACTGAAGTACATTCCGTGGGTGTTTTGTATTGTATGTGTATTCCACAACGTCATATGGTACACAAATAGTATTCATAAACACTTTTTGACATTTTTGATTCTCGAGCGTCAAAGTCAAAGTCATTTTGGGTGAAGTAGACGCATACAGAAACAAATAAATAAACAAACTTCTTGTCCTGTGATATAGTTTTGATATTTTTGATAGAGCGTCACAAATAACACCATCAAAGAGAGCCATGGGTATTGAAAGCCCCCGCTGTTACTAAGTTTGTATAACACCATAGGCGTATTTAGTCTCTCCAACCAACTCTCTAACTTTTCCGGCAAAAACCGATAAATGCAGGCTGGTTGAACCAAGTCTTATGCATTTATTTATGCATTAAGGTTCATTTTAACGCATTTTTTGCGATTCAGGTCGAAGAATAGAAAATATTTTCTGCCATATTCAGTTTACACATGGTAAACAATTGTAAAATGATTGAAAATCAGGTTGGAAACAAAAATTTGAGGAATTCATTTATGTGGAAATAGCAGTTGAATCAATGATTTTGCCATCAAAAAGTGGAAATTAGTCGAACTCTGAATCCAAGTTTCTAACAATTCAACTCTCTTATGTTAGAGAGTTACAGACATTTGACAGACATGCTGCCTTTATCATGGTCTCTTTTCTGCAGATTCACAAAGTATTGTATATCCCTGCCTGAACTGCACATAGACAGAGAGGATTATACGTTCGCCTCATACTTGGATGGCTACACAACACATAACAAAGTAGGACGGGCCGACAGCTGTCAACAAAGCAGTGTCCAAGCCAGCTTTATATTCGATATCACAGGTAAAGTTTGGCTAGTTATGATGCAACTCTTTTTCTAAATTCTTTTCCCAACTACATGATCACATCGTGGAGATTCAGGCATACACGTACATGTACTGCTGTGTATGTTGACAGAATTTGAAGCTGTTAAAATTCTGTACCTTTGGTTACTAGGCACCATTCAGATTTAGTAAGAACTCAGCGGCCATGCTGTACTATACCACCCAAGCATATCCAAAGGCATGGCAGGGCAAGCAGTAATAAATTATACATGTCAGCGAGTCACACAGGCGCAAATATTTCCTCAAACTTATTGCTTGTATTAGGTATGACATGACCTTTGGCTATTGCTATTACAATTTTTTTTGTTTTTACTCATTAAGGAACCATGTTCGTGTTAACAGAGTATATGTTCAATAAGATTGCTGGTTATGAGGCGGTTGCAACAGTCGATATACTAACCCAGCAATACTCTGAAGTTTGGATGTACGGTTATTGTGGAGCGGCGACGCTAAAGAAACGCGAATCAGAATCCCTGGGGTCGATTGAGCTTAAAATCAATAGTACTTTATGAAATAATGTGTGTAAAATATTTTCTTGGGTAAAAGTCAACAAAGATGATCACATACTCTGATGGCACGCAACCTCTCTAATTGTCTGATTTGACTTGGTCTACACACACTGAAACGCTAGTGCTTTTCACCTGTTTCACCTATTCAAACAATATCTTTATAATCTGATATCGTATTGCTAAGCTATTTATAAACATTTTTTACGTCTATAATGCAGAGACGTCAAAATTACATAATTGTAACCAATTTTTCATGCTGGCTATCAGAATTGAATTTTAGAAGGTCAGCTTAAAAACTTGGCAGAAAGTTTAATGTTGTTTACACCATAAGGGCAAGGACATGTAACAGAGTCTACAGTCTATGCTGGAATTGTCCCCTCAGTTTTTGACAAAAATATCTCAGCTCATGAGGACATTCAAGACTTGGGATTACAAATAAAGATATCTAAATTTAAGCGTATTTCACCTGTATAATAGCGATTGTTGTTCTTATCGCAAACTGATATTTGCACAATGATGTTCATTGAAGGGCATTAGAGAATATAGCAATTTTGAGAGCAGACAATTCCAGTCAATATCAGCTAAGTTCTCAGACTAGGGAATTTGCATCTGGATCACACATGAAACAGTTTAGCTGATCAATGACCGTTTAAATAATAGATATCTGATTTGCTAAATTCTGACAAGCGTTTGTCATGTTAGCTTGTAAAGCAAGATATAGGTTTCAGACATATGTTATGTTGACCTTTCTATTTTTTTATCATGTTGATTATCAGCAACTCATAATGAAATACAAAAATGAGCTGAGACGGATAGATATGGCAAAAAGTTGATTGCAAAAAGTTGACAATAAATGTTCAATGTTTAAAAATATTATAATTGTAACCAAAGGTTTAAATGTAATAATGTAAAAGGTATTTTGAGATGAACATGTACCGTCAACTGAAATATAATAAAATCAAAATATAAAAGTGTAAAATATACTGTGAATCAATGATAATTGACTACTATTGATTGGAATCTCAGCACCATTATAACGTCTATTAGATGAGTGAATTTTTAGCACTTTTTACATCTTCCGTACCATCTACACACCCCGCTCTGACACTGATTACCATGTGTACACCATCCAGTACACTTTTTACCCACGCAGTCGTTCAGTATAAAGGGGAAATTTTTATTTTTACACCACTGGTTTGAAGGACACTGCCAGTCATGTTCACATTCTACACATCTTGCTCCATCACACATTCCTGTAAAGAAGGAAATGACAGCAAAATTAACTTAGTGTTTCACAGAGAGGTATTAGAGAGCAGAATCAGGGACAGGAACGCCACTGATACACAAGCCAATAACATTGAGC
>ERZ1740070.1709-NODE-1709-length-13398-cov-9.269729_pt1 | contig 13398 bp, 6 predicted proteins | sample MGYA00581734_ERZ1740070 | MGnify/ENA primary metagenome ERZ1740070 (study PRJEB43018, sample SAMN04849744) | marine metagenome | isolation source: floating plastic debris | place: Pacific Ocean | collected 2008-09-01 | study: EMG produced TPA metagenomics...
AGGTTAATTTGATTTTGTTGAGCGGCCATCTTTTTTTACTTCTACCAAGTGTTGTCAATAGTGTGGTGGCTTGAGACATTTGATACTTCTGAGTATGTTTCAGCATAAGAAAACGTGTCTTATCAGCATATAAGCCCAACTTATATGTTCAGGGGGTTGAGTTCCGCTTAAATGTGACAAACCTGAAGTACAATCCTCATGGTAGGTTCCCTTTTTATAGAAAATTATTTTGCTAGATTTCACCGATGGTTAATTTTCGAAATTTTAACTTTTTGTTCACAAAATCTAATGGCATTTTTTTCAATGCTAGCAAGGTTATATGGATACAACTGCAATTTCCTAGTATCCAAATCCATTTGTTGACCATTCTAGGCCACGTATATATTTTCATCGTCATTCTATGCAATTCAAGGTACAATGTCATCGACAGACTTATAGAAGGACGTCTGACCGTACCAGGTACAGAACAAATAAACAGCTGTTATCCAAGTCAGCACCCGTGATGTATCCTTCCTTTACATTGCTATTTTGGAAGTGCTGATGTCATGGGATGTTGTTGCGGGGAGGGTGCGGGAGGGCCGCCTGATCGCCAGGGAAAGTTTTCTAAATCAGGGTCTAAAACTGGGCCTTCTGATGCATTCTGAGCAAATCATTAAGTGTGTGGAGGTGGACACCTGATTATTATGTTTGTGTAATGTTTGATATTGAGATTTAGATATCAATGCAAAGTGAAAGGTTGCATAGCAACATGTAAACAGCTCCTAGAAACAGGCTGAAAACCATGGAAATAGAACATTGATGTATTCTAGAGTTGAAATATTTTGTTTAAATAAATGCAGGTACCAAGAAAACACAATTTTGAATTTTTTGAGGTCCCAAAAAGAGCTTATGTCATGACATCAGCATTATAAAGGAAGGATACACTACTGGTCAGCACATACAAGCACATTAGACGAACTGTGGAGTAGAGACGCAGGTGTTTCCTGATGTGTAGGCTTTTAATTAGTAGTATCAAAGTTGCTAAGTACAAAATGTCAAAACTCATAGATCGTTTAAACACATAGATCGTTCAAACCAGATTATACGATGATGAAGTATGTGATACGTTTTCATACAAAGTACAGAGACTGAACAGCACACATTCTCTTAGTCGTGTGTAGTTAACGATATTACAGTTCTGCGTTTTAACGCATATATAAATGCAGAGTTCCACCCGACCAACTGTTTGAGTCAAGATCTGATATCCCTCGACACATTCCTCACTATGTCTGGTGTATGAAAATCTACCACGGATATGATTGTGCTGTATATCAGCTTGTATTGTTGTAGTTGATGGTGTTGTAGTTGTTGTTGGTGTTGTTGTAGTTGTTGTAGTTGTTGGTGTTGTTGTACTGGTTGGTTTTGTTGTAGTTGTTGTAGTGGTTGGCGGTGTTGTAGTTGTTGTAGTGGTTGGCAGTGTTGTAGTTGTGGGGGTTATTGTTGTAGTGGTAGTATCAGGTAGAGACATTATCCAGAGCTGAATATTACTATCACTGTTTGAAGCTGCTAGTATGCTGTTAGTACCGACATTACTCAACAAATGGATGGTTTCAGCTGAGAAGTCAAAGCATGGCTGGCCTGGTTCAGCCAGACAGAGGTTAGAGGTGCCGATCATCAGCGTACCCGACTGTGTTAAGTGTACATCTACACCTCCAGCAGTAGCTACAGCTTTACTGACAGTGTTTGGTGTTTGCATGAGTAGACCTGTACCATTGTCAAAGCGTCTGTAGAGCTGAGCCTCAGATTGTAGATAGATGAGAAGTCCGCCGCCGGGTCGTGTGCTGATATACATTAGACCAGCTGGAGGAATACTAGGAGAGGATGAGGAGGTTATCTCTGTTACTTGTTCTGATATCACATTGCAGGCTAGTAACCTCCACTTATTACTGTAAACTGTAACATACAGGGTCTGAGTAACCATACTGTAGGTAAGTCCAGTGGGCTGTCTAAACGCTGCAGTAGAGAATGAGCTTAAGTGAAAAGAGGGTCCGTTATTTATACACCTTCCAATATAGTAACTGATAGTATTAGTGGCGATGTTCATACTATGTATACAGTTTGCGCCATCACTAAGGGCTAGACGTGCAGTGCCACCAGTTGTTATGACAAGCTCCATGTCATGGATATCAAAGCTGGTAGTAGCTAGTAACAAAGAGAACGACTCTGACTCGAAGTCGTAAGAATACACTTGGAATCCATTAGTGATATAAATTAATCTTCCATCACCAGATTTCTCAGCGACAGCAGCCACAGTTGTGATTGGCCAGTTTGAGCCATGTGACTCAGCAGCATATTTTTCAGTCAACTGGCTCCATATGGGATCTGAAATAATATAAGAAGCAAAATGTCAGATGTGAACACAGCAAACACTCATACCACATTAGAACAAAAAACCATTACACAGCTTTATTGGATACACCAAGTTTGAAAAGAAAGGCATGGTAATTATCAGTTAGACCTGGGACAGGGAAGAGTTTTGCCATGAATTACCTATCAGTTCGCAGGCAAACACCTAAACAGCGGATAACTCTTGATGAAGTAGCCTCAGTAGTGAAGGGCTCCATTCCTCTAGTTTTGTTATATTTTGAGATACTGACACATTACACAATTTATGTTATGACAGCCTAAAGCAAGCAAACATTCATGGTGCAAAACTTTTCATTTCAGAGGATTTGGTCATCCTATACACTGATTGCCAGTACGAGTTTCAGTTGTACCAAAAACGATGTGGATTAACTTACATGTAGGTCCTGAGGCCACAAATCCTTGCTTACACGCTATGCTGATTTTTGGCCATTTTATTGTGAATGTCCCCATCCCTTTTTTTGTAAAGAGTATTACATTTGTGTGACAGTAAACAAGCCTAGTATATAACTCACCTATAATAGAGTAGAGGATGGTGAGTGTTACCAGTCTGATATAAACATCGCTGCTGTCAGGAGGCAGCATGCTGAAGCCGCTGCTGCAAACCTGCTGCCGCTGCTGCACAGTTAATCATCACCCTTCAAAGTCTTATCACAGGTCCTGTAGTCATTCCCACGCTGCTGCTTTTAAATTGACTTTGTTTGACATTATGTTATGAAACGATATTTGACTCAAGAAAAGATTAAAATAGAAATTAAATGATCAGTTCATCATATTGTCAACGAGATTTCTTGCAAACAATTTCCTCTGTATGGAAATACCTGTAATCAGAGAGCTCGTTTTCCTTTTGTTTTCCTGAGCCGGGATAAATTCATGATATTTCAAACAAATAATCCATGCACTGGTCAAGTCTGTTTACATGAACAGGAAATATCTAGATACTCAAATTTGATAATCAATAAGAGACAGAATTGATCAGACTGAGTTTGTACCTGGATAACTGCTGCAGCTGCCTATGCTTACATTATCACACATCATATCATGGGTATGGTGTATGTATGAGGTAGGGGGGATAATACACATGGGAGTTGTGAGCCCATTTTAAAGAACAGTTTTCTCTACAACTTTTCAATGGACAATCAACCTCAACATCATTGACAGTAGATGAAGTGTTTGAACAGTGTTGGGTAAAGTATTTGGGAGCATTCTTAATGAGAGTGCACCAGGCAAAACAATCTCAACGCTCGAGCTAGAAAGGCAGCAAACACTAATTTTATGCTACAGAGGTGCATCAAGGTGATGTTGGCGGTTTGTGTCAGTGTTCATCTTGGAAATTGATACATTGCCAATATAAAGAGAAGATTCTAAAATCAATTATTAAAACATGCATTAGATTCTTCTCGATTATAGTTCTACTGAATTGAATTCCTACTAACACACTGAAAATGTTCCATTTAGTCTTGAGTGATTAATTGATTGGTACAGATGACTAGATTTCTGAAAATTCTCAAAGATAACATGTAGCTTTCTGAGAATCTCATCTCAGAAATTTTGTCTCCCTCCAGGATAATTGCACCTGATCAGTTATTGTGTCAAAAATAAGTGCTAACATAGTCTGATGACACCTAGACCTACTTTTACTTTTCTGTTAGAGTTTCGACGGTTTTATAACAGTCTATCACATTAACACAGACGGTGACAGGGTGGGAAGTGGGAACCTCTGTCTCTATATCTCATTCTGAGCAAGATCAGCTTGTCTCTACAGCTCATTCTGAGCAAGATCAGCTAAGTATGAATATCCATATTGGATAGTCCACCCTACAGGGAGCTCATTTCTCTTTTATGATAATTAATCGATTTGGAGTCGGAGAATTGTTACCTCGCATCAGAGTTATGAGTTAGTCAAAAGCAAAGAGAGCATAACTTCTTTTCATTAATTTTTGTGACAATACAAATTAATTTATGGTATTTATACACATACACATGGTTATGATTATTATTATTATTATCTTATTGTAGATAGATAACTGATTCTCAATTGTCACGAGATCAATGAGATAAGTTAATTACATTGATGAGGTCCATGTATGTTTGTGATTTCTTGGTCAGTATGAGATGGAGAGATGAATAGTACAGACACAGATACAGGGGATATTAAATACACACTATACACATACACAGCACTATACCTGGGAATAGAGAGAGCAGAGGATCACTAAGTGTACTGTTCAGATCTACAACAAACTCAGAGGGAGACCAGCTAGAGTTGTGCTTCTTCAGTTCTCTCAGTGCTTCGATAATATCGACTTCACTCTCTAGTATAAATGTACCTACTGTCTGATAGCCTGTACTCGTCACCACGGATACCTGCCGTAAACAACATACACTAAAATCTCAAGGGTAGTCACTCGCCCAGCCCAGCGCAGGGACCGGGCGCTGAAATAGTGGTGCGGGCAAGGCTGCAATTACTGTGCCAGTTTGCTAATTATTTTTGGTAGGGTAGAGCACACCTGTGGCACCAAGGCCCAGTAGTTAGTGAGTAGGCAGCAACGGGAATTGAACATATGACCTTCACCACTTTTGTGAGTCAAGCAGGCGCTTTAACCAACTGAGCTACCCTCTACTCCTGACATATGGTGGCAGATGTGATATACACAACAGAGTCGACAGGCTGATTGTCCAATGAGATTAAATAGTATGTATACGATGAGTGAACTCGCTGATTTATCTCATAAGCATGCCTTCAACTCTGCCTGGAGTTATCTGATCACCGAGTTGACTGCATCAATCATCTACTATCATGTTTAGTTTCATGTCTAGTTATAGTGCTCTGATTGTTAGTGCTAGTGTGTGAGACTACTGAGCACTAATACTAGCTTAAGTAAAACAAGTCTGGTGAAAATCAGATGAAAAGCTCCAGCTTCTTGTTCCATGACAAAGGGAAGGTGTCTCTAGATTCAAATACACTGACTTCTTCCATTCATGGAATAGAAATAAAGGTACTCACAGCCACAAATCAAAGGAGCCTCTAACACGTAAATGACATTATTCGTTTGAGGTTATTAGTTTGTGTGAGACCAGTCTAAACCAGTTTGAATTCAGTCTATGTATGCATCGACATCATTTTGATCAAATAAATCAATGTTATTTCTTGATTCCCTTACTATATGTCATGTGGCAATGCCATTATTCACCTTCCATGATTCCTGAATTGATTACGTAAGAGAAGGGATGTATTGCTTTTCCATGAAATAATAAATGCCAGATATTGCGTTTTAAACATACCAGAAACATAGGCAAAGATGATTTTTTGTTGCGATATTTCACTTCTAGAGCACATTTTTGTTGTTTGTACGCGTTGAGTAGACACTGTTGTTCTTTAGTTTGATGTATATACATGAGTCGAGGATGCTGAGAGGAAGTATTGGAGTTATCTTGACGTGTAGCAGGTGACATAGATGAGGGCGACGAGTAGATAATGAGATCGTCAGGACAATCTGATCTGATCTGTTCTGCCAGCTGCTCTAACTCTTTACCTTCCTTACAACTCCTGAAACAATACAAACACTGTTATGATATCACGTGATGGGCAATCTTCCTACCCTTGTCATTACCATAGCGGGATAATGAAATTGTGTAATCATCGCTGAATAGCCTGTGGAAAACTCTGTTGATCAACAACGTGGGCACAACTCCCAGCAAGGAAGCAGCACCAAAGTGTTACGGTACAAAAATTAGAACTATAAGTATTTTCTAAGTACATTTATAATAGTGTGCTTACATACAGACAGCGAGAAATTAATTGAATTGATTTACATACAATCAATGAATGTTAGAAAATGTGATTTATTAATGTTATCTCCATGTGAAATCTGGTATGGATTGTCGCCAAGCTGACAAGGGAAGCTAAAACTAAGCCCTCACAACAAAGCCCTCACTCAAGTCATTAAACAGAGCAGCTGCAGCAAATCATGTACATTAGCATCTGATAAGAGAGACACCCGTTGTATCAAGACTCACATGATGGAGTTGAGTACTTTCTGTATATGATTAGAGAGATCTTTAGTATGAGGATAATATCGCCGATTGTCCCTACTCGGCATCTGTTTACCAGAAAAAAGTGACTCGACATAATCATCTAGTCTGATCTTCATATCGGAGACATGTACGACACCCTCACTTACTAGCTTCTGTATATGCGTGATTAATCTCCTATCTACAGACTGCTGGGTACCGGCTGCCTACAGTCACGTCATAAATACAATCAGCAACAATGAGGTGTTGTTATCCGACATGCATGCACAAACCTATACATGGACAGATTATTCTAGCGATTGCATGGTTATCAGTCTGTGGTTCGCAAGCTCACGTACCCATACCTCACAAAACCCATGTAAACACTAAAGTATATGATGGCGAAAATTCAGTGCTGCCTGGCTGGTGATTGTAGGTTTTGCTACCTGATGGGTCAGAGAGCACCTGACATGCTGATGATATTTTTATGAATTTATAAGTTTGTTGTTGTTGTGTTACCTCTCCCACATGATGTCCTACATGAGCCTCTAGTTTAGGAAAGCTGACATGAAACTGTCTCTCTGTCTTAAGTTTTTTACCCAAACTAAGAAGTCGACGAAGTCTGGAAGATGTCCGGTCACGTAAACGTCTTTGTGAATTATCCTTCACCTACAAATATTGGTAAAAAAATAATGCCACACTACCTAATAGTGGTTAAACAGCACAGACCCATAGGCCTACATATAGTAACAAGCTTCACTAACTACAAGATAGGCTCAACAAATTTTTAAAATTACACAGCTGCATAGATTGAGAAATACATGGCCACTAGCGTAATCATTTTCAGATTGATACTTGAGGAAATTTGTTGCGGGGGGGGGGAGCCTTACTTATTGGTCAGGTTGTTGTGTAGGATCTTTGACATGTTTGGGACCGAGCCATCCCTCTACGCCTTACTCAGTATATACTAGTATATCTCTTATGTGTACTCTAGCCGGGCAGTTCAGCTTAATCTGATCTGACTCAGACTTACGAGAACCGTTAACTCTCTGCTGCTTTCCTGAGTTCAGTAATGTCTGCGCAACAACAAAAAATCACAAAGTATGTGACACATAAGTGGTGAGTTCATGCAAATTCAGCATAATCTGTCCCATACAAATAGTTATTTGCAGAGCATATTCACAGCCGTTCACATAATGACTATTATTTGTATGCATGTATGCATTAGGGTCACCGTTGACGTAGCACTTTGGCAATGGTGTAGCAACATGCGCATTAAATTGGGAGTTTCAAGATGTAAATAAGAAGACAATTCCAAATTTTGACATAGGTAACTGACGAATGCCACGATCCCTAGCATGTTTTAACTTCTCAAGAACAACCATTTTGAAAATTCATGATTATTGTTCAACGTTTCAAATTTATAAAGCGTCCAAATTCAAGATCGGAATTCTCAGTTCAGCCCCACTCTGGAAGTTTGTTTTGCGAATTAAGGTGGAATGTTTGGGAACTACATAAAAAATACAAAAAAGCGCATAATTTTGCAAAGAAAAGCATTCGTAATAAAAACAAACACCCACTTGCTAGATTAACAGTATCACTGGTGTGGTTGTGGGTCTTACCTGTTGAAGCTGTTTGTATTTAGCTTTCTTAGCCACATTTTTATCTTTACCATGTCTGCAGTCAAGCCTTTTATCACCAATGAGGAGGAATGGTTTTCCCATGAATCGAACACCAGACGCTATCCATTTGACTCTCTGATTCTTCTGACTTGTGACATCTGAACGAAATTAAAGAAGCATTTGAAAATCTATAGTTAGTAACTAACAGTTGACTGCAATTGATGCCCTCTATGTATAACCATGCATATGATTGTAAATCAAACGCCATTTGTTGACTCTATGACATCTTGTGCTGCGATATACACGTACCCTGTTTGTAAGCAACAACACAAGTTGCAAGAATTAAGAACAACAGCGCAGCAAGAAATCGATCGTTATCTTGTATTTCAGAAAGGTTCCATTGATAACCTAATAAACATGATAAAAAGTGAATAGTGTGGTAGCGATGTCACTAAGATGAAAAAATTGATAATATCGGTATCACATGAGCACTCGACATCTAATTCTCTAGCTAGGCTTCATGTAACATTATAACTCAGTAGGTACCACACACTACAGTCAGTATTTAGGATATTATACCTGGATCGTCTGTGCCGAAGCCCTTACACTGACGGTTGAGTATGAAGCGAGTTGTCTGAAGCTGTTCCTGTTCCATTAGATAATTATCAACCTCCTTTAGACTAGAGAACACGCGATACGACATATGCTCTGAATCCGGCTCTGTGAAGCTGACCTCCTTATGAGAAGACAACTGCTTATCACTGCAGCTTCTCTGTGTATCACATACATCAAGCTTACCTTTCAAAGCTTTACGTTTAGTTGTCTTTTGTCTAAATTTAACACGTGATTCTTCGGTTTTGCTGCCACATTGGGCCTCAGTTTCATGCTGAGTGTCACGCTCTGCTGTCTCTGATTTGTCAGACCGTGCAGAGGCTGCAGACACAGTGTTACTCACTGAGTGAAGGTCCTCCTGGGCAACATCCATTTCTGAAGTATGATTAGACATGCCTCATCTAGTCTAGTAACAAGCACCTAAAAATGTACAAATAATAACGATAACACCCTGTCCCAAATGGCGGTGATAGCGGGCTCTACCTTTTAAAGCCTTCACAGACACTCTTACATTCTAATGCATACATACACCATATGCATTGTTAAGATGTGGCTGCATGCTCTCTTACATTTCAATAGGATAACCTCAGGATCAGGGTATGGATGTTAATAACATCGTCGCCGCTAAGACCAATTTTTTGCATCTTTTTGTATACAGAATCTAGTGCCTTTACATGATGACTACTATGGCCTCAAAGGTCATTAGCATGGTAACCTATATATCAGTAATGATTAGGACAAAAACTGTCTGATGATGATTTAAAAGGTACTTATGCATACTAAATATGACATACACGCATACATGACCAGTGGTGGATATGGAGCCATCTTGGGTAGGGGGTAGAAAATCCTGAATTGTACCCCACGTCTGGTTCACATGACGTACAACAAGCAAGCAATGTAACATGCACAATATAATAAACTCTGTGAATGCTTCATATTTGTGAATGTTGCAAAAATTACAGTGGGTTTTCGATAGAAACATAGGATTTTAGAACTATTAAGTGGAACCACCAATGTGGGATAAATGGAAAAGCAGAGCTTTTCTGGCTCTCGTTTAGTGTAATGGCTGAAACTGTATTGTTGATCTACCATGTGATTGCTTCATGATAGGTTAGCTATTATACAATAACCAATCAGAGACATCAGCTTTCATAGAGAGTCAACGATTTAATATTTTCAAGCTTGACATTGTCATACTGATCCATTCGGTTTGGTGTGCGCCCCATAAACATCAATTTGAAACCAAGTCTAGTATAAACAGCTGGTTAGCACTTTTGAAAAATTTGATTAAGTCAAGCAAACCCATGTGGGAAATAGCCTAAACTTGCGAGAGTTCCTTAAACACCACTATTAGCCACCCTCTCACAATTACCTCAGATTGATTTAATAATTATCGATGGTTGGCACGCTTGTTTAAAAGGAACAAGAAACCTGAAGGACTTTTGTAAGGATCAAAAGGTAACATTAGGTAATGTGCAATGCAAAACCCCAAAGTTGTTATGTGCTACGGAAGAGTTTTATGAGAAACCAGAAGTTTTAGGCAAATATTTACCGGAATCACCTGCAGATGGGTGGCTTTGTACATGTATATATTGAACAGCACAGCGACAGCAGAATTTTTAGATCTGCTGTATAGTGCCATATTGAGCTAAAACTGCTTCGGGTAGGCCTTAGCGGTGAGATCTATCAACCCCCATCCTGCCCCACTGGGGTAGGGAGTTGATAACCAGCGCCACTAACATTTACACTAAACGATCTGAGTATTCCAACTAGGTTGAAAGTAATGCGAGAAGTATTACCTACTCTGTGTTTCAGCATCCGATTTACAACCTAGTATAAATATGGGCTAGTTTCGCTCACCTCAAGACTAACTTACTTCATAGAGGATGATGGCCAACTTCATATTTGAAGGTCTGGCAATCTGGCAAAACCGTGTGTCGATAAGTCGTTCCAGTCATCAACAGGTTCGGGTGGTTTGTCAATTGCGAGGAACCTAGCCAGCCACTGGGGGACCAAGGAGTAAGGGAATGCCAATGGGAAGGGCGTTTCAGTCCTTGGCTGAAGCTATGAAGAAGCTCTCCTTATTAGACTTTGTATTACAGTGGGGGATGGATGGAGAGTGCTGTCTGGAGTACCCAATGGAGGAAGTATATGGGGTGAGAAAATCGTTAATGTTTGTGGCAACTTCCCCGAAGTGCATGACTCTGAATATGCCCAAGCATCTCTTTCCTCTTCTCTCTTTGACGGTGTCCCACTGTAAGTCAGAGATAAGACCGGTGGTGCTCGTCTTATGATCTGTTCTTGTTAGGCCTATATTATACACAATGCGGGCTGCCTTTTGTTGAACTGCCTCAAACTGAGCCTCTTGTGTTGTCGTTAGAGAGGAGCCCCACACTGTCGAGGAGTACTCGAGGATTGGTCTTACTAGTGACCGGTATGCTCTATCACTCAGCTGATTCCGTGATGGTGGTATGGTGCAGCGGATGAATCCAACTTTGCAAGCAGCCTTTCCTGTTACATAATCTGTGTTTGAGTTCCTTGACTGGGTGCCTAACTTTTAACTAGTACTAGAACAAAATAGCAACCACTCTAGGGGCAACTGCTGCATGGGCCTTAGGGAGTAACATGCATGAGTACTTTGGAGGCATCCTGTATCCATCCAGGGCCTTGGATGGATACAGGATGTCTCTAAATTACTAATCTAATGAATATGACTCCCAGAGCATAACAGGCCACCAAAACAGACATGCTTATAAATAAACCCCAGCAGCACATGTCCAAGAGGCCCATGAATTACTACTTGCAACTTTGATCCTGTCTGTGATATCATGGGTTAATTAATTTGTCTCCATAGGCATGTCTGAGAACTGAAGAGTGGTTATTGGTGGTCTCATCCCACATAAAAACACTCTACCAGCCCCCCTCCTCCAAAGCAAACACCTATCTTATCTAACTAAAATTGCCTTGCCTTCTTTGGAGTTAAACTTTTTTTCAATTTTTCACTCAAAGCCTGCTTTTTTGAGGGCATCAAGTTGAGTGAGCCTCACTATGAATGAGTGAGAGCTGGTAGGCCTGACACTGCTAGGCAAGTCACTAGAGTTAACTAATGGTGGGAGCCCCAATAAATTACATACAAAAGAAAGGATGAGAGAAATTTTTTTGAAGGCCAATTTGACTTCAACCTTGACCTGACATCAGCTAGCCTGAGTCCCAAACCACAAATGACCTCTCAATACCCTTACCTCTGACCTCTGAAGGTTGTCCAATCATAATGAAGGAAATCAGAGGAAATAGGTCAAACTTTGAAATCAACTGACCAATGAGATATGATTAACAATATTATGTATATACTGTCTCATAATCATACTTAGACAAAGACAGGTCTGGCCAACACAGTTTGATAGGCCTAGTACTCATGGGGGTAGGGGAGTAGGCCTACATCACCTGAGAAGAATCAACTTTCTGCAGTGAAGTGAGAACTTGTGCAGCTGACCTTAACTAATCTAAATCACCAATAGGCTATGTCATAAAGCAAGTGAGTATTGACCAGTATTTTCACTATTCTGTAGGCCTAATAATATTTTTACTTTAGATTTATATGATTTATGTTATTCTCCACTAAATAATAAGTGAGTGCTTTTATTTGCTTTTTTGAATTTGCTTACCCATATACTTACTGTATATTTATATATTATATTATATAAAATCTATTTATATATAAATAAATGGGTATATATATTCATAAATATGTGCTATATAGATATCTATAATTATATATATAATATTCTATATATTATTATATATATATTATATTATATTAATATACATGTATGTATATCATATAAAGGAGTATTACTCCTGGATCATATATTATTATAATGATGCATGATTATATATTTGTTCAAAAATCCATGTACATTTGTAATTGATCCACATCATGTATGTAACTGTACAAAAATCCAGTGTAGAAGAGGACAGATATAAATGGTTCTAATTTTGCCTCCATTATACATAGAAGTTTTAGACTCCTAGAGTGACCTATTGAACATTTCTGATATTTCCCTGAAATTTTGAACAAAATCCGTCAACCATAGGCTTGGATGCATCCGGATAAAAAATTGATGTCAAATAACTTGTAACTTATGCTCTCAGGGCATCACAGAGTATTGACATCACATATCCCACTATGCAATTTCACTTCCTGTGGTGATATTATTTTATTATCCTGTTCCTCCTCTTACTCGCTGTTGCTAAATAGGACTGCTCAACTGTTTCTTCTGTGCCAACATGGATTGTAGTATTGTTATAATATACACATACAATGTACATACTAATATGCTGAGAGGCTATTGTGATAATAATGTTACATTTCACATGTAGTCCCTTTTTTGTTATCCAACGGAAAACCCACAACCAATAATTGACAGGCTGTGCGACAGAAACAAAACTTTTACACTACTGCCCTGCATGAGCAAGGACTGATGACATTATTTTCCTCTATGGAAATGCATCTGTTACGTGGGGATTAGGATTAGCATAGTGAACTAAATAGTCCTGTTGGTAAACTTTGGATTCATCCTTTGATAGGTATTTAGTTGATACATTACAAGCGCACCTCACTCATATAATTTTTTCTCACCTTTCTCACCTAGCCGGCTGTATCCTTATCGGGTAGCCGTTCTGCTAGCCCCAAGTTCAATTAAAGAATGCCATCTGGCCCTGTCGTGTACGTCCTCCTGCTCCA
>ERZ1740070.1710-NODE-1710-length-13398-cov-6.565465_pt1 | contig 13398 bp, 14 predicted proteins | sample MGYA00581734_ERZ1740070 | MGnify/ENA primary metagenome ERZ1740070 (study PRJEB43018, sample SAMN04849744) | marine metagenome | isolation source: floating plastic debris | place: Pacific Ocean | collected 2008-09-01 | study: EMG produced TPA metagenomics...
TTTTCAGAGCTTAGTTGCCCTTCAAAACTGTCTAAGCTTTGGGGTCCACTTCAAAGAGCGAAGTCGAAGCCCTTTTGAAACTGGAGCAATGGGAGCTTTACCCACGCCTATTTGCTTATATTCCACCTGATATTCTTGTGCTTGAGCGAATTGATGGCGTTCCCTGGACGGTTTCGCTTCGCACTGAGGATGAGACGTACCTGGAAGCTGCACTTGACGCATTTATCTGTCTCACTGAGGCTATCGAAACGGAAAAACTACCAACTTGCCGCCTCGCACAGTCAATCCAAGGAATTTTGCTGACTTTAGACGAACTTTTTGAGTACCATCCAGCTATCTATGCACTTCCTGAGATTGAGAAAGCATGTGAGGATGTCAAAGCAGTTTATTCCCGCTTAATCCAAGAACCTTCTACTTGGTATATCGATGATCCTGGGCCTGATAACCTGCTGGTAAGCGAACGAGGCTTCGAGCGCTTCGTGGATGCTAACCTCGATGTAGGAAATCGTGTAGTCCATGTAGCTGGCTTTCTAGAACGATTGGCTCACCGAACTAATTCACTAAGGCTCTCCAGTACAGCATTTAAGCTTCTTGTTGACCGTTTTACCCTCGACCCTGACATCATTGTGGCGGCGGCGCTTCTTCGTTCTCTCATCGCAGTCAGCCGCTATCACCGTTGGAATGGCTGGAATATGTGGCCAGATAGACACAAACTTCCTTTATCTGAGGCAGAGGAGCGAGAACGCGCTCGTTATTATGTGCGTTCAATTTTGACGATTCGACGACATTTACCACTCAATCCTATGCTTTAAATGAGCTAGGAGAGTGAAAAAAGGAGGGGGGAAAGCTTGAAAACTCCTTCAGTAGCATGGACGTTTGCATCAGATTTCCTGTGACTACTGCTTAGGGAGGTAGAGGGTTAGACAGCGGTGAGTTTTAGTCGAGCCCGATGGCCTGTTTGAGTTGATCAATGCCAATACTGTTGCGATTAAAGGCGCGGTCATGGAGGCCGAACTTATCGTGATGCGCCTGGACATCAGGGCGACTTGCGGCTGCCAAGCGGAATCTAATTGAGCGCCTTGATTCAGCTGGGGGTTTTCTTTTAGGCTTGTGCAGCTATGGGGAGCAGAATCGAAAGGCTGCGATGGTACGGTACTATCCAGAGCAATAGTTTGTTGAGCGCCCTGGTTTAGCTGGGGCTTTTTCGTTGGGAAGTTTCTAAGCGGGATGCGAGACCAGGCAGCTGCTGAGCGATGCAATCAAGCCTGAGATGAGCTTTCATAGGATGGCCTTGCTGTCAACGTCAGCTCCAGTCTGGCAAACGAAATCATAAACCGACAAACTGTTTAGGAAATCAAGTCATAGCTTACTTCTATAGACTTTCGGAGTCATATTACTATGTCGACGAAAGACTTTTGTAAAATAACTCTGGTCACGAAAGCCCACCTGCTGACAAATATCAGCGATCACCAGCGTTCTTTTAGCCAACAGTTCCTTCGCCCGCTCGATACGGCATCGCGTAACGTATTGCAGCAGCGTTTCGCCCGTACTCTGCTTAAACAGGGTGGCAAAATAATGGGCGCTCAGTGGCACAACGCTAGCAACCTCCGTCAGGCTCAAGTCGTCCGCCAAATGCTCATGAATATAAGCCACCACCCGTCTTAAGCTAGATGGCGACAGCCCCGTTTGAGCGTTTTGCACTGACTGCTTAACGGTTGAATAGTGCTTGAGCAGATGCATCACCAACGTCGTCGCCATCGACTCCACATAGAGTTGACTGTTGATCAGCGATGCCCCACCCATGTCTCGCTCTAGCTCCGACTTGAGTAACAGCCCAATCTGTCGCAAAAATGGGTCATAGACCTTACAGTGAGAGACAATCTCAACGCAATCGAGATCGACAAATTCAGAAGCGACACAGGTTAAAAACGTTGGTTCCAAATAGAGAGCAATGAATTCAATATCCTTCGGCCATTGATCTTTAAAGGTGTAGTGCGCGGGGTAAATACAGCTCTTGCCGCAGCCTGAAATCTCCTGTTGCTGTTTATTGCCCTGCCAGGCAGTCGCTCCAGAAGACTGTCCTAACTCGATACCGATAATGTACTGCTTGGAAGCGTGCTCTGGTGTTTCGTGAGCGGGTTGCCGGTAGTACTGTAAATGGAGACCCTGCCAGGCCACGCCCCTGCTCGACAGCAGCGGCAGACGGGGATACACCTGCAAGATGTGGTCGTCCTTAGTGTAGTCGATTTCTGATAGCACCTGCGAGAGCTCTATTGCAATATCACGACAGTAGTTTAGCGCTCTCGCATAGGCTAGCACGAATCAAATTTCCTCAGCTTGCTAATAAAGCGCCAGCTATAGACGGTGGCTGCCGTCGTTGCCCCCAAGTAGTAGCCTATCCACAAACCTTGAGCTCCCAGTCCGACCCGGAAACCCAGGGCATAGCCGCTGATTAGCCCCACCCCGAGATAGGCCAGCATGTTTAGCAGCACCGGCACGCGGGTATCTTGCAGCCCATACAGCGCCCCAAGCGTGGTCTTCTGAATCCCGTCAAAGATATTGCCCAGGGCAACAACGACGATTAAAGGGTTCACCAGTTTGATCAACTCGGCATTCTCAGGGTCGCTGAGGTCAACATAGAGCCCTATCACGGGCTGCCGAAACAGCAGTAGGGCGATCGCTATCAGGGTTGTCACTGTGATGATTGCGGCAATGCTGACACCCCCAGCTCGTCTCATACCCTGAAGGTCTTGCCGCCCAAACCACTGGCCTACCAGCGCGGTCGCCGCAAACGACATCCCCATCGGGACCATAAACACTATCATTGCGGTCTGCAGGGCAACCTGGTGGGCCGCCAGCGCGTCGGTCCCCAATAGACCAATGAGGTAAATCACCACCAACATCAGACCATACTCAAACAAAATAGAAATGCCGATGGGCATGCCAATCACAATGAGCTTCCGCATCAGAGAAAATCTGAGCCGATACCACCGCCCAAACAGCTTGTAGACCTTGAGCTTTGGGTGCCTGAGCAGGTAGATCACCAGCGCCAAAAACATGCCCCACCAGGCCATTGCACTGGCTAAGGCCAGCCCCGCTAGCTCCAGACGGGGGGCACCAAACTTGCCAAACCCCAAGACGTAGTTGCCTGCAATGTTAAATAGCGTCCCAATTATTACAATGATCATAATCGGTCGGGCTTGTGACAGGCCGGAGATTACGCCACGAAACATGGCGAAGCCCACCGCTGGAAACAGCCCCCAAAGTACTACATTGAGATAGTTCGTTGCTAGGGCGACGGTTCTCGGGTTCTGACCTAGCCTCAGCATCACAGTATCCATGTGGCTCATGCCCACCATGGTCAAGACAGACAGCCCTACCGTAAGCAGCAATCCCTGCTGCGTTACCTGCTCAATTCGCGTTTTTTGCCCTGCACCATAGCCAGCAGCCACGAGTGGGCTCACCCCCATTACCACACCCGCTAAGGTATTGAGAAACACCTGAAAGGTAAAAGATGCCAGCCCACCGGCAGCCAGATCTTCTCGTCCTATGTGCCCCATCATCACAGTGTCGACAAACCCGGTTGCGGCTTGGACAATTTGAGCACTGATCAGAGGGATAGCGAGCCTCAGGAGCGCCTTGATTTCAGTTCGGATTGAAGAAACACAAAGATTCGTCATAGAGGTTTAGGCGATCTCGCATGAAAAGCTCAGGTTTGAAATTAAGGGCAAACGCCCCTATCAACTCACAGCATCAAAAAACAACTGCAAAACCATGTTGTGATTTAAACTTAGAGCAGCTCGCAACAAGAGTCTGGTAGATTCTTCCTAAAACTATGACGATCTTCTGTTATTGGACTCAGTCGTCATCAATCTCCAGCAGAGCTGCAGGTTAATGACTTTTTGGTTGTGGTTGTTATCCAATGCTCTTTGCTAAGATTGGCGTTAATTGGTTTTAACTGAGTCTGTATGGGTTCAAAGTTGATTGCAATCGGTGGTGGCGGCTTCCTAATGGAGCCAGAGAACCCCCTTTTGGATCAGTACTGTCTGAACTGTACGGGTAAGGCTGTTCCTAAGGTTTGTTTTATTCCTACGGCTAGTGGTGATTCAGAAGACTTTCTCTCACGTTTCTACACAACATTTGCTAGGTCTCCTGTGAACTATCGCATCTTGCATTTTTTCGTAAACCGCGATTGGGTGTGCTCCCCCTAGCTGGTCCTGATCAACATCTGTTGAGTCAAGACATAATTTATGTCGGCGGAGAAAATACTCGCGCAATGCTTGCAGTTTGGCGCGAATGGAAGATCGACGAGATTTTAAGAAGAGCTTGGCAATCTGGCACCTTGCTAGCTGGGATGAGTGCTGGTGCAATCTGCTGGTTTGAATATGGTGGAAGTGACTCAACCTGGGTTGGAAAGCTGAGTCCGCTAAAAGGTTTGGGGTTAATCCGAGGGAGTTGTACACCGCATTACGATGGTGAATTAAACCGGAGAGCTGATTTTCATCAGCTAGTTAAAAACGGTGACCTTCCTCCTGGCGTTGGAATTGATGACGGCGCAGCAGTGCTTTTTGAAGGACAGCAAGTGATTGAAGTCGTTACTTCAAGACCAGCAGCAAAAGCTTATCAAGTAAAACTGGAGGATGGACAAATTGTTGAAGAATCTATAGAAACCAGGTACTTATGCTAATCGCCGTATAACCATTCGCTTGGAACTGACTATCGAAAAATCCGGGTGTATTGCAAAGTTTTATACAACCGTTCAAACGAACCGTTATCCGTTAGATTTGACGCTGGAATATATAGTCGGGCTGGAGAAGAATGACTAGAGCAGTCCTATTTGATCTAGATGGCACGCTGCTGGACAGACACAGTAGTCTAATCCTGTATGTTCACCAGCAGATAAATAGGTGCAGCCCGGTTCTCGGCAATGTATCTCCCCCAGACTACCTCAATAAGATAATCGAACTTGATGCCCATGGTCACCAGACTAAAGACGTCGTATTTCAAGAGGTCGAGAAGTATTTTGATCTTCCAGATCAAAGTTGGCGAATACTGTTTGACGATTTTCTTCAGCACTTTCCCGATATTTGCGCTCCCTTTCCTCGTATGCACCAAACGCTCCAATTTCTTCAGCAAAGTGGATACTCACTCGGGTTGATCACAAACGGCAACAATGCGTCGCAGAATTCAAAGATAAATGGCCTGGGAATCCGCCACTACTTTGGGGCAATTTTGATTTCAGAGGCAGAGGGAGTAAAGAAGCCTGAGCCAGAGATCTTCAACCGCTGTCTACGTCAACTGCATGTGACTGCAAAGGATGCGGTTTTTGTTGGAGACAATCCGAAAGCAGATATTTATGGAGCCCAATCCGTTGGTATAAAAGCTATATGGATGAGAGATTCATACTGGCCCGAACCAAGTAGACCAGATGGCATAATCTGCCAACTAAGCCAATTGCCTGACTTGCTTGAGAAGATGAACGAGAATAACGAAGCGGATTGCATATGAACCAAATTTTGTATCTTGTGAGACATTGTCAGGCGACGGGGCAAGACCCTGATGCACTGTTGACAGAAACAGGCAAACAGCAAGCGATCGCATTAGCCGATAGGTTTAGCAAAGTATCAATTGGACGTATTATTTCCAGCCCATTCACTAGAGCATATCAATCAATTATGCCGTTATCAAAACACCTTGGGCTAACAGTTGAAGTGGATGAGCGACTGATTGAGCGAGTATTAAGCCCAGTTCCATTAGATGACTGGCGAAAACATCTGGCTGAGACCTTTGTAGACCTAGACCTGAGTTTTGAAGGAGGTGAGTCAAGCCGTACAGCGATGACGCGAGGTGCTGCAGCAGTTAATCAGGCAATGGTTTAACCATCTACAGCGGTAGCTTTCTGTAATTCCATACTCTAACAACAGAGTATGGAATTACAGTGTAGTTTTTTTTAAGAATGCGAGCACTGATGCCACAGATGCCGAGAGGGTAACTAATGCATTCACATTTACTCCGTATCTGCTCTTAAAAAGAACCTCGTACCTGAACTCCATAGGTAGCAGGAGCACCAAAAGAACCAACGGTGCCACTGCCAAAGGCGAAAGCGTTAGTGACATACTCTTCATCAAAGAGATTATTGGCAAAAAGATAAATGCCGTAGCTGTCAAATTCGTAGCCTAGTCGAGCATTGACAATGGCAAAGGAATCTTGGTCAAGGGTATTGGCGTCGTCGAAAAAGGTGGTGCCTGTTCCCTGCAAGGCAAGTCGGCCAAAAATACCGGATGGACTACGATACTGCACCGCTAGGTTATAGGTGAGATCGGGGGCAAAGGGTAGCTTGTTACCGTCAAAGCTTTGATTGGTAAACGGATTGGTGAATTCTGTAAATTCAACGTCGATTAGACCTAACCCAGCAATAAACTCTAGGCCCTCGACCGGTTTGGCTCTGGCTTCTAGCTCCAGTCCCAGAATTTCTACCTCAGCATTGGCGATGTCGCGAAGCTGACCAATGGTGTCTGGAAGGGCAACTTGGAAGTTGCTAACATCGTTGTAAAAAAGAGCTAAGTTCACTGTCAATCTGTCATCTAGCAAGCTGGACTTGAGACCCATTTCATAATTCCAAGAGATCTCTTTGTCATAGGTTAGAGTTTCATCATTTTCAGCTCGATAATTGATGCCACTGGGTCGATAGCCTTTGGCGATACTACCATAGGCCATTATCTCAGGGCTGATCTGATATTGCAGGGCAAATCGAGGTAGCCAAACATTGTCATCTTGGTCAATATCGTTAAAGGAGGTACCGCTGGGAAATGAGGCTGAACCATCGGCTAAGGTAAAGGTGCGATCGCGATCTTCCAAGCTACTATCCACCGCCTCATGCCGCAGCCCTGCCGTTAGCGTCAGCGCCTCGGTGGGCTGATAGCTGACCTGACCAAACACCGCCAGGGTAGTCTGATCCAAATCAGCAAAGGTCTCGTCCTGACCGGCAGGTGAGCCAAAGATCCCCGGCGCATCGCTACCAAAAATAATGCCCTCACCATTGGCATCAAAATCGCGAAATTCATAATAGCCCCCCAGCAGCCACTGAAACGGCTTACTCCCTGTCGGAGACTGGATGCGAATCTCTTCACTAAAAATAGTCGAATCAAAGGCTGACACCCCTGCTGCTAAATCGATCACAGACGCATCAGCATCAAATTGGGTTTCTTGATCCGAAAATCTTCGTGAGGTAATAGACGTGAGCCGAAACTTGGGCTGAGTATAGGCTACCCGCAGGGATTGAGTGTTGCTATTTAAACGGCTAAACCCATCAAAATTCTGGTTTGTATCCGAGAGATCGTCAGCATCGTCACTGCCCAAGGCAAATAACACCGGAGCCCCATCATCATGGTCATCAAAGGATGCATTCACTGCAACCTCCCAATCTTCATCGGGTAACCACTGCAGCCGCAGCCGCCCTGAACCGCCGGACTGCTCGCCCAAGTCATCGTCTAAAAACAGATTATCCACATAACCATCCCGGTTACCATAGCCTCCGGATAACCGTAGAAACAGCCGATCATCTATCAAAGGCACGTTGATGCTGGTCTGCAAATCTAGAGCATCAAAATTGCCATAGCTAGCAACACCTTTGGCTGCAAACTCATCACTGGGTGACTGAGTCACAATATTTACCACCCCCGCCTGAGCATTGCGTCCGTAGAGCGTGCTTTGAGGACCACGCAGCACCTCAACCCGGTCTAGGTCTAACAGATTGACATCGATAAAACTGCCATAGTCATAGGGCACATCGTCAATGTAAAACGCCACCGAGTCTCGCGAGACAAAGTTAAAGTTGCTTAATCCGCGAATGCTGTAGTTGTTAAAGTAGCGGCTATCGCCCCCGAACGGCAGCACTGAGAAGTTGGGCGTATCCGCAGCAATGTCGGTTAAGCTATCGATACCGGCATTTTCAATGTCATCCGCTGTCAATACCGTGATGCTGAGGGGAACCTGCTGCAGCGGTGCTTCTGTTTTCTCAGCTGTGACAATAATTCTTAGACTTTCCTGCTCTGTCTCCTCGTCTGTCTCCTCCTCGTCTGTCTCCTCGTCTTCTAGCAATCCTGGGTCGGGTTCCTGAGAAATTTGAACCGTCGTATTGTCAGCATCCTGATTTTGAGCCTCTACTGGAGCAGAGTATGCCAGAATCAATGCGGTTGCCCATATTATATATCTCACCTTGTTACCCCACGACGATAAGCAGCCCAAGCTGACGCTTTGCCCAGATCTGGGTGAGATCGCATCGTTTTAGCTCTGACTGATGAAAATAATTGTCAGTAGCTTACGCTGGTCAAACTGTTTTGAAAAGCCATAAATGATCCAATGGGGGATTTTTTTGATCCTCAGCTGGATTTATTTTTACCTTCCTGAACCATTCACCTTCCCAAACTCTCTCGGCGTGACCCCATATCTCCGCTTAAACGCAGCCGCAAAATGTCCACGATTGCTATAGCCAACAGCCCTGACTACTTCAGTCACGGTCATGTCTTTTGTTGCTAGCAAGTGTCTCGCTTGTTCCATACGACATTGGTGCAGATAGCCAAACACAGTTGTTCCTACAATCTGACGAAATCCGAGTTTTAGTTTGTAATCATTAAGACCTACCTGTCGCGCCAGAGCCATCAGAGATGGAGGCTTGGTCAGATTATTTTTAAGAATCTCTTGCGCCTGATAAATACAGTCTACATCAGCGCCTTTAAGCTGCCTTAAAGCTAGCTTTTGTTCTGAAGTATCCAACTGCCATGCGATCAGTTCCAACACCTTGCTTTCTAGATAGAGACGCTTCATCAATCCTTGGTAAGGACAGCCCCAAATCTGATGCAGCGTAGTAGCCATACGGGGCGTGGTGGCTCCCTGCAATACATAAGCCTGTTGCTTTAGACAAGGTTGAAGAACATTAGGGATTTTACCAGAATGCCCCGCCATCAGGGTTTGTAAAAAGTTGGGAGCAATATCCACCTGGATCAGCTGAATCACTTGATTAGCTTGATAATGGCGTTCTCCTTTAATCTCGGGTCGATAAACTAGACCATAGTCTCCCGCCTGCAGGTCAAAGCTATCGTCAGGGGCTTTGAGGTAGCCATTGACATTGCCGTTTAAGCAAAACGACAATCCCAGCGATGGAGTTTGGGCAGAGCCATACAGCACCACATCTTCTCGAAATTGATGCTCTTGAATATAAAGCGTTAAACCAGGCTGTAGCTGAACGGACTGAATGTAGCCATGCCCAAGCGCTGCCGGTAGCTTAAGGGTATGCTCAAACGCTGCACTTTGGTAATCAACGCCAACGCCTTGCTTAAATTCCTCAAGTAACTCACGCCAGTTACTGTAGGTCAGAAAAAGTTGCATACCCTTATTTATTGATAATTGTTATCAATTATAATGTATGTAGTGTATGCTCCTATCGGCAATCGATAGGAGTGATCGTTACCTCACAAGCTGTACCGTCAGTGTATTGAGAAAATCTAAATGGAACCTGCTCAAATTGCCGCTCAGTTGAGAAAGCCTTCTGGTTCTCAAGCCATTGAGGTTGGCAAAAGCATGAATTAAGTCGAATGTTAACGCGATTGTAGCTTGTATTCGATTACTAGGAATTGAAAGATGAGATCGCATCCTAGAAAGCTGCTGTAGAAATCAATCAAGCTCTCATAGGCAATGATTCTGTCAGGTTTCTCGAAAGAGACGCTGCTGCATTGCCATTCAAATCTAGCACTTAGGTGCCAGATAGTCTAAAGAAGAGAGTATCTTCTACTAATTGTTACCTAGACCACGAATACTATAAAAGAGGAAAGAACGACTGTCAGAACCATCAAAGATAGAAAAGTTTGGGGTACTGCGGGCTGCATCTTCAAAGTCATTGATTCCCGCATCTTGAATATCTTGACGTTCAAAGACCGTAATACTGAGGGAATATCTTGAACTGCTTCCGGCCTTTTCTCTGCTGTTACAACAATCCGCAGAGTCTCTTCTTCCTCTGTCTCGATCTCATCCTCTGCCTGGCTCAAAACTTCTAATTCATGAGTGGTTTCAGCTAATACAGTCTCCTCTTCTTGAGACTCCTCTACTAACGGAGTTGCGTTGGCAGGTAACATTAATGTCATGACCAAGGTACCGATAATACCTGAATTTCCGATTAGCTGCCAGACGTTCATTAATTTCCTCACACCTCATGTTCACATCGTTGAGAGAGGGCAGTTGAAAGTCATTCTCAAATAGGATATGGGCATCATAGGGAATTTTCTCGCCTAGGATGATTCCTAAGCGGATCTTTCTGACCACAGGACGGATTTTTAGGGGTTTCTTCTCTCTTGTTGGCTTTGTTGAAGGTAGGCCTTGGGATTGATATTAAATTTACGGCGAAAGGCGGCGGCAAAATAGCTGCGATTGGAGAAACCTACGGTATAAGCAACTTCAGCCACAGTGAGGTTGGTGGTTTGTAATAACTGTCGGGCTTTTTCCATGCGATGATTGTGCAAGTAACCAAAGACAGTGGTGCCAAACACATGGTGGAATCCTTGTTTGAGCTTGTAGTCGTTCAAACCAACAGCTCTGGCTAAGGCAATAAGAGATGGAGGATTTTCAATGTCGCTGAGCAACAGGTCTTTAGCATGGTGAATCCGTACTACATCTTGGGGTATGAGAGACTTAGGTAACTGTTTGCCGTTATCTTCATTAAGCTGAAATAGCTTGAGTGCCAGGAGTTCAATAGCTTTGCCTTCTAAATACATTAGTCGTGTAAGCCCCTGGTAGGGGCAGTGCCACAGCTGGTGCAAAGCCATCTGCATCGCTGGATTTGTCTCACCAATATGGACATAGACTTGTGAACGATCTCCCTGGAGAATTTCTCGCATTGGTAATGGTAAATGCACTGGGTTACGTTCAACAAACTCGCTCATCAGCCAGGGTTCAACTGCAAGTAGCATAGACCATGGAATTGGTCTAATGGCCGACTAGGAGACACGGAGATGGGGAGACGTGAAGATCGCTGCTTGCCCCCATGCCTCCCTTTTCTTCTTTCTCCGCTTTCACCCAACCAAATTTTAATCCTTCAAGTCAAGAACGCTTCAGCGCCAGGGTCAGACCATCCGCTATGGGCAGCAGGCTCAGCTCAATGCGGTCATCCCGGTAAAGGGTTTGATTGAGGTGTCGCAGCGCCAGGGTGTCAGAATCAGTGATATCGAGATCGGCCACTGCTCCAGACCAGAGGACATTATCAATAGCGATGAGTCCGCCGGGTCTAAGCAACTCTAAAGACTTTTCGTAATAGGGGCCGTAGTTGATCTTGTCAGCATCTATAAAGACAAAGTCAAAGGTGCCTGATTGTCTGGTGGAGAGAAGTGTGTCTAGAGTTTCAAGAGCTGGGGCAAGGTGCAGATTAATTTTGTCAGCAACGCCTGCGGTTTGCCAGTAACGACGTGCGATCGCACCGTACTCTTCACTCACATCACAGGCTGTAAGGGTGCCATCTGGAGGCAACGCCAACGCCATCCACAGGGCGCTATAGCCAGTAAACGTACCAATCTCTAACACTTTTTTAGCACCCATCAGCCGCAGCAGTAGGGCCATAAATTGCCCTTGGTACGGTGAGATTTGCATACTACCCATGGGCTGTTGGGCCGTCTCCTGGCGAAGTTGAGTCAAAATTTGAGGCTCTCGCAGAGAAACAGAGAGCAGATAGTGATAAAGATGTGATAAAAGTTGTCCAGAATTGTCTCTGATCCCTGGGGAATAATTCGCCATGATAATACTCGTCTACTCCTCAATCACCAAATATTGAAACAAATCATCCAACATCTCATGGGCAGCCAGAATATCCGAACCTGTCCAGTCCCAAAGATTGACTCGATACACTCGCCCTTGCTGCACCGCCTTTAGGGTTTGCCAAAGGGGCTTTTGCATAAATTCGTCTTGGTCGCGATCAAGTTCGTTGCCACTTTTAGGGACAATCAGCACATCCCCATCAATAATATCAATCCGCTCTTGAGAGAAGATCAGTCTGCCATTGTTGGGACTGTCCTGATTTTGAGCAGGCGGACGACCCAAACCTACATCGGCCAAAATACTACCTGAGAAAGAGTTAGTTGCCTCTGAATAGATATCGCCCCCCAGCACATAGGCAATGGAGACCTCCTGCTGCAGATCTTGTTCCCCTAGCTGTTCTCCCAACTCATTAACGCGCTGATCATAGGCTTGCAAGAGTTGTTCTGCGGCGGTCGTCTGATCCAAAGCTGCAGCTATTTCTAAAAAAAGCTGTTGCCAATGACTGCGATCGCCCAGTTCAAACAGTACCGTCGGGGCAATCTGAGTTAGTTGTTCATAAATTGACTCATGTTGGTTTTTAAGACCCAAGATCAAATCGGGGTCAAGCTGTATCAGCTTTTCTAAATTAGGCTGGTCATTACTGCCAACCCATTCGATGCCCTCTACCTTGTCTTGCAGATAGGGCGGCACCGCAATCCCGTAAAAGGCATTATAGGTAGCTATCCCAACTGGTTGAATATCCAAAGCAATCAGATTGGCCAAGGCAGGCATCGTCAGCGTCACAATCCGTTTGGGGGTCTGGGGAATACAGGTTTCTCCCATGGCATGCTGAACCGACCGACAGTTGGCGATGGGCATGGGAGGAGAGATCCCATCAGGCCAACAGGCGATTACGATTAAACAGGTGAAACCAATCAGTACTGGCCAGATAAAACGCTTTAGGGACTGGCGCATTTATAAAACCCTGAGTAAACAAAATGAATTAGGACGTACAGACGTTGCATGTGGACGTACAGACGTTGCATGCAACGTCTCTCCAGATCTACCATCAGAACTGCCATGACACCTGTGCCGATACCGTTAAGGGCTGACCTGGCACAATCTCTAGCTCATTACCACCGCGAGAGGCTTCAAAAAAGTCAATGTCAAACAGGTTTTGCACATTGAGTTGAGCCCGAAAGCGAGCGCGCTGATAGTACACCAACGCATCGGAACGAATATAGGATGATAGATCAAAGGTGTTGTTGAGATCGCCTTCGCGCTCTCCCGTAAAGAATAGTCCCAAACCAAACCCCAACCCTTCAAGGGAGCCCTGCTGTAGTTCATAGGTCGTCCATAAACTACCCGAATGGCGAGGCACATTAAAGAGGGCATTGCCTGCTTCAAAGACTTCATCTTCGGTGATTTCAGCATCCGTTAACGCATAGCTGGCAATCACATTCCAGCCAGGTAAAATTTCACCTTGCACATCTAGTTCGATACCTCGACTGCGTTGTTCCCCGGTTTGAATTTGAAACAGCGAGTTATCTGGATCAGTCGTGAGTACGTTGGTGCGGGTCAGGTCAAAAAAGGCAAGATTTGCAAACAGCTTATCTTGTA
>ERZ1740070.1711-NODE-1711-length-13398-cov-6.066777_pt1 | contig 13398 bp, 7 predicted proteins | sample MGYA00581734_ERZ1740070 | MGnify/ENA primary metagenome ERZ1740070 (study PRJEB43018, sample SAMN04849744) | marine metagenome | isolation source: floating plastic debris | place: Pacific Ocean | collected 2008-09-01 | study: EMG produced TPA metagenomics...
AAATCTTAAAAGAAAGTGATAGTTGATTTATGACACTGCTATTGGATAATCAAGAGCCCTCTAAAAAGCGGAGCATCCGCCGAGTTCCATTACGGCTGATGGTTGTTCTTCCTTTTGTGATGCAGGTTTGTGCTGCGGTAGGATTGACCGGCTATCTGTCGTTGCGTAATGGTGAAAGAGCCGTTAATGACTTGGCGGGACAGCTGAGATCTGAGGCGAGTAACCGTATTGACCAACATTTGGACAATTACTTAGTTACTGCCAGGCAAGTTACCAAGACTAACGGTGTTGCTTTTGACTTAGGTTTGCTTGACCCACAGGAGATTGAGCAAATAGGTCAGTATTTTTGGAATCAGATGCAGTGGTTTCCGATTGGTTATTTGCTGTATGGATCTACCGGTGGTGACATGGCGTCGGCGGGGTACTACTTTGAAGATGGCAGTGTTTCTATTCATGAGGTGTCTCCTGATTCGAATGGAGACGCTCATTTATATACCTATCATGCTAACGAGCTAGGAGAACGAACAACGCTAGCTGAGACGCTAGAAGAAAATCTCTCCTTTAAAGATGAGGGCTGGTTTGCGGAAGCCGTGAAAACTGGAGAGCTGGTGTGGACGCCGATTTATCAGTGGGAGACGCCCCCTTATACGTTGTCTGTTGCCGTCGCACGACCTGTATATGATGAGTCAGGAGAGATGATTGGGAGTGTTGCTACTGAGCAACCACTGTCAAAAATTGACGAGTTTTTGAGTGCGCTTGAGGTGAGTCCGTCTGGAAAGACTTTCATCATGGAGCAGGACGGTTTGCTGGTAGCTAGTTCGAGTGAGTACCCAGCCTACACGCTAGAGGATGAGAAACCTCAAAGGTTGAAGGCTACCGATAGCCCCGATCAGGCAATTAGCCTTACAGCATCTCATATCATAGAAGAAGTCGGTGATTTGAGTACACTGACAGAATCAAAACAGCTTGACTTTTGGGCAGATGGTCAGCATCAGTTTGTGCAGGTGACGCCTTGGCATGATGATGCTGGGCTAGATTGGCTGATGGTGGTGGTGGTGCCTGAAGCTGACTTTATGGGGCGAATTGCTGCTAATACGAGGACGACTATAGCGTTGTGTATGCTGGCGCTGCTGGTTGCGATCGCGCTTGGTCTCTACACGTCTCGTTGGATTACTCAACCGATTTTGCAGCTGAGCAATGCGTCTAAATCGATTGCGGCTGGCAACCTTGACCAAGAAGTAGTGGAGACTTCACGAGTTAACGAACTCAACACGCTTTCTCAATCGTTTAATCTGATGGCTCAGCAGCTACGTGAGTCATTTACTGCGCTTGCTAGCAGTAATGAAGAATTAGAGAAAAGGGTAGAGCAGCGTACAACTGAATTGAAAGCTGCTAAAGAGTCTGCGGAAGTTGCGAATAGTGCAAAGAGTGAATTTTTGGCGAATATGAGCCATGAGCTACGTACCCCGCTAAACGGAATTTTGGGATATGCACAGATTTTACTGCGTTCGAAGGGACTTTCTGAAAAAGATCAAAAGGGTGCAGGTATTATCAATCAGTGTGGCTCTCATCTACTGACGTTGATCAATGATATTTTGGATCTTTCTAAAATAGAGGCTCAGAAGATGGAGCTGCATCCTGCCGAGTTCCATCTACCTTCGTTTTTGCAAGGTGTTGCTGAGATTTGTCGAATTAAGGCTGAGCAGAAGCAGATTGATTTTATCTACGAAGCAGAAGCGGATTTGCCCATTGGGATTGATGCTGATGAAAAACGGCTGCGTCAGGTTTTGATCAACCTGTTGGGGAACGCCATCAAGTTTACCGACGAAGGCCATGTGAAATTTGTTGTGAAAGCACGTCCCTTAGAGACGGAAGCTTCCTCTGAACAGGCACAGTATTGTTTGCGTTTTCAGATAGAAGACACTGGCGTTGGTATGTCTGAAGATCAGCTAGAAAAGGTGTTCTTACCTTTTGAGCAAGTTGGCAGTATTAGCAAGAAGGCTGAAGGTACTGGGCTAGGGCTTGCGATTACTCAGCGGATTGTGAAGATGATGGGTACGAAGTTGGAGCTACAAAGCGAGCTGAACAAGGGCAGCATGTTTTGGTTTGATATTGATGTACCAGAGGCGCATGACTGGGTTGCCTCTTCCATGACGTCTCAAAATGGGAAGATTTTGGGCTATGAAGGTGATAGGCGAATTATCTTGGTGGCTGATGACCGCTGGGAAAATCGTTCTGTGCTGACAAATCTGTTGGAGCCGATTGGCTTTGAGATGATTATGGCGACGAATGGGCAGGAAGGTGTAGATAAAGCGCTTGAACATAAGCCAGATCTGATTATTACGGATATTTCGATGGCATTGCTAGATGGCTATGAGCTGATGACTCAGCTGCGAGCTTCTGATGATGAGCAGTTGAAAAATGTGCCTATCGTTGTGTCTTCTGCAAGTGTATTTGAAGTAGATCGCTACAAGAGTTTTGAGGCAGGAGCCAATGAGTTTGTGCCTAAGCCAGTGCAGGCGGAAGTACTGCTGGGTGCGCTGAAAAAGCAGCTGAGCTTGACATGGCAGTATGATGCAGTTGGGGCACCTCCAGCTGAGGCTCCCGATGATGGTGAACCTATGGAGATTGTGCTGCCTTCTGAGGAATCACTGAAGAAGCTCTATGATTTGAGCCGTCGCGGACTGGTGCCAATGCTGATAAAAGAGGCAGAGGCGATTCAAGCTGAGCGGCCAGAGTGCGAAGGTTTTGTGCAGCCGCTGATTAAGTTTGCGAAAGGGTTTCAGCTGAAGAAGATGCGAGATTTCTTGGAGCAGTATATTGATGTGCTAGCTGAATAAAGTAAAAAATGCGGTATAGCTGAGAGAAATCGGCCATACCGCGAAACTAACCGTCTGGAATAAATTCAGCTAAGCGTGGCGGAATTCCTGATATTCACAAAATTAGTTTGATGAGACGGTGTGGTACTTGTTTGTTGTTGCTGTTTGTTGAGATAGGCGATTGAGAGCACTGACAACCGCTTTGAAGGAGGCTGTGACAATGTTTTGGTGGATGCCAATACCGAAGCTGCTGCCTTGCTGAGTAGTGATTTCGATAAGTGTGATGGCCTCTCCCTCGCTGCCGCTGCTAAGAGCGCGCTCTTCGTAATGGCGAATTTGAATGTTTCTAGGGTAATAGCTAGCATTATTCCTAATATCATTCTTTTTTGGCGTTTTATTGAGTGCGTTGACGAAGGCATTGATAGGACCATTGCCAACAGCTGCTATTTCAAAATGAATAGTGCCATAGCTTAACTCAGCCGTAAGGGTAGTTTCTTTGACTTCGAGCTGGGAAGATTGGTGTGATATGTAGGCAAGAGGATGATCTGTTTGTTCGTATTCTTGGCGGAATACTTCCCAGAGTGCTTGAGCCGTGATCTCTTTGCCTGTGTTCTCAACAGCTTGCTGAACGGCTCGGCTGAATTCTATTTGTAGCTTTCTGGGTAGGGAAATGCCGTAGTCACGCTCTAGCAGAAAGGTAATTCCGCCTTTTCCTGACTGACTGTTGACTCGGACGACAGATTCGTATGAACGTCCGACATCGTTAGGATCCATGGGTAGATAAGGGATAGCCCAAGGCTCTGTTATGGCTGAATTTTGTGCGGCGAACCCTTTTTTAATTGCGTCTTGATGAGAACCTGAGAAGGCCGTGAATACCAGCTCTCCGGCGTAGGGATGGCGAGGATGAACAGGGATCTGCGTGCAGTCTTCGGCAACTTTTACGATGTTGTCTATCTGTGAGAAATCGAGCATGGGAGAGATGCCCTGTGTGTATAAATTCATCGCTAGGGTGACTAAATCGACGTTCCCTGTACGCTCTCCGTTGCCAAAGAGACAGCCTTCTACTCGCTGCGCACCGGCCATTTGACCTAGTTCCGCTGCTGCAACACTACAACCGCGATCGTTGTGAGGATGAACACATAGAACAACAGCTTCGCGGTAGATGAGGTTGTGGTGCATCCATTCGACTTGGTCGGCGAAGATGTTGGGCGTAGAGACTTCTACGCTGGCGGGGAGATTGATGATGGCTTTTGCTGCCGGGGTAGGCTGCCAAACGTTTAGAACAGCGTTGCAGATTTCTTTGGCGAAGGGGAGTTCTGTGGAGGTGAATACCTCGGGGGAGTATTGGAAGCGCCAGTGGGTGGTAGGTTGCTGTGCGGCTAGTTTTTTGATTAGGGTAGCGGCTTCTGTTGCGAGACGGATGGTGCCAGGTTTCTCGAGGCCAAAAACTACCTGACGAAAAGTTGGGGCGGTGGCATTGTAAACATGAACAATGGCTTGCTTGACGCCACTGAGTGCCTCAAAAGTTCGGCGAATGAGAGATTCGCGCGCTGGGGTGAGGACTTGAATGGTGACGTCTTTAGGAATGAGATCTTGTTTTATGAGGTGACGGGCGAAGTCGAATTCTGTTTGGGATGCTGAGGGAAAACCAATTTCGATTTCTTTGAAGCCGATATCTATAAGGGTTCGAAACAGACGCAGCTTGCGGGCGATGTCCATAGGCTCGATGAGAGCTTGATTACCGTCGCGTAGGTCGGTGCTGAGCCAAGTAGGGGCAGTGGTGATGGTACGACTGGGCCAGGTGCGATTGGGTAAGTCAATAGGTGTGAAGGCTGCGTATTTTGTGGAAGGGTTGGTCAACATGGAATTGAAGAGATTTTTGGTTTTTCATTTTGTTGTTTGGCATGGCGTACGGTTCAGGGCTGTCAGGGTGCCAGGTTTGAACCTGATAGCCCCGAGGCAGTCGTAGGGTGAGGTAGAGGCAGGAGAGATTTTTCACGCGGTATGCAGAATGTGTGGAGAGGCAGATTATGACACTAGTTATTGTGCTGGGCACAACATTGCTGTGCACCTACGTCGATATGCCGTCGGTGTGTTGCCAATTTATGAATTTCTAAACTGTTGCCGAGGTGAGGTGGTCTGCTCGGTTCCAGACTTTTATTTCGGGTGTGGAGGTGTTGTTTATGCGCGCCCGCGCAGCAGCAGTTTGCCAAGGCGGCTAACGCTGAGGATGTGTTGAAGCGTGGGCTGCATGGTCATGATTGGTTGGCTGCGATCGCAAACTAATTCACAAGTTGGCTATCAACATAACTCAATAGGAAATCGGCGTCAACTGCGGTCGTTCTTAATCTGTAAACGACTAGACTGTACGGTTTGCTAGTAATATTAATAATATATAGTTTTAGAGAGTAATAGAGGAGAACATTGATGCCATTGCCAAACGATTCTGCAGCGCAAAGGCGCTTTGCCCAAAAGGCAGAACAGATTTTAGAGGGGGCTACGCGTGTTTTTTTGGAGCGTGGGTATGGGGGTGCCAGTATGGACAGAGTGGCTAAGGCCTCTGGAGTGTCTAAGCAGACGCTGTATAGTCATTTTGCAGACAAGGAAGATTTGTTTACGGCCCTAGTAGAGCGAATGAGTAGGCGTAGATTAGAGGATGCTTTTGGCTTTGTCTCGACATCTGGGTCTGTTGAAGGTAACCCAAAAGCTGTGCTGCGTGACTTGGTTCGGTACACGCTAAAGCAGCTTTCGGCGGATGAAGAATATCACGATTTTGTGCGGTTGATGATTGGGGAGTCGAAGCGGTTTCCAGAGCTGGCGGAGACTTTTATGCGTAATGTGACTAGGCCGAGCATGATGAAGCTAAAGGAGTATTTGGCCGGCTCGGATGAGCTGGAAATTAAAGATCCTGAAGCAACAGCACATGTGTTGCTGGGGACTGTGGTCTTTTTTATGCTGTCACAAGAGATTATGCCTGGTAAGAGCGTGATGCCGATAGAGAGTGATCGCTTGGCTGATACGTTGGTGGCTATGCTGTAGCCTACAGACCATTTTCTCGTTTCGGTTACGGATATCCACGGGATGTTTCCCAGGGGTGACTCTGGGGTGAACCACTGGCTGACTTTATGAGAGAGAGCGGCTGTTGTGAGTACAGCGGTGGCTTCAGCGTCTGTCACAATGGCCTGGAGCCGTTCCATTTTATTGCTCTTGCGCGGTGGGTAGGCGGGAACGGCGGTGACGTCTGCGTACAGGCAGCCTAGAAACGCGGTGACAAATTCTAGACCTGGCGTTAGTAGCAATAAGGCTCGTCCGCCAACAATGTTGTAATGGTGAAGGTGACGTGCGATCTCTCTGGCCCTTGTTTGAACCTGACGGTTGGTGAGTGTGGTTGCTACCCGTTCGCCGCGATGTAGATATTGGTAAACAATCTGGTGAGGCTGATGCTGCGCTCTATAGTTCAACAGCTCTACAGTTCAACAGCTCTACAAACGTTAGTCCAACAGGAATATTTTGCTTTCCTTGAACTGGAGGGAGGAAGGGTTGTTTCATATCTTTCCTTGTAGGCTCCTTATGGGTTCTGGGCTGTATGGGCTTTAGGCTACGTGGGCTCTGGGGTGTGTGGGCTCTTAATGTCAGATTTGTGCATGTCAGATTTGTGCGGCGTGCAGAATGGGTTGGATTGTTTGAGAGTGAGGGTGTAAGAGTGAACAGATATAGGTGAGAAAGTATGACAGAAGTGGGTAATAAAACGTGTATCGCTGGTGAACTGCTTTAGGGAAATCCTTGCTACATCTGACTGAAAGTTGCCACATAACTTTATTATGTATTTTTATACATAATAAAGTATTAATTGGGTATCTGCCTGTGGCGATGGTAATTATTGATACTCGCTCTCTTGTCTGCGTGTTGAAAACCTCTGAAACTCGAAAGTAGGGCTTTATGCAGGGATGAGTACGAATTTGTATTGGAAAAATAAAATGTTTATTTAAGATCCATTATTTGTTATGGTTCTAAGTATGCTTATGCTGGTTTTATGTGTAAGATGTTCTAATGCTTGAGAATTAAAGGGTTTAGCCTTTTGCTTCTGTTTGCTTGGGATGTAAGTAAAATCACGGTAATAGGGTTACGGTGGTCACTTTGTAGTGATAGGTTTTGGGTTGGCGTAGCCGCTGATAATTTGTTGCCTACAGTGATGGACAAAATCAGTGATAGATAGGGTGCTGCTTCAATAGCAGATGAGGTGAAAAGGTGGATTTAGATGCTGCGTTACGGTGGGTGAACGCTGCTACGGCTACCCATGCGGGTCATTCGTTGCGAGAGCCTGAGATTGTTATTTTGAAGGGTACTTGGCGTGGGTTGACCTACGAGCAAATGGCCAATGATTCAGAATACAGTACAAACTATTTGATGCGAGACGTCGCGCCTAAGCTGTGGAAGCAACTCTCGAATGTGTTTAACCGTTCTGTGGGTAAAACGAATTTTCGGGTGGCGCTAGAAGCCTACGCGGTCGCCAATGCCTCCATGGAGTCTGAGCTGCTTTCTGCGGTGATGGCAGATGACAGCCGCGTAGAGCGATCAGGCGGTGGCCAGTCTTTAGGGCAATCTCTGGGTCAATCTTTAACCGGATTGCCCTTGGACATGCAGGCGGCAGCGGCGCGGCAGGAGTCTGACCATGGTTGGCTGCTGGAGGGCGAGGGGCTGTGGAGTGCTGCTAGGGCTACTCTGTTGTCGGCGTCGGCAATTGTGCCAGGGGTGATGTATGGCTACGAGCCTGAGCTGTCTCAGCTAAAGGATTGGTTGAACGAAGCTGCTGGTGTGGAGGGACACAGTCGCTTGATTGGCGTTTGGGGTCTGCGTGGGATTGGGAAGACGCTGCTGGTAGAAACGGCGGTCTCTCAGGTGGGCGATCGCTTTGAGGGTATTGTTTGGCGATCGCTGCAAGATCGACCTACGCTCAACGATTTGAGTGTGAGCATTTTGACTAGTCTTGGCATGAGCGTACCAACTGGCCAAGCCATTGCTCAGCTGCTGTCAGTACTGGCAAGCCGCTCTTTGCTACTGGTGCTAGAAGGGGCTGAAGCACTTTTGAAAACTGGTGATTTGGCGGGGGACTATGCCAGGGGCTATCAAAGCTACGCCGAATTTTTTCAGTCGGCGACGACGTCTTGCAGCTGCGTTTTGCTCACGGGTATAGAAGGGCCGAGTGACTGGGTGCGCCAGGGTGGCTACGACGGTGATAGGAGTGTGCGATCGCTCACGCTTTCTGGCCTTGCTCCTGCGGCAGCCAGTGATTTGCTCACTGCCGAGCAGCTGTCTGTTCCGGAAAAATGGGACGAGCTGATTGAACGCTATCAGGGGCATCCGCTGGCGCTAAAGTCTGCGGCTAGAGTGATTCGTGAAATTTTTAATGGCCGAGTAGATACGTTCCTTATGCAGTCTTCTGTGCTGTTCAATGGGATTTTTCGCTTGCTGTCGCCTTCGTTTGATCGACTGTGCGTTAGTGAGATTAATATTCTCTATTGGTTAGCGAGCTGTGAGTCGCCGTTATCACTGGCGGAGTTGCAGGAAACATTGCCGCTCTCCTTGCGGCCTGCTGAGCTGATTTCTGCTCTGGATTCTTTGAAGCAGCGATCGCTGCTGCTAGTGAGATTGCAGAGTGACCCGCCTACCTTTTATTTGCCTTCACTGGTCAAGGCCTACGCCGTTCATCAGTTTATGGGGCAATTTAGCAGCGCGAGCCGGATTGCGTCGCAGGCCAGGCCGATGTCCGCCTACGTGCCAACGTCTCAGGTGATTAACCTCAGCCCAGTACGGTTGAAGCCTGTGCAGCTCAGCCAGTGGTTTCGAGGCCAGTTTGAAGAAGACTGGCGCTCTCTCGATTGGCTATTTGAGTCGGCCAGTCGACCGGCGATGCGTTTGCGCAGTGCCTATCACCTGCGGGACGAAACTTTCTTGAAACGCTGCAAGGCGATTGTTTTTGAGTCTTCGTCAGCAGATGCTTCTAGCGCTATTCTTTTGGTGGCCGTTCATCAAGATGCCGACAGTGCTTTCAAGGTATGCGTACAAGCCCAGCCTGCCAAAGGTGAAAGCAGCTTACCCAGGCAGCTAGATTTGCGTTTGCTAGATGCCCAGCGCAGTGTTTTGGCAACCGTCAGTGCTGAAGAAAGCGATACGTTTATTCAGCTGCCTTATTTCCGTGGAGAAGTTACAGAAACGTTCGAGATTGAGCTGGCCTTGGCAGACAATACCCACACGGAAACATTCGTGATCTAACGACGCTCGAATGGTGGTCATACCGCATCTAAGCCCATGAAAAAAGTCATCCTTAATTTAGGTTCTGGCACCCTGACAAAGGGGTGTGAGCTTATTATCGGAGAGATTTTGGAAGGTCGTGGCCAGTATCCTGTGCGCTTTACCGGGCAGCTGCCACCTGCGGTTGAATTAGCCACCTTGCAGCAGCAGTGGCAGCAGCTCTACGCCCTGCGCAATCAAGATCAGGCGCTGAGGATTCATCTGCTCGATGTAGAAGGGTTTCGCTATTCAGAATCCAACTTTGGCCAGGTGTGCGAAGCGCTGGTTGAGCGGTTTAACGACTGGCTGAATTCACCGGCGTTTCGCTCTGTCGATCAGGTTTTGCGTACGGAGCTAGAGCGCACAGAAGATGTGCAGCTGATTTTGGAAATGCAAGATTCGCGGTTGCGCCGTTTGCCCTGGCATTTGTGGCAGCTGTGTGGAGACTATCCGCGAGTGTCGCTGACTTTTAGTTCTAGCGACTGGCGACCGCTGCCGAACTCGCTGGCTGACCCGCCGCGAAGACGTAAAAAAGTTAATGTGCTGGCAACCTTTGGCAATGGCGAAGGGCTAGACTTAGCCTCTGATTTGGCGACTTTGAGCAACTTGCCAGAGACGCAGCTTACGGTTTTGGAGTCTCCTAGCTTCAATCAGCTGCATGATTCGCTCTGGCAGCCTGAAGGGTGGGATATTTTTTTCTTTGCGGGCCATAGCCAAACGCAAAATGACAAAGGCATCATTGATCTCAATGTTGAAGATCGGCTGACGATTGATCAGATCAAGCATGCTTTGGGCAAGGCGATTTCGAACGGGCTGAAGATCGCTATTTTTAATTCTTGCGATGGGCTAGGGTTGGCGCAGCAGCTTTCGGAGCTGCAAATCCCGTATGTGGTGGTGATGCGTGAGCCGGTGCCCGATCATATCGCTCAGCAGTTTTTACACTATTTGCTGACGGCGTTTGCGGAGGGTGCGCCTTTTCACCTAGCGGTGCGTGAAGCGCGTCAGCGGCTAGCCGGACTCGATGTGCAGATTCCCTGTGCTAGCTGGCTGCCGGTAATTTGGCAGAATCCGACTGCGCCCGCTATTTATTGGCAAGATTTTTTGCCTTCACAGACGGTACCTGGATCTATGCGTTCTTGGCTAGCACCCGCTGTGAGGAGCGCCATGGCCGCAGGCGCGGTGTTTGGGCTGCGGCTGTTTGGGCTGTTGGAACTGTTTGAGCTATCGGCTTACGATCAGCTGATGCGTCAGCGTCCGGCAGAAGCAGTGGATTCTAGGATTGTAGTGGTCGAGATTTCGCAGGAGGCGACTAGCGACTACGGTTACCCCCTGCCAGATGAGGTGCTTACCCAGCTTATTCAGCAGATTAGCGATGCGGAACCGATGGCAATTGGACTGGATTTGCATCGGCCAAAAGCGATGCTAGGTGAAGGACAAACCATTGCGAACGGCGGTTTTGAGGGTGTTGCCAGTCGTGAGGTGACGACGAGCTATGGTCGCTTTTTGCAGCAGGTAGACGAAAACCCTCACTTGTTTTTGGTGTGTGCCTACAGTAGTACGGATGAGAACTATCGCGCGCCGCTACAGCTGTCGGATGAGATGCGGATAAACCAAGTTGGGTTTAGCGACTTGCCGACCGACCGATTTGCGCTGGGAATAGACCCGGTGCGCAGTGATTTGTCGATTCAAGGAGAGTCGGCGGTGATGGGGAATAAGGTGCGGCGACATTTGCTTTCTTATGACCCTGATTTGTCTCCTGTGCCGTCTACTTGTATTACGCCCTATAGCTTTAGCTTTCAGCTGGCATTTCAGTATTTGGCCGAGCGCGGGGTATCGCCGATAGAGGTGACTGAAGACCAGCATTGGCAGTTTGGCTCGGTTGTTTTTCCCTCTTTGGCCCATCGGTTTGGTGGCTACCAGAAGTTAGAGGGGCCGAGCAGTCAACTGATGCTGAACTACCGGGCGAACCAGCCAGCTAGAAGAATCACGCTGGATCAAGTGCTAGCAGATAATTTTGAACCGGCGCTTTTGCGCGATCGCGTTGTCATGATTGGCTATACGGCCCCGGTGTCAAAAGATTATTTTGAAACGCCCTATGGACCTATGGCGGGATTGTGGGTACATGCCCATATGGTGAGTCAGCTCATGAGTTCGGTGCTAGAGGGTCGGCCATTGATTCGGGCCCTGCCGCAGCTGGGCATTTGGCAATGGGGTGATTTTTTGTGGGTGGTGTGCTGGAGTGCATCAGGGGCCTACGCAAGCTGGTGGCTGCATCGTCGGTCTTTCTGGCTATTGAGTTTGTTGATGGCTGGGGTATTGCTATACGGCTCGTGCTGGGTGGGTTTGATTTTTGGGTTTTGGCTACCGCTGATACCGACGGCTTTGGCGATGGTAGTGTCTGTCAGCTGGGTAAGGTTTAGCGGTAAAGCTCGATCGTCTTTAGCTGAGCCGTTTTCGGTTCAGTTATCTTCGGTTCAATCGTCTGACGTTCCGTAGGCTTAGAATCGGTGACCTCCGTCTTATTTTTTAGAAGTATGTTTGATTTGATTGATAAACCTAACGTTCGGCGGGATAGTCAGCAGATGCATGAGCAGATTTTGAAGGGTTCGACAAAGTCGCTGCTGCTGCGAGGTATGACGCTAGCTATGATGTTGCCTGCTTTGGTAACCCTGCCGGTTGTCGCCTCTGATTTATCGGTGGTTGCTGAACAGGCAGCGACTGATGAGACGGCTGAGAAGCAAACAACTCGGCGGCGTATTGCTCGGCCTGCCCCACCGCGCAGGCAGCTACCGCCGAACCGGGTACAGCCAGGTGGTGGACTCGACATTGCGGCCTATTCCTGTACCCCAGGCGGTGCACCGCTAACGGCGCTGGTGCCGGTTGAGAATCCTGTTTTTACAGCGCGCGATCGCCCGACGTTTCTGTTTCATTTGCCAGATGCGCCGGAAGCAGTGGACCATGCAGAGTTTATTTTGCTCAGCGCCGACGAAAAAGAAGAGATTCACAGCGTTCAGTTTTCGCCGACGGCGTCAGGAATTGTGAGTATTTCGCTGCCTGCTGAGTCTGAGAAGGTACTGGAGCCGGGGGAGGCTTATCACTGGTATTTGAATTTGCACTGCCAAACGGCGGTAGGGATTCCTTCTGTGAATGGTTGGGTACAGCGAGTGGCTTCGGAAGACGTTGCTGAGCTGTCGGTAGGGTCTGAATTACCTAGCGTTTGGTACGACGAAGTGGCCCAGACGGCGGCATCGCTGAGACAGTTGCCGTCTGCTGGTGATAGTGTTTTGGCACAGTGGAGTAGTCTACTCATGGCCGCCGAGCTAGATGAGCTGATTGACATTTCCGTGCTTGGTTCTATTTCTCGAAGCGAGGTGGCTGTTGTCCAAGAGGGAGAGTAGCCGCTTATTAGGATAGTGAAGTCTTTCTGGCCTTTCTTTTAACCGATTACAATTGAGATAGTTAATCAATCATTTTGTGGTTTTCTGCTCCCGATTATTCAGCCGATGGTTTTTCCTTTACAAGAGCGATACGTTAATCTGCTAACTGATTTTGGCTTCAAGCGCGTTTTTGGCTCGGAGCCAAATAAGCAGCTGCTGATTGACTTCCTCAACACGTTGCTACCGGCACACCACAGAATTAAATCTCTTTCGTACAAAAGCAGCGAGCATTTGGGTAACACCCCCATCGACCGTAAGGCCATTTTCGATATCTACTGTCAGGGTGAGAATGGTGAGCGGTTTATTGTCGAAATTCAGAAGGCTAAGCAGAACTTTTTCAAGGATAGAAGCGTTTTCTACGCCAGCTTTCCGATTCAAGACCAGGCGATGAAAGGCGACTGGAATTTTCAGCTAGCACCGGTTTACTCTATTGGTATTCTCGATTTTATTTTCGATGACCATCAGCATGAAGATGCGCTTATTCATACGGTTGAGCTAAAGGATCAGCGTTGCAACGTTTTTTACGACAAGCTGAAGTTCATCTATGTGGAGCTGCCTAAGTTTACAAAGGCACTTGACCAGCTGGATTCGCATCAAGACAAGTGGCTGTACTTACTCAGGTATTTACCAGATTTAGACAATCAGCCGCCGCCTTTTCAAGATGCCGTTTTTCTACAGCTCTTCGAGGTAGCGGAAATTGCTAATTTTACGCCTGCTGAGCAGGACAATTATCAGAACAGTTTGAAGTACTATCGCGACATGAATAACGTTATCGATACTTCTCGGCAAGATGGGATAAGAGAAGGCATTGAGCGGGGTATTGAGCAGGGTATTGAGCAGGGTATTGAGCA
>ERZ1740070.1712-NODE-1712-length-13385-cov-10.714329_pt1 | contig 13385 bp, 7 predicted proteins | sample MGYA00581734_ERZ1740070 | MGnify/ENA primary metagenome ERZ1740070 (study PRJEB43018, sample SAMN04849744) | marine metagenome | isolation source: floating plastic debris | place: Pacific Ocean | collected 2008-09-01 | study: EMG produced TPA metagenomics...
ATTGGTGACACTTCTGCTTTGCAAACCCAGTGACATTTCTACTTGGTTGCAACATGATAGCAGGGGGGTGGATTCACAAACGAAGTGCAAATTCTGTACGAATACAGAGAGTTGCATGGAGTATGAAGAATGGGAAGCCACTACTGTCATCTGAAGCTGGACGAACGACGCAAGCTTGCAAAGTGGCTGGAAGCCAAAATGCCGATTGCTGAGATTGCGGATCGACTGGGCCGTGACCCTTCCACGATCTACCGAGACATCAAGCGCAACCGTTATACTGACAAAGAAATACCGGAGCTGGATGGATACCACGCGGTTGTCGCTCAGGACAAATACGAGGCCCGCCGCGCGATCCATCGTAAGATGATCAGGCACCCCGAGGTGAAGGCATCCATCGAAGACCGCCTCAAGGCTGGATGGTCACCGGAACAGATCGCCGGCCGGATGCGGTTGGAGCGCCATCCGATCAGGGTCAGTCACGAGACGATCTACCGTTTCGCCTATTCCAAGGACGGGCGCGCAGAGCAGTTTTATCGCCATCTGCCTGAGCATCGTCGCCGCCGCAGGCCACGTGGCTATCGCAGGCACAACCGGGCCCACATCTTCGACGTTCAAAGTCTGTCCCGCAGGCCTGAGCGCATCACTGAACGCAAAGAGTTTGGCCACTGGGAGTGCGATCTAATGATGTTCCGCAAAGAACATGGGAAGGTGAACGTGACATCCTTGGTCGAGCGCGTCAGCCGCTATGCTGTTGTCATGCGCAATGAAGACCGCCAGTCTAAACCAATCATGGAAGCGTTGATCCAGGGCCTGGCTCCCCTGCCCGCCGATGCGCGTCAATCAATCACCTTTGATCGCGGTACCGAGTTCTCGGCGTGGAAGCATCTCAAAGCCGGGATTGGCGCGGATGCGTGGTTCTGTGATCCGCAAGCGCCGTACCAGAAAGGCACTGTTGAGAACACGAACAACAGGCTGCGGAGATACCTGCCCCGTTCAACCGAACCGACGGATCTGACAAATCGATATTTGAGATCGATTTGCCATCGCCTCAATTCAACACCGCGCAAGTGCCTTGGTTATCATACACCGGCGGAGATCTTCGAAACCAAACTAATGGAAATCCAGAACCGATTGGAATAAAACGACATATCACGGACTGCACTTCACCGTGAGTTCACAGGGTAGATTCCGGGAGAGTGCAGAATAGTACGTTAAGGCGGGTCACGGTCGGTTTTTCCACCTGTATTCGCCGGTGAGCAGGATATGTGCCCATCCGAGGGGTGAGATGTGCGTCAGAAGGGCTGGTGAGCAGTCGAGGCCGGATTGGCTTCTTGCTGCGACAGCGTGGCCGAGGTGCTTTGTATTCCAGTAGATGATGATCGCTGCGAGGAGATTCAGACCCGCCATGCGGTAGTGCTGGCCTTCGGTGGTACGATCTCGGATTTCGCCCTGACGACCGATGCGCAGCGCGTTTTTCAAAGCATGATGTGCCTCCCCTTTGTTCAAACCGATCTGAGCGCGTCGCTGCATGTCTGCATCGAGCAGCCAGTCAATGATGAACAGCGTCCGTTCAATGCGCCCGATTTCGCGCAGGGCCACGGCTAGCTCATGTTGACGGGGGTAGGCCGCGAACTTCTTCAGTAACTGGCTGGGCGGCATGATGCCGGCCGCCATAGTGGCCACGGCGCGCAAGATGTCTGGCCAATTTTCAGCTATGAGCTTTTCTCTGATTTTGCCACCGATCAGCCCGCGCAGCTCCTTTGGCGCAGCAGCCGGGTCAAACAGATATAGGCGCTTGGACGGCAGGTCGCGAATACGCGGAATGAAGCGATATGACAGCAATGCCGTTACTGCGAAGACATGGTCTGTGAAGCCGCCGGTGTCGGCATATTGTTCTTTGATTTTCCGGCCCGTCTCATTCATCAGCAAGCCGTCAAGTATATAAGGTGCCTCATTTACCGTGGCTGGTATGTTCTGGGTGGCAAACGGTCCGAACTGATCAGAGACATGGGTATAGGCTTTCAGACCAGGTTCGGAGCCATACTTTGCGTTGATGAGGTTCATTGCCTCGCCGTGACGCGCGGCGGGAAAGAACTGCCCGTCGCTTGATGCGGTGACACCGCCACCCCAATGCACTGCCATTGGCAATCTGGATTGTGCGTCGATGACTGTGGCCAATGCCCGGTTGATGGCATCGCTTTCGATATGCCAACGTGAGAGGCGCGATAACTGAAAGAAGTCGTGTGTATTTGTCGCCTCAGCCATTTTACTCAGGCCGAGATTCACCCCCTCAGCCAGCAAGATGTTCAACAAGCCGATACGATCCTTGCAGGGCGAACCCGTTCGCAGGTGCAAGAAAGCATCGGTAAAACCTATCTCGTTATCGACTTCTAACAGGAGATCTGTGATCCGAACGGCCGGGAGGCGGCTATAGAGATCAAGCACGAGCGCATCGGCTTCTTCTGGAACCGCGGAACTCAACCGGTCAATTTTCAGAACACCATTTTCAATTGATCCGCCGGGAATTGCGCCAGTTCGGGCGGCTTTGGCGAGGCGTTCAAGTCCATCGGCCAAGCGAGCCTTGCGATCAGAAAGCCAGGATCCCGGGTTGAAAGGTACGGTCAGTCTGGGTGTGGCTTTCGCCGCTTCGATTGGTACCAACGCTTTCTTCAGGTCTGCATAACGCCGAGAATGTGCCAGCCAGATGTCGCCGGACCGGAAGGCGTCACGCAGGTGGAAAAGTACTGCGACCTCCCACAGCCGATAGTCGTTTTTGTCCTGCGCATTGAATTGACGGTGCCATTTTGAGCCACGACGCAGAAAGTTGTTGGACCGGTATGCATTTTTGGGGTCCCGTGCGATGACCGCAGCGGCAGCCATGAGCGGTTCGGCTACAGCCACCGCGTGGATGTCGAGTGCGCGCAACATACGTGGGACATATCGCCGGAAGCGATGATAGCCCTGGACCACATGAGCGAGCGGGTCAGCGGACATAGTATCCGTCAATTTCGCTGCAGTCGCGACAAGGCCCGCAAGATGCGACCAGCCACAGGCGGTTTCGGTCGCCACATCAAGTGATGCCTGGTCCTCTTTGGCTTCCAGCAAGGCCGCACCCAAGTTCTTGAATGATTTCAGTGTGTCATGGAGTATGAGCTTCGCGTCAGCGATCCGCGCGTCGCATATTTTCTTTGCCTCCCGCCACGTCTTCCCAACAATCCGGTCATGGGTTTCCACAAGCGCATCCGAAATGGCCGCATGCCATTCCACGACGCAGACGGTGAGGATTGCAAGCCGACGATCACTGCTGATATCCCGCAATCCATCTGCAAAATATCGTTCACCTTGTCGGCGTAATCGTGTGACACGATGAGGTGGGATGTCCCCCAGCAATTCTGGACAAAGCCCCAGACCCTGCAGGAACTCCAGGCGATCAATGAGGCGTGCCGCACCCGCCGAGTTACTGCCGACCTCGAACTGCCTGAGCCAGACAAAACGGCTGACGGTACCACCGACCAGTTCTGTCAGAAGGCCATCGAGGCGGTTTCTCTCCACATCGGTAAGCCGATCTGCGATACGAGCTTCTATTCGGCGCTCGGCTGCGACAAGGGCATCTGCACACAACCGCTCGACAACTGACACGCCGGGTAGGATGGTTTGGTTGCGTCGGCATTGTTCAATAAATACCTGCGCCAATTCCTTGTTTGAACCGACAGTCTCGGCCGCTTGTTCAAGCCATGCCCTCAGATCACATGCGCCGCGGCCGGAAAACATCTTGTAGCCAAATACAGATCGAAGCTCGATAAGATGTGTGCGTCGTGTTTCGGCGCGATGCGCATAGTCGGCCAGATCATCGGGATTAAGACCAAGCTGAGCGGCCAGGAACATTGTCAGTGGCTCGGGGATTGTTTCTCCCGGCGCTAACAAACGCCCAGGGTAACGCAGCGCACATAGCTGCAGCGCAAAGCCAAACTGATTACGCGCGCGGCGCCGGGTCCGGATGATTTCCAGATCTTCATCAGACAGGATGTAGTGTTGAAGGATTGTGGCTTCGTCAGTCGGTAGATCAAAAAGATCAGAGCGCTGCCGCTCTGTCAGAATAGTGCGATGCGCCATGTTTCTTTTGCTTTCAAATGAGTGATTGGGTACTCTTGAATAAGAAACTGATTATGTAACAACTTATGCGACCATCCTGATGGAAACTCAAACCATTCCTCAAACGACCGTTTGTGAAATATGCTGATAGGGTATGCGCGGGTGTCGAAAGCGGATGGAAGCCAGTCCCTTGATTTACAACGGGATGCGCTGATCGCTGCGGGCGTTACCGAGGATCAGATCTATTCTGATCTGGCATCCGGCAAAAAAGATGACCGGCTCGGCCTCGAAGCCTGTCTGAAGGCGTTGCGGAAAGGCGATGTGCTTGTTGTCTGGAAACTCGACCGCATGGGACGCAGCCTCCATCATCTTGTCAAAACTGTCAGCCTGTTGTCTGAGAGGGGAGTTGGTCTCAAGGTGCTGACCGGACAAGGCGCGCAGATCGACACCACAACGGCGGCGGGCCGTCTCTCATTTGGCATCTTCGCCGCCCTGGCTGAGTTTGAAAGCGAACTGATCCGTGAGCGAACCATGGCGGGGCTACAAGCGGCGCGTGCTAGAGGGCGCAAGGGCGGACGGAAATTTGCACTGACCAAAGCTCAGGTGCGGATGGCACAGGCCGCAATGGCCAATCGTGACACCTCCGTTGCTGACCTGTGCAAGGAACTGGGCGTCCGCCCCGTCACACTCTACCGATACGTCGATCCAAAGGGCAATTTGCGCGACTATGGCAAACGGGTCATTGGGGCCTGAGGCATTGGATATATCTGTTGGCGGTAGAGCTCGATACGCGCTAAATCAGACAACCCGTTTTGACCCATAATGCGAACTTCGCTCTGTCCACTAATCATACGCGGAAAAACTGCAGCATCCAATATTCTAGCCTTTGCTAACGCGCGATCAAAGGGCACATTGGTGATGTACCATATTCACAGAACCCGAGGTCGCCAAAAACGATGGTCTATATCTTAGTTGCCGCCGTGGCGATCTACTTTGCGCAAAGATACCTGATAAAGAGGCTTGAAGCGAAGAAAGGACGCCGTGCTACGGCAGCTGAACTTCAACGACTCTGCCATACATTGACGGCCAGACGGCACCTTAATCTCCAGTACGTGTTTCGATTTTGCGAACCCTTGGATACCAAAAAACATGAGATGGGTAAAAACTTTGCAGATCTGAACACTCAGGTTTTCTCAGAGGGCGACACCGCTTGTATTTTCGCAGCGCATAAAATCTGGCGCCAACTGGGTCAAGGTGAAGAGGCAACATCCCGTGAGGTTTGCAATATTTTTCTCGATAATATTGCCAGACAACTCAGAGAACTTGAGACCTCGGAAGAGTTCAGAAAACTGCCAGCAAAATTCAAATGCAATCCAACAGGCCCGTCGCTTGATACGTATGTGGTCCGCAGTAAAGACAATATGTTACCTCGGCTTCAGGATATCGAAATGCAGGCCGCTTTCATCATGTGTTTTGCAGCCAGCAAAATAATGGGTTCAAAGTTTGATGAAGCGAAGCGCAATGAGTTGCGAGAGGACGAAGGTATACCCGGAGCCGTTGATGCCTTGGAAGAATTCCTACAAAGACGCCGAAATGATATTCAACTTCATAAAGAGATTGTATTTCTCGATGGCTACGGCCCAAAGCACGCGTTAACGGGCGCGCAAAAACTCTACCTGCTTGAACGGATTTTTTCGGGCCTGCATCACACTGTGGCAAATGATGATCCGGATGAGGTGAAGCAACAGCGTTATGACAGGCTCACCCCTGCTCAATTGGGTCCAAATTTTTTGACGACGGCCTATATGACAAAATGTCTGTTTGAATGGCGCGGTTTACCCATTGCCAGTCATCCGTTTGATATGATGCATTTATTTACGCGTCGAATCAGGGCAGACAGACTGGCAGCTGCAAAGACGATTGATCTTGATCACTTCCAGAGGGTGGTATCTCACCCCATATTTTTCACTGAAACTGATATCAAAAAAAGCCCCGAGGTGATCGCAGAATTGCCTCCTCTAACAGACGAAGAGCTCCTAGTTTTGTCAGGACTCATGAGCGCGTCGGTGCAATATAAGTTCGATGGCAAGCAGTCTGAACGAGATCAGATGCTTATCCAATTTGCAAAGGCCAAAGGTCTGGATGAAGAACTTGAAACGCAGCTAGAACTCGCAACACGCGAAAGCAAATTATCCCCAGAAGAGCGGGCAGCGATACAGGCCGAGAAGATGGAAGTACGTCTTGCAGTGGAGCCCATCTCTGCAATCTTGCGGCCTCAGGTGCCAATTCGATTCAATGAAACGCCAAGGTCTTGGCTTGGTGGATTGCCACAAATGCCTTCAAGTATCGACTGGCCGCGTGGGGGCGCAGGGTCGTTCCCGATGCATTTTGCTGCTCAGATTTGTTGCGCAGACCTGCCGGCTGAATTGTGGCAAGGCAAAGGACCCCGCCAAGGTTGGTTGCTCTTGTTCCTTGATGGCTACCGCATGGGTAATTACGATGGTTACGATGGCGATTATCCGGACGGTTGGGCCAAGGTTCTACATATCGAAGAATTAGGGCCGGAAATGTCACCGCCTTCTGACATCCGGGGCGTCCATGATCCCTATTATGCAGGCGCCAACTACGATGATGCGATTGATGAAACGGATATCCCAACCGTCTGGCGCAAGTGGCCTATTGATATCGTCCCTCAGAAAATTGAACTTGAACCAGGGAAGGTCGTGTCATTCATCAGTCGAAGTTTTGCGTTGAGGTCAACAACTGGCAAAGAACTATATGGTATCGACGATGGTGGGGTGTCAGCCAGACTGGCGCCAGAGGATTGCCCACCCTTAACATGGTCCGGCGCCCTACGTTTCGTGAAATGCGCGATCAAGCAACAAAAAAAACATGCGGCCGCGACCTATTTGGATCGGACAGCGGAACTAAGGACATGTTCAGGTTGGGTGACACGCTTGGTCACCAAGCTGGAAAAGGACCTTGAAAGCAAAGCTGCAGCGCGCTCACAAAATCGCGTTGTGTTGAAAAAGACCCTGGCTTTCTTATCGGAGCATACCGACGAGGATGCTGAGAGAGCATTGTCTGCACATATTGCCGACGAAACAAGCAGGACTGCTGATTGGTGGGCTGCGCAAAGCCCCATGTTGGAGGCGTTACTGATAGAGATAAAGGCAAAGGATCAAGATGCGCCGTTGTCGAAAAAGGAGTGGTCAGATCTAGACATGCGCGTCGCGAACATAAGGCGCGAGATTTTGCAGATTGGTGTTTCTGAAGACGGCGATCTTGGACGCGCAAGACTGACCGATCTTAACATCGTTGATCATGCTTGGCCCGCATCTGTTGTCCGGGAACATTACCTAGATTTATACGCAAAAAGTGCTGAAACGCAGGCTTTGATACCTGAACAGACAAAAGAAACCATTGCTAAAATAGTCCGCGAAGTGAAATGGGGGCGGCCACATAGAATTGGTGGGCTCGCAGATCCACTTCAAAGCGATATCGGACCCGATGATCCACCACTTTTGTTCCAGATTGCCAGTGATGATACGCTGAACTGGATGTGGGGAGACGCCGGAGCCATATTTATACATACAACCGATCAAGAGCTATCTGAGCGCAAATTCAAGGTGTTCGCAAATATGGAATGTCACTAAAACTGTTGTGACCGACGGCCGGCTGCGTCAACGCACGTGTTCTTCTCGGCCCAGCGTCTGGATGTCTTGCACCTGAAGGCAAAGGGTTATCTATTAAAATATGGACCACGTCGCTGAAGAACTTGCGAGCTTCGTTTGTTGGGCAGTGAGCGAGGATATTTAGGAACAAAAGACGGTGAAAACTTTAGCGTCGGATTCTGCAATGTCCGGCAGCAGAGCCCCTTAACGTACTATCCTGCACCCAGCCGGAATCTACCCCCTCAATCCGCCTGCAGCCTCAAAATCCATCTCAAACTGACGCTGGTCATCCGCCAGAACAGCCGCCCGCGCCTTTGGGGCTTCCGGTCTTTGGGCTGCATCTACGGGCATGTCAGCAACCCGCTCTCCAATCCCCATCCTTGCCTCAAGATCCTGCTCTGTCAGACCGGATCCCCGCGGTGCGCTTGGCATCGCCCGCACACTCAACGGCAACTCACCCATTGGCGGCAGAGGCCCGTCCGGAAACGGAAGCTTGCCCTCTTGCGCTGCATGGATCGACTTGAAGAACGGGTCCTCAAAATATACCACCCGTTTCGCCCGTACCGGCATCTGCGCATCGACAACCACGACAATCTCGTCGAGAGGCAATCGGCGCGCCTCGTCCTCTGGCAACAGCGACACCTCTTCTGTCCGCTCAGACTGGCTGCGCCCCCCGAACGGGTTCTTGCCGACTGCCCGAGAACGCGTGACCACGGTCTTTGTGGTCTTGCCGACGGCCTTACTCAACTCCTCGACGGTCTTCTCATCCGAGGGTGTGAGGTAGAGCTTGATCCCTGCGTTGCCCTGCAGAGCGCGCCGTGTGTTTTCTCCGTAGATCTCGTCAATGGCCGGGATGGTCTGGGTAACCACGGCGAGATGACCACGATACTGGCGGAGGACCTCGATACTCTCGGCGACGATCGGCATCTTTCCGAGCCGGTTGAACTCGTCGAGCATGATCATGACGGGCCAAGGTTCATCTGGCCCGGGATCCTTGTCCTGAAGCGCCGAGAGTAGGTCCGAGAAGAAGAGGCGGATAAGTGGCGCCAGCGGCTTCACCATCAAGGGTTGGACCACCAGGTAGACGCTAAACGGCTTCTTGCGGATCGTCCGGAAGTCGAAGTCTGAGACCGCCGTCGCATCATCGATGGCTGGGTTTTGCCATTGATCGAGACCCGACGTCATCAGGAGTGAGGCATAGGAGGTTAGCGTGTCGTTGTTGGTAGAGGCGAGCCGCGTGAATATCAGTCTCGCCGCCGCGTTCTCCACCTCGTGCGACCGCGCCAGGTACTCCTTCTGCTTGTTTCCACCAGACGCCGCGATGCGGTAGATTTCTCCGAGGGCCGGGCGCTTGCGCTGAAACGCGAGAAGCCCGGCAGCGACGAAGAGATCGATGCCGCCTTTGAGCAGGCCCTGAACGCGATCATTGTCGTTCTGCAGGAACAGCGTCGCCATAAGCTGCAGCTCCATCTGCTGCCGTGCGGGGTCCTCCAGTTCGTAAATGCGCAGGAGCGGATTGTAGCGATGGGTGCGCTTGTCGTCCCAATCGGTCGGCGCGAAACGATAGACCTCATCGCCTTGCGAGGCGCGATGGCGGGCCGAGGCCTCAAAGCATTCTCCTTTCACATCGAGCACCACAGCCGAGCCCTGCCAGGTCAGCAGGTTCGGGATCACGAAGCCCGTCGTCTTGCCGCGCCCGGTCGGTGCCACGATCAGCGCATGCGGATAGGTTTTCGAGCAGATGAACGGCGCGTGTGATGATGGCTTGCCGAGCTTCCCGATGATGAACCCGGTCCCGGGTTTCCCGAAGAACCCATTGCGCTTCATCTCGCGGCGCGTCTGCCAATGGGTGTAACCGAAGCGGGTGAGTGCCGAGCCGGACATGGCGAGGCTCATCAAGAGACCGACGACCCCTGCCCCGCCCATGATCAGGTTGATCAGCCGGAAGTCGTCGGGTCGAGCGTCCCGGAGCGCTAGGTAATTCTCGGCGATGTAGAAGAAATCGATGTCGGCCTGGAACCCAAGGTCCCGGAACGTCAACACGGCCGAGGCGATCACGTAGCCCATGGCGATGGCCACGAGCGTGACAAGCAACACGCCAATGGCCAGACGGCCTCTGCCTATCCCGCCCATCAGTGGGTTTCCCCGCGCTCGCTTTCACCGTCGACAATATCGGCCCGGTGCAGCTCGTATTCACGGTCCGCGATCTCTTCGACGACAGCGCGTGCAGCCTCGCTATTGGCGGTGGTGGCATCGGATTTCAGGTAGGCTTTCGCAGCGTAGAGGCGATCCAAGCGGTCCTCGATTTGGTCTTTCAGGACATTGACGTCCCCCTCGCGCAATCGGTCGATCTGTTCTTCGTCAAGCTCTCGCTCTATGGCCTCGCGATAGCTGAGCTTTTGCGCGTCATCCTCGAAGGGAGAGGTCAGATTGCCCGCGCGCTCGTGGTCGATGACGCGCTGCACCTGCCTATCCACGCGTGAGGCCGCAGACGGCGCGCGTTCGGCATCGGGCTGACTTGTGACCTCAGCCAGTCTTTCGCCCCGATCCGCAAAGAGCTCTTCCTGCCGCTCGTCGATGACGCCGTCGTCGCGTAGGACCTCGTTTCGCTCCAGCGTAATCCCGAGCTGCACATGGACGCGGTTCAGCGTCTCTCGGGCTGTCTCCAGATCGGCCTTCCGTTCGAGGTTCAGCCCGTCCGTCTCCGCCACCCGCTGCAGATCATCCGCAATCCATTGCCGTTCGAGTGCTGCGTTCTGCGCCCCGGTCTCCAACCGGGCGATGACGACCGAAGAGCTGATGCCCGTCCCTCTGAGGGCCGTATCGACCTGCGCCCTGACATCCGGTTCCTTAAATTGTTCCAGCTGATCCCGATCGATATTGGCCTCCGAGTAGACCCCGCCGTCGGAGGGTTTTTCGGTGAGCGTGATAGACCTCAGGCCGAGCGGCTGCATATGCGCAAGACGCGACTGGATTTCGTTCAGGCGGCGTTCCAAAGGTGGTCGCTCTGCCTCCGGCTTCTCGGCAATCACCCCCTGCACGCGCTCGACCTGCTCGGCGTACCGAACCCTCAGATCATCAAAGCCCTGCTCCTCGGCCATGTAGACACCTCTGTCAATTCCAAGTTTCCCGCCACGCGCAAGAAGCTCTCCGGCCCGGAAAAGCGCATCCGAGATACCCTCTCGCGCTTCTCGTGAAGCCTCTGCTGAGAGGGCATGAAATACCTTCTTCGTATTCGCGATCTCAGCCAGCGCGCGCTCCAGGTCGGCTCCAACCCGTGGCCGGGGCTCTGGCGCCCTGCCCTCTTCCTTCGCAGCGTAGATCTCGCGAGTGCGCGCCGGGTAGTGCACCACTCCCCGATCAATCCGATGGGTGGCTTCCAACCGCACGCTGTACTTCTCCGCTTCTTCGACCATCGCCAATCGGAAGTCATCGTAGTTGAACCGGTGATCTCGCCCGAGGAAGAAGAACTCTCCCTCCTGGGAGCGCCGGTTCAGAACGATATGGGCATGCGGATGGTCCCGGTCCTCATGGACCGCGATGATGTAGTCGAAGTGGCCGTCATCGGTCTGGAAGAACCGCTCGGCGACGTTCGCTGTGATGTCGCGCACATCCTCGCCGCGTGTCCCGATCGGGTAGGACAGAAGCATGTGCGTGGTCTGCCCAAGCTTCGGTTTGAACCCCGCGTTCCAGCGCTTCGCGAAGCGCTCTGTCAGGTCCTTGATCTCCTTCGGCTCGAGCTTCGCCTTGCCATCGAGGAACCCGGAACTGTCCACGATGTGAGTGGACTTTGTGGTTAGATATCCAAGCTGGTTCGAAAGCTCAGATTTGGAATGTGTGCCGCCGCCTCGGATCGCCTTGAAGACCGCCGCGCGATGCCCGGCTGCCGCCCGGATCAGCTGCTTCTGCTTTACAACATGGAGCCCCTGCGTCGAGCCCCTGATGCGGCTCCAGCCGTCCCGGAAGACTTCGCCCGTGACGGCATTAACGGCGTCATTCAGCGGCATGGGCGAACTCCCTCAACGCCGCCGTGGCTTCCAGTTGTATCGCGTCGCGACGCCGGCGAACAAGAAGATCGATCTCGTCGGCACTGTCCAAAACAAACCGCGCCAGACCGCGCATCTGGGCAAGCTGCAGCTCGGAGAACACCTCCGCCCCCTGCCCTATGCGGTTGGCTTCCGACATCCGCTTCGTGAGCTGCGCGACCCCGTTCCCCAGGTCATTTAGAGACGCACGATACCGCGCCATCTCGGCGGTCAGTCGGACGTCCGGAACGAACGTCCCGCCAGCGGCTTGGATCAGTCTCCGCAGCCCCTCCGTGCGCGTCTCGATCCCGGCGGAAGCGAACACCGCATCCAGCGCTTCAAGCTCCTCTGGCGTCAGCTTCACGGTCACTGCCGCCGTCGCCACAGCGGTGTCCTTCTTCCGCTCTTCATCGGCCTTCAACACATACCGCACCGCCCGCGACGTGACACCGAAGCGCGCGCCAAGCTCAGACGTCGAGACACCCTCCGCGGCCTCGCGGACGATCTCCATCTTCTCAAGATCAGAAAGTCGTTTCGAACGGGACATGCGGAAGAAAGCCCCCTATTTCCTGCCGTCCTGGAAGCAGTCAAAAGCGTCGCCGACAAACTCCGTACCATGAGTGGACTGGCCAGCGATGGTGCTGCTCTCGTCGATGCCACGTTGTCGGGATCCAGTCCCATGATGGCAATAAACGGGTTATCGACAAAGAGCGAACAGGACGAACAGAAGGGGTTTGCAAACCTTCTAAAAGGGGCATTCGGAATGTTTCGCAATCCAACAGCGCACGAGGCGCGTCTGAACTGGGAAATGAAAAAAGAAGACGCTGAAGATCTGATGTCCCTTCTGTCTTTGATGCACCGACGACTGGATTCTGCGAGAGTCCTTAGACGCTGACGTGTGGACGATGGCAATTTGAAAGAAATGATATGAGCAAAACACTTCAGGTATTTCGCGACCTCTATATTCGCGGCCCACGGGAGAAACGCAAAGGTCTACGCGCTGGACTATTGAATGCAGCAAGTGGCCGATGGAGTGTTGATCTGGAACGTTCGAAAGAAGTCGCAAGGGGCGCGATAACAACAGATGATGTGCTCTTGTTCCGCACGCAAGCGACTGAGGCTTACCCGGAGGCTGGCCTAACCCTCTGGGAACACGAAGACGGCTACTATGTGCCAAACATCGTTCCGTTGGAAACCGGTCAGCTGACGCACGCGCAATACAACGCAATCCTGGAAGACTTCATAAACGATGTCGCTTCGAGTGTGGCACCTCAGCATGGTTTCGTCGTTTCGACGACACAAGGTCACCAATCTATCGAGGATTGGATACCGGCAGATTCCGCGACAAGGCTGCGTCGTTTCTCTGGGGCTGCGAACAAGTCAACAGGGGCAAGTCACCCCGCAGACGAGAGGCGATGGTTCGACTTCATTGTCTCGGTTCATCGATCTGGTGCGAGACTCGATGCTGATCAATTGGCTCGATGGCTCTATAAAGTGGATGGTTGGGACGAAGCAACCGCACACAATTTAGCGGCCCGCTATCTGGCTCCCGCATTCGCGTCGTCATGCCGATATGAAACAGGCCCTTGTCCCC